>Ga0138256_10003350_pt1 | contig 17035 bp, 16 predicted proteins | sample KNB2016incub_MG_FD_105486 | JGI IMG/M metagenome (GOLD analysis project Ga0138256, IMG submission 105486) | Active sludge microbial communities from wastewater in Klosterneuburg, Austria - KNB2014incub_MG | ecosystem: Engineered > WWTP > Activated sludge > Unclassified | place: Austria... | reverse complement strand
TCGGTCCAACCTACCTATGGCTTTATGAACTGGTTTCTAAACACCGACAGGAAACTGTATTCAAATGCGCCGGCCGGCGTTGTCGTTCACACCGGCAACGGTACAAACATCATTTATTGTGACCCGGAAAACGATCTTGTCGTCGTCGTCCGATGGATTGAAAACAATAAAATAAATGAGTTTCTTGGCAAACTTTTAGCCAGTTTGAAAAAATAGGCCGGCGTCTAAAACGATAAACCGGCCTCCTTCGTCAATCCAGATGCCCAAATTTCCCCAGGCGGTAGTCATCCATTGCCTGGGCAAGCTCGGCCCGCGTGTTCATAAGGAACGGCCCGTACTGAGCAATTGGTTCGCCCAAAGGTTGACCGCTCATTAGTAGGAATATGCCGTCTTCGATCGCCTCTACGGCAAACTTACGGCCGTCACGCTCAAACAGTGCCAGATTATTTAGAGGCAGCGATTGGTCACCGTTGATTTTTGCTGAACCTTCGATTGCAAGCAATGCCGTTGTGTAGCCGTCGGGAAAATCAAACTCGGCGCATTCACCGGCTTTCATCTTGAGGTTATATAGATGAACGGGTGAAAATGTGGTCGCCGGGCCAGTTACCCCTTCAAATTCACCGGCAATTATTTCGACCTCACCGCCGGCCGACAATGGAAAGCGAGCCATTTCGGCATTTGTTATTGCCTGATATTTTGGCTCGGTCATCTTGTCTTTTGCCGGCAGATTGACCCAAAGCTGCACCATCTGAAACGGCCCGCCCTTTCGGTTGTATTCCTGCTCGTGAAACTCCTTGTGTAACAGCCCGCTTCCGGCGGTCATCCATTGCACGTCCCCTTCGCCAATAACGCCGCCGCCGCCGCGACTGTCGTGATGCTCGACTTTGCCCCTGTACGCAATCGTTACAGTTTCAAATCCGCGGTGCGGATGGGCCCCAACACCAAATGGTTCCTCGCGGGGCGGAAAATCAGTCAGCGCTCCGTAGTCCAGCAAAAAAAACGGACTCATCCGCTCGCCTGTCAATGGCCCGTGCGGAAAAAATCCATGCACATTAAAGCCATCACCGACCCAATGCCGTGGCGGCGGCGTTACAATCTGCTCTACTTGCTTTGTTTTTAATGCCTGTCTTGTTTTTGTAGTCATTTCGATTCCTCTCCTCGATATAAGAAGTCTATCGATTTAACCAGAGAAAGTAATCATCAATTACGATGTCTAAAATCTAGTACTATTGGGTGATACCTATTTCTTTCTCGCTACCATCAGGCCATCTCGAATCGGCAGCAGGACATTTTCGACGCGGTCATCGGCAAGAACCTTTTGATTGTAATCGTGCAGGGCTTGCGTATTCTCGTCCTTTTCTGCTTCGAGAACTCTGCCGCTCCAGAGAACATTGTCGGCGATGATAAACCCGCCCGGACTGACCTTGTCGAAAACCAGATCGAAATAATTCGAATAATTTGGCTTATCAGCATCGATGAATACCAGATCAAAGGTTTCCGAGAGATTCGGAATGATGTCGGCGCCGAAACCGAGCACGAATTCGATCTTGTCAACATACTCGGTTTTTTCGACATACGCACGAGCGACTCTATTGGTATCTGGCTGTATGTCTAATGTAATTACCGTGCCGCCGTCGGCAAGCCCTTCGGCGAGGCACAAAGCGGAATAACCTAAATACGTTCCTATCTCGAGAACGACTTTCGGCCTGATCATGTTTGAGAACATTGCGAGAATTCGGCCCTGAACGAAGCCGGAAAGCATCGACGAATCTTCGTAATGGGCATAGCAATGTTCGCGAAGCTCGGCCAGCACAGGGCTTTCGCCGGAGGTGAAGCGTTCAGCGTATTCGGTCAGTGCGTTTTTGATTTCAATCATATATCTACCCGTACGAGCCCGCGTTTTATCGCAACCGCCGCAGCCGAGGTGCGGTCAGACACGCCGATCTTTCCGAAGATGTTCTGTACGTGCGTTTTTACCGTATTTTCGGAAATATCTAGATCAAACGCGATTTCTTTATTCGACATGCCGCCGACGATCATTCGCAATACAGTCTCTTCGGCTGCGGTCAATTCTTCACTGCCGATGTGTAAGCTCAATATCGCCGCGATATCGGCCGGTATGTATTTGCCGCCCGCATTGACTGTTCGGATCGCGTTTACCAACTCATCCGGCCTAACGTCTTTGCAGATGAATCCGGAAACTCCCTTTTTTAAGGCACGGCTGATCTCCGCGTCACCAGCGTGGTCCGCAAGAACGATGATCTTCGCCGACGGTGTATCTACAAAGTAATTATCCAAGTCATCGATTGCGCAGGAATCGGGAAACCGAAGCCCGAGGATTGTGACATCCGGTTTTAGCCGGGTAAAAGCTTTCAGGCCATCTCGAGCATTATCAGTTTCTCCGACCACCTCAACATCAACTATCGCTGCCAGCACACTCCTAATACCCAGCCGTGTTAGGGTTTGGTTTTCAATCGTTAAAATCTTGATGCCACTATGCATAAGACGACTGGACCGCAAGCGTCCCGCTTCCTCACTTGTCGAGATTCCAATTAACCTTAACTAACGACTCACAGACGCTGGCAAGCGGGACGCTTGCGGTCCGGTCGAGAGCGAGGCGGCGAACTCGACTATAGGCCGGATTAGGTCAGTTTCGTAATTTGTCGGTACGTGCTGCATCACCGCGGTGATGCGCTCAAGGCCCATGCCTGTATCGACGGATGGCGCGGGAAGCGGCGTCAACGTAAATGTACCGTTTGGTTCCTGCGTACGGTTGTACTGCATGAAGACAAGATTCCATATCTCCATGGTCGTGTCGCCCTCACCATTGACCCATTTTGGATGATTCTTTTCCGGATCGTGCGGGTCGTCACCCATGTAATAATGAATCTCAGAGCAAGGCCCGCACGGGCCGGTGTCGCCCATTTGCCAGAAATTGTCCTTGCGGCCATAGCCGAGAATACGGTCGGGCGCGGCACCGGCCGCCTCCCAAAAACCACGGGCCTCGTCATCAGGGCCGACCTCGTCGTCGCCCTCAAAAACAGAAAACCAAAGTCGTGATTCATCGAGCTTTAGCTCGTTGACCAGGAAATCCCAAGCGTATAATATCGCTTCCTTTTTAAAATAATCGCCAAACGAAAAATTGCCCAGCATCTCAAAAAAAGTATGATGCCGGGCGGTTTTGCCAACCTCGTCGAGGTCATTATGCTTGCCGCCCGCCCGAATACATTTCTGTGATGATACTGCCCGCTTATAGTCGCGTTTTTCCAACCCCAGGAAAACGTCCTTAAACTGATTCATCCCTGCATTTGTAAAAAGCAGTGTTGGATCATCCGCCGGCAACAGCGGTGAAGAATGGACAATCTTGTGGTCGTGACGTTCAAAATACTCGAGGAACTTTGCTCTAATTTCGTTTCCGGTCATGTAAAAACTTTATCATACCGGACGAATTTCGCTCAGGGTCGGTTAACGCAGCCGCTTAACCGGAAAAGTTGATCCGTCGTTACGATAGAAGGTTCCGGTTGTGTAACTATCGTCATCAAACTCGAACCGGTTTGGACCCATTTTGTTGACCGATTCAAAGGTATTGTCTTCGGCGTAAACAAAGGTCTCAACACCGCTGCCGTTGGCCCATTTTACTTCAAAAGACATCCTCGCAGGCCGCACCAGGCAGGTGGTGCTGCCGACGCGGAAGGCTCCCTCAAACTCTGTACTGGCGGTGCCTTCGGCAAAATCAAAGGCTCCCTTGAGCCATTTCAGCAGCGTGTCGCCTTCGTCGTCATAGTGAATATCATTGATCTTCCATTTCCCGGCGACCTGTTTCAGAACAAACTTGATGGTCATTTTATCGCCAAAATTGGTAAACCTCACCATAACGGTCGCCGTCGTGCCTTTTACGACCGCTTTGCCAACTGAAAAGTTTCGGATCTCGGTGTCCTGGGCATAATAAAGCGGGTCTGAGTCGAGTTTCGCAATTTCGCTGACCGTCTCCTTTGAATCTTTCCAAATAAGGTCGGCGAGCGGTTTGGCGAAGTACTTATCTACCCGTGCCCTGCTTCTGGTCTGAAAAAAAGGGCTGCGATTGGCATCGTGTTCGGTATATAGATCAGCCACGAGGGCGTCGGCCGTTGTAGTCTGGCGAGCGCCAAGGGCAAATACGCCGGTCGCCAAAAGAATTGTAATTATTAAAGTATTAACAGCAGTTTTCATAATATTTTGTCGGTTATAGTCGTTCGGAATATGTCATAGGCAGCGGCCCGAAAAGCCGCTCAACTCTATAAGCGTAAGGAATCCGGAAAATACGACATTGGAAACAATACGACGTTCTCACTGGTAATATTACAAGTACAGCCACATACAATATTATGAAATACCTGCGGCCCGCTGCAGATTGGGCACTGCATAACGACCACTACAGGAAGGGCCTCGGCTTTACAACTTCAGAAATGATAGGCATTATCAATCGGATAACCAGGCAAAACTACACCAACTTCTACAACCGATATGTTTTCGGTACGGAGGTTCCCGATTATGATCGAATATTTGGCTACGCCGGATATCAACTTATTCATGTCCATGAAAGTCGGCTCAAGGTCTTTCATGACCTATGAGCTTGCAGAAACAGCCGACGCAACACCGCCGCAACTGAAGGTCCGGGAAAGTTGGCTCAAGCGTTGATCTAAGTTACAGCCAAATTCGGCTCAGGTATATGGGTGGCACTCCAAATTCCGCCATAGAATTTCGCGACGTAGAATACTCAGTCGGTAACACGACCATCCTCGCGGGTCTTACCGTGACAGTCGAGCACGGCGAAGTGCTTGTACTCCTGGGTGAATCCGGGTGCGGCAAAACGACCACGCTCAAGCTGATCAATCGGCTTGTCGAACCAACCAGTGGGTCAATCACAGTTAACGGCAAATATACCACCGATTGGAATGCTGTCGAGCTTCGTCGGCATATTGGTTATGTGCTCCAGGACGGCGGACTGTTTCCCCACTTCACCGTCAGTGAAAACATCGGTGTAATTCTCGGGTTGCTTGCATGGGAACCGAAGAAAACAAAGCAAAGAGTCATAGAAATGCTGAAACTCGTCGGCCTCGATCCTCTCAATTTTGCCGACCGCTTCCCGCATGAATTATCGGGCGGGCAGCGACAGCGGGTTGGTGTCGCGCGTGCATTAGCAACATATCCGCAGGTATTGCTGCTAGATGAACCCTTCGGCGCCCTCGACGCCCTGACGAGGATGAGCCTGCAAAATGAATTCGCTCAGCTCGTACAAAGTCTGGGTAAAACGGTAGTTTTCGTCACCCACGATTTGCACGAGGCAATGTTGCTCGGCACACGAATAGCCTTGATGGAGAAAGGAAGGATCGTCCTGCTCGACACGGCTGAGAATTTCAGGCAATCGGATCTACCGCTTGCCAGGGCATATCTCGACACGCTGTTTTCGCCGGGAACGCAGACGCCCTCGCCTGCAACGCCGGTTACTCCGGCGTGATGGAACTTGCTACTAATTCAACTAAAAACAGCACATTGCTGTATTATTCGTAAATATCATGAACACCAAAAACAGACGCGAATTTCTTAGGACCGGTGCTGCAAGTTTGGCCGCAATCGCATTGTTTCGCAATGCAAAGGGCGAGATCGTCAATAGTTTTGCCGACGCCGGACCGTTTCCGGAGCTTGTCGAGGTCACGATCAGCGATCTTCAGGCACAAATGAAATCCGGCAAGCTGACCGCTCGGCGACTGACCGAGATGTATATCGAGCGGATAAAACAGATCGATACAAAAACGCATTCTGTGCTCGAGATCAATCCGGAGGCAATAGCCATCGCCGACGCGATGGACAAGGAAAGAAAACGCGGCAAAGTGCGCTCGATGATGCACGGGATTCCAGTTTTGATAAAGGACAACATCGATACCGCCGACAAAATGCTGACGACCGCCGGTTCGCTCGCCCTCGTTGACGCTCCGAAACCAAAGCAAGATGCCTTTGTCGCGACTCAACTTCGTCGGGCCGGTGCCGTCATCATCGGCAAAACCAACCTTAGTGAATGGGCAAATTTTCGCGGAAATCCACGCGGCGGGCGCGGAACAAGCGGCTGGTCTGGACGCGGCGGGCAAACTAACCAGCCGTACTTTCTCGATCAGAACCCGAGTGGGTCGAGTTCAGGTTCGGGGGTTTCGGTCTCAGCCAATTTATGTGCCGTGGCAATTGGCACGGAAACAAACGGTTCGATCATATCGCCCGCCGTTACTAACGGTATCGTCGGCCTCAAACCGACCGTTGGCCTCGTGTCTCGCTCCGGAATTATTCCGATTTCGCACACACAGGATACCGCCGGGCCGATGACCCGCACCGTTGCGGACGCCGCCGTTTTACTCAGTTCTATCGCCGGGACGGACAGGCTCGACCCCGCGACCGCGGAAGCTGACAAAAAGAAGGCCAAGGACTATACAAAATTTCTCGATGCGGGCGGCCTGAAAGGTGCTCGTCTTGGTTTGGTGACCTTTCCGCCGCAGCGAAATCTCGACGCGTGGAAGGCCTATTATCAACCGTTTCTCGATAAAATCCGCGATGCCGGTGCGACTCTGGTCGAGGTAAAATTCCCCGATTTCGGCCAGGGCTCGGGAGCCGATCGATTGGCGGTGCTGCAATTTGAGTTTAAGGCCGATCTGAACAAATACCTGGCCGGACGCGGCAGCAAATACAGAACGCTCGAAGATCTGATCAAGTTTAATGAAGACAACAAGGACAAAGAACTGCAAGTCTTTGGCCAGGAGATCTTTATTGATTCCCAAAAGAGGGGCGATCTTAAAGACAAGGTGTACCTCGACGCTCTCGCCAGGGTCAGAAAGCAAACCCGCGAGGACGGCATCGATGCCCTGCTCGCCAAAGACAATCTCGACGCCCTCGTCGGCCCGACCGCCGGTACAGCATGGAGCATCGCGGCCGTCGCCGGCTACCCGTCGATCACCGTACCCGTGGGTCTCCGCGAAATTCCCGCTGCTCCGGCTGCCGGAAATGCCCCGGCGAGCCAGCCCTCGGTACAGGCCGCGGGAATGTTCTTTTTCGGGACCGCATGGAGCGAACCAAAACTGATCAAATACGCCTACGCCTTCGAACAAATGACAAAACGCCGCGTAACGCCGCAGTTTTTGCCAACGTTTTCGAAAAGGGATTGAGACCATGATGAGGGGTGAATTTCCCTGCGGCTAAGCCGCTCGATGTGCGGAAAGGCTGTGCCTTTCCGTAACCTCAATCAAGATCACGAGGCTCGGCCTCGGAGCGGCGGCATAGCCGCCGGATCTGGAAAATAGCAAGTCGGAAAGGCATAGCCTTTCCGCACATCGACGGGCTCAGCCCGAAGAATTGTGACAGGTTTTTTCGAATTCCTACGCCAAAATTGGCCCGAACTGCTCACACTAACCCGCGAGCATATTTTCCTTGTCTTTATCTCGACAGGATTTGCGATCTTGATTGGCGTACCGCTCGGCGTTTTGCTGACGCGCATCAAATCGCTGCAAACACCGGTTATCGGCTTTGCCAATATCATGCAGACAGTGCCGAGCCTGGCGCTGTTTGGATTGCTCATTCCGATACCATTCGTAGGTGGAATCGGTGCGCGGACGGCGATCATCGCGCTTGCTCTCTACGCGCTGCTGCCGGTCATACGCAATACGGTCACTGGAATTCTCGGCATCGATCCCAAAATCAAAGAGGCCGCGGTCGCGATTGGAATGACTGATTTGCAGCGCCTGAAAATGGTTGAGCTGCCGCTTGCGATGCCGGTTATCCTGACTGGAATCCGCGTAGCCGTGGTAATTTCAGTCGGTGTTGCGACGGTAGCTGCTGCGGTTGGTGCGGGCGGGCTGGGTACGTACATCTTTCGCGGACTCAGGCAAAATGACAACAACCTGCTCGTCGCCGGCGCACTTGCGTCGGCGATCCTCGCATTGTTGTGCGATTTTGCACTTGGCCAGATTGAAAAAAGTTTTACTATCGGCGAACGTAAAATTGCGGGGCGACGCAGATTTGTCGCTCTGGGTGCGGTCGGCTTCCTTGCGGCTATCGTCGCCCTCGGATCGATTTTAGATTTCAGATCTGAAATTTCAAATTATGATGTCGAAACTGGTGTTGTCGCGGGAGACAAGAAAGAAATCGTCGTCGGCTCAAAAGATTTTACCGAATCCATTATCCTCGCTGAGATACTTGCGCAGATGCTTGAGAAACAGGGCGTTGCCGTCACCCGTCAATTCGAACTCGGCGGCAATTTGCCTCATGAAAGTCTTTTAACCAAACAGATCGACGTCTATCCCGAATATACCGGCACGGCATTTACGGCAATACTGAAACATCAGCCACTCACCGATCCGCGAATAGTTTACGACCAAACAAAGGCTGAGTACGCCGAGAAATTCAATCTGATCATCAGCCCGCCGGTCGGATTTGCAAACGACTTTGCGATCCTCGTACGCGGCAAAGTCGCACGAGAAAATAATCTAAAAACCATCTCCGATGCCGTGGCGCCAGCCAAAAGCTGGCAAGCCGGTTTTGGACAGGATTTCATGTCGCGCGCTGACGGCTATGCTGGATTTGCGAAGGCCTACGGTTTTCATTTCGCCAAACAACCACGCGAGATGGACCTCTCGCTTACATACCGAGCGCTCCAATCCGGCGAACTCGACATCATCGCCGGCAACTCGACCGACGGGCTCATCATCGCGCTCGATCTGTTTCAGCTTGAAGACGACAAACACTATTTCCCGCCTTACCAAGCGGTTTTCATTTCCCGACAAGACGTAAACGCAACACTTGAGGACACTCTAGAAAAACTAAGAAACGCCATCTCAACCGACGAGATGCGAAAGATGAACTACGACGTTGACGGCAACAAGCGAACGCCTCGTGATGTGGCAAGAGAATGGTTATCTTCAAATCTTGTTGAATAACCGGTATCATATTTGATACCATTTCCATGAAGATGGGAAGATGCGAAAAACTGCTCGAAAAAGCCAGAAATTCGCCGCATAATTTTCGATTCGAAGATCTGTGCAAACTTGCAGAATGTTATGGATGGATTTCAACGCGGCACAATCGGTCATCACACCAAATTTATTTCAACCCGCGCTTTCCAGATCACGACCGTGCGACGATGAATTTTCAAGATCGAAACGGCAAAGCAAAACCAAGTCAGATACGGCAACTGCTTGATGCAATCGACCGTCTAAACGAATAGCTATGAGTAGGTACCCATTTAATATCGCGTGGAGCGAACAAGACGATGAATTCATGGCAACGTGTTCCTCCTTCCCCGGCCTTTCGGCGTTTGGCGAAACGGAAGAGGAAGCTCTTCGTGAAGCAAAAATCGCCCTCGACCTTTTTATTGAATCATATAAGGAACGCGGAATACCGCTACCAAAGCCGCCCAAGAAGCAAACCTTTAGCGGTCAGTTGCGGCTTAGATTGTCCAAATCCTTGCATGAACGGGCTGCCCGAATGGCATCGCTCGATGGTGTCAGCTTGAACCAGTACATCAATAACGCCGTCAACCGCGAGGTGTCGGGTAAGGAATAAAGAACATCAGTGAATAATTAGCTTGCTATTCGTCGCTAAATCCTGTAATCTCACAATTTGATAATTCCGTATCTCTTCGTCGACGGTAAACTCGCTCTTATGTTAGAGCGTAATAGATAGTTCGAGAAACGGTTCGTTAATAACTGTTAGAAGATGTTCACACAAAAGTGAACTCCTCGAACGTAGGTCCCTTCCTTGCTACCGTTTCACTGAAGATCACACCGCGTTAGTACTTCTTATTACATCCCGAAGACATATTCGGCCAATGGTGCTGCGTGTACTTAATGTGCATTCGGTGGCGGCTTTAGGTGAACTATAGGTTTTTCTGAACACAAGCGAATACATCTTCAGTAGATAGAGATTTTAATTACAAATGACTTTTAAAGATTTAGGCTTACTGCCGGTTTATACCGGCAAGTGCGCCGCTTTGGGTTTTACTGAGCCTACACCCATTCAAAAACAGGCAATTCCGGTCGTCTTAGACGGCGGAGACATCATCGCTTGTGCCGAGACCGGCACGGGCAAAACGGCGGCGTTTTTGCTGCCGATACTGCAAATGCTGGGCGCGAATAAGAATCGGCCCGGAACAAAGGTGCTGGTGCTTTCGCCGACGCGCGAACTCGCAAATCAGACCGAGGCTGCTTGCCGCCAGTTTGCACCGAAGGGCATAACCTGCACGGCGATCATCGGCGGGGCCGGTTACAAACGGCAGATGGACAGCCTCAAGCGTGGTGCTCACATTATTATCGCCACGCCGGGCCGTTTGATCGATTTTATGGACCAGGGCCTGATAGATTTTCGGGGGCTTTCGCACCTTGTATTGGACGAAGCCGACCGCATGCTTGACATGGGTTTCCTGCCGTCAATCAAGCGGATAGTCAAGACGATTCCGGCAAAACGTCAAACGCTATTTTTCTCCGCAACGATGTCACCAGAAATTGAGCACATTGCATATTCTATGCTCAAAGACCCGACGATAATCGAGGTCAGCCCTCGCGGCAAGGCGGCGGCTCTGGTTGAACAAACCGCATATCCGGTTGCACAGCAATCAAAGATGCCCTTGCTGCTCGATCTCTTGGATAAAGAAGACTTTGACCGCGTCCTGGTTTTCACGCGTACAAAGCGCGGTGCGGACCGGCTTGCGCACATTCTCGAAAAGCGTTCCCATAAATCAAACCGCATCCACGGTGACCGTTCACAGTCGCAGCGTGAGGCTGCTCTCAGGGCCTTTAAATCCGGGCACACCAATGTGCTTGTCGCGACCGATGTGGCAGCACGCGGTATCGATATAGATTCGGTCTCACATGTGATAAACTATGATATACCCGAGGCACCGGAAGATTATGTTCACCGTATCGGTCGGACAGGCCGGGCCGGGAACAAGGGCCGGGCGATAACGCTGTTTACGGTGGCTGAGGAACATTCGATGCGGGCAATTGAACGCTTGACCGGTGAAAGGGTAGAGCGCGTCGTGCTTCCTGATTTTGGCGGACATGACTTTGCACCGGCACCGTCAGTTAAAAAGAAATCAGCTACGCCGCCAAAACGAAGTTTTCGTTCGTTCGGCTCGCGCCGCGGGCGATAGAGCGTTATTGCAATGGCTGCGTATGACCCAATATGGGCTTTTTCCAAACTAATGAGGCAAACTTATGGCAGTAAAAATTATAGCTTACGAAATTGATCAATCAGTCGAAATGATGTGTTCGGCGTGCGATCTCGAGCAAAATCACAAGGTTCAGACGGTTACAAAACAGGGCAAGATCACCAAAGCCGTCTGCGAAGCGTGCGAAACAGTCAGTACATTTACACGAGGCGTAAAAACCTCGGTCTCAATGGGTACGGGCAAAAACGCTTCGCCCTACGACCGTATGCGCAAATACCGTAAGGGCCAGGCCATGACCCACGAAAAATTTGGCCGCGGTGAGGTAACGGCTGTCATAGAGCCACAGAAAATCGACGTGCTGTTTGGCGACACAACGCGCCGCCTTATACACGCTCAGGTATAGTTGACCGATCCAAAATCAAACAGGCCGCCTGAACTTTTGTTTCAGACGGCCTTTTTTCGTACCTGGAGGCTCGCATGTTCCGCGGCCTGTGCTCAAGAACCCTTGATAAACGCTCTATTTGCGACCACGAAGGATCAGCCCTAAAACAAGGCCGACGGCGGCTGAGATGAGGATGGTCTGGCCCGGTTTCTGGCGGGCAAATTCTTTCGCGTCTTCGACCAGTTCCTTCGGATCTTTTGCCGAAATTTCCCTAAACTTATCGCCTGCTTGAGCAAACTTTTCGCTCGCAAAATCCTTTGCCTGCGTTGCCGCGTCCTGTATTTTCTGTCCGTATTCCTGTGCCTGCATCTTTAGATCTCCCAAAAACTCGTCCGTCATAACCTTGTCCGTAAACGGCTCAGCCGCTGTCGGCACAAGGCCCTGTTCCAATTCCCGTTCAGCTTTCTTAACTTCCGCATCAAATTCCGACATATTAGATTTCCCTCCCCAAAAAAGTTGGTATCAAGTAATGCGACGGTCAGATGTATCTGTTCCGTGAATAGTTGTAACGAATCTGAGCTCCGGAATGTTCCGGATGCAAGAAATTATTCGCACCAAAAACTTGGATTTGTGAAATGCTGTAAGTACTCAGATTACTCTGCAAACGGGGCATAGCGGGACGTAGCGGGACGGACGGCGATAACTATTTCTTTTTTCAATTAGTTACGGCTGTTTTCAGTGATCCCTGCTGCGCGCACATCTTTTTGCAGATTGTTCGCACATTACTATGTACTGCGCGGATGATTCTGCAGACGGTAGGCTGGCCTCAATTCTCGATCAAAAGGCGGTCAATACTGACTTAATATCGATTAGACGGCATGTGAGTCAGGCTAGAATTCGCTCAAAAAATTGTAAAAATTGCAATTCCAAGGTACCGTCCTGGGCGCGCTTCCAAGGCTCGGCGGGGGAATCCAAGGCGCGGTGCTTTTGAGGTCGGTAAACATTGAGCGATAGGCGATTTTGACCCTTCATAGTAGTAATCCAAGGCGCGGTGGTCAAAATGGTAGAAATCTCATCCAAAGCGCGCTGGTGAGGCAGAAATAAGCCATCCCAGGCGCGCTGGCTTTATTTTTTTCGAGCATCCAAGGCGCGCTTGGCTCCGGCTTTGAGGACCTTTTCGAGGTTCGTTTGTTGAGGCACTCCGACGAAGTTGGACGCTTTAATATTGATCGGTATGCCGGCGACGTTTCCGGGACCGGGCAGCCCTTCGCTGTCATAGTCCAGAACGGTATCCGGGTTTGGGCGGGTACGGTCGTAGCCGGGGCGGTAATCGAAAACGGGGATGACGGTGCAGCGGCATCGGAAGTCCCAGGGTGGATAATATTTACTCCAGAATGTGTGATTTGCTGGAAACTGGAGGCCGTCGAGGGCCATGTGGGATGGGCGGGTGCGGTCGTCGCCGACAGCGGAGTATTCCCAGATGGGGAGATACTCGGCGGCTTCTTCCTGGGCGATGCGGCGGCCGACGCCATAGGCCATTTGGGTGGCGGTGCGAAAGACAGTTTCGAGGTGGTGTGTGCCGAGCTCTTTGTGACCGGCACCGGCGAGAATGCTTTTTAGGCGTTTGATGACCTGATCCTGCGTGCGGCCGGTTTCGAGGGCATCGATCAGTTCGTTGCGGAGTGCGGCCGTGACATCGGCTTCGTAGACGTTGGCGATCGCGAAGGCACCGTTTTTGGCTTGCGCCTCGAGACGGCTAAAATCATCGGCAGAGAGCACCTTTTTTCTTTTGAAGAAGTCGATCGCCTCTTGCGGAGGTACGTCGAACCGCATTCCGGCAAAGACGTTTTTGCCGTCGGTGATCTCGGCGGCGACGTGGTCTTTTTCGTGCGGTTCGTAGGATTTTACACGCCATTTGGGAAGTTTGACGGGCTTGGGGGTGACTTTTTTGGGTTTCTTTTTGTCGTCACCCTCGCTGAATCCAGTCGCTGCGGCTTGCGGTTCTGACACTTTTGCGGCAATTTCCAGGCACCCTTGGCGGGCGTAGTCGTAGCCAAGCAGATAGGATGCGAGAATGCCCGCTGAGAGTGTGTTGGTGAGGTGTTGGAAATCGGTTGTTAGGTTGTCAAAGAGCGGTTGGATTTTGGAATCGGCTGGGGGGGCAAGCGGGACGCTTGCGGTCCAGTCGATTAGTCGTCCGAGAATTCGATCATAGATGGGCGATACCTCATGAAGCGTTCCATCCTCAAGTTCGACGGCGAGGCGGAGCCAGGTGGTATCTTTTTTTTTTCGGCGAACTCGGCTTTGTTATCGCCGAGAGAACCACCCCGTCCGCCCAGAGCGGCGTCCACCCCTCCTTCGTAAGGAGGGGAGCTAAGGGCCGCTTCGAGCTTGTCTTCGTCGTTAGTTGGCTCCTCGATTTCGAGGTCGTCGCGGATCTGTTGTTTGGAGAGGTCCATGCCGAGGTCTTTGTGGATGACGGCGTAGCGTTTGGCTTTGCTGTCGAGATCCTCTTTTGATTCGTACTCGATAATCCAATCGGGACGGGCGGCGTCGGGGCCGAAATTTAGCAGGACGAGCGGTTTGATGATGTGTTTGTTGACGGCCTGCATGAGGGCCTTGCAATCGGTTTCGCTGATCTTGTCACTGACGCGTTCGTGGACCTCGCCGAGGGCACGGCTGCCGCCGCCATCGCTGCCGCGGCTGGTGAGCGTCTGGCCGAGGTAGATGCGTGAGATCTCGGAATTGCAGAAATCATCGACCAGCTCTTTGTGCGAGCTGCCGATATTGCGAACCATCTCGTGGACTTCGAGAATGAATTTTTTCGGAATGGCGACGGCGGACTCTTCCTGGACTGCTGCCGCAGCGGATTGAGCGTCCTGCATTTCCTTTTCGGCGGCTCCGTCGTTGTAACGGGCGATGACGACGCCGGAGCCTTTTTCGATATAGCGGAGCCATTCTTTGGTTGAGGCTCGTTTTATCCAGGACTGCCAGAATGCTTTGCGGTCGATCGGGTCGCCCCAGCGGTTGCCGTATTTTGGCCGGAAGGAAAAAACAAAAAACTTGTCCTCGGGAAGCTCGCCACCGAGCGGCATGTTTTCGATATTGACGCCCTGACGCAATTGGAGCGGGCCGGTCTGCGGGTACATCATGGACTGGGTTGAGAATCCGGCGATGCCGGTTTCGCCGAATGAGAAAAGGTGCTGCGGTTTGAATTTGACCTCTTTGATGTAAATGCGATCCGAGCCTTCGGCGAAGATGGTTTCGCCGATCGACACGCCTTTGAATGGAGCGTCGAGAGCCTCGTGCAGGAAGCTTTCAAAGTCGATAAAATACGCCTCCAGCGATTCCTCAACAAAGGCGGCGATCTTTTTATCCTGACGTTTTTCCGAGGCAGGAATGATGTTTCGCGTCTTTGAAAGGACGTTGTTTTTTCGGGTGTCGATGGCCGAATAGATCGCGGCGTCCTTTTCCTCCATGTCCCAGTAGATCGCCATTGCGATCCACGGGTTGAACTTTAGCTGCTCCCAGATCGCCGACGGGTCGTTGGCACCGTAGGCACTCGACATGAAGGTCGAGAAATTCTGAAACGAGCCGAGCTTGTCGCTGGCCAGAATCTCGGTGAAAAGTTCGATGTCTTTTTCTTGTGACATTTCTTTTAATTAGCCAATTGTTGCGGTAACTTTTACACGATTGGCAGCGTCTCCAGCAGCGAATAGGGCCTTTACCCACAGTTGTGTCAGTCCCGCAAGAACACCGGTCGCTGTGTACTGAGTTGTGTATGATACACCGTCGGTTGAGACCTGATAGACCAGATCGTTCCCGGATTTCAGCAGTTTTATCCATTTCGGCAGGCCGGAAATGCCAAGGGCATCGGCGGCGTAGCCGCCGACCGGACGATAGAAGGTCCCGCCGTACTGGTAGACACCGGCGACAAAATCGAGACCTGAAGCCCACGCATATTCAGCGGCATTGTCGTCGTCGAGATAGACGACTACGGCATTCGTTTCGCTCACGTTATTTGGAAGCTCGACAACGATTTCGAACTGGTCGGATGGATCGATGTAATCGGTCGAAGTCGCTCCGACACCGGTGCTGCCCGCCGGGTTTGCGACGTAGGTGCCGTCCTCGGTGACCGGAGCGGTGACAGTCCAGTCGATCGGGCCAGACGGCATTGTCGATCCACCACCACCACCGCCCGGTCCAGGGCTGCTCGGAAGGCTGAGGACAAGCTTGTATAATGACTCCGTCTGATACCGCATATACATCTCGCGTTGGCCGATGGTATCGAGGATCAAAGCGGTCATGCGCGAGACGATCAGTTTCATCCCGGCGTAGTCCCAATGGTTCGTGTCACGAAGGGTTGCTCCGGTGACGGAAACCGCAAAGTTCATACTGTCGGCTGCCGCGATCTGGTCGATCTTCGAATTGTAGGTGTCGTAGGCCGGTGACATGAGACGCGTCATCAGGACGGGAACGTACCCCAGAAGCGTGCGAATTTTTGCAAGGTGAGCAATTGTCGCTGTCTTCCAAGTGTCGGCGTTCGTGGAGGCGAGAGAATCGTTTATTCCCTGCGAATACAGAACGTAGATCAATGGGATCTTTCCTGTAGCCCGAATGAGATCGATCCCGGCATTTACACGTTCGAGAAAAGTAGTCCAATAACTCTGGCCCTCAGCCCACTGGGCAATCGTCGACGCTCCCTGACCCGCCTTTATGAGGTAGATCGAATCGTCGAACCAATCGTCCGTCTCAACGGAATTTGCCAGGCCGAGTTCCAGACCGTGCGTCGGGCCATTGGCGAGACCGCTGTGGCCGATTAGGTTGTTCGTGCCGATATCGAGATCCTCGAACGTAAGCGTTGTGTTGTTGAGAATCTGAACAGACTGCCGCGCGGCCAGTTCGCCGGATGTCGCCTCGGTGTTGAGAGCGTAACCGCCGGCATTCGATTCTCCGGTAATGATGATTAGCGGTACGAACCGTTCCGGGCTTCCGGCGGGGCCTTGAGGACCGGTCGGACCGGTCGGGCCAGAAGGGCCTTGGACGCCTTGCGATCCCTGGGGGCCAGTGGGACCCGGCGAACCAGCGGGACCGGCCGGACCCGTGATCCCCTGCAAGCCGCGTGGGCCGGCCGGGCCTTGGACTTCGATCGTGAGTAGTTCGATTTCGTTCATTTTCTGCTAAATGGGCCTTCCCAGAGCCTTCGGCCAGTGCCGTCAGGCTCGTACATATTCAAGCACCAGCGACCGAAGCATTTCGGCATTTCGGCAACCTCCGCACTGGTGACGAGGATCGCCCAGCGACCGGCGTCGGCATCGGTGATCTCGATCTTCGATCCGTTGGTGTTTGCGGGTTCGTCGGAATCAAGGACGAGAACCGGCGACGCGTGGCCGCGGGCTTTGAAGGTAACTACGAGGCGTTTACCAATGACATCGATCGGCGTTTTCGTACCGTTTGCCGCCTTGGTCTGA
>Ga0138256_10003348_pt1 | contig 17040 bp, 7 predicted proteins | sample KNB2016incub_MG_FD_105486 | JGI IMG/M metagenome (GOLD analysis project Ga0138256, IMG submission 105486) | Active sludge microbial communities from wastewater in Klosterneuburg, Austria - KNB2014incub_MG | ecosystem: Engineered > WWTP > Activated sludge > Unclassified | place: Austria... | reverse complement strand
CCACGGCTGTCGCGACCGCGCGGTGGTAGGCGGTCTGGAGTCCTTTCTGCGGCGCCAGGCCCCCGAACTGCATGAAGACCAGGCGGCGCGCCTCGAGTCGCGTCTGGCCGGTTACGCCGCGGCCACTCCCGCTGCGCGGGCCGCGGCGGTACGCGAGTTGCTGGCCTGGCTGGGCGGCCTGGGGCTCGAGGCCGCGGGCGAACGGGCTCCCGTCCGCCAGTTACCCGCTGGTCGCCCGGTGGCGGCGCCGCAATCCATGGCCTCAGCCTTGCCGGCCCGACGGTCTCCCGCGGGTTCCGCGGCCCCCGCGAACGACGCGGCGCCAGGAGTCTCCATTGCCGTTCCGGTGCCGCGCATCCCCCCGCCGAAGCCCGGCCTCGACTGGACGGCGATCAAGCTGCGCAAGACCGACGACCCGCTCCTGGCTCAGTCGGTCGGCGAGCTGCGCGGCGTGGGGCCGCGGACCACGGTCCTCCTTGCCCGTCTGGGCATCCACAGCATCGGCGACCTTATCTGGCATGTGCCGGCCAGCTACCGGGATTACCGTCAGGTGGCTCGGATCGTCGATCTGGTCCCCGGCGATCTGGCCACCGTCGTCGGCCTGGTGCGTCGCCGCTCGCAGAAGAGCCCCCGCCCCGGCCTGAGCATCTGGACCTACGCTGTGGACGACGGTAGCGGCGTGGTGGAAGCCAGCTTCTTCAACCAGCCTTTCATGGGTAAGGAGCTGGGGCCGGGCGACGCTGTGGCCCTCTCCGGCAAGGTGGATCTGTTCCAGGGTCGGACCGTCCTTGCCAACCCTGAATGGGAGCCGTTGGAGGCCGAGAGCCTACATACAGCCCGGCTACTCCCCGTCTACCCGCTCACCGAGGGCTTGCGCCAGCGTTGGTTACGACGCCTTGCGGGAGATGCTGTGCGCGCCCATGTTGTCGGCCTCGGGGATGCGCTTCCGCCTGGCCTGCGCGCCGACCTGGATCTGCCCACGCGGCCCTGGTCGCTGTATCAGCTGCACTTCCCGGATTCGGAGGAATGCCTGGGTCAGGCCCGCGAGCGTCTGGCCTTCGACGAGCTGCTGCTGCTGCAATTGTGGGGCAGGCGCAAGCGCCTGGCCGCGCGTCGTCGTCCCGCTCCGCGCCTGGAATCCGGACTGCCCGCCCGCGCTGCCTTGGAGGCGGCCTTGCCCTTCGCCCTCACCGGCGGCCAACGTCGCTGCCTCGATGAAATCGCCGAGGACCTGGGGCGCCCCTGGCCCATGGCCCGCCTGTTGCAGGGCGACGTAGGCTCGGGCAAGACCGCCGTCGCCGCCGGCGCAGCGGCCATCTGCGTAGCGGCCGGCCATCAGGCGGCCATCATGGCGCCCACCGAGATCCTGGCGGACCAGCATTATCGGGGACTCTGCCGGATCCTGGCGCCCCTGGGCTACCGCCCCTACGACCTTGCCGCGCCACCAGAACCCGACGAGGCCGGTCCGTTCATCGCCCGCCTGGTGGGTAGCCTGTCCGCCGGGGCCAAGAAGCGGATGGCCGCGGCCATCTCCGCCGGTCGCGTCGACATGGTCGTCGGCACCCACGCTGTCATCCAGCAGGGCGTGCGTTTCCCGCGCCTGGGCCTGGCGGTGGTCGACGAGCAGCATCGCTTCGGCGTTCTGCAGCGCGCCGAGCTGCAACTGAAAGCCGGACCGTCGGCCGACGCCCAGGCCGGTGCCGAAGGCGCAGCCGCCAAGGCCCCGACCGACGAAACCCCCGCGGCTCACCTTCTGGTGATGACCGCCACGCCCATCCCGCGCACCTTGGCCCTGGCCCTCAACGCCGACCTGGACCAGTCGGTCATCGACGAGCTTCCCCCGGGGCGGCAGGTCATTGAGACCTTCTGGTTGAAGCCCCAGGAGCGGGATCGGGCTTATGCCTTCATCCGTCGCCGCGTCGAGGCCGGGGAGCAGGCCTATGTCGTCTGCCCTTTGGTCGAGGACTCGGAGCAGATCCAAGCACGGGCGGCAACCGCAGAATACGAGCGGCTACAAGCCGAGGTGTTCGCCGACCTGCGCCTGGGCCTCCTGCACGGCCGCATGCGCCCCGTGGAGAAGGATGCCGTCATGCAGGCCTTCGTTCGGGGCGAGATCCAGGTGCTGGTGGCCACGGCGGTCATCGAGGTGGGCGTCGACGTGCCCAACGCCACGGTCATGCTGATCGAGGGCGCCGACCGCTTTGGCCTGGCGCAGCTGCACCAGTTTCGCGGCCGGGTTGGGCGCGGTTCGGCCGCCAGCGCCTGTTTGCTGGTGGCCGACGATCCCGGCAAGTCGGCTGTCGCTCGCCTCAGGAAGATGACCGAGCTGGTGCCGGGCGTAGGCCCCGACGGGCTGCCGTCCAAGCGCCCACTGACGGGCCTGGAGTTGGCCGAGTTTGACCTGCAGCAGCGCGGACCGGGCGATTACTTCGGCGTCCAACAGAGCGGTATCGTGGACCGCTTCCGATTCGCGCGCCTTGCGCCGTCGCGCGCCCTGTCCCTGGCCGCCGACGCGGCCGGGCGCATCTTGGAGGCCGACCCGAAACTGGCGGCCCCCGAGCATGGCCCCCTGGCGGCGGCCCTCGCGGAGTTCAGCGCGGCGGCCCAGCGCGGGTGACCCACAAGGTAGGGGCACCGCAGGTTGCGCCCCTGCGGGCCGGTCACCGCTCGCTCTCGAATCCGTCTTCCAGCAGCCGGTCATACAACAGCTTGGCCTTGGCATAACCGATGCGCAGGCGGCGCTGCAGCAGGCTGGCCGAATGATGCGGGTTGGCCAGGGCGATCTCCTGCGCGGCCAGATAGAGCGCGGCATCCGGATCTTCGTTCATGAGATCCGCCCAGGGCGGCTCGGTGGCCGGCGGCTGCCAGGAGGATTCGGACCAGAAGGCCAGCACCCGCTCGATCTCGGCATCGCTCACCCAAGCGGCCTGAGCTCGGACGAGGTGCGGCTGATCGGAGGGTTGGTAGAGCAGGTCGCCACTGCCCATCAGGCTCTCTGCCCCCAGCTGGTCCAGGATGACGCGGCTGTCGATACCACTGGACACCAGGAAGGCCACCCGGCTGGGGAAGTTGGCCTTGATGATGCCGGTAATGACGTCGACCGACGGACGCTGCGTGGCCACCACCAGGTGGATACCGGTGGCCCGGCCCATCTGGGCCAGGCGCGTGAGCATGGGCTCCACCTCGCCCGGTGCAGTCATCATCAGGTCGGCAAGCTCGTCGATCACGATGACCAGGGCCGGCATCACGGCTTCGCCGGCCGGTATCAGGCGGTTGAAGCCCGCCCGGTCGCGAACGCCGCGATCAGCCAGTAGGCGGTAGCGGTCCTCCATCTCGGTCACCGCCCAGCGCAAGGCGGCGACCGCTTCGGCCGGGTCGGTGATGGGTGCCGCCACCAGATGGGGCAGGCGCGCATAGCGGCCCAACTCCACCCGCTTGGGGTCGATGAGGATCAGCCGTACCTGGTCCGGCGTGTGCTGGGTGATCAAACTGATCAGGACGCTGTTCATGAAGACGCTCTTGCCGCTGCCCGTGGCCCCGGCCACCAGGAGGTGCGGCATGCCGGTCAACCGGGCGATGACGGTCTGTCCGCCCACCTGCCGGCCTATAGCCAGCGGCAACCCGCCATCCGCCGCCAGACGCTGAAAGGCGGGATCCTGCAGGATCCCGCGGATGGTCACCACCTGGCCGCCACGCTTGGGGATCTCGATGCCGACCACCGAGCGGCCGGGGATGGGGGCCTCGATCCGCAAGCCCTCGGCCGAGAGGGCCAGCGTCAGGTCGTGGCGGTGGGCCGTGATGCGGCTGAGCCGCACGCGCCGGGGCTCGCCGGCGCGCATGACCATGCCCGGCTTCAGGGCAAATCGCGTGAAACTAGGGCCGGGTTCGATCTCTACCACTTCCACCGGGATCCCGAACCCGGCCAGGCAATGCTCGATACGTGCCGCCTGGCTGCGCAATCCGGCGGCATCCACGCCCACACCGGCGGCATCGGGCTCATCCAGGAGACGTAGGGGAGGCAGCTGGGCGTCTCGGCCGCGACGCCCAGGCCCGGCCGCAGGCATCGGCCGCCTGCCGCTCGTTTGGTGCACGCGGATGGCGGGGAGCCGTGGACGAGCGGACGTTGGTGTCCGCTGGGTGGTCAGCAGTCCTGGCTCCGCGGCCACCTCGGCTGCTGCGGGAATGGCCACGGCCACGGACGCGGCGATTCCGGATTCGCGGGGAGGTCTTGGCGCCGAGCTTCCGATGACCTGGCCCCTTCGGGCTGGCGCAGCTCGGACCGGGCTCGCAGCAACAGGCAGCGGCAGATCGCCTTCCCCAAGGACGATCCTGAGCCGCGAAGTGAGCGCCGCGGGGAGCGCCGCGCCTAGAGCGAGCCACAAGGCGAGGAGCGCAATTCCGGCCCATAGCGGACCGGCCAGCCGTGGGCCGACGGCGATGCGCGCCGCTTCCGCCAGGCTCAGTCCCACCAGCCCGCCCTCGACATCCCCCAACCACAGGGTGGCCAGCGCCAGACCGGCCAGCAAGCCCAGCTCGAAGGCCACCACCCTCAGCCAGGGCAGGGTCCAGATGGGCCTGTCCTGGTGGCTCAAGAGGCCCAGGCCACCGGCACCCAAAGCCAGGACGACCGGCAAGGAGCCACGCCCCCACAGCCCTGACCACCACCCGGCGATGGCCCCGAGGGGGTCCAGGTTCAGCGCTTCAAACCAGGTGCCGGGTCCCAGGAGCAGGCTGATGAGGGCCACCGCCGCCAAGGTCACCATGAGGCGACCGAGCGTGACCAGCGGTTGCTTGACTGCGGCTACAGGGGTTGGTTCCACCATGGCCGGCCCTCGGGATCGCCGCCGCCACGGCCGTCCAGGCGACTGCTGTGGTTGAGTGGAGGCAATCCGGCCGCCTCAACAGGCATCGAATCAGCCGGATCGTCGCGGCTACGCCGCGCTAGCCGACCGACCGGATGCTCAATCCCAGTCGGCGTTCGACCGGATTGATGTGGAGGATGCGCACTTTGATCCGCTGCCCTTCGCGGACCACGTCCTCGGCCGCGTTGAAGGCTGCCGCCGACAGTTCCGAGATGTGGATCAGGCCCTCAACACCCTCTTCGACCTGCGCAAAGGCGCCGAACTGCACGACGTTCGTCACCGTGGCGTCGATGATGTCGCCGGTGTGGTAGCGCTCTGCAACCAGCCGCCACGGGTCGGCGTGCAGGCGCTTCAGGCTGAGGCCGACTCGGCGGCCGCCCATATCCACGTTGAGTACCTTCACCTTGATCGTCACTCCCGGTTGAACGATGTCCAAGGGATGGCGCACGCGCTGCCAACTGAGCTCTGAAATGTGGATGAGCCCATCGATACCGTCCAGATCGACGAAGACGCCGAAGTCGCAGACGCTGCGGACCACGCCCGTGACCTCGTCTCCGACACGTTCCTTCAGGCCGGCCAGTCGCTGACCGTCGGCTTGTTGCTCCTGCCATTGCGTCGCGCGCTCGGAGCAGATGACGCGGTCGCGGGCAGGGTCGATCTCGATGAGCCTCAGTTGCAGATCGCGACCGACCATACCTTCCAGATCGGTCCGCAGATCTGGTGTACCCAGGGAGGGGGGGAGGACGGCAAGCTGGGAAGCGGGCACGAAGCCCAGACCCTCAGCGATGCGCACGAGCAGGCCACCCTTGTTGCATCCGATGACCGGCGCATCGAATACCCGGCCTTCCTCCATCCAGGCCGCCAGTTGGGCCCATTGGTCATCCGTTCGGCGCTGTCCGAGGCGCGAACCCGCACTGCTAGACGCGTCCACCCGCTCCCCGGCCCCGGCCGGAGGGGACTCAGTGGTCTGTTCGCCCTGGGCGAGCAGAGCCTGCCAGTAGTCCTCTGAGAGGGATGGCCCGGATGATTCGATGACGGCGATGTTGATGTCGGTCATGGTGCCAGCTGTCACGTTCAAGGTTCTTGCCGGCGTCGCGACACGCGCCGATTTAATGAACCATTAAAGCGCCCGGAGTCCCGGCTGTCAAGCAAATGGTTCCGGGGGCCGCCAACTGGCGCCCCCCATTGCCGCGGCGGTGAATCCATGGTTCAGGGACCGGGCATGTTGAGTTTGCGGAGGGCGTCGTCCAGCGAGTGGGCCACCAGACCGGGCATGAGGCCCAAGATGACCAACAGGATGATCAGGAGCATGACAGCTCGTCGGATACCCTCCATCTGAGCTGTAGCCGGTGCCGGTGGTTCGGTCGGGACGATGACGTTGGACCAGCGCCGAACGGCCGTGGCGAAGAGAAGGCCGCTTCCTGCCAGCAAGGTCAGCTCCGCCAACGGGCTGTCGGTCGTCTGCAGCCGGCGGACAATGAGCCAGAAACCGGGAAATCCAGCCAGCCCCGGCGTTCCAGCCAACGTTAGGGTGCCCACAGCGTTGGCCAGGCGCCGCAGCGATGCGCCGGCCTGCGAGGCGAGCTCGGTCATGACCAGGGCGAGCACTCGGGCGAACAGCAGCAGGGCGACCCCGGCTCCCGCCGCCTCCGACTGGGTGCCGAGGCCGACAAGGATCATTCCCCCATTGGCGACCGTGGCGTAGATCAACCAGTCGTCGGGATCTTCCTTGGGGGCCGACAGGGCCAGCCATCCTCCGACAAGACTCGACAGCGCGCCGCCACCGATGAGCACCGCCCGGGCACCATAGGTCATCCATGGATTGTCGGCCAGCATGCGCAGGAGCAGCGCGAATCCGGCGGTTTGAACCAATGACGTCACGCCGTAGACCATGGCTCTGGGGGTCTTGCCGGCAAGGGTGAACACCCAGGCGTGCAGAGGGATCAAGCCGAGGATGAGTCCAAAGGCCGGCACTGCCAATGCCAGGGCCAAGCGTTCCAGGGATTCGACGTCGCGTAGTTCCCCACGCAGTTCCGCCAGGCGGAGCGCGATAAGCATCAACGGAAGGCAGAAGGCCAGCAAGGTCAGGTAGCGCAGGGTGGCTGATGCCGCCCGCTGTCGGGCCTGCGTCGGCAGACCCTGGGTCCAGATCATGGCGCCGCCGATGAAGAAGAGCAACGCGATCGGCAGATTGCGCACCAACAGCGACAGCACCATTCCGCCAAGGCTGATCCAGGCCATGAGCAGCCAGTCCACGGATCGGCCTTCGTCCGCGTCGTCAGTGCTGTTGGCAAGAACGAAACCCAGCATGGCCAGGCCGAGCAACTGGATGCCCAGCTGGGCTTCCGGCAGAAGGCTCAACTCACGCTGGGAGAACAGGTCCAGGCTGGTATCCGGGATGGCGATGGACACCAGGAGGACCAGAAGGACCGCGGCGAACACGGATACGCGGGGCACCAGCTGCGGTCGGCCGCGGCGCAACCAGAAGACGCATGCCCCCGTCACGAAGGGCAGCAGGATGAGGGCCAGCAGGAGCAGCTTGCCGGTCATGGCGAGCCCTTGTCCACGGATGGGTCGGTATCGCCCAGATCGATTCCGAAGAAGGCGGACAACAGCAAAGCGAACAGGATCTGGAAGGCCGCCAGCCCACCGGTGACCAACAAGCCGGGGTCCAGCCTGCTGTAGATCAATTCAAAACCGATGAGGGCCAGGAAGGCACAGCAGGCCAGCCGCAGCGCGCCCTCGGCGAACACCGTTCCCAGCAGGCCGGCGCAGATGAGGGTCAGGGCTGGACGAAGCATCGTCACCGGCAACCGGTCGGCGAGCAGGTTGGACTGAATGCCAGTGAGCAGCAGAAACGTCACCGGAGCGGCCAGCAGCAGGAAGCGGCGCTCGGTGGGCAACGAGCGATTGCGCACCCACAACGCCTGCCGCCAGGTCAATGCCTCGATCGATCTTCGTGGCCGGTCCAAGGTGCCGATGGCCAGAATGGACACCACCACCAGCCCCGCCAGCAGTTTCACCAGCGCAATGATCCCGAGCACGTTCGGATCGTCTGGTCCAGCCGTTGCCAGCAAGATCCCGGTGCCGAGCCCATAGGCGCCCAGCAAAGTGAGCAGCTGGCTCAGGGGGCGGTCAGCTGCCAGGGCGGCATATCCGAGGACGGCGGTGATGATCCAGATTGCCGTGCCGGAATCCGCAGCGGTAACCGGCGCTGTTCCTTTATCAGCGGCCAGGATGGACAGGCCGATCACAAGCCCGGCAAACACGGTCCAAGCCATGGTGCGCCGACTGTCCAAGAGGTTGACGCTGCGGTGCAGCGCCCGCCCGGCCTGAATCAGAGCCGAACGCCAGGCGTCGAAGAACTCGCCCAAGCGCAGCCAGCGCCCTACCCGGCCCCATCCGGCAGCATCTCGCGGTCTGGTCCAGCGCTCGGAGCGCAGCAGCCCCCCCAGCACGAGCGGCAGTGCGAGGCCCATCGCCAGGCGAAGGTCCAAGGCGGGCTCCGGCAATGCCAGGATGCGCGCCAGAGCGAGGGGGCGTCCGGTAGGCAGCAGGGTGGCCAAGACGCCGGCAATGGCCATCAGCACGGCAAGGGCGATCAGGATGGTGTCGGATGCGCGAAGGCGACCCTTGTTTTCCGCCGTCCACACCGGCGCCTTGAGCACCATGACCGGCAGCGCCAGCGCGAGGAGCAGGAGGACGCCCACAAAGGCAGGAAGCTGAGGGAACCACTCTGCCAGTTGCCACCAGCGGAGTCCAAACCCCAAGGTAGCCGGGATACCGATTGCGCCGGCGGCACCCAACCACCAGATCCACGAGAGGCGCCGCCCGCCCCGGGCCTCCGCGAGCAGCATGAGGCCGCGCCCCACCGTCAGGTCCAGCCCCAGGCCCAGCACGAGGTCCGGCACAACGCGTCCAGGGACAGCGATGGCCAGGACGGCCAACGCCGCCGGGATCATGCAGGTGCTGTCCAGATACAGCCCTCGGTCGGAGGCCGATCCGGCCAGTACGGCAGCCGAGACCAAGGCCAATAGTCCCACGGCAACAAGGCCGAAGTGGGCTGGCGCCTGTTCACCCGATACCTGGCTTCCGGCGCGGAGGAGCAAGGCCATGCCGGCCGTCATCGGCGCCAGACGGGTCAGTACCCCGCGCCACAGCATATCGGCCGGTGTCCGCGGTACCGTCCAGATCAAGGGGTACAAGCCCATGCGCACCACCCCGGCGATGACCAGGTAGCTGCGGAGTTGCGACCAGGCGCCTTCCCAGACCGCGCCTTCTCCAGCGCGCAGGGTCTCGTGATCGATGGGCAGGGCGGCGAGAGCCGCGATCAGGACCCACAGGCCCAGTTGGCTGGCCAGCAGGCCGCGACGGCTGATCAGCCCTGAGCGCGCTAGGCTGGCGTCGAGTAGCAGCCACGCCGCAACCAGACCTAGTGGGGAGGCGCTGGACGCCACGAAGAGGGCCGAACATGCCGCCACGACCAAGGGCCATGACAACCGGGTCAAGGTCACCGCGTTGGCCTGGAAGACTGCCGCCGTCAACAACAGGCAGAGCGCGGCCAAGAGCACCGCGGCGCGCAGGTCCAACGCCAAGGAGGGCCCACCGGCGAATGCGCGAGACCAGGAAGGAGCGGTAGCTGACAGGTCGGTCCAACTGCCAAGCCCGAAGGGACGTAACACCGGATCCGCCCAGGCGAACCAATGGAGCTGAAGCCACCGAGATCCGGTGAGGGCCATCGTGACCGGTGTTGCCGTGGACGCAAGACTCGCCAAGCACATCAAGAAAGCGATGCGTTGACTGGACCGGCGGCCGCCTTGCGGGTCACTGCTGGATCGCCCGGCAACGATACCGGCGGCCAGAAGGGAAAGCACGGCCACCAGAGGTAGGATGGCAAGCATGGGGTGGGCATTCTAGCACGACGCGGGCGCGGGCGTGGTCGACGGATGCCGGTCGGCAGCCCGGCACCATCTGGGGTGATCGTTGCGGCATCCCGCGATCCGGCTCGGCCGGGCCGGACCACGTCTCGAACGCTCAGTGCTCAACGGCCGGCAAGGCTACCCAGAAGCTGCCATAGATCCAGGACGTTGGTCGTACCGTCGCCGGTCATGTCGGCAATCGCGGCGCCATCGCGGCGGGCGGACCACCACGCGGCCAGATCGCTGGTTCCGAGCCGGGCGTCGCCATCGACATCTCCGGGCTGAGCCAGGACTTGACCATCGGCGCTCAGGTCCACGTTCGTCATCGCATCCGTGAGCACGATGCCCATGGCCGTCAGGGGAAGGAAGCCCGGTGCCAGGACCGCGATGTCGACAACGCCGGTCACGCCTTCCGGCAGCGAGAGGAGCGGACTCTGCCCAGATGCGTCCACTTCGCTTGCCATGCTGGCGATTTCCAATCCGTCACGGCTGAACCGCACCGTGATCGGGGATGCCGCGGATGCCCGGCCGGCAAGCGCCAGGCGGAGGCGGAGCCGATGTCCGCCGGCCGAATCTGGCAGGACCAGCGCTGCTCGCCCGGCGGTGCCCACTGCGGTCGCAGTCGTGACCTGAGGACCGGAGACCTCACGACTGGTGGCGTCGGTGCCATCGGGGCCGAAACCCATATCGGCGGGACCGCTGGACGCGGCAGCGTCACCATGGCGGGCGATCCCGATCACCCCGGCAGCGGCCCACAGGGGCGCCAGCTCGGCGCGACGTTCGGCGCCGTTGTCCGAGACCACTTCGCTGTCTCCTCCACGGTGACTGGTCACCGCCATGCGCTCACCGAAAGCAGGGTGCTCCATTGCGCCGTCATACTCGCCTCCTAAGGAGCGGAAACGCCATCCGGACAGGTTCAGGGGCGCGGTTTCGCCATTCACCGGAAGCCACTCTCCATTGAACCGCCGGGCAAAGTGCACATGGGCGCCATCGGCCACACCGCCTTCACAAGAGGGATGGCCGATGGGCATTGCGGCATCCAGCACGGAGCCCACTGCTACCCGGTCGCGGCTGGCGATGTGGAGGTAGGCGAGCACCCAGCCCGTGCGCAGGTCGCCATCGCCGTCGAGGTCCTGCAACACCAGACCTTGCTCGGCATGCAGCACGCGTCCGGGCGCGGCGGACAAGACCCATTCGGGCGCTACGCCACAGCCGACCCTCGACGGCGGGGCGAAGTCCACGGCGCCCCAGGCGCTGGCCACACCCCAAGCGCCGTGAGGACCGCCGGTGAAGTACCAGCCCTGCTCTGCTGGCCAAGGCAGCAGCAACGGGGGCTGTTGGACCCCGTCGGGCAGGGGTGGCGGCAGCCACGACGTCACACCGAACCATGCTTCATAGCGTTGGGCGAAGCGCTGCCGCCAGTCAGCCCAGTCAGGAGCTGCTGAGTACCGGGCCAGCAACCGCGCCACCGCGAAATGCCCCGCCCCGGCCTGGATGCCACCGGATTCCGTGCTGCCGTCCGCGAACTGCACCGTTCGCTCCCCGCGGAACTTGAGTCCGTAATAGCCATCTGCCAGCCAGGCCGACATCTGCATCAGATGCGACTCGGTCGACTGATCTGGCGGCGTCGGAATCACGGACAACAACACGAGCAGCAGCCGTGGACTCAGGCTGTGCTGCAGGGCCGTCAAGGCCACGAGCGCCGCCAGCTGCGGGTCCGGCGGTAACGCATCGGCATGCTGGTCGATGAACTGATCGGCCTCGAAGCCCCGATCTGCGGGGCCATGCACCAGCTCGGCATCCTGAATCAGGAGTTCACGACTGCGCGGAAACCTACCGGCTGGCTCCATCTCTGTCCTGGTCGGGGGCGTCAATCCGGCCGGCGCCTGCTGCGTGAGCGGTGTCCGACCGACTGTCAACCGCTGCAAGCCAGGCATCGCGGCCAGAACCAGCAGCACCATGGCGGCTTGGCGGCTCGTGGGGCCTAGAAGAGCATTCATGACCCAAGCTTAGAACATGCGTTCTGTAACGTCAAGTCGCCGACTGCAGCCAGGCACCGGTTGCTTGGATCCGAGACCATCGGGCAGCTACCATGAGATCCTGGGCGGGTCCACTCAAGCGCGACCACGGAGCGATCATGGCTATCGGCACCTTGAATCAGACGCTTCGCACCTTGCGCGAGATCGACCTCAAGTCCCTGCGGCGCGCGGCGGAAGCTTCCTTCCGCCTCTATCTCTGTGGCGAGGTCGATGATGAGCTCTGGCTGGCCGCCCTTCTCAGCGCTCGTCCGGCTGAGACCGGACAACATCCGTGGTTGGTGTTGCGATCAGCATCCGGGCTACTGCAAGCGGGCAAGGATCTCGGCTCCCCGGGCGAGCGGCTGGCCATCCTGCTGATACGGGAGCCGGAACTCTCGACGGCGGAGCAAGCGCAGGTCACCGCGTTCGGATCAGCCGGCGTTCCGGTGATCACGGCGGTCATCCGGACGGACCGGGCCTTGCCTCTGACCGCCGAACTGCCCCGGACCGGAGAGGCGGCACGGGCCATCTTGGCGCGGAGCGGCGGCGGCGCGACCGCCGATTTGGCGCCCCTGGCAAAAGCCTTGCTTCGAGCCACTGAGGATCGACCGGGGATGCGCCTGGCGTTGGCTCGTCAGCTCCCTGCCTTGCGGCCCATCGTCGTCGAAGGGCTGATCGATGACACGTCGAGCAGCAACGCCGTGTACGCCTTGTCAACCGGTATCGCCGAGGTGACGCCGGGGCTGAGTCTGGCGATCGGACCGGCTGACATCCTGGTGTTGACCAAGAACCAGTTGATGCTGGCTTTCAAGATCAGCCTCGCCACGGGCCGAACTGGCAGCAACCGCCAGTTGCTCAGCCAGGTGGTGAGCGTCATCGGTTCTGGATTGCTGCTTCGCCAGATTGCGCAAGAGCTGGTCGGCATGCTGCCGGTGATCGGGCTGGTGCCCAAGGTCGCGGTGGCCTATGCGGGAACCCAGGTCATCGGCCAGACCGTGTGGGCCTGGGCCGACTCCGGCCACAGGCTTGGCCGCTCTGAGTTACGGCAGCGCTACCGGCAGGCCCTGATCGCCGCAACTGCCTGGGCTCGCCGGGCGCTGCCTGGGAAGAGCGACAAGGGGCCGGACGGTGTCAGTTCCGGCGACGGGGGCGACATCGTATCGACCGGGCCGTCTCAAGCGTCCTGAATGCTGTTCCTTCCGCGTATCCGCGATCGGTTCCCCCACCATTCCGGGATTGCCTTGATCGATCTATTGCATCGCTGCGACATCGGCCCGGCCCGCCGCTCGATTGTGGTGGCCACAGCGGTACTGACGCTGATCGCGGCCTTCATGGCGTTTGGCTCTCCGCACGCCGGCATCGCCCCCAGGCACCGGGCGTCCGCGCATCCGAACAAGGCGCCGGACCTCGTGCTGACGGCCGATGTCGCGGGTCCGGTAGCGCCCGGGGCCTGGGCGCGGTTGACGTGGACGGCCCGCAACATCGGCGACGCTGAAGCAGCGCGGAGCGCATTGACGGTCACCTGGTCCAGTTCGCTCCTGGTGCAGGGTGCCAGCGCCGGTGCCTTGGGGATGCCGGATGGGACCGGTCTGGTCTGGGACCTCGGTGACCTGGCGGCTGGTGCGCAGCGCATCTTCACCGCAACCCTCGCGGTGCCGGCTGCCCAGCCGATGCCGTCCACCCTGCTCATCTCGGGCCATGCCTTGAGCGGCGATGAAGGGGGCGGCGGGACGGACAACCACGCCGATCGGGACCTCCTGGTGCGGTCTTCAGACCTGCGACTCGGGGTCAGTGGACCTGTCCTCGCCGTTGCGCCCGGAGAAGTGATCACCCACACCGTTCAGGTCTTCAATGTCGGACAAGGATCGGCCGAAGGTCTGGGGCTGGATGCCCGGCTGGGGGCAGGGATGACCTATCTGCGCGACACGGCCGGCGATGCCGGGCTGTGGCGACAGGTGCTTGCCGGAGGGCTACGGCTGACCCGTACCTCCGTGCCGGGTCCGTGGACCGGGACGATCAGCCTGGTCAGCCGGGTGCCGCTGACGGCCACCAGTGGGATGCGCATTCCAGCACCACTGCAATTGGCCCTGTCGAGTCTGTCGGTGGACGCCGATCCCAGCAACAACGGTGCCGTGGCGCCGACCCTCACCGTGGTTCAGCCGGACCTTCGATTGCGCATGACCGGGCCACCGCAACTGCGCCCGGACGATGGCGCCGAGTACGTGCTGGAGTACGACAACGGGGGTACCGGTGCTGCCCGCGGGATGGTCATGACCGCAACCCTGTCTGCCGGCTTGCGCTTCGTGGCTGCGTCGCCGCCCGGGCGCCGCATCTCCGACAGCGTATGGACCTGGAGTCGCTCCGTGCTGGCGGCCGGTGACCGCGACACGGTGCGCGTCCAGGTGCGGCTCGACGGCAGCCTGCCGGCAGGAGCCCATCCGCAGGTGGTGGCCGCAGTCGACAGCGCGGTTGTCGACATGGATCCAGCCAACAACCGTTCGGTCGCCGAAAGCGTGATCCTACCCGGTCCCCCGGCAGGCATGGCCTTGGAGGCGCTTCCGACGCATATCCCGGTGGACGACGGCGAATCGTTGTTGACGGCCACTGTTCGCGACGCCTTTGGCAATCTGGTGGCGGACGGCACGGTGTTGAGCCTGACAGCCATAGGCGGAGCGGTGCTTCCGGCGACGGCTGTGACCGTCGGTGGCGTCGTGACCGCCACCTTCAAAGCCGGCCCTACTGCCGGATCGGCGAGCGTCGGGGTCCGCGCCGGCGCCGTTGCGTCCCAGGTCTCGCTGACCCTTGCGCCGGCCGATGTCAACTTGACCGGTAGCGTGCAGTTGGCGGCTGATGCCACGGAGGCACAGCCCGGCGACACATTGACCTATGCCCTCGTGGCCCGCAACCTGGGTCTGGCTACGGCCCGCGGAGCGGTGATGGTGATCATCCTGGAGCAGCGGCTTGAGCTGCTGGAGGCTCGCAGCGAGGGTGTGACGCTGCAATCCCTCGGCCAGGTGCCGCCCGGAGTCCTGGATCCGCCGCCCGCGGGATACCGCCACCTGGCCTGGCGGTTGCCCGATCTACCAGCCGGCGCTCAGCGTCCGATCAGCGTCACGGTGGCGATCGACGGCGATCCTGGGCTGCCCTGGACCGGCTTTGACACCGTCTTCTTCCGCGCGGGCCTTCAGTCCGCCACGGCCGAAGCCAACGGCGTGGATCAGCGCCACCAACAGCGCGTCGACATCGTAGCCGGCGACCTGTACACGGGCCTGGAGCTGAACAGCACCGTAAGCTCGATACGACCGGGTGGCCTGCTGGTCTACCAGGTCACTTTCGGCAATGCGGGTCAGGGTGCCATCCTGGGCGGAACCCTGATCGCCAACCTACCGGAGGGCACCCGCTTCGAGAGCTGGGAGCCCACGCACGGTACATCCGTGCAGCCGCGATTGGCCGGCTTCGTCGCCGGATCGCGAACCCTGGTGTGGGACTTCAAGGACCCTTTGGCCCGCACGAGCGGCTTGCTGTTGCGCCTGACGGTGGACCCCGAAGCGGCGCCAGAGCGGCTGCTACAAACGGCAGTGGCCTTGAGTTCCGCCCGTTACGATGTCAACCCGGACAACAATGACACCATCGATGCCGGCGCATGGCTCAGCGGCGTCAACCTCGTGGTCAAGGCCAGCGGACCGTCCTCGGCCATGCCGAACGAGCTGCTGACCTGGCGGATCGACCTGCAGAACCTGGCCCAGAGAGATAACGCCTCCGATGTGGTGGTCAAGGCCATTCCGCCGGCGGGCTTTCCCATTCTGGAGACGCTTCCCGGTGGCGCGCCGCTGCCGGACGGCAGTGTCCGATGGGTGGTGGACGGTGCCATGGGTCCCGGAGCCTCCCGGGCTTTCGAGCTGCGAGCCCGCGTGCCGTCCTCCGTGCCGGCCGGAAGTCGATTGCGCCTCGCCGTCGAGGCCAGCAGCAGCGCTCGCGACAGCTACTCGGCCGACAACCGGCGAGAGTTGGAGCTGCTGATCATCCCCGGCCCTCCCGACGCGGTGATCGTGTCCACCGAGATGGCGCAGCCGCAGGCCTGTGATGGACCGTCCATCGTCCTGGCCGCTACGGTCAACGATGCCTTCGGCAATGCCGTGGCCGACGGCACGGCATTGCGCTGGTTGGCGACAGACGGCGCCATCGATCCATCCAGCGGCGTGACGCACCGTGGTGTGGTCAGCACCACGCTCAGCGACCTGCGGCGCGCCGGTAACCTGCGGGTCACGGCAACGAGCGGACAGATCGAAGGCGACCTGACCCTGGACGTCCAAGCGGGCCGGCCCCGCAAGATCGCCATCGCTGCCGCGCCGCCCGTCCTTGCCGTCTTCGGTCGCACACGTCTGACGGGCCGGCTCTGGGATGCCTGCGACAATCCCGCGCGCGACGGCGAGAGACTCAGTTTCGCTGCGCCCCGCGGCCGTTTTGTTGGCGGCAGCGGTGAGGACCGGGCCACGACCGGCGGCAGCGCCGAGATCGATCTGGACGTCGGTGGCGAGAGCGGTGCGCTGCCGGTCACGGTGCGCTACGGTGATCTGGCGGCCAGCGCGGACATCGTCGTCCTCGCCCCGACCCCTACGCCCACTTCGGTGCCGCGCCGGAATCTCTACCTGCCCCGGCTGGCCACGCACCAGCGTTAGGACCGCAGCCAGGAGGACATCGGGAGTTGCCGACCGTCAGGTCGGATCCTCTCTGTCATCCTCCGGCGCTACCACCAGCACCGGCGCCGGTCAGCGCGGGGTCAGTAAGCGGGAAGCGGAGGGGGAGCGGTCGGCGAGCGATCGGGCCGGTTGCGGTCAAGGATGATGGCTCGAGGCGCGGTACACTGGTGTCACGCTCGAAACAGAGCGCTCGACACCCGAAGCAGAGACACGGTTCGCCGGCGGCGACCAGGAGCAGAACACCATGAAGCGCATGATCCAGACCCTGACGGCGACGATGACGGCGGCGGTGGCCTTTCTGACCATCACCCAGGGGGCGCAGGCCAGCAACGCAGACGAATACCGCGCCGCGATGCGGGAGTTCGCCCCGGTGATCGAATCCTGGACGATGGAGGCCGACGCTACCTTGGCGGCCGCGGCCTTGAAGCCGGAAGCCGCCTGTGAGGCGGCGATGGGCGAGATGGCGCGGCGCGGCGAGTCCATCCGGGCGGATCTGGCCGGCATGGGCGTCGAGGCACCGATGGCGGTGCGCCACAGCCAT
>Ga0138256_10003347_pt1 | contig 17040 bp, 12 predicted proteins | sample KNB2016incub_MG_FD_105486 | JGI IMG/M metagenome (GOLD analysis project Ga0138256, IMG submission 105486) | Active sludge microbial communities from wastewater in Klosterneuburg, Austria - KNB2014incub_MG | ecosystem: Engineered > WWTP > Activated sludge > Unclassified | place: Austria... | reverse complement strand
TGCACCAAGAACCTCTCCATCCAACTGGCCTTGGAGAATATCGAGGACCGCAACTACCGCACCTTCGCTTCGGGCGTTAGTGCTCCGGGGTTGAATGTGCAGGGGTCGGTACGGGTGGTGTTCTAGGTCGAAAGAAGGTGAGGAAGTGAGTCGTCCGTCTCGGCCTGGAGTGGGGCCATGTAAGAGTTGCTGTGTAACTTCGTCAACACATTTCGACCCATGGACTATCGCTCCATAATAACTATTGAACCGGGTAAACGCAGCGGAAAACCATGCATCCGGAACATGCGCATCACTGTTGGTGACGTGCTCGGCTATTTGGCTTCGGGCATGACCATTCCACAGGTCTTGGAGGACTTCGACGAACTGACCGAGCTGGACATTCGCGCGTGTTTGGCCTATGCCGCTGACCGGGAGCGCTTCACATCGATCATTCCTTCTGCCGCGTGAAGTTCTTGATCGACGAGAACCTCTCGGACAAGCTGGTCGTGCGTCTCCAAAAGGACTATCCAGGTACGCAGCACGTAAAACAATTGGACCTCTCGGAGGAACCTGATGCGACTATCTGGGAGCGGGCAAAGAAGGGTGCTTTCATCCTCTTGACCCAAGACGATGACTTCGTTGAATTAAGCACGCTGAATGGTGCACCGCCGAAGGTTATCCATTTAGCATTGGGTAACCGGACCACCAGAGAATGGATGGAGATCCTTGACACCAACAAGGAACAGATCCGAATATTCGTAAGCGACAAGGAGGCAACCTTACTTGTTATAACGAACAGAGGCCCGGTCGGTGGCTAGCTCGTTGATACTTGACCATTCAACATGACACTCTTCCGCACTGTATGAAGAAAGTCCTTGTCGTCCATTACTCGCAAACCGGCCAACTCACCAAGGTGCTGGAGGCCTTATGTGCCCCATTGATCGCGGCAGGTGTGCAGGTGGACCAACTCCCGATCGTGCCGGTTACCCCCTACCCTTTTCCATGGACGCGCATGGGCTTCTTCGGTGCCTTTCCGGAAAGCGTGAACGGTGATCCTGTTCCGTTGCGACCGGACACAGCACCAAGTGCGAAGTATGACCTCATCATCCTTGGGTACACCGTGTGGTTCCTCAATCCTTCGATACCTTTCAATTCCTTCTTGAAGCAAGCTGATCCGGCACTCTTCCGGGACACACCCGTGCTCACCGTGCTCGGTGTGCGCAACATGTGGGTGCATGCCCAGCAGAAGGTACGGGCCATGATCACTGCCCTCGGTGGCACACCAGTGGGCAACATCGTGTCCGAGGACCGCAGCTCCAACCTGGTCAGCCTGGTCACGATCATCCGTTGGATGTTCTGGGGTAAGAAGGAAGCGTTTTCCCTGTTCCCACCGGCGGGGATCCGCGAAGCCGATATCGCTGCCAATGCCAAGTTCGCAGGACCGATCCTGGACCACTTGAACAGCGGGAATTGGGCCTGGTTCAACGCCAAGATCCTGGAACTGGGTTCTGCCCAGATCAAACCCGAGCTGCTGGTGCTCGAAAAACGTGCGCTTGTGCTTTTCGGGAAATACCGCTCCTTCATTCTGGCCAAGGTGGATCGCGATCCAGGCAGTAGACAAAAGCGTGTTGCCATCTTGTCCGTGGCCCTGCCGATCGGGGCCTTCATCCTTTCTCCGATCACTGCCTTAACCACGTTCTTGGTCTCTTTGATCAAGCGAAAAGCGATCCAACGCGAGGTGGATGAACTATTGCGCTACTGAAGGTGTATTAGCTGGACCTTCAGAAGAAATTTAGAACACGTATTTTTGCTACCCCGTGAACGGCGCTTGTTTCGGGGCTTGGGGGGCAACTTATTCACGATCAGCAATATGCAAGACGTTTTCGTTACGCGTGTATCGGGCTTTCTTCCAAATGACCCTATCTCGAACGATGAGATGGAGGAATACTTGGGGTACATCAATGGTGAACCGTCACGGGCTCGTCGCTTGGTGTTGCGCAACAACGGTATCAAGCAACGCTATTACGCCATGGAAAAGGGCGGAAAGCTTACCCACACGAACGCGCAGATCGCTTTTGAATCCGTGAAAGCACTGGCCGGGAACGGCATAGAGTTGAAGGATTTTGAAGTCTTGGCCGCTGGCACTTCTTCGCCTGACCAATTCATGCCCTCACATGCGTCGCAAGTACATGGTTACATGCCGCATCCCATGGAGATCATCTCGCCAAGCGGTGCATGCTGTGCCGGGATGGGAGCACTGAAGTACGCATACATGAGCGTGGCTTCCGGCAATTCACGGAATGCTGTTGCAGTGGGTTCGGAACTGCTTTCACCCATGATGTTATCGCGCAATTTTGAGAGCGAGGCGGAGCGGATCGGGCAGTTGGAGGCCAACCCCATGATCGCGTTCGAAAAGGAGTTCCTTCGATGGATGCTCAGCGACGGGTCCGGCGCGATGTTGCTGGAGAACAAACCCCGCGGCGAATTCGACCTTCAGGTGGAATGGGTCGTCTCCAAATCGTTCGCACATGAGTTGGAGACCTGCATGTACTTCGGCGGTGAAAAAGATGCCGAAGGGAACTTCCGTGGATGGAAGACCTATTCCGCAGAGGAATTGGCGCCGAACGCGATCATGAGCATGAAGCAGGATACCCGCCTGCTCGGTAAGCACATGTGCCAATTCGCCGTGAAATGGTTGGCCGAAGTGTTGGAAGAAAAGAAGATCGACATCGATACGGTGGACCATTTTATGCCGCACCTCTCGTCCATGTTCTTCCGCGATAAGATCCAGGAGGAATTGGTGTCACGGAACATCCACGTGCCGTACGATCGCTGGTACCTGAACCTCCCCGAAGTGGGCAACGTGGCTTCCGCCTCGATCTACCTGATGCTCCGTGACTTGATCGCAACGGGCAAGGTGAGGAAGGGACAACGGCTCTTGTTGATGGTGCCTGAAAGTGCACGCTTCAGTCTGGGATTTGCGTTGCTGAAAGTGGTTTGAGGGAAGATCAACGCAGAGGCGCAGAGTTTTTGAGGAACGTGGAGGGGTGCGCGCATTTCTTCTTCGAGTCTTGAGTGTTACAAGGCATCGAATGTCCAACCGGCTAGTGGCCTTCAACTCTGGAACCTCTGCTCCTCCGCGCCTCTGCGTTGATCTACAATACCTTTGTGTTCCTACCAATTTGATCCCATGAAAAAGGAAGATGTACCACAGGACGATGCCAACATACTGGAAGGCAAGTTCAAGGTGGTGAAGTATGCCGTTAATGAGAATGGCGATTACGTTGTGGTGCCCAGCGTGGGTTGGGAACCGGAGAACGTGGCATTGGAGCAGGCGTGGGATGTTGTACACGAGAACGTGGCTGATGCCAAGAAGAAAGTTCAGGCGGGTGAAAGCAGCACCTTGGCCTACCACATGGAAGTGAACATGATGGACCCCGCCTTGTTGGCCCAGCATATGAACCTTCCTGCACGCACCGTGAAGAAGCATTTGCAGCCCAGCGAATTCGTGGCCTTGAACAATGCCCTTCTACAACGCTACGCAGACGCATTGATGATCACTGTTGAGGAGTTGAAGAAGTTGCCCGAATGAGCGAGAAAGAGATCGTCGTGCCTTTCGATCACCAACAATCCGCGCACTGCGAGACCGGCGTGATCTCCAACCTCATGCGCTTCCATGGCTTGCGCGTGAGCGAACCCATGGCCTTCGGGATCGGTTCCGGTCTGTTCTATAGCCACATGCCTTTTTTGAAACTGAACGGCATTCCAGTAACCTCCTACCGCATCTTGCCTGGGCACATTTTCAAGCGCTTCAGCCGCAACATCGGGGTGGAAATGAAACGGATGTCCTTTCGCGATCAGGATCAGGCCATGCGCGAACTGGACAAGGTGCTGGACCAAGGATTGCCAGTAGGCATGCTCACCAGTGTGTTCTACCTGCCCTACTTGCCGAAAGCATACCGCTTCCATTTCAATGCGCACAACATCGTGGTCTTCGGGCGCAAGGGCGATGAGTATCTCGTGAGCGATCCTGTCATGGACGGCACCACCACGATCCACCGCACCGCATTGATCCGCGCACGTTTCGCAAAGGGTACGCCGAATACCAACGGCCGTATGTATTACCCAGTGAAAGTGCCCACCGATGCCGATCTGAAGAAAGCTGCTGCCAAGGGCCTACGCCGCGTAGCCCGCGATATGGCCAATACACCGCTGCCGATGTTCGGCTCCAAAGGCATCCCCTACTTGGCCGGTAAGCTGCGGAAATACCAAGAGAAACTGGGAGATCGTCGTGCGTTGCTGTATCTGGGCAATCTGATCCGCATGCAAGAAGAGATCGGTACTGGAGGTGCTGGGTTCCGCTTCATGTTCGCCGCTTTCCTGCAAGAAGCTGCAACCCTGTTGGACCGTCCGGAATTGCGCGAAAAGGCCAAGGAGATGACGGCCATCGGTGATCAATGGCGTGAGTTCGCGTTCGAAGCAGGCCGCATGGTGAAGGGCCGCTCCGAAGCAGGCAGTTCATTCGCAACGCTCGCCGATCGCTTGGTTGCCATCGGGGTCATGGAACAACGTTTCTTCAAGGATCTGGCCCGTACGAGTTGAACCATGGAAGGCAACATGGACATCCGTGTGCGTGGATTGGTCAAGGAATACAAACGGGGCGCCGGCAAAGCCTTGGATGGGATCGATCTGGATGTCCATCCCGGTGAATTCCTTGGTCTGCTGGGACCGAATGGCGCGGGAAAGACCTCGTTGATCTCCATCATTACCGGAGTGCGAAAGGCCGATGCCGGTACGGTCCATGTGCAAGGGTTTGATGTGGCCGAAGAGCCTGATCAGGTCCATGCCTCCATAGGACTGGTGCCGCAGAACATTGCGCTCTACGAAATGCTCACCGCACGCGAGAACCTCGCCTTCTTCGGCAAGTTGCATGGGTTGAAGGCCTCCGAGATAACCGACCGCGGCGAACAATTGCTGGAGGGTGTTGGTTTGAACGAGCGTGCCAATGAACTGGTCGGCACGTGGTCAGGTGGCATGCAACGTCGTTTGAATTTGGTGACCGCACTTTTACACGAACCCGCGATCCTTTTCCTGGACGAACCTACCGTGGGCATTGATGTGCAATCGCGCACTGCGATCTGGACCTTGTTGGAGAGCATCAATCAGTCAGGCACCACCATTGTCTATACTTCACATCACTTGGAAGAGGCCGAACGACTTTGCTCGCGTGTTGTGATCGTCGACCACGGAAAGGTGATCGGAGAAGTGGAAGATCCGGGAGCAAAAGGTGGTGCAGATCGATTGGAGGCCTATTTCCTCGGGCTTACCGGGAAAGAATTCAGGGATCGGTAGTGGAGGATGAAGATCCAAGATACAAGACACAAGTCACAAGTTGAGACACAGCCGAAATCCCCGGTAACGGGATATCAGGACCGAGTGCCCGAGAACTTAGCTTGACATGCTAACGCGCATTCTGGCCCATATCAACAAGGAACTGCTGATGCTCGTGCGCGATCGCGGAGGTCTTGCCTTGCTGTTCTTGATGCCCATGTGCCTGGTGTGTATCATGGCCTTGGTCCAGGATGCGCCATTCCGAGACTTTTCTGAACAACAGGTGCATGTGCTCTTCCGTGATCTGGACGGTGGCTCCGTTGGTGGCAGCATCAAGGACGGATTGGAAAAAGCCGGACCATTCGTGCTAACTGATGTCAGCGCCGATGGGACCATGAACGACAGTGTTTTCCAGAACTTGGTGCGCAGTGGCGATTACCAAGTAGGGATCGTGGTGCCCATGGGTGCAAGCGAGGTCATGCGGATAGGTTCACAAAGCGTTGTTACGAAGTTCTTCGATCCAGCCAACGAAGGCGATACCCACGCTGCTCCCCACCAAGACAGCGCATTCGTAAAAGTATTGGTGGACCCGGTGGTGAAAAAGGCCTTTCGTGAACTGGTCACGAGCCAACTGGGGCGCATTCTCGCAAGCCTTAGTGCCGATCGGCTTCTGGCCGATATGACAACTCAACTGGAAGTGCTAACAGGTAAGGAACTGGAACCGTTCAAGGTGCAGGAACCATTCATCGGTGTGCGTCAGGAAATGGCAGGGTCAGAGCTTAGTGGTACGCGCGTTGCGGCCGATAGTACGCAACACAACGTGCCCGCATGGACCATTTTCGCCATGTTCTTCAGTGTGGTGCTCTTGGCCGGGAACATGGTGAAGGAACGGGACTCCGGTTGCATGGTGCGGCTGCTGACCATGCCCGGTGGTGCGGCGGAACGCATAGCAGGTCGCATGATCGCATTTCTAATGGTGTGCGTTTCGCAAGCAGCCCTGCTCTTCACGATCGGTGTTTTCCTGATGCCGTTCTTGGGCTTGGCCGCATTGGACCTGAACGGGATCAATTGGGCCATGCTGTTGCTCGTAACATTGGCCGTTGGTGGAGCTGGGACCGCATTCGGCGTATTGGTCGGTTCCTTTTCCATGACCCAGCAACGATCCGCTGTTTTCGGTTCCATTTCCGTGGTGATCCTGGCTGCGATCGGTGGAATTTGGGTGCCGTTGTACCTCATGCCCGATGCCATGCGCATGTTCGGCAAGCTCTCCCCGCTCAACTGGTCCATGGAGGCGTACAACGTGGTGTTGCTGCGCGACGGCAGCATCGCTGATCTCTGGCCGTTCTTGGTACCACTTTTGGTCTTCACCACCATTTGTATCGGTGTCGCCATCTTCGCGGAGCGCATGACCAGCCGTCGATGACCGAACATGTTCACATTTCCGGGATCGGGATCATTTCCGCCCTTGGCAACAGTGTTGATGCCAATTTGGACGCGCTCCTGAACGAACGCACGGGCATAGGACCCATCACTCGGTTGCAAACACGCCACAGCTCACTATACCCGGCAGCGGAAGTGAAGTTGGTCCACGAGGACTTGGCCGCGTTGGTGGCACCAAGGTCAATTCGGGGCTGGTCACGTACGGCATTGCTCGGTTTGCAAGCGGTACACGAGGCTCTGGCCCAAGCTGGGATCGATCCCACACACCCGCGAACAGGCTTGATCTCCGCCTCCACTTCCGGCGGTATGGACCGGTCCGAATCGATCTACAAACAACTCCTCAATGATGAGTTGAATGCGGAACAGGAACAGTACGTAGGCACGCATGACCCCGGCGAACACACCGAACGCATTGCGGCTGAACTCGGCATCAACGGGTTCATCACTACGATCAGTACTGCATGCTCTTCCTCGGCAAATGCGATCATGCTCGGGAGCAGAATGATCCGAAGCGGCAAGCTCGATGTGGCGATCGTGGGAGGATCCGATGCCCTCTCCCGTTTCACGGTGAACGGCTTCCACAGTTTGATGATCTTGGACCGCGAGCCGTGCAGACCTTTTGATGAACATCGACAAGGCCTTAACCTGGGTGAAGCAGCGGCCTATCTGGTCCTGGAAAGTGAGGCCCATTTGAAAGCAAGAAATGGAAAGAGCTTGGCCTGTGTCTCCGGCCATGCCAACACCAATGACGCGTTCCATATCACCGCCTCTTCACCCAACGGCGATGGTGCATTCCTTGCCATGCAACAAGCCTTACTAAGCGCTGGGCTTACTCCCGATGCGATCAACTACATCAACGTACACGGGACCGGAACCCACAACAACGACCTTTCAGAAGGCCGCGCTCTGCAACGCTTGTTCGGACCTGCTCCGCCACCGTTCTCCAGTACCAAGACCTTCACCGGACATACACTTGGGGCAGCTGGTGCAGTTGAGGCCGTATTCGCGGTTCTCGCGATCCAACACAACGTGTGCTTTGCGAACTTGCGCTTCCAAGAACCGATGATCGAAGCTCCGTTGATACCGGTCCGTCACTCGCTGCACAACCAACGTATCGACCATATCCTTAGCAACTCCTTCGGCTTCGGAGGTAACAATTCATCACTCGTTTTCTCAGCAACGTGAAAGCACGCGCCTACATAACCGGAGCCTCCGCCATTAGCCCACAACCCACTTTCGATCGGGATGCTTTGGAACACGTAGTGGCATACACCACGCACCCGCTGAACGTGATCCTCCCGGATATCGCAAATTTCATGGACCCGGTCCGCGCACGTCGTATGACCCGGCATACCCGGATGGGTCTGATGGCCGCGATCAATGCGCTGCAACGTGCGGGAGTGGAACAGCCGGGCGCGATCATCGTGGCCACCGGAGATGGGTGCAAGGACAGCGTTGCGCGATTTCTGGACAACATGGTCGATCATGATGAAGCCGTAGCCAACCCCACGGCATTCATTGGATCAACCCACAACAGCTTGGCAGGCCAGATCGCCATGGCCCTCAATAGCAAGGCATACAACTACACCTATCTGCAACGCGGAGCTTCATTCCCGACCGCGCTGATGGACGGGCTCCTGAAAGTCCGGGAGGAAGGTGAACGGAATGTGGTGGTCGGTGCAGCGGATGTGGTCACTCCCGATTTCTTCCGCACTCACCGCAGGTCATGGCTTTGGAAGCAGAATGACCAAGTAGCCAACCTGGAAGTGCTCACCACCACCGACCGTGGAGCGCTGGCGGGTGAAGGTTCCGCATTCTTTGTGTTGGACAGCATTCCTTCAACGAAAGCCGTCGAACTCTTGGGCGTGGACTCCGTGTTCTGTGCAAAGGCCGAAGACATGGTCGGGCGTGCGGAAGGGCTATTGGCCGAAGCAGGAAAACGACCCGAAGATGTGGATCTTTTGATAGTGGGCCTAAATGGGGACCCTGCGGAAGACCGCGCTTACGACCCGATCCGTGAGCACTTCCCCAATGCAACGTTGGCCTGCTACAAACCACTTTGCGGCGAATTCTATACGGCCAACGCACTGGGTCTTTGGTTCGCTTGGTCCGCCTTGGTTTCCGGTAAACTGCCGAACGAAATGGTGCTCAAAGGAAGGCGGTCGGGCGGATTCAAAACCGCCTTGGTACATGACCACTTCCAAATGAAAGACCATTCGCTGATGCTGCTGGGTGGTTCCTGAGCCTGGAATTGCTGCTCGGGCCCATTGGATCCAGAAGCTCGCATGAACCCGTCAATGGGAACCAAGCACCTTCCTTGGGTGCCGTTCCGGACCGTTTTCCTACATTCGATGAGCGGAGCAGGCATCGGCCTTGAACAATATCCTGTTTGTATTGCTAAGTTCGTGCCCGTTATCCGACCCTCCACAGCCCGATACATTTGGAGGCATCACGACGTGATCGTTCAACCTTGGAATCCTTGCAATGAACCAACTGGTACTCTTGATCAACCTGATAGGGCTCCTGCTCATAGACCCGTTCTTTCTAGCGGATATCAGCATCACCCAAAATCTGCCCACTACCATGCAGCCCGGAAGCGAGTTCCGGGTAACGGTAACGGTGACCAAAGCTGAACTGACCGGATTTGCAAAGCTGCAGCTCGACCTGCCTTCTGGACTTACAGCAACGGCGATCGAGACCAAAGGCGCTTCTTTCACCTTCGCGGACCAAAAGGCCAAGTTCATTTGGATGGCCCTGCCAAGTACGCCGACCTTCAAGGTTACCTATACACTCACCGCCGATGCAACTGTGAGCGGCAACCAAGCCATTGTGGGTCGCCTCTCTTACATCGAGGACAACGAGCGCAAGACCTTTGACCTGCCTACCTCGACCATTGATTTCGGTTCGGGCATTACGAATACCATGGCCGACAGCGGGCCTGTTGCAGCCCCACCTCCCACAAGCACGCCTGACCCAGTAGCTGCAACGCCAGTGGCAACAGTGACGACACCTAATGAACCAAGCTCCACTGATATGGAATCGGCTGTCATAGCTGCCCCAGCAGGAAAGACCGCGGTAGCGGTGATCGACCAAGCCAGCGGCACTGCTTCCTCCCAAGGACCTGGCGGAATTACGGCTTCACGCACGATCACTCCGGTCACTGAAAACGAAATGCTCGTTGAGGTCATCGTGAAGAAAGGAAGCATCAGAGGCTTCGGGAAGTTGCAAGAGACCATTCCCCAAGGTTTCACGGCCATGGAAAAGAACAGCAGCGATGCGATCTTCACCACACAGGACCGTATCGCGAAATTTGTTTGGTTGAACCTGCCCGCTGGAGATGAAGTGAAGGTCGTATACAAGTTGCGTGCGAACGAAAAGCCAGAAGGCGAATACAGCATCGATGGTGAATTCGGCTACCTTCTTAATGATGAGACCCAGAAGTCGGTGATCGGCACTTCCAAGTTCTTCATCGGACCCAAGGCCATGGAAAACATGCAGGCTGAGACGGCACAAGAACCCGTGAAAGAGGCTGTACCTGTTGTAGTTCCAACGCCGCCTGTGCAGGAGCCGATCGCTAAGGATGTACCCAAACCCGCCACGACACCTGCAAAGCAGGAGCCAGTTGCCGCCACCAAGCCCACGCCTCCTGCTAAGACCGGAACGAGCCGCATCCCCGCACCTGAGAACGGTGTGCTATACAAAGTGCAGATCAGCGCGGGACACCGCGAGGTGGGAAAGAGCTATTTCAGCACACGCCATCGTTTCAACGGTGATTTCAATTTGGAACGTCACCAAGGCTGGGTGAAATACGTGAGCGGCAAATTCGGATCGTACAACGAAGCACGTGATCAACGTGTGGCGTTCGTGGCGGCCGGTCACAATTTTCCAGGCCCGTTCGTTACAGCCTATAACAACGGCGATCGCATCACCGTGCAGGAAGCGTTGATGTTGAGCAATCAAAAGTGGGTACAGTAAGACCCTTTTAACCCGGAATGGATCGAATGCCAAAGCGCACCGTCCTTGATCATGTTCCGTTCCGTTGGTTCGCCCATGCGGCTTTGCTGGCTGTAGTGTTGACTACTTCTTCGGCGTATTCCCAGGCAGATACCACGGCACAACCCGTAAGCATCGATGGAGCTGCGCCGGTTGAAAATGCGTTCCGGCTAAGACCTTCCTTGGGGATAGGCCCGGGCATGTTCGCCTTTTATGGTGATGTAGGTCGTGATCACACCAAGTACAGCCCCTTGGTCACGCGTGTTGGATTCGAGATCCGTGCCACCACGCCCATTACACCTTGGCTTGAGGCCGGGATCTATGCACTTCATGGTAGGTTAGGTGTAAATGAGCGTGGCTTGGAAAGGAACCTCAATTTCGAATCCAGGATCACGACAGGTGGCGTCCGTTTCCAATACAATTTCCTGCAACTGCTTCGCAAGGACCACGTTGTGGAGCCGTTCATCAATGTCGGATTCGAATCGGTGGAATTCCTAACTAAGACCGACCTGTTCGATAACCAAGGCAGGTCCTACAACTATTGGAGCGACGGAACTATCCGCGACATCGCCGAAACCGCGCCCAACGCCACGGATGCGGTCTTGGTGGAAAGGGACTACACGTACGAAAGTGATGTGCGTGAGAGCAATTTGGACGGATTTGGAAAGTATTTGGAAAGGACCTGGGCCATCCCAGTTGGGGTCGGTGCTCGCATGGACCTGGGTAATAATCTGGATTTCCGGGTGGGCGCTACAATGCACTTCACCCTCACCGACCTTGTCGATGGCGTGAGCGACAATAGCATAGAGAACCGAAAGGGAACCGCCGGGAACGATCGATTCCTCTATTCTTCATTCTCCATAGGGTATACCATCCCCATGGCGCGTAAGGCACAAAAGGCCAAGAAAACACCGCTCTCCACTGAAGAATTGGACCAATTGGCCTGGCTGGGTGATGAGGACAGCGATGGCGTTCAGGACATCCACGACAAATGTCCGCATACTCCTGCTGGCGTGAAGGTGGACGCCTATGGCTGCCCATTGGATGGTGATCAGGATGGTGTGCCGGACCATGAGGACGACGAACCCAATACGGCACTGGGAGCGCCAGTGGATGAACAGGGTGTGACCATTACCGACGAGACACTTCTGAGATCCTACCTCGCCTATCGTGATTCCGGTAATGTGAACACAGTGAACTCACGCGTGGAGTCATTCGGCCCAATGAAACCGGTCGTGAAGACCAAACGCGTGTACGTGGTGAAGGTGGGCTCGCAAGTTGAAGGCATTACCGAAGACCTGATACAAAAGATCCTGAGCTTACCCGATGTACGCACCGTTGAACAGGGCGATTCCACGTATTATGTGGTAGGTAGTTATGATGCGATCCCCGAAGCGTTGCGTCGAGAACTTGAGTTGCGCGGCGTTGGTCTGCAACCGGTGGTGATGGCCGAAGAGAACGGCAAATTGGTTGATGTAACTGCAGAAGCCGATGAAGCCCGCAAGAAGCTCATCCCTCCGACCTCAGCACCTGAAACAAGTGGCGAAGCCATCGTTCGGGTCCAATTGGGCGCGTTCCGCTACCCGTTATCACGGGACATTTTCTCGGAGATCAAAGATCTAGTGATCATCAAAGGCGATGATGGCCTAACGCGCTATTACACCGGGTCCTTCAAGGATGTAAATCCTGCAGCGGCCCATAAGGTGCAAATGCTTCTTAAAGGATTCAACGGTGCGTTCCTAGTTGCTTTCCGTGATGGCAAGCGCATTGGTATGAAGGAAGCAGGAGCAAAACTCACTGGTCCTGAGAACCTGAACGACAAGGCCTCCGGGACCATCGACCGCAGCTTGATCCGCTTCCGTGTACAGGTCGGGACCTTCGTCGGGAATGTGCCAATGGAGGACATGGACAAGATGATCGAAATGGGTGACATCAAACCGATCGTTTCCGCTGATGCCACGCGCTATTTCTACGGCCAGTTCAAGGATCGCAAGAGCGCTGAGGAAGCAAAGCTGGTCATCGCGAAACAAGGCTTCGGTGATGCGTTCGTGGTCGGCGAGGTCAATGGATTCATCATCCCGGCTGAAGAAGCTGAGGAGTTGATGAAGTAGTGATCCCCCGAACGGTCTTCTCCACTTTTCCTGTTGGCTCCGTTCCGTGGTTGCACGCATTGCTCCCAACTTGTGCTAAAACCAACAATACGGTCACGTACAAGCTCGTTCCGAACCAAGCCGATATCTTTCCATTCCATTTTCCCACCCATGTCCACGCTGCCACGCCACATCCTCCCATTGGGCATCGCTCTCTTGCTAACAATTGCTGTTTCCTCTTGTCGCACAAGACCGGATCGTATCGCACCGGATGCGGCATTCACGCCGTATGTGCCCGCCTTCACTGCTGGACACATCAGCGCACGTGGTTCGATCTTCGTGCGCATAGCCCCGGACCAACGGTGGCGCGATTCCTCCACAACGGCACTGCAGGGTCTTTTCCACTTCGATCCCTCGGTGAAGGGCACGGTATCGCTGAACGACGACCGGACCTTGGTGTTCAAACCCGACGAGCGCCTTGAACAAGAGACCACCTACACGGTGACCGTGGACCTGGGAGATCTGATCGAACTGCCGACAGGATTGCACGAGTTCACCTTCCAAGTTCACACGATCAGGCAAGGGGTCGATTTACGGGTTACCGATATGCGCTCCCTCTCGTCCTCTGACCTGACATGGCAGCGCGTTGTTGTTGCTGTTTCAACTGCAGATGACGCGACAGGACAAGATCTGGAGGCATGCTTCACAGCAACCCAAGGCGACCAGAACAGATCGTTGATCTGGGAACATGAACCCAATGGCAAGTACCACCTCTTTACCGTGGACAGCGTGTTACGTACCGAACAGAAAGGAGTGCTGGAACTCAGTTGGAACGGAGAAAAGATCGCTTCCGAGGATCAAGGAACTCTTGCCTTTGAGATACCGGCGATCGGGGACCTCACATTGATCAGTGCCACCACCAACAGCGAAGGCGAGCAGTTTGCGACGCTGTTATTCTCCGACCCGCTGGATGCAGGCCAGGATATGAGCGGACTGGTCGGGATCACAGGTTCCGAAGACCTCCGTATTTCCGTGGAAGGCAACAAACTCTTGCTGTACCCCACCGAACGATTAAGCGGCAACGTGCAAGGCTTTGTTTCCGCAGGCGTACGTAACGTGAATGGCAAGACCTTGGGCAAGGACATTGCCGTGGACCTGGAATTCGAAGAATTGAAACCAGCCGTACGCATGGTGGGCAAAGGAGTGATACTGCCCAGTTCAGACGGTCTTGTTATGCCGTTCGAAGCGGTGAACCTTAGTGCGGTGGATGTACGCATCGTCCGGATCAGTGAACCCAATGTTGCCCAATTCCTGCAAGTGAATGATCTGGAAGGTGATCGGGAACTAGCCCGTGTGGGGCGTTTGGTCATGCGCAAGACCATCTCCCTGAAGACCGCTGATGGTCCTGATCTGGGCCGTTGGAACAGGTACTACTTGGATCTAGCCGAGCAATTCAAAGCGGAACCCGGAGCCATCTACCGCGTGGATCTATCCTTCAACAAAAAGCACTCCGTTTACCCTTGTGGAACTGCACAAGAAGGAACAGAGGTTTTGGAACACGAACGTTCTCTTGCCGAAGAACAAGCCGCGTACGACAAAATCCAGGACTACTGGTACTACGACGATTACGATCACTACGAAGAGTACGACTACCAAGAGCGCGAGGATCCTTGTTCCCCCTCCTACTTCGCTCGGCGCGGTTCAGTATCGCGCAACATACTGGCCTCCGATCTGGGCTTGGTGGCCAAGGTCGGGAACGACGGATCCATGGTACTTGCGGTGAGCGATCTGCGCACTGCGGAACCCATGAGCGGTGTAACGCTGCAAGTACTGGATCTGCAGCATAAGCCCATGGCGGAACTGAACACTGACAGGAACGGCCTGGCCAAATTGAAGGCGACCGAACACAAGCCCTTCCTCCTTCTCGCGAGCAAGGGCAAACAGCGCGGATACCTGAAATTGGATGATGGCTCCTCCCTTTCCGTGAGCGAATTCGATGTCCAAGGTGAAGCCATTGACAAAGGCTTGAAGGGCATGATCTACGGTGAACGCGGCGTGTGGAGGCCCGGTGATTCACTCTACCTCACGTTCATTCTACAAGACCTGCAAAAGAAATTACCCGCCAACCATCCGGTGGTTCTGGAACTGACCGACCCACGTGGCCGGTTGATGACGAAGACCATGCGCAACACCGCCGTTAATGGCGTGTATGCCTTCCATTGTGCTACCGACCCGGATGCACCCACCGGCTATTGGAGCGCGCAGGTTTCCGTGGGTGGCACTTCCTTCCACAAGAGCATCCGCATCGAAACAGTGAAACCCAATAGACTGAAGATCGAACTGGACCTTCCGCAACGACTGAGTAGATCGGACCTTGAAAAAGTAACATTGCGTTCGCATTGGCTGCATGGTGCGCCTGCGCGTTCGTTGAATGCACGCGTTACCGTGGCCATGTCCACCGGATCACCGGACTTCAAGGATTTCGCGAAATACTCTTTCAACGACCTGCACACCAGACTGCCGGAAGAAGAACAAGTCGCCTTCGATGGACAATTGAACGAAGCCGGTGAAGCACCCTTTAGCATGAACGTGGAACCCGGCCGTAATGCACCTCCCGTGGTGAATTTGAATGTTGTCACGCGCGTATTCGAGGCCGGCGGCGATGCGAGCATGGACCAGACCACGACTGCCTTCTATCCGTACACTTCGTATGCCGGAGTGCTTGCACCCGAAGCACGATCGGCTTGGGGAAACCTGGTAACGGACACGACCTACAAATACGCTGTGGTGGCCGTTGATGCCAATGGGAAGGCGATCGCAAACCATACACTGAAGGCGCAGATCTACAAGATGCGGAGCAACTGGTGGTGGGATGGCGACCTGAGCGGCGACGCGAACTACATCTCTTCTCCCAGCGTGGAATTGCGCACGGAACTGGATCTGGTAACGGATGCAAAAGGTCGCGCCAAACTCGACTTCCGGGTGGATAGGCCTGAGTGGGGCCAGTTCGTGGTGCGCATTACAGACCCCAGCAGTGGCCATTCTACAGCTGTTCAAGCCTATGTCGATTGGCCCGGTTACGAAGGTCGTTCACGTCGTGGTGATCCGGAACAAGCCACCATGTTGAGCTTCAACGCCGACAAGGAGAAGTACGATGTTGGCGATGAAGCAACCCTAACCATTCCTTCCTCCGGCACGGGCCGTGCTTTGATCAGCTTGGAGACCGGCAGCCGCGTGCTCAGAACAGAATGGGTGGATCTGGAGGAAAAGGAAACACGCTACTCCTTCCCCATCACCGCGGACATGGCACCGAACATGTATGCCCAAGTGAGCCTGATCCAACCCCACGCGACAGTCGCGAACGACCTGCCCATCCGGCTCTACGGCGTGATCCCGATCCTTGTGGAGGATCCCACAACACACATTGCGCCGCAGATCACCATGGCCAGCGAAGTGAAGACCGATGTGCCCTTCGAAGTGGTGGTCAGCGAAGCCACTGGAAAACCGATGACCTATACCCTCGCGATCGTGGACGAGGGTTTGCTGGACCTAACGCGCTTCAAGACACCGGATCCGTGGAACCATTTCTATGCACGCGAAGCCTTGGGGGTGCGTACATGGGATCTGTATGATGATGTGATCGGAGCATTCGGCAAACAACTCACCCGCCTACTTGCCTTGGGTGGCAGTGATGATGGTGGCCCAGTTAAAGGAGCAAAGGCCAACCGCTTCAAACCCGTTGTGCGGTTTGTGGGGCCGTTCACTGTGACCAAAGGGAAAAAGGCGAAACACAGTTTCACGATCGCCAATTACGTGGGTAGTGTACGCGTGATGGTGGTGGCTGCAGATGGCGGAAAGGCCTACGGTAATGCGGAGAAAACAGTACCCGTTCGCAAACCACTGATGGTACTGGCGACCATGCCGCGCGTGCTGGCGCCAGGTGAACTTGTTGATCTGCCAGTTACCGTTTTCGCCATGGATCCCAAGGTGAAGGATGTGGTGGTGAAGTTGGAACCCAACGCGCTATTGATCCCCGAAGGCCCTGTACAACGCACCATCAAATTCAACAAGATCGGCGATCAAGTAGTGTACTTCAAAGTGCGCGTGAAGGAAGCCATCGGTGTGGCCAAGGTGAAGGTGAGCGTTTCCGGAGCCGGGGAGTCCGCAAGTGAAGCGATCGAGTTGCAAGTGCGCCAACCGAACC
>Ga0138256_10003346_pt1 | contig 17042 bp, 6 predicted proteins | sample KNB2016incub_MG_FD_105486 | JGI IMG/M metagenome (GOLD analysis project Ga0138256, IMG submission 105486) | Active sludge microbial communities from wastewater in Klosterneuburg, Austria - KNB2014incub_MG | ecosystem: Engineered > WWTP > Activated sludge > Unclassified | place: Austria... | reverse complement strand
CTCTCGGCAGCCGTGAGCACGGAGCGAGTCGCAGCGGCGGACGTCGTCTACCACCTGGCGGAGCTCGACCGCCGCAAGCTCTATCTGGAGGACGCCTGCTCGTCTCTCTTCGCCTATTGCGTGGAGCGCCTCGGGTACTCCGAGGACGGCGCCAACAAGCGAGTACGCGTCGCCCGCCTGGTGCAACGCTTCCCCCGAGTCCTCGACGAGCTCGCGTCGGGTGAGGTTCATCTTACCGGGCTGTTCTTGCTCTCTGGACACCTGACGGAGGCCAACGTCGAGCAGCTCCTGGCCCAGGCGCGTGGGAAGTCGAAGCGGCAGCTCGAGGAGCTGATTGCCCGGTGGTTCCCGAGGCGGGACGTGCCGGCGACCGTCACTCCGGTGCCGCCCGTGCCGGCGCAGGCGGAGTTATCAACAGTGTCCGGGGCAGGTAGCTCCGAGGCTCTTCGGCGCGCGGCCCCCGCTCGTCTCGAGCCTCTGTCGCCGGAGACCATTCGCCTGGAGCTCACCGCCCGGGTCGCGCTCCGCGACAAGCTCGAGCAGGCTCGAAATCTGCTCAGCCATCGGATCCCCAGCGGCGACCTGGCAACAATCCTGGAGCTGGCTTTGGACCGCCTCATCGCGGACGAGACGAAGCGCCGCTTGGGCGCGGGCAAGCCGCGCAAGCGCCGCGCGACGAAGCCTGGGTCGCGACACGTGCCGGTCGAAGTCCAGCGGGCGGTGCGAGAGCGCGACGGCGATCAGTGCACCTTCCGCGACGCCAAAGGGCGTCGCTGCTCCGAGAGGCGCTTCTTGACCATCGAGCACACGCATCCCTTCGCACAGGGCGGGCCGACCACGGTGGAGAACTGCTGCCTGCTCTGCCAGGCTCACAATGCCTTCCGAGCGCGCGAAGTCTTCGGCGAGGAGCACATCCAGCAGAAGATCGCGGAGGCTCGCGCTCGCCACGCAGCCAACAGCGCGCCCGTGGAAGGGCCCGAGCCCCCAGACCCAGCGGCCCGAGCCGCGCCCGACGTGTTCGAGAAGGTCCGCTCGGGCCTGGTGCGCCTGGGGTTCAAGCGGGCCCAGGCCGAGCGGGCCGTCCAGGAGGTGCGCGTGCGTGGGGTAGAGCCTCGGCCCGAGCCGCTGCTCCGTGCCGCGATCGCGGTGCTCACGGCCTGAGGCGGTTCGAGCCCCCCCCGCTTTCACGCCAGCGGGATCCGTGGCATGGGCGCGTGCATGTCGGCTGATCTGAAGGGCAAGCGCGTGCTCATCACCGGGGCCTCGCGCGGGCTGGGCGTGCACATCGCCGAGCGGCTGGCGCGCGAGGGCGCGGCGGTGGTGCTGGCGGCGCGTGACCGAGACAAGCTCGAGCGGGTGGCCGAGCGCTGCCGGCAGCTCGGTGCGCGGGTCGACTCGATCGTTGCCGACGTGGCCCGTGCAGACGACCGCGCCCGGCTGCTGAGCGAGGCGGGCACCCTCGACGTGCTGGTCAACAACGCGGGCGTCGAGTTCACGCAGCGCCTGGTCGACCAGAGCGAGGAGCAGGTGCGCGCGCAGATCGAGATCAACCTGGTGGCGCCCATCGAGCTGACGCGCGTGGCGCTGGCTGCGATGGTCGCCCGGGGCTCGGGCGTGGTGGTCAACGTCTCGTCCATGTCCGGCAAGGCCGCGACGCCCTTCAACTCGGTCTACGCCGCCACCAAGCACGGCCTGGTCGGGCTCAGCTCGTCGCTGGACATCGAGCTCCACGGCACGGGCGTGCACGTCGGGGTGGTCTGCCCCGGGTTCGTCTCCGAGGCGGGCATGTGGGCCGACACCGGTCTGCACGCGCCGGCCGCGATGCGCGAGGTGTCGCCCGCCGCCGTGGCGCAGGCGGTGGTCGACGTGATCTCGGGCAAGGGCGAGGTGCTGGTCACGCCCCGGCCGATGCGCCCGCTGCTCGCGCTGCGCCAGCTGGTGCCGAGCCTGGAAGGGCCCATGCTGCGCGCGATGGGCGTGGCCAAGGCGCTGGCCGCGCGGGCCGAGCCGCGGCGGGGGTGATTCGTTCGTCCACATGATGCCGGTCAGCCCGTAAGTTGGGGCGGCCGGCTAGCGTTGACGCCCGAGGAGGTGTCGACATGAGAGAAATCGTGGACGGCCTGGGGTACGTGCCGAAGAGCTGCACCTGGGAGCTGACCTTGGCCTGCAACCTGCGCTGCGGCCACTGCGGCTCCCGCGCGGGCACACCGCGCCCGAGCGAGCTCGAGCGACCGCGCTTGCTCGAGATCGCTCACGAGCTGGCCGATCTCGGCTGTCGCACCCTGACCTTGTCGGGCGGCGAGCCGACCCTGTCGAAGCACTGGGAGGCGGTGGGCGCTGCGGCCTCGGGGCGCGGCATTGCCGTGAACATGATCACCAACGCCGCGCGCGCCGACCGCGAGCTGGTGCGCCGCGCGAAAGACGCCGGCCTGGTCAGCATTGCCGCCAGCCTGGACGGGTTGGAAGACACCCACGACCGGCATCGCGGGCTGCCCGGCTCGTTCAAGCGGGTGATGGCGCTGATCGAAGACTGTCAGGCCGTCGGCCTGCCGGTGGGTGTGATCACCACGCTGCAGAAGCGCAACGTGCGCGAGCTGGACCAGCTGGAAGCGCTGCTGGCGGGCAAGATCTACGTGTGGCAGCTGCAGCTGGGCGCGGCCATGGGCAACCTGCTGGACCACCGCGACGAGCAGCTCGAGCCCAAGGACTTGCTCCACGTGGTCCCTGCGCTGGCCGCCCTGGTCACGCGCTCGGCGATCAACGTCCGCATCGCCAACAACGTCGGCTATTACGGCCCCCACGAGGCCACCTTGCGCCGGCATCGCTCGACGCCGGTCGAGTGCTGGGTGGGTTGCTATGCCGGCTGCCGGCACATCGGCATTCAATCCGACGGCAGCGTGAAGGGGTGCCTGTCGCTGCAAGCCACGCAGAAGACCGAGGGCAGCCTGGCAGAGCAGGGGCTCGCGGACATCTGGCACCGGGAGGGCGCGTTCGCGTACAACCGCAACTTCTCGACGGACGACCTCTCGGGGTTCTGCCGCACCTGCGAGCACGCCAGCATCTGCCGCGGCGGCTGCTTCAGCATGCGCACCTGCGAGGGCGGCAGCGAGAACCCGTTCTGCTATCACCGCGTCGCCACCCTCGACGCGCGTGCGCTGGTGCGCAGCAAGCGCCGCTACGCGCCGCTGGCGCTGGCACCCGCCGCGCTGCTCGCGGCGTTCAACCTGGGCTGCGCCAACGACAAGCCCCAGGGGCCACCCCCCGCGGCCCCCACCGCGGATCCGTTCCCCGGGGAGCCGCCCGCGGCATACGAGTACGCCGCGCCGGCGCCCGAGCCCGGCCCCGCGCCCACAGGGACCGGGGAGCCGCCGGTGGTGGCCGAGTACGCCGTCGAAGCGCCGCCCGATCCACCGGTGGCGCCCAAGTATGGCGTGCCTCCGCCGAAGTGAAGCAGGGTCGGAGTTCGGCCCGGTCGCGAAAAATGACACAACTGGGCAGTCAGCGGGACCGACAGAGGGCGAGATGGACCAAGACTTCGTCGACACGCCCACGGGCGAGCTCAGAGCCCTGACGCGCGCGCCCCTCGACGTCGGCCTCTGGGACGGCGACCCGCCGCGGGTGGCGATCGCGCACCCCGACGCCGGCGCCGCGGCCGAGGTGGCGGGGGTCTTCGAACGAACGGGTTGCAGCGCCCGGGTGTGCTCGGCCCTGGACCCGTTGCTCGCTGTTCTGGCCGAGCAGGGCGCCGACATCGTGGTGCTGCACGCGCGCCTCGAGGGCGGACCACCCGAGCGCGCGTGCGAGCGCCTGCGCGAGAGGGACTTCGGCGGCGGCATCATCGTGCTCGCCGACGGCGCCGACGCGAGGGCGGGGCGCTTGGCACGCCTCGGCGGGGCGGACGACGTCGTCGACCCCGCCGCGCTGGCGGACGTCGTGACCAGCGCGGTACCGCTGGCACGACGGATCCGCGGTCGCGTCACGCGCCCGCCGGCTGCAGCGACCGGCGCCCCGCCGGCCGAGGCCCCGTCGTCGCCCCCAGCTGCCACGCTGGCCTGGCCCGAAATCAGCGCCACCCTGGATGATCACGCGGGCGAGATCGAGGCCGGGCTCACCGCGGCGCAGTGCGCGATGTTTCAGCAGCTCAGCGCTGCGCAGGGGCGGATCGTGGCCTACGCGGAGCTGGCCCTTGCCGGGTTCGGCAACCGCGGGACGGCAATCAGCACCCTCTCGTCGAGCGTGCGCGCCATTCGAAAGGCACTCGAGCCGCACGGCGTCACGGTCCGGAACCGAAGTCGCCGCGGCTACTACCTCGCGCTGCTCTCGTCGGCGCCGGCCGATTGACCGACCTTCACGATCAACAAATCCTAAATGGAAACCTACATCGGCTGCGTGACACCATCGCAGCGCGCGGGACACGGAGGACGTCGATGCCAGTGCGGTTCAAGCCCCATTTGCTAGTGATTTCCCTTGCGGCGGCCGCGGCGCTCATCGCCAGCGCCTGCGGCTCGGACGAGGGCGGCGGCGCGGACGGCGAGTGCAGCCCCGGCGCGACCCGCACCTGCGTCGGCCCTGCCGCGTGCCAGGGCGGGCAGGCGTGCACCGCCGACGGCAGCTGGAGCACGTGCGACTGCGGCGGCGGCACGGGCGGCAGCGGCACGGGCGGCAGCGGCACCGGTGGCAGCGGCAGCGGGGGCGCGGCAGGTGGGGACGGCAGCGCGGGCACGGGCGGCAGCTCCGGTGATGCCAGCGCCGACGGCGCAGGTGGCACGCAGTGGAAGGACGATCCCTGTCCGACCAAGAAGCCGATCATCGATTGCTCGACCGGCTGCGGCGGGCCGAGCGCGAGTTGTGCGCAGGCGATCTGCTACGCCGGCGGCGCGAGCATCAACATGAGCGCCAACGCCTATCCATACGTGCTCCGCACCCCGTCCAAGCCGGGCAGCTACCCGTGCGACGGGCTGTGCGGCGACGCAGGTGTGCCCCACCCGGGCATTACGGTCGCCTTCGCGAACATGACCCTCAAGCCGATGTTCGGGCTGAAGATCACCGTGCCGAAACCCTGGTTCGCCGCGATACCCAGCTGGGCCGTCGGCGATCCCCACTGTGTCTCCGTGCCTGAGTCGCAATGCGTGGTCAGCGCAGTGGCCACATCCGGAGTCACCATTCTCACCAACGACCCCAACGCCCCCGCCGTCAACGCCCTCGTGGAGGAAGTGCCATGGCCAGCCACCTGTCCCTGAAATCGAAGTTCGAATGGGCGCCCGCCTGGCGCTGCATCGCGGCCGCGCTCGTGGCGGCGGCGCTGCCGCTCTCGTCGTGCTCGGACGACGCCAGCTCGCCCCGCAGCAAGCAGCCCGCCGAGCCACCTGCCAGCGACTGGTCGATCAAGATCTTCGTCGGCGAGGGGGCCAGCGCCAAGCGCGTGGATCTGCGGCCGGTGCCCTCGCTGAGCTTCGGCGATCAACCGCTCGCCCAGGCCCTGGCCGGCAAGGTCCCCGCGCAGCCCGGGGAGCTCATGGCCGGCGGGGCGCCCAAGCTCGCCGCGGCGGCGGGCTCGGGCGAAGGCCACCCGTCGGGTCCCGGCTCGAAGCCCCAGGCGCTGATCGACGGCGCGGACGGCGGCGCGGTGGTCGAGCAGGATCTGACCGGTGACACCGGGTGGGCGCTGGTCTACGGCGCCGCGGCAGAGTGCGGGTTCCCCGCGTCGCGGTCGCTCGTGGGCGAACCCGGAGCCAACCCGCATCTGAACGGGCCCCCCGTCCTGCCCCCGTGGAAACCGTTCACATGGAGTATTTTCCCGGCCGGGGGCTCGTCCCCCGCGGCGCCCCAGAGCTGCGATCAGCAGTTGGCTTACAGTGAGGCTGTAATGTGCGTCGCAAACGAGCTGAGCGCCGTGGCCGATGCGGTGAGCACCATCCGCTGGGCGCGGGTCGCGGCGTTCCCTCCGCTCGCCGGCCTCCCCGCGGGGCCGTGGAAGATCCCGGTCCAGTCGAACAGGGATCGGTTCATCGCCCGGGACCTCGCCATCTACATGCTGGCGACGCTGGCCATGAACGACATGGCGCCGATCCCCGGCGGCACCGAAGATGCGTGCTCGGGCGCCTACGCGCGCGCCGCGAAGGACGCGCAGTTCGGGGTGACGAACGCGGCTTGGCTGTTCGGCTCGTCGAGCGCCACGAAGTACTTCCCCGACGCCGATCCGAACATCGCCACGGGCTCGATGCCGGCCATCGCCGAGCTGCGCCTGCGCTACCAGACGCAGGTGCTCCGGACCGCGAGCCGGCTGCTCGACGAGCTGATCGACAAGTCGGTCGAGGCCGATCTGGCCGGCGCCGCGAAGCGCCGCGCTCGGGCCACCGACCCAGTGCGCGGCAGCGAGATCGCCTGGGGGCAGCGGGACAACGCCAACGGAAAGTACAACACCCTGGCTCACGCGCTGCGAGTGGTGGCAGGGCGCTGGGAGCTTTCCCCGATCCCGGGTGGCAATCCCTTCTTCTTCACCAGCGATCCAAAGTGCGGCGGCGAGGCCGTGGCCGACGCGGTGGAGAAGGGTTACGGCGCCGATCTGAAGGCCCGGATCGGACACCTTGGCCTGCGTACACCCGGCCAGAAGCTCGCCACGGAGGTGATCCAGGGCGCCGGGATCATCGTCCCGCCCGACAAGATCGGGCAGGCGCGCAACGCCGTCCAGAAACAGCTCGTCGAGGTCGGCGCGCTGGGCAACGGGTTCGTCGCCACGGATCCGATCTTTGCCGGCCAGCTCGGGGGCAAGTCGGTCGGCAACGTGATGTCCGACATCACCGACGGGGACCTGACATTTGCGCTCGAGGCCAGCTTCCAGCAGTACCAGCTGCTCACGAACAAGGACGAAAACGTGGCTCCGACCGCAGCGCCGAGCGCTGGGTTGAAACCCGGGCACGTTTCCACCGACCTGGCTGGCCTGGGCGGCACTGCCCTCGAAGGCGGGATCCCGCGGCAAGATCTGGCGGCGGATTTCACCTCGCGCGTCGGCACGATCCAGCAGCTTGGCCAGTGCGACGAGTTCGGCGGCGCGGTGGGCCAGATCTACGCCAGCACGGCGGTTCGGAGCGCGTTTCAGGACTCGTATTCGATCGGCCAGACCCTCCAGCGCCGGCTCGTGGTGCTCAGAGAGGCCGTCCGCGAGCAGCAGCTCCCCTTGCTGGAAGAAGCTCTGAAGCAGAGCGAAGACGCGGCGGGCGAGGTGCGCGCGTGGACCGGCCCCGGCCGCGTGATCGCCACCAGCCTGCCCTCCGATGCGGGCCAGCCCGGCGCGATCTGGATCGCGACCCTCGGGTTCGAGCCCAGCGACTTCGCCGCCGGCACCCCCGCCGAGATGCAGAACCAGATCGTGGTGGTGCACGGCCCGGCCTGGGTCGCGGACTGCGCGGCGCGGTTGCGCTCGAGCTGCCCGGAAGGCTTCGCCGACAAGTACGTGGCCAAGCCGGTCTACGCCTCGGTCACGCAGATGAACGCCGGGACGCGCCGCGCGACCGGCTTCGACGGCACCTACGGCGTGTTCGCGTTCAACGCGGGCAGCGTGCCGGAGTTCCACCCCAAGTACCTTGCCAACGGCAGCTCGCCCGACAACCTGTACGTCGTGCAGCTGCACGATCCGAGCTCGCCCGGGGCCAAGGGCAAGGTGCTCGGCGCGCTGGCGTTGCGACAACCGCTGAGCGCGGGCGGCTGGTACCTGGGCGGCACCGCCACCCCGGTCAGCGCCAAGCAACGGCACCACCTGAACGGGATCCTGGGGATCTCGAAGGGCCACGCAAACACCATCGGGATCGGCCTTCCGGGCGTGAGCGAGGGGCCGGCGTACTGCATCGACGGCGTGCCCAAGGATTTGTTCGTGCCGCTCGAGAACGAGCTGACCTCCGACTCGGATCAGTACGAGAACAGCTTCCGCCACTATCTGACCGTGGCGCGGCAGGCCGCGGCCAAGGCAGACGCGCTGGGCGAAGAGATGATCAAGCTCGGGCTCGATCAGGACTTCCGGCGCGAGGCAGCGCAGGAAGAGCTGGCGGAGATCTGCGGCGACTACACCTCGCTCGACAAGGTCAAGGTGGAAAGCGGGAAGGTCTCGGCGCCGGAGAACGACCAGAACCTGAAGAACTGCCTGGGCGTGGACAAGTACGACCTGGTGTTCCTCACCGACGATCCGTTGCCGCAATACGGCACGCTCACGCAGCAGCTTGCGTTCGCGAAAGAGCGCCTCGGCTGCGGCGAGAACCCGAAAAACCCGCTGTGCAACGCGGTGACGCTGAACGACAAGAACGACCCGAAGACACTCGAGACGGGCGCGCTCGGGTTGACCCCCTACGAGAAGCCCGGCGTCGCGGCGGGCCCGGGCAAGTGCGATCTGGTCGCGCCGATCGCGCCATCACTCAAGAGCAAGTTCGCGGGCAACACGGTGAAAGACCTTGCCGTGTCCGAGTGGATGCACGACCCCGAGCTCGAGGTGGTGGCTGCGACGCTGTCGGTCGAGGTCGACCCCGACGGAGAGTGGCGGCTGAAGTCGGGCGGCGAGGCGAAGATGTCTTCGAGCGGGCAGAACGCGCTGTGGCCGGGTTGTCGCCGGGCGGGCTATGCCTGCCCCCCGGGGGCGCAGGCCGACCTGTTCGATCAGACCTTCCGGCGGCTGACGGCGACGGGCCTGCCGACGCTGGGCCAAGGCGCGGACGGACCCAGCGAGAGCCGCGAGTCCAGCTTCATCCTCTGGCGAGTGCAGGGCGCGGCGTGGCTTCTGGGTGCCATGAGCGGGACCATTCCTGCCGGCATGTTCAACACGCAGGTCCCCGCTGCGAACTTCAAGGCATGGCCCGCAGAGGCGCAGGCCCCGGTCCCCACGGTGTTCGGTACGTCGCGCTACGAACAGGACCCCGCCGCTCCGAACAACTACTACGTTGGCTCGGGCAACATCAAGGGCGACCGGGAGCATATGGGGGCCCTCGTCCAGGGCAGCCTCAAGTGGCATTTCGACGTGTATGGCGAGGTCCCGCGCTGGCTGAGCCACATCTACTACCTGGTGCCGCTCGGGAGGTACCTGCACGCGACGGCGAAGAACAAAGAGGTCGCCGGCTTCGGCTCCAAGGATCTGGCCCTGTGGATCCAGCAGCAGGGCACGCTGCTCGACGGCATGAAGTGCGCCGTGGACATCGGTGCCCAGGAAGCCGTGCGGTACACCGGTGACCCGGACGGCGGGGCGAGCGATGGTCAAGAGAAGGCACGCGCCGCCGTGGAAGCGCTCCGCCGTGGGGAGAACTGGGGCAAGCTGTGCAGCCGACCGCTCGAGGGCGGCACGCTGTGGCTTGACGTGGACAAGAACCAGGACGCGTTCACCTCGTTCTGGGATGTGGGGTACATGATGAATGTCATGATGACGTACGGGAATCCCACCAAGGTCATCCCGTTCTTCCCGAGCGAGCCGCCTGACCCAGCGGTCAAGAAGCTGAGTCAATTGCGCTGGTTCTCGCTCGAGAGCACGGCGGACGTGCCGCTCTCGCAGTGCCGCCACGCCAAGACCCTCGGCGGAGCCGGGGTGAGCCTGGGCGCCAACGGCCTGCAGTGGATCGACGCGAGCTGCACAAACGACGTCCTGGAAGCGATGCCGTTCCCCAACGACAGCGACTACGCCGCGCGCTACACCCGGAGGTTGCTCGGGCCGCAGGTGTGCGGTCCGGCGGAACGGGCGCAGATCTTCGTGAACTCGTACCCGCCCGTGGGCGCCTGCGGGGCAGCGGCGCAGCTTGCCCAGGCCATGGTGCTGGCGTGCAACCTCTCGGTGGGGGGCGCGCTGGGGCAGATCACCTCTCGGCCAAAGCTCGAGACCATCGAGCACATCGACGCCTTCGTGCTCTGGATCGACTACCTGTCGAAGCAGGCCGGTCGGCAGGTGAGCAACATCACCCTCGAGCAGCTCCCGAAGGGCGTGGTCGACGACTTCACCAAGCTCAAGGTAGGCGGCGGTGAGAGCAAGGGCCAGCACGGACTCCTCTTGCTCGAGCTCTTGAACTCGCTCAGGTCCCTCGACCAGGGCTGGAACCATGTCGCAGGCGATCTGGGGCAGCTCTACGACGCGGTGGGCGCTGCGCGGAACTCGATCCGCGCGGCCAAGATCCAGGACAAGAAAGAGCTGGCCAACCTGGCGATCCAGCGGCTGAACATCCACGCGAACATGGTCGGTGCCGCGGCAGGGTTCATTGGGTCGTTTGGCAAAGGCGTTGGAACGGCGCCAGTGGGGGCTGGGATCAACGCCGCGGCGCAGATCGGGTTCGGGTCAGCCATGTTGCTCAAGACGAAGGAGCTGGAGGCTCTCGCGGAGCAGGACAAGGACAACAAGGTCGAGCAAGCGTTGAACCAGCTGGCCCTGAACACGGGCCCGACCTACACCCATTTGAAGAACGCCTTGAGCGAGATCCACGTGTCGGCCACGAAGGTGTTCAGCATCGTCGAGCAGCTGCGCATGGCCGAGGCCAAGGCCAGCTACCAGGCCGCGAAGGGCACCGGCGCCGACTACGTCGTGGGGCCGGACGGGAAGGTCGTGAAATTCCCCGTCAACACCGTGCAGCGGCGGCTCTACTCGATCAAGAAGAAGCGCTACGAAGCCGCGCTGACCGAGGCGAAATACCTCGCCTATGTGGCCCGGCTGGCTGTCGAGCAGCGGATCGGCGCGCGGCTCTCGACGTTCCCGCAGAAGGTGGGCCCGCTCGAGCCGCCCCAGCAGTGGGCGGATGACGTGTGCGAGCTGACCGGCATCGACTACGAGAAGCTGCGCAAGTTCGAAGAGCCAGATGGCGGCCAGAAGACGGAGCTCGAGAACGCCGAAGCGGACGTGATCAATGACTTCGTGGATCAGTACGTTGGCGACTACGTCGACAAGCTCGAGAACTTCGTCGAGTACTACAACATCCAGTACCCTGCCCACGACGGCGACGACACCGCGGTGCTGTCGCTTCGCGACGACCTGCTAGGGCCGCCGGGCGCGTGCGTCAAAGAGGCGCCGAACTTGCTTCTGTTCTCGGACGACCTTGCCGCTCACGACTTCGTCTCGGACGGCAACGTGGCAGTTCAGCGCGGCTGGGATCTCAACGGGTGTGCTGCAGCGGATTCGCATTGCCTGCGCGTCACGCCCCAGGGCGCGGTGACCACACCGCCCGCGCTTCCCGAGACCGCACCGGTGGGCGGCTTCTCGTGGCTGCACGACGTGCCCGCCGCGGCAGCCGCGCCGGTGGACGGCGGGGTCGGTGACGCGGCCGCCGGCGATGGCGGAAGCACCGGCGACGCCGGGAGCGCTGGCTTCTCGCTGCCCCGGACCGTCTCGCAGGCGGTCGAGTTGGTCGCCGGCTCGAGCTACGTGCTTTCGTGGTGGGATCAGGCACGGAGCGCCGAAGGCGGCTTCGCTACCCAGGACTCGCCGGCCTACCGAGTTGCGATCGTCGATCCGACCGGGAAAGAGGTGGCCGACCCGCCGATTGTGCCGTTCCGCCCCGCGAGCGTCACCGACAAGACGCAGTGGAGCCCGCGCCGGAAGCTGGAGCTGAAGGCGGTGCAGTCGGGGACCTACCGCGTGGTCATCTGGGCGTCGAGCAGTGGCACGCCGGGGAGCGTGCTCATCGCCAACGTTCAACTCGAACAGGCGGCCCCGGGCTCACTGCCGACTGCCTATGCCCACACCGGAGCGTCCAGGCTTCAGGTGACCAGCGGATGCAAGAGCGGGAGCGCTGACAGCCTGCAGCAGGCGTTCAAGCACGTCTGCGACAAGAACAACCAGTGCTACTACGAGCTGGCGTCTCCGATCGCGGTCGACACGACGGAGCTGGCGACGGGCAACTCGCGCCTGGCCGGCAAGCTGGCCGCGGGCAACTTCAACTTCCGGCACATCACGCTGGCGGTGAATCTGGTGGGCACCGGCGTCTACGACTGCACCGCCAACCCCAGCCCGTCGTGCTTCGGCAGCGCGTTCATCGAGTACACGCTCGATCACGACGCGTTCAGCGTGCCGGTGCTCCCGTGGGACGGCATCGCCCAACCCTTCAACTTCGGCTCCGCGGGCATCAACCACGGCAAGGCGCTGGCCGCAGAGAAGTACGTGACGCTGCCCATCGGCTCGGGCGACCAGAACCTGCTCGCGCAGCCCGGCATCGAGAAGCCCGAGTACCGCGGCCGCCCGCTGGATGGCAGCTACCGGCTGCGGATCTGGGACTCGCCCTACCTGATGTGGAACCGGGTCGAGGACATCCAGCTCGTGCTGAAGTACCGCTACTGGTCACGGATCCAACCCCAACCCGCACCCTGACCGGAGCCAGCGCGATGCATCGGATCAAGCTCGCGTGGCTCTCCGCCGTCGCCGTCACGTTCGCAGCGGGGGCCTGCGACTCGGGCGGGGGCGGCGGCTCGGGCGGCGCCGCAGGCTCAGCAGCGGGCGGCGCCGCCGGAACCTCCACCGGCGGTGTTGCGGGCACTGGCAGCGGCGGCAGTGTCACCGGCGGCGCCGCCGGGAGCGCGCCCGACGCGAGCAGCGGCGGCAGCGCGGGCAGCGCCGGCACCGGTGGCGGAGGCAGCGGCGGCAGCAGCGGCGACGCGGGCAGCGACCCCGAGGCCGGCGACGCAGCGGCCGACGCGCCCGTCTCGCTCTACTGCGGCGACGGCGTGCGGGATCCGTTCAGCGAGGAATGCGACGACGGCAACGCGAGCGGGGCGGACTCGTGCGACGCCTGCTTCGTGCAAGACGTGCTGCTCGTGCCGGGGCCGGGCTCGGACGGCGGCGTGCCGCCGAAGGTGGCGCGGCGGCTGGGCGAAGGCCGACACCCGCTCGCGGGCGGCGACGCGGGCTTCGCGGTCGCGTTCGTCACGTCGCTGCCGGCGCCGGTCACCCTTGGTGTGAAGCGCTTCGACTCAGTCGGCGTTCCTGCGGGCACACTCTCGGTCGCGGCCGACGCCAGCGTCACGGCTGCGGCGCATCCGGTGATCGCAGCGCTGCCGGGCGGGAAATACGCCGTGGCGTACACCGATCTCGGCGCCGACGGCGACGGGCTCGGGGTCGCGCTGCGCCTGGTCGACGCGAGCGGCGCCGGACCCCTCGTGCGCGCCAACACCACCAAGAACTTCGGCCAGCACGACGTGGATCTGCTCTGGACCGGCAGCGAGCTGGTGGCGGCCTGGGTCGACGACTCGAAGCTCCCGACCACGGGCAGCGATCTGCGCATGCGGCGCTTCAGCGCGGCTCTTTCGCCCGTCAGCTCTGAAGAGGTATTGGCCGGCTCCGCGGCGCAAGAGAGCAGCGTCGCCCTCGCGCCCTTCGCGGGCAGCTGGGCCGCGGCGTGGCGCGCGGCGGCGAGCGGCACTGAGACCGTGATGGTGAAGACCGCGACAGCATCGTGGACCGTCGCCGTCGCAGCGCCCGGTCCCGCCGACGACAAGCCCGCGCTCGCGGCGCTCGACGCCAGCCACCTGCTGGTGATCTTCAGCGCAGGCGTGCCCGCGCGCCTGCGGGGCGCGATCCTCGACACGGCGAATCAGAGCAACGTGACCTCGTTCCCGATCGCGCCAGGCGTCGCGCCGTACTCCACGGATGCGTCCCTGGCGCAGAGCCACCCAGGCGTCGTCGCTGCGGGCGGGCGGCTCTGGGTGGCGTGGCGCTCGACGGCTGTGCCCGGCGTGCCCGAGGCCGAAGAGCTCTGGCTGAAGCCCCTGGATTGGTCGAGCGCGGCGCTCGACCTGTCGCAGCCCGAGCTGCCTTTGCCGCGTTGGCCCTCGCACCTGAGCGGCGATCAGCGGCGGCCGGCGCTGGCAGCCTCGCCGCAACCCTTCGGGGTTGCGCTCGCAACGGCGTGGGACGACCATGGGCGCGTGTTTGGCTCGGTCGAGGGCACGCCCGACGTGGTGGCCGAGCTGATGCCGCTGCCGCTCTTGCGCAAACCGGTGCTCGACGGAGGGGCGCAGTGAGGGCGCGCTTCGGGCGAACGCTGGCGGCCTGCGTGCTGTCGCTCTTGGCGCCTCCCGCGGCCGGCGTGGCGAGCGCCGCCAGCGGGGACGAATCGGGAGCGGGCGCGAGCGCGAGCGCAGTCACCGAGGCCGAGAGCAACGCGCCCAGCGCCGCAGCAACCGCGCCCAGCGCGAACGCCAGCAGCGGCGATCCATCCGCGCCGGCGGTGATGATGAGCACGCCGCCCGCCGAGGTGAGTGCGATCACCGATCAGCCGCTTCCCCCGGCGCCCAGCGCGCAGCTGCCGCCGGTCGACACGTTGGCGCTGCCCAGCGGGGCCGACAAGAGCGGCGTCACCAGCAAGAGCATCAGCGTGCCCAAGGGCGCGGGCACCCTTCAGGGGATGGAAGAGAGCTTCAGCGCACAGCTCTCGACGGGCATCGCGACCTTCTCGGTGCCCATCGCGCTGCCGGCGGCGCGGGGCGGCGCGCAGCCCAGCCTCGGGCTCTCGTACTCGTCGAGCGGCGGCGGCGGTGTGGTGGGCATGGGCTGGAGCATCGGGGTGCCGTTCATCGCGCGGCAGACCGATCGCGGCGTGCCGCGCTACGACGATCAGGCGAGCTGGCACCCGGGGCAAGACCACTTCGTGTTCAACGGCGGGCAAGAGCTGGTGCCGATCTGCACGCTGAGCGCGGCCCTGGGCTGCGACGGCGCGCTGCCGGGCGAGGCGATGCCCGTCTGGGCCGCGGGGCATCAATACTTCCGGCCGCGGGTCGAGGGCTCGTTCCTGCGCTTCTTCTGGTCGCCAGATCACCAGACCTGGCGCGTGCAAGACAAGAGCGGCGTGACGATGGAGCTCGGCGTGCCGCTCGACGGCTCGGGCTACGCCGGCGCCCTCGAACGAAACCCCGAGAAGCCCGCCGAGGTGTTCCGCTGGAATCTGGTCCGCCAGTACGACACCTATGGCAATGCGGATCCGGCGAGCGGCAACCCGCAACCGGTCAACGTGGTTGTGTTCCGGTACTCGCAGGACGGCGGCACGGCGTACCTGAGCGACCTCTACGACACGCCGCCCGCCGTGAACGCCGCCACGGCGCCCCTCGGCGAATATGCCCACCACACGCGCCTGATCTACGCCGAGCGCAGCGACGCCACCGAGTCGTACCGCAGCGGCTGGAAGATGCAGCAGCGCCTGCGGCTCACCCGCATCGACGTCGCGAGCAAGACCTTCGGCGCGGCGGCGAGCAGCCCGCGGAAGCGCGTGCGGCGCTATCACCTCGACTACGAGAAGACCTTCCACGTGTCGCTGCTCGCGAGCGTGCAGGTCGAGGGCCGCTGCGCGGCGCGGGAAGAAGACGCGCCGGCCGAGAGCGACGAGACCACCAGCTGCCCGCGCCTGCCGGCGATGACCTTCGGCTACAGCCACGTCGAGCCGTTCACGGTGAGCGGCGCGCCGGGGGTGGCTGATCTCCCGGGATACGAGGGCTTCGACGAGCGGCTGCGCACCATGCTCCAGAGCCCGCCCCACTCGGTGGACGAAGAGCTGAGCGACTTGTTCGACGTGAACAGCGACGGGCTGCCCGACGTGTTGGTGACGGCGGCGGGCACCTATGGCTCGGGGCACGGCATCTTCCTGAACGGCGACGGCGGCGACGCGGATCGCTTCGGCAGCGCGCTGCCGATGGGCATCGCGGGGGTGCTGGGCGCGGGGCCGACCACCCTCACCCTGAAGAACGGCAACGTCGCGCCCCTCGATCTCGACGGTGACGGCACGGTGGATCTCTTGCACATGCCCAAGGTGAAGACCTACGCGGTGTACTCGCCGCGCAGCGCACCGAGCGGGTGGCTGTGGCAGGGGCGCGAGGTGACGACCAGCGACGGCCTGAGCCCGAAGCTCGATCTGGGGAAAGACGCGGCGGACACCCAGGTGATGGATGTCGACTTCGACGGCCTGGTGGACGTGGTGGTGAGCACCGGGACCGAGATGCAGACCTACTTCGCGCTCGGGCGGCTGCCGGGCGGCGACGGTCGCTTCGGCAACGGCAAGTGGACGGGCGCGGCGTCGGCCTCGCTCTCGACGGAGCCGGTGCGGAGTTGCGTGCCGTGGAGCGCGACGCCGGTGCGCTTCAGCGATCCGGACATCAAGGTCGCGGACATGAACGGCGACGGCATCGCCGACATCGTGCGGGTGCGCAAGGGTGACGTTCGGTACTGGCCGGGCCGCGGCAACGGCTTCTGGGGCACGGGCAAGCGGGACGACTGCGGCGCGGGCACCTTCGGCGCGAACCGCCACGTGCTGATGGACTCGAGCCCGCAATATTCGGACATCCAGGGCGAGAGCCTGCGCCTGGACGACGTGAACGGCGACGGCCTCACCGACCTCGTGCAGGTGCGCTTCACCGACGTGGACGTCTGGCTGAACGTCGACGGCGCGGGCTGGACCGACCGGCACATCATCAAGGGCACACCCGCCAGCCCGTCCTACGCGAACCGCGTGCGCCTGGCCGACGTCAACGGCTCGGGCACCCGCGACATTCTCTGGGGCAACGGCAACAAGTACCAGTACATCGATCTCGCCGGCGGCGAGCGGCCGTGGATCCTGACCCGGGTCGACAATGGGCTCGGCAAGGCCACGAGCCTCGAGTACTCGACCAGCACCGCCGAGATGCTCGCGGCCGAGAAGGCGGGCAAACCCTGGTCGAGCCGCATGCCGACGGTGGCGCACCTGGTCAAGCGCGTGACCGAGACCAGCGGCCTGGCGCTCGCGGGCCAGGCGGCGGTGAGTCACGTCACCGAGTACAGCTACCGCGATCCGGTCTACGAGGGGCGCCAGCGCGAGTTCCGGGGCTTCCGCCAAGCCAGCGCCAAGCGCATCGGCGACGAGAACAGCCCGTCCGACATCACCGACAGCACCTTCCTGCTCGGCGAGTGCGTGGACGAGACGCCGAGCAACGGCCTCGACGAGTGCAGCACGCCCGAGCGTTTTCGCGACAACCCGCGCGAGGCCCTGAAGGGCCTGCCCGTGGTCACGGAGAAGCGCGACGAGAGCGGTCGCTATCTCTCCACCGAGCACACGACCTATCGCCTGCGCCGGCTG
>Ga0138256_10003345_pt1 | contig 17047 bp, 16 predicted proteins | sample KNB2016incub_MG_FD_105486 | JGI IMG/M metagenome (GOLD analysis project Ga0138256, IMG submission 105486) | Active sludge microbial communities from wastewater in Klosterneuburg, Austria - KNB2014incub_MG | ecosystem: Engineered > WWTP > Activated sludge > Unclassified | place: Austria... | reverse complement strand
GTTCGACGGGCAGCCGAATTCTCCGCTCGGGACGGCACTCCCTGACGTAGAAACGGGCCTAACTGCCGGGGCAAAACCGAATGCCGATACCTTAACGCGTTCGCATCGACGGCCGCTGCCAGACTGTGTCAGCTGGACCGTCGATGCCGAGCGGGTTGAGCCTCGCCTCGTGGCGATCACAAGCCCCAACTCAAGCTACTGCGAGGAATACCGCAGTTTGCGAACTCATGTGCTGCATAAGAGTCAGCGGCAGAATTTGCAGTCGATCGTCGTCGCTAGTGCGAATCCGAGCGAAGGCAAGAGTGTGACAGCCGTGAATCTTGCGTGGATGCTCGCCCAAACAGATGGCGTGCGTGCTCTCATCATCGACAGCGACCTTCGTATGCCGAGCCTTGCCGACTATCTCGGCATCGAGACGGAAAAAGGCCTCTCCGACATCCTGACGAGCGATGCGAGCTTGAAGGACACGATCGTTAGGCTCGAACCGTCGGGTCTGTATCTTCTTGCCGGCGGAACGGCTCGCCCCGACGTGGCAGAGCTGATCTCAGGGCCGAAATTCGCAGAGATCCTGGCCGAAGCCCGTGAGATGTTCGATTACATCATCATTGACGCACCGCCGCTCGCGATCTTCACGGACGCGACCGTTCTGATCAACAAGGCCGACGGAGCCTTGCTCGTTGTTCGAGCGAACCGCACGAAATATGCGGCCCTCGACCGCATACTCGAGCCTTTGCCGAAGGATCGGATGCTCGGCGTCATCTTGAATCAGTCCGAAGAGGTTCTCGACGAATCGCACTACAACTACGGCTATTACAATTACCGCCGAATGGCGGAAGACGCAGCGTCCTAAATGAGAAATGCCAGCAAGCGGGTCCCAACTTAGAAAACTATGGCTAGTCATCGCCGATACCGTGATCATTTACGCGGGTATCATCTTGGCGATGCACATCCGCCTTGGTATCGAAGGCTCCGCAAATGAACTCTCGAACCGCAACGGCTGGCTCAAGATCGGTTTCGCGACCGCCGTCTGCGTCCTCAACCTTTATTTCTACGATCTATACGACTACGTTGTGATGACGAACCGGCGCGAACTTCTGCTCCGGCTCGTGCAGGCACTCGGCATTGCGTGGGTCTTGCTGGCGATAGTGTTCTATTTCGCACCGCCGGCGATGATCGGCCGCGGCGTCTCGGTCATCTCCGTGCCGCTGGTTCTCGTCTTCCTTCTGCTTTGGCGGAATTTCATACACATTCTGACCGGCCATCCCGATATCGGCGAGAAGATCCTCGTTGTCGGCACCGGACCAACCGCACTCGACACGGCAGAAGCAGTTTGGCAGCGTCGCGATGCGGGATATAGGATCGTCGGCTTCGTCTCGGAGAACGGTGCAAAACCGCGTGAGAAGCTCGGCCGCTCCGAGGTTCTCGGCAAGGCGTGGGAACTCGAAGAGGTAATTCGGAACGAGCGTGTCGATCGCGTCGTGATCGCCGTTCGCGAACGCCGCGGTGCGTTCCCGACCGAGGCGCTTCTGAAGATGAGCCTCGCGGGCGACATCTCCATCGAGGAATGCACATCGTTCTTTGAGCGGATCACGGGAAAGGTACACGTCGATATGCTCCGGCCGTCTTGGCTGATCTTCGCGGGGCGAAATCGGGAATCCCGGCTAAAGTCCGTTGTCCGCGAGGCCGTCTATCGCATCCTCGCCCTAGTAGGTATCATCCTTTCGGCGCCGATCGCGGTCATCACCGCGATCCTCATCAAGATGGAATCGCGAGGGCCGATCTTTTACCGGCAAGAGCGTGTAGGCAAGAACGGCCGCCCATTCAAGGTCATAAAATTCCGCTCGATGCGTGAGGACGCAGAGGCGGACGGCAAGCCCGTCTGGGCAACCGACAATGACGATCGGACGACGCTCGTAGGCAGGTTCATACGAAAGGTGCGTATCGACGAGATCCCGCAATTCTGGAACATCCTAAAGGGCGAGATGAATTTCGTCGGGCCGCGACCGGAACGTCCGCATTTCGTAAAGCAGCTCGCAAAAGAGATCTCGTATTACGAGCATCGGCATCTCGTCGCACCCGGCCTGACAGGCTGGGCGCAGATCAAATACCCGTACGGAGCCTCGGTCGATGATGCAAGGCAAAAGCTGCAATACGACCTTTATTACATCAAGAATCAGAGTCTGACGCTCGACCTTGTGATCATCTTTGAGACGGTCAAAACCGTACTTTTTGGCCGCGGCGGACGGTAAAAATCTGGATTCTTTCGCCTAATCGGCGTTTTAACGAACCGTAGATACTACAAGTGACCGTTATGAAAGCAGTAAAATACGCCCTGATCTCGCTATTCCTTACCGCGATGTGCTTCGCGGCGGCAGTTTCCGCACAGGATGCGGGAGCAAATCCGGCCAAGACGGACGAAACTAAGGCATCGGAAGCAGTCGCTACGCCGACACCTGAGAACGGAAATGCGGCGGCTGAGGACGACGTTATCCTTCCGTACTACGACAACTATTTGAAGGAATACAGGCTGGGGCCTTCGGATGTCATCACCATCGAGGTCTTCGGCCAGTGCCCTGACTACTGCAAAGCGGGCATTACTGTTCCGCCGAATGCACGTATCTCGTATCCGCTCGTTCCGGGCGGAATATTCGTCGCCGGCCGAACGGTCGAACAGGTCGCTGCTGAGGTTACAAAGAAACTAAACGAGTACATCATCGATCCAAAAGTAACGGTAACGCTCGATAAGGCAGTCTCGACACGTTACAGCGTGATGGGCAAGGTCGCCTCGCCCGGCGTGCGGGCGATGGACCGCAAGATCAGCGTTTACGAAGCGATCCTTGATGCCGGCGGCGTCGCAAAAGGCGGCGACAAGAAGCGGGCATATATCGTGAGCTACGCACCGGACGGCCATCTCACAAAACGCGAGGTCTCGATCTCCGACATGGAGAGCGGCAAGACAGCGATGGTCTTCTTGAGTCCCGGCGACCAGGTCTTTGTGCCGGGCAAGGGATTCGGTATCGACACCATCTTCGACGTACTTGGTAAAGCGAGTGTCGTGAGGTTCTTGTTCGGCAGCCCATTCTAATCGGGGAACTGAGCTCTAGGGTTATTTAGATGAAATTCAGGATCGCGATAATTCTTACCCTAATTTTCGGTGCGGGCGTCTTTGCTCGTGCCGAATGGGTAAAGCTCCCGACGCGAAACTTCGCGAATCTCAAGGACATATTCTTCCAGAATTCCGAGACCGGTTGGATCACAGGGACCGACGGAACTCTTCTTCGCACGGACGACGGCGGCAAAACGTGGCTGCCTGTGCAGAAATTCACTACCGACGCGATCCTTCAGATCTACTTCACCGATCCATCGACGGGCTGGATGCTCTGCGAACGCAGCGTTTACAGCCGCGGAAACAACCCGACCTCGTATCTTCGAAAGACGACGGACGGCGGTGTTCACTGGAACAAGATCGAGTTCGAGGATGCGGGCCGCGAGCGTGTAACACGCATCCTTTTTGACCGCAGCGGCCTCGGGCTGGCGTTCGGCGAAGGCGGAATATTCTATCGGCTGCAGGAAGACGGGAAAACGTGGAAGAGATCACGTGCGGCGATACATTTCCTGCTGCTCGACGGCGCATACAGCACGGGAACGAACGGCGCGATAGTCGGTGCAGGCGGCACGATCGTCTTCACGCAGGACGGCGGACTTACTTGGGAACAGGCCACGATTCTCCATGAGACGGAAACACGCATCAATTCGGTGATCTTTACGAGCGTAAAACAGGGATGGGCGGTCGGGACGAACGGTTCTATATTTACGGCGACCGGCGGCGGACGGCTCTGGCGGCTCGTGCCCCAAGAAGAAACGACAGTGACGCTCAATAACGTATATTTTACGAGTTCACGCGATGGTTACGCGGCCGGCAACGACGGTACGATCCTGCACACGACCGATGCCGGAGCGCATTGGAACCTTGAGAAAACTCGCGTTACCCATAATTTGAATAAGATCGTATTTAACGGTTCTAGTGGATTTGCGATCGGATTTGGCGGAACGATCCTTGCGAAAGGCCCCGGATTTAGCTCGCCAAAGGACGAAATGCCTGTGATTTCGCCAAAGATCGGCGAATGACGCCTGTGAATACTTGACTACGAATTGCGATTTTCGTAAGGTTACAGTTCGCCCATTTTTCGGGCCGGTTTGATCTTTACAACGGATTTTCGGGGCAAGAAGAGCCTCAGAGGTATATCGGGCACGTACGTCAATTGGTAGACAGCCTCCCTTACAAGGAGGAAGTTAGGGGTTCGAGTCCCTTCGTGCCCACCAGATCCGATCACGGATTTCAAGATTGCGGATCGCGGATTTCAAATCCAAAATCCAAAATCTGAAATCCAAAATCAAAATGCGGGGTCGTAGTTCAGTTTGGTTAGAACGCCAGCCTGTCACGTTGGAGGTCGCGGGTTCGAGCCCCGTCGGCCCCGCCACTTAAAAGCTACAAATTCAGAATGGAGAACTGAGAACTTACTCAAGTCCGCATTCTGCTGCCCTCTCAAAGCTCACCAGCCGCCGTATCAATGAATTGTATTTCGAATGGGCACCGTCGCCCTCTGTTTTGCTCAACAATGCGTAAAGGCGATGTTCCGGGGTCGAGAATGTATTTTTGGGCACGGCGATCCCGGCATTGCGGAGCCTCGGAGCTCCGATCGAGACGAGCAGAGACTCGACGGTTTCTGCGCCTTTTTCAAGGTCGCTAACACCTTGATCGATAATTTCCTGCCCAGGCTTCATTTAGAGAGAGTATAACTGAGTTCCGTGACGGAAACGAGAAAAGCCCGGGTTGAACCGGGCCTTATCTTACAACGAAATTGTGATCTTTTAGCCTTTTCTAAGCTCGGTCAATACCTGTTTCGCAACGGCTTTTAACGTGTCAAAAACTCCGGTGCCGGTCGTTGCGACGGCCTCGAAGACAGGTTCGTCCTTACGCAGCAGCTCCTGGGTCAATTCGTCCATCGGTGTCACGTTCGGAAGGTCGCGCTTATTTAGCTGAAGCACATACGGGATCGAGGCAAGGTCGTAGCCCTGTGACTGTAGATTCTCTTCGAGGTTATAGAGCGACTCGATATTCGCGTCCATTCGCTCGTCCTGGCTGTCGGCGACAAAAACTACGCCGTCCACGCCCTTTAGAATAAGTTTGCGGGACGCATCGTAATAGACCTGTCCGGGAACCGTATAGAGGTGAAATCTTGTCTTAAAGCCGCGAACGGTTCCAAGCTCGAGCGGCATAAAGTCGAAGAATAGAGTTCGGTCGGTTTCGGTTGCGAGGCTGATGAGTTTGCCTTTTGCCTGCGGCGCCGTGGAATCGTAGATATATTGCAGATTCGTCGTCTTGCCGCAAAGTCCGGGCCCGTAATAGACGATCTTGCAGTTGATCTCACGCGATGCGTAGTTAATAAAAGTCATATCCAAAAACCGATCAGCTAAACAAACTGTCGATGTCTTCGTCCGTGATCTCTGAGAAAAATGTATTGTTCGCAGCCACCTGAGCGGCAGACTCGCGGCTCATCTCTTCGAGGAGATTTGCCACCTCGTGACTTGCACGCTTTGTACGTATCTTAACAAGGCCGAGTGTCGAACGCTCGTCGAATACTACCACTAAAAGGCTCCTGCCGATAACACTTATGTAAATGCTCTCGTGCTCGCCTTCGTGAACGACCGCCGGAAAGACATCCTCGCCGATCAGTTTTGCCATGCTGCTCGTCGCGGCAACGTTGCCGGCAGCGAGGCTCGCAAAGCTCGTAGTATCCATATCGCCGATGTCGCCGTGAAAGGCGATCGGCTGCCCGTCGCGATCGACCAGGAAGACCGCACGGGCCGCGCATTCCACGCACACTCGTGCAAGTATCCCTTTGATACGCTGAAATTGATGTTCTTGTATTATAAAAGGCGTGTCAGCCATCGGAAGTAGAGGCGAAGAAGTAGCTTTTAACTTAGTTTAGTAGCCGGAAGGCACGAACGGCGTGAATTGCCGCAATACAAAATTACCACATACCCGCCGCCAACGACAAGGAAATTCTTCGCGATCGATGGATTTCCCAAGAAATACCACATTCAAAAGATCTGTTGATAGCCTCAACTACTGAATGTTATACTTTTTTACAGCCAAATTGTAGTTTTTGGCTGAACGCGCTCAGGTTCCCGCGGAACTTTTTCCGGGATCACATTTTTTGAACTTCCTCACCATTCTTGACGCTTGCCCGCGTGTAAGGAATGCGGCGCCGATCCTTATGAAACACCATATCTTTGCTGACGCAAGCGAGGGCTTGAATGTCGTGGCCATCGGCGGCGGCAACGGCCTTTCGACCTTGCTTTCCGGCCTGAAACACTACGTCGGAGCCAAACGAAGTGAGCCGGTTTGGATCGCCAACCTCTCGGCGATCGTTGCAGTGACCGACGACGGCGGAAGCTCCGGCCGTCTGCGGGATGAGCTGAATATGCCGCCGCCGGGCGACATACGCAACTGTATGGTCGCGTTGAGCGAAGACTCGCGAATGCTTTCGCAGCTTTTTCAACATCGGTTCACCGGCGACGGCGATCTAGGCGGGCACAATTTCGGGAATCTTTTTCTTGCCGCACTCTCCGAGATCACTGGCGACTTTGCCGAGGCGGTGAAACTCTCGTCCGAGATCCTCGCAAGCAAGGGCCATATCTATCCCGCGACTGCCGCAGATGTACGGCTTGCGGCGGAACTGAATAACGGCAAGACGGTTCGCGGAGAGACGAAGATCTCGCTTGTCGGACCGGCGATAAAGCGTATATTCCTCGAACCCGCCGACTGTGCTCCGCTCCCGGACGCACTTGCTGCCATCGAGAACGCTGATGTCATCACGATCGGGCCGGGATCTCTTTTTACGAGCCTCATCCCGCCGATCCTTGTTCCAGGCGTCGCAAAGGCCATTGCAAGATCAAAGGCACTGAAGGTCTTCATCTGCAACTTGATGACGCAGCCGGGCGAAACCGACGGTATTTCGGCCCGCGGACATCTTGAAACTTTCCAAAAATATGCCGGCGGACTCGACATCGATTTTGTCGTCGTCAACGACCGGCCGATCTCGCCCGAGCAGGCAGAGAAGTACGCGAATTTGGGTGCCGAGCAGATCGGCGTCCGCGGTTCGATCTCTCCCGGAGCGATCTCAAACGCAGAGGTTGTTTGTGGTAATCTTCTTGACGAGGGAGAAATGGTGAGGCACGATCCTTCGCGGCTTGCGGACGTCGTCCTTCTTTGTGCCGTTCAAACCGCGAACTCTGTCGCCGTCGGCGTCTAAATTCAAGTGAACTCTGAACTCGACATACTCATACTCGCGGCCGGATTGGGCACGCGGATGCGTTCCGGCAAAGCAAAGGTCCTGCACCAACTCGACGGGCGTCCGCTGATCGCGCATGTTTGCGAGACTGGGCTAACGTTCGATCCTGAGAGCATCTTTGTCGTCGTCGGTCATCAAGCCGACAAGGTCGAGGATTCGGTCCGAACGGAATTCAACGATCCTCGGATCAAGTTCGTCCGACAGGAAAAGATGCTTGGCACAGGCGATGCCGTCGCATCGGCCCGCGAGGCGTTGAAGAGGCGCTCTTCCACGCTTCTGATCCTTTCCGGCGACGTGCCACTCATTTCGAACGAAACGTTGACGCAATTGCTTGCGCAGCATTCCGCAGCCGACGCCGCGGCAACGGTTCTTACCGTAACTCTTGATGATCCAAAAGGTTACGGACGCGTTGTCCGTTCGCATGACGGCGGATTCGCTCGTATCGTCGAGCAAAAAGATGCGTTGCCCGCAGAACTTGAGGTTGGTGAGATCAACTCCGGCATTTACTGCTTCACGACGCAAAAGCTCCTTACCGCTCTCGAGAAAGTCAGCAACGACAACGCACAGGGTGAATATTACCTGACCGATGTGCCCGGCATCTTGAAGAACGAGGGCGAGACGGTCGCACTTTTTCATCACAACGATCCGCTCGAGATCGAGGGAGTCAACGATCGTCGCCAACTCGCCGAAATGGAATCACGTCTGCGAAAGCGTACGATCTCGCGGTTGATGCTCGAATCAGGCGTGACGTTCACTGACCCCGCGAGCGTTTACATTAGTTCGCAAGCCGCGATCGGCCGCGACACCGTTATCTATCAGAATGTCGCCGTCGAAGGCCGAACGACCATCGGCGAGAACTGCATCATTCGCCCTGGCACAAGAATTTCCGCATCGAAGATCGGGAATGCCGTCGAGATACGCGACAATTGTCTGATCGCGGATTCGACGATCAGCGACAACTGCATCGTCGGGCCGATGGCACATCTTCGCGGCAATGCCGAGATGGCCGAGAACGCTCGGGTCGGGAACTTCGTCGAACTCAAGAAGACGTTTCTTGGCAAAGGTTCGAAAGCCAATCATCTTACCTATCTTGGTGACGCGACCATCGGCGAAAAAACGAATATCGGCGCCGGCACGATCACTTGTAATTACGACGGCAAAGACAAGCACCCGACCACGATCGGCGACAACGTAAAGATCGGTTCCGACACGATGCTCGTCGCTCCCGTAAAGGTCGGCGACGGCGCCTCCACCGGCGCCGGAAGCGTCGTAACAAAAGACGTCTCCGCAAACGAACTCGTCGTCGGCATCCCGGCACGCAAGTTGAAGAAAGCCTCGTCTTAGGAACATTAAATATGATACTTCGATTTTTTTGTCCGGTCGTTTTGGTACTCGCCGGCGTTTTCGCCGCGATCGGCCAGTCTCCGAGCGGTCCGGTTTACGGGATCCTTGTTGATAATACGGGTTCTCTCCGTCTTGAGATCGCGAACGAGAGAGCGCTTGCAAAGGAGATCGTAGCGACAACGAACGGGTCTGCCTACTCGCTCTTTAGGTTTGAGACCGATCGCAGCCCAGGGTCAAAGAACGCGGTGTTCATGCCGGTCGTTAATTGCAGTCACGATCGCGATCTTGTGCTTAAGGAGATCGCCGGGCTCTATACGCTCGGTGGCCAAACTACATTGTCGGAGGCCATCAAGACTGCGGCCGAGCGTTTGCAGGTCACCTCGAATGGGTGCGGCGATTCGCCGAACCGTAATTTGATCGTGATCTCCGACGGAGATGATCGTACAAGCTCGACAACGCTGGATGAACTCGTCGAATTCTTAAAAGGTTCTGGAATAAAGGTATTCGCAGTTGGTCTTGTTGATCATTTCTGGGACGCGAAAGGGCAGGTCACCGAAGCCGCTCAAGCACCCTACAAGAACTACCTAGAACGGATAACCTCAGCGACCGGCGGCAAAGCAGTGTTCCCCGAAAAAGGGGCAGCGGCGTCTGACGTAATAAAAAAGTTGTTCGAGGCGCCCGAGAAGTCGGTCAAAGGCAAACACTCAGACTAACCGTTGGGTATTATCGGTATAATCAAATTATGAACCTCAAACGCATAATTGGAGTAATTATATCCACGCTCTTTCTCATTGGGGCTGGCATTTCTCAAACCCCAACGAATGCAGTTTATGGGATACTCTTGGATAATACGGGATCCCTGCGACCGGAGTTGCCTGCCGTCAAAGCTGTGGGTAAAGAGATCGTCGGCCAAGCGAGTTCTAGCGGTAATATCTCGATTTTCAGCTTTTCAACGGTAAAGCGGGACGATCTGACGCTCGCAGAGATCGGAGTCGGTGGAGCTTGGAGCCGGGATCAACGGATTCTTTTCGACGAGGTCGAGAGTCTTCAGACCGTAGAGGGCCAAACAGCCTTATTTGACGCAATTTACAGTGTTGCAGAAAAGGTCGATTCGCGGGCAAACGTAGGACAGGGAGCTCCGCTGAAAAAGATCGTGATCATTGTTTCAGACGGTCAGGATCGAAAAAGCGAAGTGAAGCTGAAGGAACTATTTACCTATTTGGAGCAGAAAAACATAAAAGTGCACGCCCTTGGGTTGGTGAGTTCTTTGAGCGCTGAAGGTGGATATGTCGGCGAAAGTCCTCGGACAAGAGCGGTTAATTTTCTGAAGAAGATCACGAAAAAAACCGGCGGACGTCTCATTATTCCGAAGCCGGAGCAAACTGTCGAAGATGCTGTAAAAGCGTTGCTTGCCGATGAGAGTAAAGAGACGAAATAGGAAACATTTTCGGTATTGATATCTACGAAAGTGAAAAAGACCGTCGCTAAGAAGGCTTAGGCTATTTATTTTGACAATTCAGGAGCTGCGGTGTTTTTAGGGCTTGCCTGATGGATTGAGGAACTCTATGCAAAATCCGAATGAATGGATGCCGCCGCCACCTCCACAGGACGATTCGATGTTCAGCCCGCAGACGCGCGAGTTCTATGCGGGACAGATCCGGAAAGACTCCGTAAAAGCCCTCGTATTAAGCCTTGTCGGCTTTGTTTGCTGTCCTCCGGTCCTCGCCTACTTTGCTTGGAATACCGCACAAGAAGTTATCATGAACATCGATCTTTATCAGGTCGAAGAGGGCCGCAAAGGTATGGCTCAGGCGGCAAAGGTCCTTGCTATTGTGTCGATCGCATTGTGGGTGCTCGGTGTGATCGCCCGTATCTTCTTTGCGGCGGCCGGTAGCCGGTAATTGAAGTTTAGCTTGTGGTCCAAGTCCCCGGCGCTGAAGATCGTAGTGCCGGTCAGGTTCCTCGAAGCGGTGCGGACAGAGTAATTATGCGTGGAATTGTAGGATACGTTGGAAATATTTGGGTTGTCCTGTTTGGTTAGTGGCTGTGATAAAATTGAAAGTATTGAGGTGGTTAATATGACGATCACGATCGACATTTCAAAAGAAGCGGAAGCAAGGCTTAAACAGCAAGCGCGGAATACCGGAAAAGAGTTTGACACGTTTGTCAGGGAAATGGTCGAGCGTGACGCAAGAGAGCCGACTTGGGATGAACTTGTCGAACCATTTCATGCTGAGACGCGACGGTTGGGCATTACGGACGCTGAGCTTGACGAACTAATAGATACGGAACTTGCAGAAGTTCGCCGCGAGCGCCGTTTGCTTGGTAAATGATATCGGCAATATTTGACACAAATATCTTCATTCAGGCGATCCTCAGTGAAACATGGCCGGGAAGTGCGCGTGTGTCGATGAATTATTTGCTGGTCGCATTGTCGTTTTTGTTCATCCAGAGATACTTTCCGAGATCGACGATTTTTTGCTGCGGCCTCGTGTCAGAAAGAAATACCGCCAAGTGGGCCATTTTCGGACGGCAGATCTAGTCAGAAAAAATTAGGAAGTTCGGCACTTGGGTACCATCAGTTAAAAGGGGCTTTGAACTTGATCGTGATCCATCTGATGCTCTTTTCATCGATCTAGCGATCGCAACGAATGCAGATTTCCTCGTTTCGAGAGATAAAGACCTCCTTGACTTGTCTGCCGACGAGAATTTAGCTGCCAAACATCCAAACCTGAAAATTGTTGATCCTTATGAGTTTCTAGTTGCAGTCAGAGAAAAACCTTAGACTATGTGTGGAATTGTAGGATACGTTGGAAATAAGCAGGTTGTGCCGCTGATCATCGATGGCTTGAGGAAGCTCGAGTATCGCGGTTATGATTCGGCGGGCATAGCGGTCGTTGATGAGGACTGTAATTTGTCGCTGCGTCGTGCGGAGGGCAAGCTTCGCAATCTCGAAGAAGCGATCCGCCTCGATCCGCTCGATGGCACATACGGCATCGGCCACACGCGCTGGGCGACGCACGGCCGTCCGACCGAGGAAAATGCTCACCCGCACCGCGACCAGAGTGGGAATGTCGTCGTCGTGCACAACGGCATCATCGAGAATTACCTCACCCTCAAAGAGCGCCTGCAGGCCGAAGGCCACGAATTTCGCACGGAGACGGACACCGAGGTCGTCGCTCATCTGATCGGCCAATATGTCGAGGCCGAAGGCCTAAAGCTCGAGATCGCTGTCCGGAAGGCCGTGAAGGAACTCCGCGGCATTTTTGCGCTTGCGATCATCTCGAAGAATGAGCCCGACCAAGTAATTGCGGTTCGCGAAGGCCCGCCGGTCGTTATCGGCCTCGGCGATGGCGAATTCTTCGTCGCGAGCGATGTTCCGCCGATACTTGCGCACACGCGCGATGTCTTTTTCCTCGGCGACCGCGAGATCGCGGTTCTCTCAAAGGACAGCGTGCGGGTTACGGATTTTGACGGGAACATCGTCGAGCCCGAACGCCAACGCATCACTTGGGATCCGATAATGGCGGAGAAAGGCGGCTTTAAGCATTTTATGCTCAAGGAGATCTTCGAGCAGCCGCGTGCCGTCCGGGACACTGTTCAAGGCCGCGTTTCGCTCGATACGGGCAAGGTCTATCTCGATGCGATGGATATCTCGGAAGAGGAATTCCGCACCGTTACGTCGATCAAGATCGCAGCTTGCGGCACGTCATGGCACGCCGGACTTGCGGGCAAATATATGCTCGAAAAGCTTGCACGAGTGCCCGTCGATGTCGATTATGCATCGGAATTCCGCTATCGCGATCCCGTACTTTCGCCGAACGACCTATTGATCGTCATCTCGCAATCCGGCGAGACCGCCGACACGATCGCCGCTCTTCGCGAAGCAAAGGCCGCCGGCTGCAAGGTCCTTGCGATCTGCAATGTCGAGGGGTCGATGATCACGCGCGAGGCCGACGGCACGATCCTGACGCACGCCGGCCCTGAGATCGGCGTTGCCTCGACAAAGGCCTTCACGTCGCAGATGGTCGCCCTTTATCTTTTTGCGCTCTATTTAGGCGACGTTCGCGGAAAGCTGAATGAAGCCGAGAGGAAGAAGCTCGCTCAGGACCTCGCCGAACTTCCCTTGAAGATCGAGCAGATCTTGAACGATGCAGATTCGATCGAGGAACTTTCAAAGGACTTTTTCCGCGTGCAGGATTTCTTGTATCTCGGCCGCGGCATCAACTTCCCGGTCGCCCTCGAAGGTGCCCTCAAACTCAAAGAGATCAGCTACATTCACGCCGAAGGCTATCCCGCCGGCGAGATGAAGCACGGCCCGAACGCGTTGATCGACGAGAAGCTACCGGTCGTCGTGATAAACACTCGCGAAGAGGGAAACGCCGGCAGCGAACTCCGCTACGAAAAAACTCACTCGAATATCGTCGAGGTCAAGGCTCGCGACGGCGTGATAATCTCCGTCCTGACCGAGGGCGACACGATGTCAAGCAAAGTGTCGAGCCACTTGATCGAGGTGCCGGAAGCCAGCGACCTGCTCTCGCCGATCGTCTCGATAGTGCCCTTGCAGCTGCTCTCGTATCATATTGCCGTTCGTCGCGGCTGCGATGTTGATCAACCGCGAAATCTTGCCAAGTCTGTGACGGTGGAGTGAGTCGACTAAAGAGCGTTAACGAACAACTTAGCGACCGCTCCGACTTCGAATTTCCCGCAAAGACGCAGGATCTCGAAGGAAGAACAAATACCTTGCTTTGCTGCGGGACGCAAGTTCGCGGACTATTGATCCGACACAAAATTAAGGTCCGTTACGTCCTTTACTACCGTTAAGGTCTGCGTTGCCGGCGTGAATGTGAAACGCTTCGAGGCGATCGAAACGTTATAGGTCGTCGCCGATTTTACACCCTGAAAAGTATCGAACCGAAAGTAGCCGAATCCGCTTGAAATTGCTCGGACTGGAGCCGCCAGATCGCCGCCCGAGATCGTCACGATCACGTTGCGAATGCCCGCACCGCTCGCGGTCGTCACTCGTCCGCTGACGGTGATCGGCTTGACGGGCACCATCGCATATGCGTGTACTACGCCGCTCAGGACTCCTGTTCCGACGATCACGTTATCCTCGCTGATCCCCATCGCCGACGATGAAGTGTTCGTCGAAAGATCCCAGCCGGTGCCGGTTGGAATCAGGTCGGCGACTCGGTAAGTTGTTGTGCCGTCGTAAAGAAAAGGGATCGCGAAGGCAGAGGAATCAGTGCCAACAGCCCAGCCTGCAGAATTAACGCCGCGAGCCGAACCCTGCGTTGTGCCGGTTGCAAGCGGTATCGGTACCATTCCACCTGCTTGAGTCCAAATGAATGGAAGGCCCGAACCCTGATTCATCATACTGGATCCGACGACGTGGCCGGCGTTGCTGACGCCGAAGGCAATCGCTCCGTTCCCGCCCGGCAGAGCACCGACCTCTGACGCATTTGCATCGCCGATGTGATAGATGATCCCGACGTTTCGTGCGGCATTCGACGGATCGATACCGAAGCCGACGATGAGGTCCGAATTGTTGATATCAAATGCCGTTCGGAAAAAGCAGCCACTCGTGGTCGTCTGCGAGAGCCAGGTCCCGGTTCCGCCGCTGTAAATGACTGCTCCCTGAGTCGAACCGCCATCGGCCGAACCTGCGGCAACGCCCAATGCATTGACTCCATTTGCGTCACCGATGCTCTCTCCCGAGGGCAAGGGAAGTTGGGTTGCGACGCCATTCTGCCAGATCACCGGAACTCGGCCTGAACCAAAGACGGTGGTCGCACAAACGCCGACCGTTACGCCCGAGTCATTCGCGCTGTTCGCAACGCAGTACGGGAACCCCGAAAGGTTCGGCAGGCCGATGATGCCGCCGTTCAGCGTCCATGTGAACGCCTGTGCGCCGCCGTTGCGTAGCGAGCGTCCGACCGCGACGTTGTTCGGCGAAATGCGAAATGCCTGCGCCGCCGTGTCGCCTGTCTGGACGACACCCATGTCGAAGATATTGTATGCCGGCGGCACAGTGGTCGTCTTGGCTTGAGCGATCAGCGAAACGGGGAGATACAGAGAAACAACGAGGAAGAGAATCGGGCGAATACGCATCTGAAGCCTCCTTTGGAAGAAACAATTGGTCAACCGCGAATGGCGTTCTTCCCATTCTTTGCCGGCCAGAAATATTAACGATTGCGCAGGAGCGTATCACGCTCCTGCCTTCGAATCAAGGATTTAGGTGTACTCTGCACGCGTTTCGAACCGACTGCGAAATCTCGTAAAACCGGTGAATATGGAGTAGAATCTTTAACTATGAAATGGCGGGTTATTCTGGAGCGGGACGAACATACAGGCGACTGGGCCGCATGGTGCCCCGAACTTCCCGGTTGCACGAGTGCAGGTGAGACAGAAGATGACGCGATACTCAATATTCGCGAGGCCATTGAGCTTTACCTCGAACCGGATATCTTCCCTCTTGCACCGTCTGCGGTGATCCGTGAGGTCACTGTTTGAATGGGCGAAAAGATTCGTCAATTCACCGCAAAAGAATTAGAACGACTGCTTTCGCGATACGGCTTTTTCCACATTGGCCAAAAAGGCAGTCATCGGAAATGGCGTAATTTTGAAACTGGCCGTCGCGTAGTCGTCCCGTCTCATGCGGGTCGAGCTTTGCCTATAGGTACGCTGAGGAATATTCTTGTTGCCGCGGATATTCCCGAAAATGAATGGCGAGGTTAAGCCCATGAAAGCGATCGTAATTCGTGAGTTCGGTTCTCCCGAGGTTTTGAAGGCCGAGGAAGTTGATCTGCCTTCTGCAGGCCCGTCACAGGTGCTCGTAAAGGTCGGTGCTGTTGGTGTAAATCCCGTAGATACATATCTTAGATCGGGCGTCTATCCAAAATTACCGCCGCTGCCCTACACGCCGGGAAAGGATTCTGCGGGTGTTGTTGAATCCGTCGGAAGCAGCGTTCGTGGCCTCGAACCCGGTGATCGCGTTTATACTTCGGGTTCGATCACAGGCACATATGCCGAGTACACGCTTTGTGAGGAACGGGATGCTGCAACGCTGCCGGACAACATAACCTTCGAGCAAGGTGCGGGCATCTGGACGCCTTACGCGACAGCGTATCGAGCACTTTTTCAGAAGGCAAAGGCGAAGACGAGCGAGAGCGTGCTGATCCACGGAGCTTCGGGCGGTGTCGGCCTCGCGGCCGTGCAATGGGCAAAAAATGCAGGCCTTATGGTGATCGGAACTGCGAGTTCCGAGGCGGGAATTGAGCTTATTCGGGCGAATGGTGTCGATGCCGCATTCGATCACTCGGACGAGAGCCATCTCGATGCAATTCTCGAATTCACCGGCGGAAAGGGCGTCGATGTCATCATCGAAATGCTTGCGAACGTCAATCTCGAACGCGATTTCAAGGCTCTCGCGATGTTCGGCCGCATCGTCATCGTCGGCAGCCGCGGAAGCCTCGAATTCTCGCCGCGTCTTACGATGGGCAAGGATGCGAGTATCTTCGGAATGTCGCTCTTCAATTACTCCGAGGCAGATCGCCTGGAGATCCGCGATGCGGGATTCAAAGGCCTCTCGGACGGCTCGCTTAACCCGATCGTAAACCGTTCCTTCCCGCTCTCAGAAGCTCCGGCCGCACACATCGCCGTTATCGAAACAAAGGCCGCCGGCAAGATCGTCCTCGTCCCCTAGCGACCCGTCAGCGACCGCGACCGGAAGCTCCGTAGGAGCGACAGAGACTTGTCGGCGGCAAGCCGCCTCCGAGATCGGAACACGACCTTATTCCACGGCTTGAAAGCCGTGGCAATTCGCTGGCTTCGAGCGTGCGGAGCACGCGGCGATCTTGATAGCTACAGGTGAAGCGAAGCGGAACCTGTAGAAGGTCCATCCAACCTCTCCTCGGAGCGTGTGAAACACGCGACAGGGACTTGTCGGCGGCTATCGCCTCCGAGATCGGAACACGACCTTATTCCACGGCTTAAAAGCCGTGGCAATTCGCTGGCTTCGAGCGTGCGGAGCACGCGGCGATCTTGATAGCTACAGGTGAAGCGAAGCGGAACCTGTAGAATGTCCATCCAATATTTCCTCGGAGCGTGTGAAACACGCGACAGGAGAAGTCGGCGGCAAGCCGCCTCCGAAATGGCTGATGATGATCGCGTTCTACAAATTCGGCTCCTACGGAGCCAAGACATCCACATTTACATTACGCTCAATGCGACGATCCGGCGTGAACCACTCCTTGACAGATGGGCTATACTCATAGCGAAATACGCAACACACGTGGCGTGTATTGTTCTTTGAAAACGATACGAAAAAATATTTTTTTGATTTT
>Ga0138256_10003343_pt1 | contig 17051 bp, 14 predicted proteins | sample KNB2016incub_MG_FD_105486 | JGI IMG/M metagenome (GOLD analysis project Ga0138256, IMG submission 105486) | Active sludge microbial communities from wastewater in Klosterneuburg, Austria - KNB2014incub_MG | ecosystem: Engineered > WWTP > Activated sludge > Unclassified | place: Austria... | reverse complement strand
TCTTTGGTTGCAATATGTTTAATCGCTTTAATCACTTGATCATCGTGCGATGTTTCAAATTGATTGATCAAAGTCACAATGGTCTCAAACGCCTTTTGTTTCTCTTCAAAACGCTGATATAGGCCAAGCTGTGACTCATAGTTTTCAAGAACTTTCTCAGTGCGTTTGATTGTATCGTGAATCGCCTGTCGACTAACACCATGTAGTTCAGATATTTCACCAAGTGAATAGTCCATGTTGCAAAACAGGTCCATAATCTCACTTTGCTTATCGGTCAACATCTTTCCATAAAATTCATATAATGCGTCGAGCCTCATCTTTTTTTCAAACATATGCATCCTCACAAATTATAATTCAAATCAGATTGTCTGTCAAGCAATTTCCCTTTACAACCTCAAGAAAATTGACGTCTTTTTGTTTCCAATAATGTAGCACTTTTTTTATTGTATCGGTCTTAATTAAACAATGCTTCAACAAAGTCATGTGGATCAAAAGCTTGAAGGTCATCAATCCCCTCACCAACACCTATGAGCTTAACAGGAATGCCCAATTCAGCATTGATTGCCATCACGACACCGCCTTTTGCAGTACCATCCAGTTTAGTAAGTACGATACCCGTTATTGGCGCTGCTTCATTAAAAACCCTCGCTTGCTGAATGGCATTTTGACCCGTTGTGGCGTCAAGTACCAGTAAAACTTCTCGCTTTGCATCTGGATATTCGCGGTCAATCACTCTAAATACTTTCGAGAGTTCATTCATGAGATTCACTTTATTATGAAGTCTTCCAGCCGTATCACAGATGAGGACATCAATTTTTTTTGCTTTTGCAGATTGAATCGCATCAAATATAACCGCTGCTGGATCAGAGCCTTCTGATTGATGGATTACATTTACACCGACGCGATCCCCCCACACCATGAGTTGCTCGATTGCTGCCGCCCTAAACGTATCCGCTGCGGCGATGACGACGGATTTTCCTTCAGATTTAATAAGATTTGCGATTTTGCCGATTGATGTGGTTTTGCCAACGCCATTAACACCGATGACCATGATGATCGTTGGGGTCTCGCCAACCTGAAAAGGTATATCGTTGTTCTCGCGAAGCATCGCCTCAACAACTTCCTTGAACACGCCCTTCACTTCATTCGCATTTTTAATGCGACGTTCCCTAAGTGCTTCACGTAGGCGTTCAATCAATTTATGTGTCGTTGACATGCCCACATCGGCGACAACCAAAATCTCTTCGAGTTCATCGAATAGGGCGTCATCAATTTCACCATAATTGTTGAATAAATCGTCAATTTTATCTGTAATGCCTTTGCGTGTCTTATCTAGGCCTTCTTTAAGTTTATTCAAAAATCCAAATGCCATATGGCCTCCTATGTTTTAATCCATTTGTGCAGCGACATCTTCAAGTTTAACACTTAGCACCTTTGAAATGCCGTATTCTTCCATTGTCACGCCGTAAAGTGTGTCGGCAATTTCCATTGTCCCTTTCCTATGCGTGATGATAACAAACTGTGATTGCTTTGCGTATTCTTTGATGAAATCTGCAAATCGGTACACATTGACATCATCAAGAGAGGCTTCAATCTCGTCCAAAATACAAAAGGGTGTCGGCTTCGTCGATAATATTGCAAATAATAAAGCGATTGCCGTTAGTGCTTTTTCACCACCAGACAATAAATTGATACTTTGTAGCTTTTTACCGGGCGGTTGGGCGATTATCTCAATATCACAATCCAAAATATCATCGTAATCCGCAAGTAATAGTTCTGCATCTCCACCACTAAAGAGGTCCTTAAAAGTCCCTTTAAAATGATTGTTGATGATATCGAAATTTTCTTTAAACATAACAATCATTTTCTTTTCAAGTTCAACAATGATTTTCTCTAGTTGACACACGGCTTCATTTAAGTCCGCTCTTTGCTCACTTAAAAAAGTAAAGCGCGTCGAAACTTCGTCATATTCCTTGATGGCATTGATATTAACAGTGCCAAGCATTTTAAGATCATATCTGAGTTGTTTCATCTCTGACTTTTGGTAAGGCACTTCGTCGATTTGTAGCGCTTCTGCAATGCTCATTTCATATTTTTCCCAAAGTTCTGATGTCACCGAATCCTTTTCAACTTCAAGTTTCACTTTTTTAACGTCAAGCTTGTGAATATCCTCTTTTGCGAGATCGTGTTTTTCAGTTAATGCGTTAAGTTCTTTAGAGATTACGTCAAGCGCCCTATACTCAAGCTGTTTGACCGTAGATTTTGTTTCGATGTCGGCTTTGCAGGCTTCTAAATCTTTCTTTATCTGAACCAATCGATCCGTCAATATAGCCGCTTGGTCTTCAAACACTTCAGCATGTTCGTTAAAGTCATTTATTTGCTTTTTCCGCATCTCAGTTTTCTGAGTGAAAACGTCTAGATCATCCTGAATTCTTAATAATTCACGGTTTTTAAAATCAAGATTTTGTTCCAAAGTGGCTAATTTTATCTTTTGTAAAGTATGTTGATCAGAAAGCGTTTTAGCCTCATTATCTAAGGTTTCAATTAAACGCAGTGACTCCGATAATCCTGACTCAACTTTTGCTACGAGGCCTTGTGTTTCTTCGATCACCAGTCGATTGTCACAAATCTTTTGATGGGCTTCATCATATTCTGATTTGAGTGTTTTATAGTCCGCACTGTATTTATTATAGACTTCGCGAGAAGAACTTACGGCTTGATCAAAGTTGTCTCTTACGTGTTCAAGTCTCATAATTTCCAGTCGTAAAGCATCTTGTTCTGTCCGTATGCCTCTTAAAAGCAACTCTTGTTCATCTAAAGTGATGTTGAGCTGTTCCAGCTCTGACTGGTTCACAAAAATATCTTTAGAAAGTTGCTCAAGTTGACCGCTTAGTTCTGTGATTCTTCGCTTCCTTCCTAAAATATTAGAAACTTTTGAGCGAAATGAACCACCCGTAATCGCACCGCCGGGTACAAGCACATCCCCTTGAAGTGTGATTACTTTATATTTCAAATTGCGAATTTTCATCATTTTACTAGCGGTTTCAAAATCCTCAACGATAAGAATTCTACCTAACAAAAATTCCGACAATTTGTCATATTTTGCATCGACCTTAATCAAGTCCTTAGCAACGCCTATGAAGCCTTTTTCTTTTATGGCGAGGGTCAATTGTTCACTTTGTTGACCTTTTTCGTCGAGGTTTTCAAGGGGTAAAAATGTTACTCGTCCTAAATCATTGCGTCTTAAAAATTCGATAGAACGCTTTGCATCTGAAATCTTTTCACAGACAATATTTTGAATCGCACGACCGAGCGCCACTTCAATTGCTATTTCATAGCGCTTAGGCACTTCAATCAATGAAGCCACAATACCAACAATACCTGTTTTATCATCCAGACTTGTCAAAATATCTTTAACCCCTTTGTCATAACCGTCGTAGTCCTCTTCAAGGGTTTTAAGCAATTTATATTCGGTTTGATATTGAGCGTTTTGCGTGGATAACTGCTCATAATTTTTGACGGCAGTGCTTTGCTTTTGTTTTACAAAATTTAAAAACTGAATTGCAGATGACAGCTTAAGGTTTAATTGATCCCTATCACCCGTGCATTCAGACAGTTTTTCAACAATCACAGCTTTATCTGTATGCGATTGTTCGATGGCAGTATGTTGCTTTATCAATTGACTGTCAATTTGTTCTAACTTTTCAGCAAGTGAGCCATTTAACCTTTCAAGTGTCTCTATCTCTTGCTTTTTCATCTCAACTTGATTGAGCCGATCAATGACATCGCGGCGATTAGTATCCGTGTCATATTGGGCTGCTTCTAGCGCCTCTTGAGCAAGGGAACAGGCTGTTGAAAGTGATTTTAGCGCTTCTTGCCCACTTTTCCAAGCTTTATCTAGTTCCTCTTTTTCATAAGTAAGGCCTTCAATATTTCTAAGAATTTGTTTCTTTTCAGTTTCAAGTTCTAAAAGTTCCTCTTCAACCCGTTTGATATTTACTTTTGAATTCGCTTTTTTTTCAAGTAATAACTCACGCTCTCCAAGGGTCTTACTTTCAAAATTTTGAAATTCATGATATTGCGCTTCTAAAGTTCTGATATCCCGATTCATATCAAACATTTCTCGGTCTTTGTCATTGTATGCTGTTTTCAAATCTATTTGACGGCTTTCAATTGCCTTTAATTGATCGTCATAACCTTGCATTTGTTCGAGAATTTCAAGTAGACCTTGTTCGATTTCAAGATAACGTTTTGAGTAATAGTTGAGTTCAATATTTTTTAAAGCTTCTGTCAAATCCACATATTGCATCGCACGTTCGCTTTCAAGTCTGAGCGGTTCTACGCGATCTTCAATTTCTGAAATAATGTCTTGGATTCTAAGCAAATTCTCCGTTGTGGCTTTTAACTTTTTCTCAGACTCGAGTTTTCTCGATTTATATTTGATGATGCCAGCTGCTTCTTCAAATAACAGCCTGCGTTCGTCTTTATTATTGCTGAGTATTTCATCAATTCTACCTTGTCCGATAATTGAATACCCTTCACGCCCAATTCCAGTATCCATAAAAAGTTCTTTGACATCTTTTAGTCGACAGGGCATCTGATTGATTAAGTAATCGCTCTCGCCAGACCGATGTACACGTCTCACGACATTGATTTCTTCATACGCCATTGGAAAAAATTGGTCTGAATTGTCAAACGTCAATTTGACTTCTGCTAGACCTAACGATTTTCTATGCTTTGTTCCGCTAAATATGATGTCTTCCATCTTATTGCCACGCAGCGTCTTGACGCGTTGTTCACCTAAAACCCATCGTACGGCATCAGTAATATTGCTCTTGCCACTACCATTAGGCCCCACAACACAGGTGACACCTTCTCTAAATTCAACAACTGTTTTATCTGCAAAGGATTTAAACCCTCTCATCTCGACCTGTTTTAAATACACTGAAGCACCTCAAATTATTTCATTATGTGTTTTGTGTAACTTTGCTCATTTATCGTTAAGGTTACTGTATCCATTTTAGCTTGAACATCGCTTTTAAAACTCATTTTAAGCCCACCATAGTGCTGTGCACTTGAATAAGGTGCGCCAAATTTAGTAAGTAATTTAGTATAATTGGTCTTTTTATTGCCAATCGCTGCAGAAAGTTGTTTAGGATGAACCGTGACGACGACTTGAATTGGCGGATCAAATAAGTGTGGTTGCTGCGTCTCACGAAACTGGCAATCACTTTCAAGAATAGAAGCCATCGCTTCATAAAACAATAGGGATAAGACACATTCGCCAAAGGCCGGATGAAATGGACCAGATACAACGGCTGAATCAAAATCGATTAGATCCGTTCTCTGAAGCCCCATTCTAATAACTTTAATTCCACTGGCATTAAAAACTTTAAGCGCAAAAGCGGTCCATGACACTGCTTTGTCAAGCGACATGGGTGTAAATCGACCTTCTAAAAAAGACGTTTGAAGTTCGGTATCTTTAATCACCAGTGCGGGATACAAACGTACGCAGTCTGGTTTTAATGCGGCTGTTACCTCAACAGAATTTTTAAACTTTTCAAAGTTGTCTTCGGGCAATCCTAACATGAGCTGGATGCCAAAATTTAATCCCGCCGCTTTTAGTAGCGTAACCGCATTATGTATTGCCTGAACATCATGGCCACGTTTAGCGGATGCAAGCACGGCTGGATCAAACGATTGGCAGCCTAGTTCAACTAAGTCAACCGAGTAAGATTTAAGTCTGCTAATGGTTGCATCATCTATATAATCGGGCCGTGTTGACACCCTTATCTTGTGTATAAGTCCCTGTTGTTTTAGAGCCGCTGCCTGTTCAAGATAAGCAATTTGTCGATCAATTTCAATCCCCGTAAAACTGCCCCCGAAAAAAGCAAGCTCAATTTGATCGCGTTTCATAGTTTCTAAATACGCAGATACAAACTGGGGCAACAATTCAGGTGAAATCGCCTCATTGACGCCATTTATTTTTCTTTGATTGCAAAATGTGCAATCATTAGGACATCCCAAATGCGATACAAACACTGGTATAATGCCAATACTAGCTTTCATCATTTAACAACCTTTTCAATCCTTCTTTGGCAGCTTCCTGCTCAGACTCTTTCTTGCTATTTCCAGAACCGACACCGATGACACCCTCATTTAATTTAACTTCTGTGAAAAAAATCTTCGAATGGTCTGGTCCTTCTTCTCTAACAAGACTGTACTTAATGCGATTGCCCTTTTGTATTTGAATCACTTCTTGAAGCTTAGTTTTATAATCTACAAACAATCTGCCTTGAACCGCATCCATGATGATCGGCTTTAATTGATCCAATACGAAACGCCTTGCAGGATCCATGCCGCCATCAAGGAAAATTGCAGCAATAAGTGCTTCAAAAGCATCCGAAAGTATCGATGTACGCTCTCTGCCACCGGTTAACGCCTCACCTCTACCAAACAGCATAAATTCACCCAGTTTAAGTGTTCTTGACGCTTCTGCAAGAGATGCTTCACACACTATTTTTGCGCGAATTTTTGTGAGTTGACCTTCTTCTAATGTTAAATAGTGACTAAAAAGATATTCACTAATAATGATGCTTAATACAGAATCGCCTAAGAACTCCAAGCGTTCATTATTCTTTAACTTTTCTTTTTTATTTTCGTTGGCATATGAACTATGTGTCATCGCACGTGTTAATAAATCCATATTTTCAAATTTGTAGGCCATTAATTTTTCAAGTTCGATAAAGCTCATTGACATAACCTGTATCCTCTCTATTAAGGAAATTGTATCCTTCCAATTTATAACGACCACTTAAGGCACACTATTCATTTTATAATTTTAGCGTAGAAAAGACAATGTTTTAATTTAAAAAAGCCCTTGTCTTAAAAGAACAAGGGCTTCCAAATTATTCAGAATCTTAATTGCCAATCTCTTGGCTTGACAGTTCTTCTGTTTGAACAAACGATGAAACTTTTAGTCTGATTTCTTCTAATAAACCTGAATCAATACCAATTTGAGCATATTTGAGCGCATTCATAAATGCTTTTGCGTTGGATGATCCATGTGCTTTAACGACAAGGCCATTAATGCCTAAAAGTGGTGCACCACCATACTCCGTATAGTCGATGGTTTTTTTGAAATCTGAAAGATTTTTTTTAAGTAAAAGACCACCCAATTTTCCTATCGTGTTTTTCATGATTTGCTTTTTAAGACCGCCCATTAACTGCGTCGCAACGCCTTCTGTCAATTTCAAAATGATGTTTCCTGTAAAACCATCAGCAACGATAACATCGACAACACCGCCTGGTACATCTCTCGCTTCTACATTGCCAACAAAATTGAGATCGGATGCTTTAAGCAATTGGTGCGTTTCAATATAAAGCGGTGTTCCTTTTGTATCCTCTGCTCCAATATTTACAAGACCAACTTTTGGATTTTTTATGCCAAGCACTTTTTCCGCATACATACTCCCAAAATAGGCGAATTCTACAAGATTTCTAGATTTACACTCGGCATTTGCGCCTGCATCAACGAGTACAGAGGTTCCATACATTGTTGGATAAATCGTACAAATGGCCGGACGGCTAATACCTTTTATTCTACCAACTTTTAAAAGGCCGCCTGCAAGAAGTGCCCCAGTGTTCCCTGCTGAAACAAAAGCGTCAATATCACCTTTACGAAGGGCTTTTAAACCAACGACCATAGAGGCATCGTCCTTTGACTTAATCGCTTTAACAGGCTTTTCATCATTTTCGATCACTTGCGTCGTGGCAACTACGGAGATTCTAGACACTTCATATTTATACTTTGCGAGTTCTGTTTGTATCCGTTCTATATTGCCATAAATGACGATGTCACTTTTGATTAGGGCAAGGGCATCAACTGCGCCTTTCACTGTCTCTACAGGACCATGGTCGCCCCCCATACCATCAAAACCAATTTTCATAAAGCACCTCTCTTTTTAAGGTTTAGTCTTATGATACGAAAAAAACATAAAAAAGGCAATAGTCGTTTGACTACTGCCTTTCATTAGAAGTCTAAGCTTCTTTTTTAACTGCGTCTCTGCTGTGGTAATAGCCACACTCAGCACATTCTCTGTGTGATACATTTGCCGCTTTACATTTTGGACATTCGATAATATTAGGAGCAGTCATCTTGATATTAGACGCTCTTCTCTTATCTCTTCTCGCTTTACCTATTTTACGCTTAGGTACTGCCATATCTTAACACCTCCTTAAACTAAGTGAATAAATTCTTTAGTGCCTCAAGTCTTGGGTCAATTTTCGTTTCATCACACGCACACATACCATTGTTAAGATCTTTTCCACAATGAGGACAAAGTCCTGCACAATCTTCATTACAAAGTATTTGTAGTGGCAAATTCAATGTTATATCTTCCTCTAATACAGGTGTCAAATTAAGGACACTGCCTTCAAGAAGAATCCACTCTTCGTTTACTTCCGTCTCTAAGGTCGTCACCAAAACGCGTTCCACTGTATTTTTGAGGTTAATGTTAACTTCTTTTAAGCATCTGTGGCATCCGAAAACCAAATCTCCAGAATAAGAGAGGGTTAATTCATAGCGTTTACCAATTTTTTTGACATTGCCAAAAACACTGATATCCGTTGCGCTCACACACTCAATTGACTCTAAAAAAGACTTTTTCAAACCAAAATCATATTCAAATTCTGATTGAATCTGAAGTCCATTTATAACCTTTAACAATTCAAGGTTCATATAATCACCTCTTCAATGCAACATTAATATTATAAGTACTGTGAGGAGGTTTGTCAAGCAATTCTACTTAACTAATTCTAAAGTATCTCTTGCAATCATAAGCTCTTCGTTTGTTGGTACAACCATAATCTTTACCGTAGAATCGTCCGTGTTGATAAATGCTTCTTTGCCTCTTACTTTATTTTTCACAGGATCAATATACGCGCCCATGAAGCCTAAGTTTTCACAAATTGCAGCTCTACTTTCAATACCATTTTCACCAAGACCCGCCGTAAACACAATCGCATCAACACTGCCTAGTACTGCCGCATAAGCCGCAATGTATTTTCTCACGTTACTATGGTAAATGTCAAGCGCAAGTACAGCGCGTTCGTTTCCAGCTTTTGCAGCATCTTCAATGTCTCTAAAATCTGAACTAACGCCTGAAATGCCTAATACACCCGATTTTTTATTCATGATATCATTCATTTGATCAAGGGTTAATTTCTCTTTGCCCATAATATACGTAACGATTTGTGGGTCAATATCGCCACAACGCGTTCCCATGACGAGACCTTCTAAAGGTGTAAAGCCCATAGATGTGTCTACAGATATGCCACCATCTATTGCTGCAAGTGAAGCGCCGTTTCCAAGATGGCATGTGATGATTTTGGTTTCAGAAAGTGGCTTGCCAAGAAGCTCGGCTGTTCTTTGTGACACATATCTGTGGCTTGTGCCGTGGAAACCGTATCTTCTAACATGGTCTCTTTCATAATATTCATAAGGTAAGGCATACACGTAAGCCGCTTTAGGCATTGTTTGGTGAAAAGCGGTGTCGAAGACACCTACATTTTGAACGCCAGGGAGTAATTCTTCTATGGCTTTAATACCGATAATGTTCGGCGGATTATGAAGCGGTGCAAGTTCAATACACTCTTCAAGGGCACTCATAACAGAGTCATCAACGATAACCGATGCACTGTATTTTTCACCTGCATGTACAACGCGGTGACCGACTGCATTAATTTCTTTAAGTGATGCAATTGCACCATGTACAGGATGTACAATCGCATCAAGAACTTGAGCAAGTGCCTCTTTATGGTCGTTCATTGGCACTTCAATCGTTTTTTTATCTTTTCCCTCAACTTCATGCTTTAATCTAGAGCCCTCAATACCGATTCTCTCTACTAAGCCTTTTGCTAAAACACTCTCATCTTTCATATCAAATAATTGATATTTAAGTGATGAACTCCCACAATTGATAACTAAAACGTTCATTTATTGCCCTCCCTGAATATATTTAAAATTTCTTATAAAATAGTGATTTCGGTCATACATATATATTATAATGTAATTGAGTTTATTTTCAAGCCAAACGGAGGATATTGATGAAAATTATTGGCATCGTATCAGAGTACAACCCCTTTCACAACGGACACGCCTATCAGGTTCAAAAATCCATACAAGATTTAGAGGCAGATGGTATCATTGCCATCATGAGCGGAAATTTTGTTCAAAGAGGTTTTCCAGCCATGCAAGACAAATGGCTTAGGGCGGAAATGGCAGTCAAAGCAGGCGTCAACCTTGTCATCGAATTACCCACATATTACGCCACATCAAGTGCTGAGCACTTTGCAAAAGGCGCCATTGCGTTGCTTGAGGCCACTGGAGTCGTCACACACCTCTCATTCGGTTCAGAGTTTGACGATTTAGACTATTTGAATACAATTGCCAATATGCTGATCAGACCCTCAGAGATGTTTAATGAAACGCTTAAAGATGCCCTTGATAAAGGTCTTTCTTATCCACTCGCAAGAGAAATCGCTTTAAATGTATCACTACCAGAACTTAGTCAACCCATGGATTTAAACCAATCAAATGTCATCCTTGCTATTGAATATTTAAAAGCGCTCAAACAATCAAACAGCTCAATTCAGCCATTTCTTGTAAGGCGCTTGGGGAAAGACTATCATGACGCATCGATTGAGACTTCTGCCGATGCACCTTTTGTTAGTGCTACAGCGATTCGCGAGGCTTATTTTGAGTCCACAAAACCGCTTCAGTTTGACGCATTTATGCCAATCGATGCCGTCAAAACAATGGTTAACAGCCCCTATCTTGCGGTTCGTATTGAAGATTTTGAAAAATTAATCCTCTATGCGCTTAGGAAATCAACCCCTGAAGCACTTTCAATCCTTCGAGACGTTAAAGAAGGGCTTGAAAATAAGATGGTCCAAGCATCCCTTAATAGCTCGAACTACGCGGAGCTGTTAGCTGCTATTAAATCCAAACGCTATACAATGACCCGTATCAATCGTATTTTGCTCAACGTCCTTCTTGGTATCGAAGAAATAGACATTGATTTAGTCGCACATGGCTATTTGAGGGTTCTGGCATTTGATGCAACGGGTCAAAAAATAATTAGGGCAATCAAGAAAAATGGTTATCTACCCTTGATAACAAATCTTAATAAACATACCGATTTATTGAAAATCAGTCCATTGCTACAGTTGGATGTTAAAGCAACAAATATTTATCATTTAGCTCAGACAGACCCAAAACGACAGTTGGGTGGTCGTGATTTTCTACAAAAACCGTTTCAATTACTTTAACAGGTTTTTTAAAATTTATTTAATGAACTTAAATTTACGAATGGAGGCCCCAACTATGAAAAAAGTACTTGATAAAGGCTATGTGCGTTTAGTGGACCATATGGGCAGCGATTTGTCCGTTGTCAATTCCGCACGCGTCAGTTATAACAAAGCAACTTCTGAACTTAGACTTGAAGACGAAAAGCTCATTAAATTTTTGGCAAATAACGATCATACGAGTCCATTTAGACATGCAACGATGCAATTTGAAATCTATGCACCCCTTATGGTTGCAAGACAATGGTGGAAATATATTATTGGCTCCTCACATCAAGATCCCTTTACCGCATGGAATGAATCCAGTCGACGTTATGTGACAGAGGAAATCGAGTTTTATATGCCCTCTCAAACCGCTTGGCGCAGCAAACCTGAAAATTCAAAGCAAGGCAGTGGCCCAAGCCTTGATGAAAAAATTGGTGGAGAAGCGGTATCACGACTCCTCAGTCAAATTGACGATGGTATGAAAAACTACAATTGGGCAATAGAAAATGGCATTGCCACAGAACAAGCGCGTCTTTTCTTGCCAAGTGCTTATGGCTTGATGGTGCGTTGGTACTGGACTACAAGCCTGCAAGGGGTCTCCCACTTTTTAAACCAACGTACGGAAAGTCATGCACAGTTTGAAATACAAGCGTATGCGCAAGCTGTCAAATCACTTGCTTCTGAATATTTTCCGGTTTCTTTAAGCGCTTTGTTGCATGACTGATACAACTATACTGTAAATTAAGTCATTCGAATGCTTTGATCTTCAAAAATTCGAATGGCTTGGCGCGGTGTCGGCTCCATGGACAACTTTGCATACGCTTCAATTGCTTTTATGTCACGCAATCCGTGATGCATCGTCACGGGTCCTTTGATACACCCACCACTGCACACCATGCCTTCAATAAAATCGGCTTTTAAACGGTTGAATTTCAAAAGTTTTAGTGCTTTATCACAGGCATTAATGCCATCACAAATCTCATAGGTCAATGGTTCTGTCGTCAAATCATTTAAGTGATTTTGAACAGATGCGGTCAACCCACCTGTTGCAGCAAATTTACGTCCATAATAAGACGCATTATCAAGCGGCAATGGTTCAAGTGTCTCAAGTTGAATGCCTTTAGCATCGATAAGTGCGGCCAACTCTTCAAATGTCAGTACAAAATCAGTATCCGTTGTTTTTTGTTTTTCAACTTTTTTAGCGATACAGGGACCGATAAAAACAACGATTGAATCTGGATCGAAGTGCTTAATAAGCCGTGCCGTAGCAATCATTGGCGATACCGTTTTTGAAATGTGTTTTGTAAGTTCAGGATAACTTTTATGCATAAATTCGACAAAACTTGGGCAACAAGAACTCGTCATCGTTTGTCCTATCGCTTTCATATGCAAAAGTTCTTCCGCTTCATGTGGCGTCACGAGATCTGCCCCAAGTGCCACTTCGATAACATCTTTAAATCCTAGCTTTTTAATACCTGCAATAACATTTCCAAGGGGCACATAATTGAACTGTGTTGCAAATGCAGGCGCAACTATGGCATAAACCGATTGTTTGCCTGCACAAAGTGCATTAATCACAGGCAAGATTTCAGACTTTTCTTGTATCGCGCCAAAAGGGCAGTTGTAAACACAAGCACCGCAAGAGATACAGCGGTCATAATCAATGACTGCTTTTTTTCTGTGATCGATTTGTATCGCATTTGTCGGGCATTCTCTCTTACAAGGTCTCATAACATCCGCAATTGCGTTATAAGGACAATTTTCTTTGCATTTGCCGCATTCAATGCATCGTTCATAATCGATAACCGCACGGCCTTTCACGGTTGATATAGCATCAACAGGACAAGCACCAATGCAGCGGTGAGCAAGGCAGCCTCTACAGGTCTCCGTCACGACATATCGGTCTACAGGGCATTGATCACAAGCGGATTCTAACACTTCTATGATGCCAGGTAAGCTTTTGGTACCGCCAATTGCCATCTTAATGCGATCTGCCGTTATGGCCCGTTCATGAAAAATACAACACCGGTAGCGTTCTTCAGGACCTGGATCAACAAGTGTTGGAATACGGGCAATATTTTCATTTAATGTGCCTTCAAAAGCATATTTTGCCACTTGTGTTAAGACGATGCTCTTGATCATTTGAACTTGATTCTCATATTTTCTCATTTAGTCACCTATGGCTTCAAAAAAGCCATTTCTATTTAGTCCGTATAAATTATTTTTACATATTTCCCCATGTTAATTAACTCTCGCTCTATTTCTCTAATGATATTAATTTTGATACTTAAATCTTTTGGAAATTCAGGATTTTGATGTGCTGGATTAATTGCCCTGCCCACCCAAAATTGAATGTGCGTAGACTCTTCAATAAACATTTTAAGCAGTTTCGTTACCCCATCTTGTTTGTTGAAAATGGGTTCTTCACAATTTTTATTTATACTTAGTAAACGATTTAAGACCATCTTAAGCGTCAAAACGCCTTCTGTAACTAAATCAATGCCTTTAATCGTTGCGGTTGGTGGGATAGATGGGTCCATATATTTAAGGTCTGTAACGACTTCACGATCGAGTACACGTGAGATAATATTTGCTGCAGTGCCCCCGCAAACTATTTTCTTCCCTGGTTGGCACATAAAATTGCTAATCACTTTTTCATCTTTTAAACAATCGTCAGGTGGGCCTGTGAAAATCTGTGCCAGTTCAGGATTTCTAATCCGTACGGTCACAACGGTGGCATCATCTCCAGGCTTGCCATCATAGAGTTTATTGCATGTTTCTAACAACCGACGATTGAGCTTTTCAGCAGACTTTATCGTCTGTTCTTCTAAGAATGCGCCAACATTGGGCCATTCCCAGCCATGGTTGAGCATCACACCGACACCTGCATGGATGACGCCATCAGAGCACAGTGTGATTTCATCATTTACTTCTAATTTAAATTCTGTAATCCAGACCTCTTTATTGTCGGATTTAAAATATTTCTTTTCTGGGAACATAAGCTTATGATTCCGAATAATGAACGCCGGAGGGTTATCATATTCGATGAGCCTAGCATTGAATGCACTGTCTATTTCCAATATGGAAAATGTCGAATAAGCGATATTGCGTACACTACAAATAGGCAGTGTGCTGGTAATCGTTTCAATCGTCTCTTTAAGATCTGCCCCTTGTTCCAGCATGGTAATCATTATCTTACTGGTTAAGGTCGCTAGGATGTTTGCTTTTACACCACTGCCAAGACCATCTGCTAGAACGATGATCGTGCGTTGATCACTTTTGACGATTTCAACTTTATCGCCACAAAGTTCTTCATTGAATTTATTAATGGAATGTGACGCAATATCGATAAAGGGTTGCAACAACACATCAATCACCCCCATTGGATAAAACGAGTTTTTTAAGTTTGTTGAGCCCAATTTTTGTTTCTGCAGTGGTTTCACCAAGAATACTCGCAATTTCTTGTGCAATGCGCATTTGCTTATCAATCACTTGCTGACATGTAATCAACGTTTCCGCTTTTACTCTTTCAAACTCTTCTTGACTGTTCTCGTATTCTGTAATATCCGTCATGATCACAACATAAATTTTACCACCGTTTAACTTAACAATATTGGTATAAAAAGTACGCATAATTGAATTTAAATAGATTTTTTTCCTATGGTGCGTCAATTCATCCGTCATTATTTGGTCAAATATAGGATCGTCTACCAATGCCGCAATTGGCCAATGTGTTAATTTGATTTTTGTGGCATTAAGCAATTTATTGAAAGACGGATTTACTTCTTGAATTCTGAGTGCGCTATCTAATATACAGATTGCATTGGGACTATTTTCAAAGATAATACTCTGAAGGCTTTCTGCTTTTCGCCTCAGTGTATCCAAGCACATATTGATATCAGATAGATTTCTTGAGATTGCGACGGCTTTGTCGTAACAAGTTGAATACCCACAAGCGCCACAATTAAGTTGGTCTTTTTCTGTGTACTTTTCCATATTGATCAAAATTTCAGAAATTTGGTTGTCATTAACAGGTGGAAATCCAGTACTTTTAGGCGGAAAGTTTCTGTAAAGCATGTCTCTTGGCAACTCGCAAGGTTCAAAAACGCTATCATCGGTGCAAACTTGATTCGCATGCATTGACATCAAACTCATGCGTTTAAAAAGATTAGGTGCATCTTTTGGCATATCAGGACCATTAAGACAACTGCCTGAACAAATATTGAGTTCGGCACAAAAACCGGTTATTTCACCCTCATCTACCGCTTGCAAAAAAGTTTCACACGCCTCAATACCATCTACATGAACATACGTATACTCTGGATTAATACGCGTTTTCATGTCACCTTGCCATAGACTACCCCCTAGAGGGTAAGCGCGACCACGCTTCGTAACTGGTGTTTGAAATGCGCTGATGGGTTGTTCGATTAACTGAATATGTTCATCAAATAACCAATTAGATAAATCATGAAATGTAATAACCGCATCGATACTATCAGGCATATCTACCGCTTCTGCTTTTTTAGCCAGACAAGGTCCAATGAAAACGACAAACGTATTGTCACCATATCTTTTTTTGATATCATAACCGTGAGCAACCATAGGCGAAACAACTGGAATGACAGAATCTAAGGCTTTTTTATAATAGCGTTGAATCAAATAATTGCTTGATGGACAACAACTCGTGATAATATTTTCACTTTTGCCTGCTGTAATGAGTTTTTCGTATTCCAGTGAAACGATCTCAGCCCCCCTTGCCGTTTCTTCAACCGCATAAAAGCCAAGTTTCATTAGCGCACTAACAATTTGTCCTGGATTTTCCAAATTGAATACCCCTGCAAAAGAAGGCGCTAAAGAAGCAACAACCCTTTTCTTTTGATGGATGGCACGTTGAACCGATGATAAATCTAAATGTATTTTTAACGCACCGGGTGGGCAATTCATTTGGCATAACCCACATTTAATGCATAGATCATCAATAATATGCCGACTATGCTTCGTGAATGCAATCGCCTTAGTTGGACAAATACGCAAACATTTGAAACATTCATCGCATTTGTTATGATCAAACTCTATAAACTTCATAAATCTAACCTCCCATGCATTTGGTTCATGAAACTTTCTACCGATTCTGGGAGTATCGAAAAAAGTGTGTTGCCGTCAACGAGTACGGATACAGCGCCGGAACATTGTCCTAGACAAAATGCGGATTTGAGCTCGATTGCTGCTTGTAAATTATGCGTTTCGATATAGGCTTGACAGTTCTTGATAACTTCATATGACCCTTTCAAGTGACATGCACTTCCAATACAAATTTTTATTTCCATAATAACAAGTCCTCCCAATTATATGAACCACACTCTATTTGTTAATGATATCACAATGAACACAAAAAAACAATTTCTTTAGTTGACTGATGATGAGATATTAAAGTCTTAAACCCAACGATATATTAAGCATTTGAAACATTTGAAAAATCCAAATAGTTATATTTTTCCTTTTATAAAAACCATTACCATTGTTGTTTCAATTTCGTTACGATTGTTGATTTTTTGTAACAAGTTCCCCGCAAAACGGACACGTTTTACCGTTATTATCGTTAATTTTTTAACCAAGTATTTCAAAAAATAAAAAAAGACAAACATAAGCGTCTGCCTTTTAAATTCACTTCATTACTTAAACGCTTCAAGTTCATCAAT
>Ga0138256_10003341_pt1 | contig 17055 bp, 16 predicted proteins | sample KNB2016incub_MG_FD_105486 | JGI IMG/M metagenome (GOLD analysis project Ga0138256, IMG submission 105486) | Active sludge microbial communities from wastewater in Klosterneuburg, Austria - KNB2014incub_MG | ecosystem: Engineered > WWTP > Activated sludge > Unclassified | place: Austria... | reverse complement strand
TATACTGATGCAAAAATGAGTGTATTTACAAAACAATTTACCAGTGAGTATTTTTTTGCAGACAGGGCTTTGTTCAACCTGGATCATTATCCGGATAATGAAGCCTGGCAACTTGGTGCCGGCCCTAAAAGCCTGAAAGAATTTTATGCTTTGCCGGTAATTTCCAATGCCGCTTATAAAATGGGCTTAAAAAAACCTTCCCCGTTAAATGGATATATAAAAACAAAAATAAAAGTTGCAAACAGGTTCAGTTTTTATTACAATGGCAGGGTTCCCATAAAAAACATTTACCTGGTTATGGGGGAAGAAAAAAAATTATTAAAACCTGAACCGATGAACTTTACCGACAATGGTGGTACCATCAGTTTCAGTTACCAGTTTAAGTTACCAAATGCATTCCCGGTGCGGGTTGTTGCAGACGGACAAGAACTATTACAATATTATATAGAAGTAGAAGACTGATTTACGCGTTTTTTTTCTGCAACTGCATCATCTGTGAATAACCCAGTTTTTTTGAAAATGCATTGATCGCCATAGCAATCCGTTTTGTTTTAGTTGCATCTGTTTTGGCACTTTCAATCCACCGGGAAAAATATTGCTGGTGCGAACCGGGCAACGAATTAAAAAATGCTGCAGCTTCCGGTTCATCTGAAAGACATTCCATTAATAGAGCAGAAATTTTCAATGGTTCATTATCTGTTTCAACCTGTAGCATAACAGTATCTCCAGTTCTCTTCCTGATGGCTTTACGCATCGCTGCATTCAGCGCCATAATAAAATCACCTTCGCCCATCGGTATCAGAGCCACAGCACTGATCTTATATTCATCAATGGTGCCCTTTATCCTGAACGATCGCTTATTGCAGGGCTTCAGTTGTTGAGCTATTTTTTTAGGAAATTCAATATATGTCCAGCCGGTTTTTTCTCCCTGCTTATCAAATTTTTTTACAATGGTTTTAAATTTTACCATACTACATTCTAAATTAACCAAACCTTTGGGAAATAAAAAAGCTCCTGTAAAAACAGGAGCAAATATTATTTATCTTAAGCTGTTTTAAGCAGCTTTAGCTTTTTGTTTAACAGCAGGTTTCTTCTTTACTTTTTTAAGTGCAGCTTCAATAGCTTTACTCAATTCTTCGTAAGTGGCTTTTCCGGTTACCCTTTCACCATTTACAAAAAATGTTGGCACATCTTTCACTCCCCTGTCTAAACCTTCCCTTAAATCGCCCTGAACCTGCCATCCATAAGTAGCGTTAACCAGTTCATCCAGGAAACGTTTGTTATTAACACCAGCTTCTTTTGAATGTAATTTCAAACTGGTTGTTCCAAGATTTCTGCGGTTTGCGAACAGGATATTGTGCATTTCCCAAAATTTGCCATCCTGTGCAGTTGCTACAGCAGCTTCTCCGGCTTTCAATGCACGTTGGTGAATATTGGTCAGCGGAAAATGCCTGAAATTAAACCTGATCTTACCATCGTAATCAACAAGTAATTTTTTAACTATTTCATTTGCCTTGGCACATGCCTCACTTTCATATTCACCGAACTCTTCCAATGTTACTTCTGCCTTAACATTTCCAACAAAAACGTCTCTTGGTTCAATTATTTCAACCACTTCTTTTTTAAATGCCATATTTATACTTTTCTTGCTAATGTTTGCTTCATTTAGTAATGAAAACAAACATATTATGTAAACTAATTAATTGTTTATTTTTTATATCTGAACCCGATGAAGATAGTATTTTTTAAAATGCTACGAAAATCCACATCGAATATTTCTAAAAAAACCTTTGTTTAATGCTGATAATCAATATAATATAAAATGTTATTTATTTCTTAAACCCATCTTTATACAGGCTGCTTTGCTATTGTTTCATTCCTGAACACTACCGTACCATCAAATACATCTACCACTACGGGTTTGGTTTTATCAATATCTCCAGCGAGTATACGCTTGCTCAATTGATTTACTATCTGCTTTTGAATCAACCTTTTAAGTGGCCTCGCTCCAAATTGGGGATCAAAACCATTCTCTGCCAGGTAATCCAGTGTATAATCGCTGAACTGGAGGTCGATGCCACTATTAACCAGCATTTTTTTCAAACCTTGTAATTGTATACTGATGATGCCTTTAATGTCATTCTTCATTAGTGGCTGGAACATGATTACCTCATCAATCCTGTTTAAAAATTCGGGGCGGATGGTTTGTCTCAATAAATTGATAACCTCAACTTTTGTTCTGTCAACAATTTCTTCTTTGTTCTTTTCAGTAACTTTTTCAAAATTTTCCTGTATCACATGGCTGCCCATATTGCTTGTCATGATAATGATCGTATTCTTAAAATTTACCACCCGGCCTTTGTTATCAGTCAGCCTGCCATCATCCAATACCTGTAACAGGATATTAAAAACATCCGGGTGTGCTTTTTCAATTTCATCCAATAACACTACAGAATATGGTTTACGTCTAACAGCTTCTGTTAACTGTCCGCCCTCATCGTATCCAACATATCCCGGAGGTGCACCGATCAGCCTGCTCACGGTATGTTTCTCCTGGTATTCACTCATATCTATGCGGGTCATCATGTTATCATTATCAAAGAGGTACTCTGCCAGTGCTTTTGCAAGCTCAGTTTTACCAACACCTGTGGTACCAAGGAATATGAAAGAACCGATTGGTTTACGCGGATCCTGCAAACCTGCACGGCTGCGCCTGATCGCATCAGACACTGCTTCAATGGCTTCTTCCTGGCCGATAACCCTTTTGTGCAATTCTTCTTCCAGGTGCAATAGTTTTTCCCGTTCACTCTGCAGCATTTTCATAACAGGTATTCCGGTTGCCTTGGCTATGCTTTCAGCAATATCTTCTGCATCTACTTCTTCTTTCAATAACCGTTTTTCAGACAATGAATCAAGCTGAAGGGTAAGTTCGCTGATCAGTGATTCCTGGTCCTTAACTTTACCATAACGTATTTCAGCAACTCTTCCATAATCGCCATTTCTTTCAGCCTGTTCTGCTTCCTGTTTTAATTGTTCAATAGAAGCTTTTCCATTTTGTATTTTTTCTACGATCTCTTTTTCCTTTTTCCACTTAGACTTATAAGTATCCCGTTCAACAGAAAGGTTAGCTATCTCTGTATTCAGATTTTTAAGTTTCGCTTCATCATGTTCCCGTTTGATGGCTTCCCTTTCAATTTCCAGTTGCCTGATCTGCCTTTCCAGTTTATCCAGTTCTTCGGGCATCGAGTTCATTTCAAGACGAAGTTTGGCCGCACTTTCATCAATCAGGTCGATCGCTTTATCCGGTAAAAAACGATCAGATATATAACGGCTGGATAATTCAACTGCCGCAATGATCGCCTCATCTTTTATGCGCACATGGTGATACGTTTCATACCTGTCTTTCAATCCTCTTAAAATAGAAATTGCATCTTCTACAGATGGTTCATCGATCATTACTTTTTGAAAACGGCGTTCCAGTGCTTTATCCTTTTCAAAAAATTTCTGGTATTCCGATAATGTAGTTGCACCAACAGCTCGTAATTCGCCCCGGGCCAATGCCGGTTTTAAGATATTAGCAGCATCCATAGCACCGTCACCGCCACCGGCACCTACCAATGTGTGGATCTCATCTATGAATAATATGATCTCCCCGTCACTTGAGCCAACTTCCTTCACTACAGATTTAAGCCGCTCTTCAAATTCGCCTTTATATTTCGCTCCCGCAATAAGCTGCCCCATGTCGAGTGCATAAATGACCTTTGAACGCAGGTTTTCAGGTACATCGCCATTGATGATCCGCATGGCAAGCCCTTCTGCTATAGCCGTTTTACCCACACCCGGTTCTCCTACCAGTATGGGATTGTTTTTTGACCTGCGGCTCAATATATGCAGTGTTCTCCTGATCTCTTCATCACGGCCTATAACCGGATCAAGTTTTCCGGCACGTGCGAGTTCATTTAAATTTTTGGCATACTTATTCAGTGCATTGAATTGTGTTTCCTGTGTTTGAGATGAAACTGTTGACCCCTTCCTTAAATCCTTAATAGCAGTTACCAAACCTTTTTCTGTTAAACCCGCATCTTTTAATAGTTTAGCAACGGCATCATTACCCTGCACAATGGCAAGTAGTATATGCTCAGGTGTAACAAATTCATCAGAAAATGTTTTTAATACGGCACCAGACCTTAATAAAACATTATTGGCTTCCCGGCCCAACGCCTTGGCTGGCTCTCCGGTAGTTGTTGGTAATTTACTGATCAGCTCAGTCAACTTATTATCAACCAGGTTAACAGTTACATTATTTTTCTTGAGCAGGTAATCAATGGGAGAATCTTCCATATTAAGCAATGCCTTCAGGATATGCTCAGTTTCAATATTTGGATTCTTGTCATTAAAAGCCAGTTGTTGTGCACTTTGTACAACTTCAGATGCTTTAATGGTAAAATTATTAAAATTCATAGTATTTGATTGTGTGATATGGTTTACACACAGACTGCAAATACAAATCCAAAATAAAATATGGTAATTATGTCATGAAAAAATCATAAAAACTGTCCGCATTGCAGACCCGGAAAGCTTTTCATGCTAATGTTTCAGGTTTTATTTAACCTGATGTAAAAAAATAAACTCATTTATGAACAATAACAGTTTCAATCATACACATGCGTGATAAACATTAACGGCCTATCTCAAATGCCATGCGAAACACTTAATACATTTTTAAAGAAAACATTCAAAATATTTACACATTGATTTACAAAATTTTTATAGTTTTGCACCCATTCCACAAGAAGTACTTTATGCGAAAATTATTCTTTCTTTTATTTACTTTAATCAATACCGCATCAATCTCTGCACAAAAAAAGAACAGGCTCATTGAAGGAGTTTATTTACAATGGGGTTATAACACTGAATGGTATACGAAAAGTAATATTCATTTCAGGATGCCCAATGGCAATGATTTTAAATTACACCATGCGAGGGCAAAAGACAGGCCCGACCTGGACGCCATTTTAAAAAAACCGCTTGACATTTCAATACCGCAATACAATTACAGGATCGGCTTTTACTTAAATAAAGCCCACACAAAAGCGCTGGAATTGAATTTTGACCACGCAAAATATATTGTTACAGATGGGCAGACTGTGTTGGTATCAGGAACCATTGACAATAAACCGGTGTATGCTGACAGTATACTTACCCCCGGTTCATTTTTGCATTTTGAACATACAGATGGAGCCAACTGGCTTCACATCAATTATGTACAGCAACATAATTTACTTAAAACCCGTAATAACCGTACGTTAGTAAGTTATGTATGGAAGGTTGGGGCCGGGATCAATATACCACGCACAGATTTCACTTGGAGAGGCGATAAATTTAACAATGATTTTCACATAGCCGGTTATAATATCAGCATGGAAGCAGGTGCCAGGTTTTATCCGCTGAACCGCTTTTTCCTTGAATTTACAGGTAAAACTGGATTTGTAAAATATGTTAATGCACTTTCAAACAGCACGCAATTAAAAGGCATCAGGGCCAAACATAGTTTTGGATTCATAGAACTTATTGGCACTATTGGATATGAAATAAAAATTTAATTCCACACCCGTTATTCATGTATTTTTAATAGCCTGTTCAATTACTTGCTGCTGAACAGCCAGCAAATTGGTTTTGCTTTTATACCAGTTTGATTACATCCCATTCTTAATACATCGCGATTAAATTATAAAGTACCCCCTCTGTTTTGTATTTTTATAGTTCACGAATTACCTGTTTTATTCCAGTGACTGTATTTTAAAATAATGTATAAAAAAACACCGGTTACATTACATATCAAACAAACAGCTACTGCGCTTGGCTTTGACCATTGCGGCATTTCTAAAGCTGTGTACCTTGATCATGATGCAAAAAGGCTGGAAAGCTGGCTGAATAAAGGTATGCATGGAAAGATGCACTACATGGAAAACTATTTTGACCAAAGGGTAGACCCTGCCAGGCTGGTGCCAGGAGCAAAGTCGGTAATTACGTTATTATTAAACTATTTTCCTACTGAAAAACAAAATAACTCCGCTCCCAAAATTTCCAAATATGCTTTTGGTACAGATTATCATGAAGTGATCAGGGAAAAATTGAAAACCTTTATAGAATTAATCAAACTTAAAACCGGGGACATTAATGGCAGAGGGTTTGTTGACAGTGCTCCAGTTCTTGAAAGATCCTGGGCACAAAAAAGCGGGCTCGGTTTTATTGTCAAGAATGGTAACCTGATCAATAAAAAGAATGGTTCTTATTTTTTTATTGCTACATTAATACTTGATCTTGATCTTGATTATGATAATCCATATGTAAAAGATTATTGCGGCACCTGCACTAAGTGTATTGATCATTGCCCTACTGAAGCCATTCTTCCTGGCAAAGTAATAGATGGGAGCAAATGCATATCATATTTCACCATTGAACTGAAAGATTCCCTGGTACCGGATTACATGAAAGGCAAATTCAGCAATTGGATGTTTGGCTGTGATGTTTGCCAGGATGTGTGCCCTTGGAACAGATTTGCAAAACCAACACATGAAATTAAATTCAAACCAATTCCCGAAATACTCAATTTTACAACATCCGACTGGGAAGCGCTTACAGAAGAAGGTTTTAAGAATATTTTCCGCGATTCTCCATTAAAAAGATCAAAATTCAAAGGCATCAAACGGAATCTAAATTTTATACAACAAAAATGAATAAGAACATCCAAAAATTAATACAGGTAGCTTCTAAAAGTTCACGCCTGGCAATTGGGCTCATGAGCGGAACTTCTCTGGATGGTTTGGATATAGCCTTGTGTGAAATAAAAGGAAATGGACTTGAAACAACTATCACAATAAAAGAATTTACAACGATTGCGTATGATACCGGTTTTAAGCTTGAAGTGAAAGCTGTTTTTTCTAAAAAAAATATTGACCTCCGGCACCTGTGCTTATTGAATGAAGCCATTGGCATAAAACATGCCGAAATGGTAAATGAATGCATGCAGCAATGGAAGATTAAAAAGGAACAAATAGACTTTATTGCCAGCCATGGCCAAACAATTTTTCATTCACCCAAAAGCCGGCTGTTTCCCGAATATAAAATTAATGGAACATTGCAGATTGGAGATGGTGATCATATTGCTGTAAAGACAGGTATCATAACCATCAGCGATTTCAGGCAAAAACATGTAGCTGCCGGTGGTGAGGGCGCTCCACTGGCTGTTTATGGCGATTACTTATTATTCAGTAAAGAAGGAGAAGAAAGGATATTACTCAATATCGGGGGCATTTCAAACTTCACATATCTTCCGGGTAATTTAAAAGCAGCAGAAATTATTTGCTCAGATACCGGGCCCGGCAATACATTGATGGATGCATTGATCCAGCAGCATTTTCCCGGGAAACATTTTGATGAACATGCTGCAGTTGCCCGGCAAGGTAATATCAACCATGAATTATTAACAGCCCTAAAAGATGATGTTTTTTTTAAAATACCTTTTCCAAAAACGACCGGGCCGGAATTATTCAACCTCAATTACCTGCATGCGGCTAAAGATCGTTCAGGAACAAACTCACTTGGTATAGAAGATACATTGTGTACGCTTACTAAATTTTCTGCAGATAACATTGCGGAAGCCATCAACAGCAATTTTAGAAACAATGAAAATGTATGCATATATACCAGTGGCGGCGGAGTGCACAACCCATTGCTGATGCAATTCCTGCAAGCTCAGTTACCGGGCTGCACATTTTTTTCAACCAAACACCTGGGCATTGATCCCGATGCCAAAGAGGCTGTGTTATTTGCAATTTTAGCCAATGAATGCATTTGTGGAAGCCCCGAAATATTCTCTGTTAATGGTGACTTGTTACCAAATATGCCCGCTATCACTATGGGTAAGATCAGTTTTCCGGGTTAGCTGCTAAGGTTTCCCTTCAATCAGTTCTTTCAAATTATTCAGTGCCGTTTCATAACCGGGCCCGGTAATATTATCAATGAATATCCCTGAAAATTTTTCCCAAGGATACCATTTCAGTTTTGTAACAACTCTCCATTCTGCCTGCACATTGTTAAGGTCATTTAACGGGGTAACCAGGATTATATTATCCGATTCAATTGCACCATCACGCAGCAAAGAAGCATTCAGTTGCCCCGGGACTAATGCTGTAACAAGCAATTTAATTTGCTTTCCGTTCTTAGTCCATTCTGCAAATGCATGATTGCCAAAAGACGGGTTGCTGAAACGTACTGCAGTAGTATCCTGCATAAAAACAGGATGCCATTGTTTCCAGTTTTCAAGGTTGGAAATCTTTTCAAATACTTCCGGAACATTTCCATGAATTACAACAGACTTCACCGTCATTACCCGGGAAGGCATCAGCAATGAAAACAATGTTACTACAATAAACAATCCTGTAACAGCCAGTATTACTCCCTTAATTAACCTCATAGTTTATTCCCATTTAAATACTTTAATTGCAACAGCATAAATTATACCCATCCAGATGGCGAGAATGCCCAACTCTTTCCAGCAATTCCATAAGTGCAGGCCGGTAAATGACAATTTACGCATGGCATCATTGTATTGAGTTAGCGGTAAACCATAGAGACAGATCTTTTGCAGCCATACCGGGAAAACTTCAATTGAAAAAAATGTTCCGGCAAGCAACATCTGGGGAAATGCAAACAAATTTATCAGCAACGGGATAGCAGTATCAGACTTCACAATACTGCTGAAGATCAATCCTACTCCAAGCAAAAGCAGGAGCATGAATATGGTAAGTACAACCATTTCAATGAAAGTAAGAAACCCGTGTACCAGTGTAAAATTCATAAAAAAGTACCCCATGGCAATCAGCATTACTACATTAATCAGTTGAAAAACGAGCCGGCTTATTCCAATTCCCAATAAAATATTCATCCTGCTCACCGGCGTTGCATAAAATCGCTTTAAAATAAGTTGCTGCCTGAACTGGAAAAAGATGAATGAAATTCCAAATAATGTGGAGAATAAAATAGAAAAACCAAGCATCCCGGGTAAAACAAAATCTATGTTCCTGTATTCCCTCACTGCATAAACGTGGGGCACAACTGCCGGCTTTGAATTTTGTGGCAGTTTTTTTAATGCGATGGTATTTGTAATATTAGAAAAAACCTGCTGCAATGCTGCAATTGCATTCCCGCTGGCGTTTGTTGATGTATCGTAAATAACATAACGGAAAACCCCTGAACTGTCTTTTTGTTTTTGGATACTTACAATGGCAGATATCCTGTCTTTAACAAGGGCAATTCTTTTAGCTGCAGTATCAGAACTGCCATCGGGTTTCTTAAACGAAACAATGGTAATTAACGGGTTTACTTTAATGCTATCATATACTTCGTTGGTTGTATCACTATTATCTGATAGTGCTATTTTATAATGAACACCATTCCCTTCGCCAAAAGAACCAAAGATAAATATGAAAATTACGGGGAATAAAAAACTGAAGAACAATGAAGTCGGAGTACTGAGAATGGAACGAAAACTGGCATTTAGAATCGCTAAAAAAGCCTTTAACTGGCTATATTGTTGCATGGTAACACTTTAATGAGGCAAAGCTATCGCAAATAATTTAAAAATAACTTCAATTTTAATGACAAATGTCGTAAATTTGGTGACAAATGTCGTAGTTATGAAAAATATCAAACGAGCCCCTGCAAAAACGAAAGTGAAACAGGCTGGCATTTCTAATAAGTTAAATGAACCGGCTGTACAATATATCCCTTTAAAGAATATTCCATTAGTAAAGGATTTCACTTTTGCAGAATTTAAAAAAACTGCAGATAAAACTCCGTTTACCCTTGCAGAATGGGCTGCTATTTTGCATGTTAGTGAAAGAACGCTTCAGCGTTATGCAAAAAACAATGGAACATTTGCCCCTATTAATGCTGAAAGATTTCACCAGATAAACGATGTGCTAAACAAGGGTAAAAAAGTTTTTGGGAAAACAAGCCTTTTTTATGAGTGGCTTCATTCAAACCCCCCGATGCTGGAAGGTGAACTTTCATTTGTTTCACTTACAAATTATGACGGCATACAAAAAATACTAACCCAATTGGGAAGAATAGAACACGGAATATTATCATGACTATTTACAGGCTTGCAAGCGGGGAATATAAAAAAGACCTTTCCGGCAATGGCTCCAGGCTTTATGGGGGCAGGTGGAACTCTGTTGGCATGCATGCTGTATATTGTACCGAAAACATTTCGCTTGCTGTGCTGGAGATACTGGTAAACCTGAAAAAATTTAAACAACCTGCAGACTACCACATCGTAACAATTACAATACCTGACCATATCAAACCCGCTGTGATCATGGGATCCCGTTTAAAAAAAGGCTGGAAAGATGATTATACCTATTCGCAATATATAGGAGATGAATTTTTAAGAACACAGCAATCACTTTTCCTGAAAGTGCCTTCGGCAATTGTAGAACCGGAGAATAATTTCATTATCAACCCAAGGCACCCTGATTCCGGAAAGGTAAAAATTACTTCAACCAAAATTTTTGAATTTGATAAACGGCTTCAACTGACAAATGAATAAAATATACCTGCTTACCGGCAGCAACATGGGCAACTGCAGGCTGCAACTTAAGAAAGCGATTTCAATCATTGAAAAAAAAATTGGTAAAGTAAGCAGGCAATCCGGGCTTTATCAAACAGCAGCATGGGGAAAAACTGACCAGCCCGATTTCCTGAACCAGGTATTGATCGTTGAAACAAACCTCACTGCTGAACAAACCATGCAAGCCATTTTATCCATTGAAAAACAAATGGGCAGAGTTAGAACAGAAAAAAATGCTCCACGCATCATTGACATTGATATTTTATTTTTTGGTAAAGAAGTGGTCCTTACTGAAAACCTGGTAATCCCACACCCTGCTATCCAATACAGGCGTTTTGTTCTGGTGCCGTTAAATGAACTTTCGCCCAATTTCATTCATCCGGTGCTGCATGAATCTAACCACCATTTACTACTAAAATGCCCGGATAAACTGGATGTGAAAAAAAAATAATTCACAGTAAATTGTTTCCACTTATTTTGCAGCAGGATGAAGTATAATTTTATAACCATTGAAGGGAACATCGGTGCCGGCAAAACAACACTAGCTCATTTGCTGAGTAAACACTTTCAGGCGAGGCTGGTTCTGGAAGAATTTGCAGATAATCCTTTCCTGCCTAAATTCTATGAGAGCCCTGAACAGTATGCATTTCCTCTGGAACTTTTTTTCATGGCCGAACGATATAAGCAACTGAAAGACCTGTTGCAAACAAAAGATATGTTTCATACAGTAACTGTTTCAGATTACCTGTTTACCAAATGCCTGCTTTTTGCAAAAGTAAATTTACCTGATGAAGAATTCAGGTTGTATCAAAAATTATTTGAAATCATAAATCCCCAGATCGTTCAGCCGGATATACTCATCTACCTGCATTCACCGGTAAATAAACTCCAGGAGAATATACGAAAAAGAAACCGCACTTATGAACAAAGTATCCCAAATGATTACTTATTTTCATTACAGGAAACTTATACTGCATATATCAAACAACACAATATCAAAACACTGTTTATAGATACCAGCAATGCCGATTTCCTTGGTAACGAAACTCATTTAAAAACCGTTATTGATGCCCTCGATAAAGAATATGATGATGGACAGCATTTTATCAGCCTGCCTTAAATTTTTCTCCGGCATAAAATGAATTTATATTTGTAAAAACATATTTCTAATTGCCCATAACAGGAGTTAACAAAAATCCTTACAGCATTTTCAGCATTCCCGAATTTAAAAATTTCATCATCGGGCGCTGCCTTTACATTATGGGCATCCGTATGACAGGTACGGTTATAGGCTGGTGGATCTACCTGCTCACAGATAGTAAACTTGCCCTGGGATTCGTTGGTCTTTCTGAAGTAATACCTGCCCTGTCGCTTGCTTTGTATGCAGGACATTATATTGACATCAATGAAAAAAGGAAATTACTGTTGCGATGTGTATTGGCATATACCTTTTGTATTTTCCTGCTCATTATTTTATCTGCCAGTTACACGAATGATAACTTGCACCACTGGACAATAGCAATACTTATTTGTATAGTAATAGGGCTCACTGGCGCTATCAGGGCATTTTCAGGTCCCACATTTTCGGCCATGATCTCGCAGATTGTACCCAAGGAATCGCTTCCTTCAGCTGCATCTATCAGTTCGGCAACCTGGCTTGTTGCCTCAATCATTGGACATGCGAGTGCCGGTTTCCTCATTGCTTTTATTGGAATCAACCTCAGTTTTTTGGTTGTACTTACCCTTGTTGCAGTCGGGTATTTTTTTCTACATAAGCTCTCCGTTAAACCAGTTTTTGTTCAGGTTAAGACCAAAACCTGGCAAAGTGTTAAGGAAGGATTGAGTTATGTTTTCAAGACAAAAGAAATACTGGGTGCATTGTCACTGGATCTTTTTGCAGTATTGTTTGGCGGCGCTGTTGCACTGGTTCCTGTATTTGCAAAAGATATCCTTGATATTGGCCCCATAGGTTTTGGATGGCTAAATGCTGCAACAGATATAGGATCAATCATAACAGTAACGGCATTGACTATCCGCCCCCTGCAGCGGCAACAGGGACGTATCCTGTTTTTTGCAGTTGCCGGTTTTGGGATATGTATCATCCTCTTTGCCATCTCAAAAGTATTCTGGTTATCTTTTGCAGCATTGCTGGTAAGCGGCTGTATGGATGGAGTAAGTGTGATCGTTAGAAGCACCATCCTGCAATTAAAAACGCCTGACGAATTGCGTGGAAGGGTTATGTCTGTAAACAGTATGTTCATCAATTCTTCCAATGAACTGGGCCAGTTTGAAAGCGGGGTTGCTGCAAAATTGATGGGAACAGTAACATCTGTGGTATTTGGTGGATGTATGACACTTGCCGTAGTTGTTTTTACCTGGTTTAAGGCCCCATCACTAAGAAAAATGGAATACTGAATTGGTTATGGCAGCCTGATCATTATAAGTACCAATAGCTGATTCTTTTTACGTAATCAAAACAATCGAACCTTTTATATGTTTGTACATACCTTTATACCTAATCATTTTATATGAAACGCAGCAAATTCCTTCGCAACACCGGCTTAACACTTGCAGGCCTGGCATTCATTAATAAAAATTCACTGGCATCTTTCTTTGCTGATCCGGCCTGGAAAATAAAAATGCTTTCAGATGAAATCGGCATATTCACTGAAAAAGGAGGCACCATCGCTTTCTGTATATCAAAAGATGGGATAACAGTTGTTGATTCACAGTTTCCCGATACTTCTGTACACCTGATTGAAGCATTGAAGCAAAAAACAGAAACCCCATTCAGTTTATTGATCAATACGCATCATCACGGCGATCATACATCAGGAAATATAGCATTCAAAGGCATGGTAAAACATGTTTTGGCCCATGAAAATTCCAAAGCAAACCAGGAAAGGGTTGCAAAGGAACAAAAAAAGGAAGATGCTCAATTGTACCCGGATCAAATCTATTCTACTACATGGTGCGAAAAAACGGGCAAAGAAAATATTTGCCTTCATTATTTTGGAGCAGGCCATACCAACGGTGACAGCATTGTGCATTTTCAAAACAGCAATATCATTCACCTGGGCGACCTGGTATTTAACCGCCGCCATCCCTACATTGATAAAACTTCCGGTGCCGACATTTCAAGCTGGATCAAAGTGCTTGATAAAACCATCAAAACTTTTGACAAAAAGACCCGATATATATGCGGGCATTCAGGAACTGGTTATGATACAATCATGAAAGAAGATGACCTGAAAGCATTTGCTGAATACCTGGATAATTTATTGAAAGTTGTTGGGCAAGAAATAAAAGCAGGAAAAACACAGGCAGAAATTCTGCAATTAAAAGAGATACCGGGTTCACCAGAATGGAAGGGTGACGGTATTGAACGCCCGCTAAAAGCAGCATTCCAGGAACTGGCTACCTGATTATTTCTGATATTCTGTAAGTTTCTCCAATACAAAATAAGTGATCGGGCAAAATGTAGCATTTTTTAAAGTAATTGCCGGTCTTTTAAAAAAAACATCTTCATCTGTATATGGAAAACGAGCACAATCTGATGGCCTGAATTCATAAATACTGCAAAAGTTATCCTGGCCTAAAAACGGGCAAGGTTTTGATTTAACAACGTAATCTCCCTCATTATCCAGCGTTAAATACTTTTCTATAAAATCACCTTCTTTCATTTTAAGCTGTTTTGCAATCCTCTTCAGATCGGGAGTCTTAAAACGGGGTGAATAATTTTTACAACATGCGGCACAATCCAGGCAATCAATGTTTGAAAATGCTTCTTCATGAAACCCGGGAAGTTGTTTCAATACCTTGTTCTTATCCGGGCGTTGCAGAAACTGTTTGTATTTTTTTTGATTATCGGCTGATTTCTTTTGCCAGTTGTTCAGGATTTCGCTGCTCATTTGTTTAATGAAAATTTTACATTTATACCACAGTTTTCCACAACGTAAAACTAACAAAACTAATCATCAATATATGTGTGGGGTTTGTACTAAATTTGCGGCGGTAAATATTGGTTTTTTGCACCATTTTATAAAATATACGAATTTTAATAAACACTTGTGCTAAGACTAAAAAGATGAAAATTGAATTTTAAGCCGGCTAAATAATAAATATATGAACCTCTTTGAAGAACAACAACATGAATTTGCATTCAGGCATATTGGCACACTCCACGAACAGGACAGCAATGAAATGCTGAAAATTATTGGAGAATCATCACTGGATGAACTAATCAGTAAAACGGTACCTGCATCTATCAGGTTAAAAGCTCCGTTAAAAATACCTGCAGCACAAACTGAATTTGAGTACCTCACAGAACTGAAGAAAACAGCTGCCAGGAATAAAATTTTCAAAACATTTATAGGCCAGGGTTATTATAATACGATAACACCAAGTGTAATACTGAGGAACATTTTTGAAAACCCGGGATGGTATACACAGTATACACCATACCAGGCAGAAATTTCACAGGGCCGCCTGGAAAGCCTGCTCAATTTTCAAACAATGGTTTGTGACTTAACCGGGCTTGAACTTGCCAATGCCAGCCTGCTGGATGAAGCCACTGCCGCTGCTGAAGCCATGGCCATGCTGTTTCACCATAAAAATAAATCAGACGAAATCAGTTCACCCCGTTTTTTTGTTGATAACAGAATTTTTGAACAAACCAAAGATGTATTACTGACCAGGGCAACACCAATCGGAATACAACTTGTTTCGGGTGATTATACAACTGCTTCTTTGGATGAATCTTATTTTGGAGCAATTGTACAATATCCGGATAGTCACGGTTCGGTTAATGATTACCGTGAGTTCATTAAAAAAGTACATGCTATAAACGGTTTTGTAGTAATGGCAACAGACCTCCTTGCTTTGACATTACTTACACCTCCTGGTGAACTGGGAGCAGATGTTGCCATAGGTTCTGCTCAACGCTTTGGCGTACCGCTTGGATATGGCGGACCCCATGCAGCATTCTTTGCAACAAAAGATGAATTTAAAAGAGGAATGCCAGGCCGTATCATCGGCATCAGTATAGATGCTCAGAATAACCGTGCTTTGCGGATGGCCCTGCAAACAAGAGAACAGCATATTAAAAGGGAAAAAGCCACTTCCAATATTTGTACAGCCCAGGCATTGCTGGCCAATATGGCTGCTATGTATGCTGTTTATCACGGACCGGAAGGTTTGAAAAAAATAGCACTCAGGATACATTCACTTGCAAAAGCTGTTTCCAAAGGCCTTTCAGAAGCCGGTGTTAAGGTTTTAACCAGCAGTTATTTCGACAGTATTACTTTTGAAGTGCCTGATGCAGAAAATTTCAGAAAAATTGCTGAAGCAAACAATTCAAATTTTCATTATTTCCCTGATGGCACAGTTGGATTATCTATAGACGAAGTATCTTCCTGTAACTTATCAGACACCGTAAATACGCTTACATCAATTTTTAAGAAATCATTTTCAAAAGATATTTCTATAGTTGTTGAAGAATCAGCAGCATCATTTGGCAAAGACTTAACAAGAGATTCCGGTTATTTAGCGCACGTAGTTTTCAATAAATACCACAGTGAAAGCCTGATGATGCGGTATATCAAATCGCTGGAAAACAAAGACCTGAGTTTAAATACATCCATGATTTCGTTGGGAAGCTGTACCATGAAATTAAATGCAGCCACTGAACTTATTCCGGTAAGTTGGCCTGAATTCAGCCAGGTACATCCTTTTGCACCTGCATCACAGACAAAAGGATATCAAAAAATCATATCAGAACTGGAAGATTATTTGTGCAAAATTACAGGATTCACCGCCTGTTCGTTACAACCGAACAGCGGTGCACAGGGCGAATACACCGGATTATTGACCATCAGGGCTTACCACGAAGACAGGAAAGAACCGCACCGTGATATCGTATTGATACCGATCTCTGCCCATGGCACAAACCCTGCCAGTGCTATCATGGCCGGTATGAAAGTAATTGTGGTAAAAAGTGATGCTGAAGGGCTTATTGATGTAAATGACCTTAAACAAAAAGCAACAGAAAATGCTGCTAACCTTGCCGGCCTGATGGTTACTTATCCGAGCACACATGGTGTATTTGAAGAAAGTATTAAAAAAGTTTGCAAGATCATTCATGACAATGGAGGCCTTGTTTATATGGATGGTGCAAATATGAATGCACAGGTTGGATTAACAAGCCCCGGTATGATTGGAGCAGATGTATGCCATTTAAACCTTCATAAAACTTTTGCCATACCACATGGCGGCGGCGGACCGGGAGTAGGACCAATTTGTGTGAACAATAAACTGAAACCATATTTACCGGGTCACCGTGTGAAAGACACTTTACAATTACCAGGTTCAGCCACATCGGCTGTTTCAGCTGCCCCGTATGGAAGTGCCAGTATATTGCT
>Ga0138256_10003340_pt1 | contig 17055 bp, 14 predicted proteins | sample KNB2016incub_MG_FD_105486 | JGI IMG/M metagenome (GOLD analysis project Ga0138256, IMG submission 105486) | Active sludge microbial communities from wastewater in Klosterneuburg, Austria - KNB2014incub_MG | ecosystem: Engineered > WWTP > Activated sludge > Unclassified | place: Austria... | reverse complement strand
GTCAGGGATGCTTGACGAGTTTGTCGTTTTCATGAGACACTCTTTAGCGCATGCCAACCAGCAAACCCAGGTCAAAAAAACGCCTTTTTGATTTTTTCTCAACCTCTCCGAGTGAGGCAGGCCACAAAACGCGGCGATTGCATTCGTCACTCAGAGAGTGACGGCTACTTTAATCGCAAATCGAGTGGCATTGGGCAAGAGCCGCCGGGGCAGGGTGTTCCGAGGCTGGAGCCTCGGAACAAGTTATTGCCGATTGGTCATTCGGATTTGGACATTGGTCATTTGCGTTTCATGCGTTGCATCATGATATGGGCCAGAGCGGCGTCGAGGTTGTCGCTGGTTCGGATCAGTTTGTAATCGATGGCGCTGCCGGCACAACGGCGGCGGATGGCGTCGAGGAATCGTTCCAGGGCTTTGAGGTAGCCGGCTCGGAGCGCGGCGGGGTCGCAGGTCAGTTTTCCGCTGTCTTCCAGGCCTTCAAAGCGCAGCGTGCCGGAGTATCCGAAGTTCAGCTCCGCATCATCCATAATGTGCATCGCGATCACTTCATGTCCGCGCTGACGCAGCATGGTTAGACCTTTGAATAACTCTTCGCGCGGGCAGAAGAGGTCCGAGATGAGTACCACGATACTGCGACGAACGAGTGATTTATTGACGTTGCGGAGGACGCCGAAAAGGTCTGTCTTGCCGCCCGCCGTTTGCACTTCCAGACCCGTCATAATTGTCTGCAAATGGTTGCGGCGACTGCTGGCGGGAATCTGGCTGCGAATGCCGGAATCAAAAACAGTGACGCCCGCTGAGTCGTTTTGCTTTAGCACTAGCATGGCGACGGCAGCGGCGACGGTGCGGGCGTAGTCGAATTTCGACAGGGCTCCCGTCTTGAACTGCATCGACTCGCTGCCATCGACCACCAGCACGACGCGGACGTTGGTGTCCTCTTCGTACTGCTTCAGATAGTAGCGGTCTGAGCGCGACCACAGTTTCCAGTCGATACGGCGCAGGTCATCCCCTGCCACGTATTCGCGGTGCTGCAGAAACTCCAGCGACTGACCAAAGTAGGGACTGCGGTGCAGGCCAGAGACGAATCCTTCGACGACCTGACGTGCTCGCAGTTCCAAGCGCGCGATGCGCGCGATTTCGTCAGGCCGCAAAAATCTTTCCAAGTGCTGGGTCACTTGTGAGTTCACTTTCCCGGGCAGGTGTTTCCTGAATAAGCCGTTCGATCACTTTGTCGGACGTGATGCCTTCACTTTCCGCAGTGAAGTTCGGCACGATGCGATGTCGCAACACGGGTGCCGCCAGCTTTTGAATGTCGTCGGTCGAAACGATCGTGCGGCCACTCAGCAACGCTCGCGTCTTTGCGCCCAGCAGCAGATTCTGCACGGCACGCGGACCAGCGCCCCAGCCGAGCCAGTCGTTGATCCACTGCGGCGTTCCGGGTTCACCAACTCGCGTCTGCCGCACCAGGGCCAGTGTGTAGTTGATCACATGATCCGACACGGGCACCTGCCGCACTGTGTTTTGAATCTCCAGCACCTGTTCGCCAGTCAAAACGGGTTCGACCTCGGCGCGAATGTTGGATGTCGTCTGACGAGCTATCTGCCGTTCTTCCTCAAACGATGGATACTTCACAAACACTTTGAACATGAAGCGGTCCTGTTGCGCTTCGGGCAGCGAATAGGTGCCTTCCTGTTCAATCGGATTTTGAGTCGCCAGCACGAAGAACGGCGAACTGAGTTTGTGAATCGTCTGACCGACAGTGACCTGACGTTCCTGCATGGCTTCCAGCAGAGCGGCCTGAGTCTTGGGGGGCGTCCGGTTGATTTCATCCGCCAGCACGACGTTGTGAAACAGCGGCCCCTGAATGAAACGGAATTCTCGCTGCCCGGTGGTTCGGTTCTCCTGCAGAATATCCGTGCCGGTGATGTCAGCGGGCATCAGGTCGGGCGTAAACTGAATTCGCGAAAAGTTCATCGACAAACTTCTCGCCACTGTGCTGACCATCAAAGTTTTTGCCAGCCCTGGGACACCTTCCAGCAGCACATGCCCCTGACTGAACAGCGCGATCAACAGCTGTTCGATGACTTCGTCCTGACCCACAATCACTTTGCGAATCTGTTCCTTCAGCCGTCCAAACGCCTGATGCAGCTGATCAACTGCCTCAGCGGACACGTCATTCTGTTGCTCTTCCGACATGAATCTTCCCCGGCCCGCTTTGGCCGACGTATTGAGTTTGCTGACTTAAATAATATTCATCGGCCTCGAAATTCGCGTCTGACGCACACGAGACGGTCGCACATTCGCGCCCCGCCGCAGACCCGCCAAACACGATTTGCCGACCCGTCCATGCCGTCCGATCATAGCAGACGGCATCACATTGAGAATCTACCTGCAGGATTAAGGGAGGAAAAACAAAGAACCGCTACAGCCAGAATACTACGTTTATCACTTACAGGATTCCCAACGCGAACGAGTTGCCGCCCCTGTTGCCGAAGCCCCCAATAGCCATCAATTTCAGTTCAGAGTTTGGGCAACTTCCGCCGATTCAACCACACTGTATAGAGTTCCCTCTCCAGCACCAGAGCGAAACGGCAATCAACAAACTGAACTTTAAGGGATGGATCGATGGCAAAATTGTTGCGGAAATACACTTGTCTGCTGCTGGCGGGTTTACTTTGTGTCGGGACTCCGGTGATCGCTGGCGAGCCAGCTAAAATTTGTTCATCCGACGTCGCACTGAACGAAGGTGGACTCCTCAGGGGAACGGTGCTCACGACAGAGGCTCAGCCCGTCGCCGGAATCACGGTCCACGTGCTGCACGAAGAAAAAGTCGTCGCCAAAACGACCAGCGACGAAAGAGGCGAATTCTCAGTCAAGGGACTTCGCAACGGCGCACACACAGTTCAAATCGGATCCACCCGGCAATCCGTCCGACTGTGGGCTACAAATTCCGCACCGCCAGCCGCTGTGGAGAACGTTGCCATCGTCGTCGATGACGAAACTGTTCGCGGTCAGAATAGAATGCTGCCGATCGCCCAGCCCGGGACGTTTCTGGCCAACAACATGGGCAAACTGCTGCTCCTCGGCGGTGCGGTGGCGATTGTTCTTGGAACAACGCTGGACAACGGCCATGATTCACCTGCAAGCCCATAAGCGGCAACCCGGTGCATAATTTTACCGCCAAATTCGCAACAATTTGGAAGTTCGGTGCTTGATGCGATTCGATTGCTCACGAAGTCGATTGCTCGAGCAGGCCGGTCAGTTCATCAGCCACTGTTACATACGTTCCAGCCACATCGCTCACATTGAAGCGATCATCAGGTTTCACAAACAGGCGACGGGACGATTCTTCGGAATCGTGCCCGTCGCTTTCGGTTTTCGCGGGATCTGAAATCACCAGCAGAAAATGTTCGGTCCGCGCGGCCTTCCATCCGTCGCCCGATAACTTCAGCAACCGATCTGTGCATACCTGCGGCGCACCGCACAATCGGACGAGACTCATGGGATCGGCTGACAACTGCAACGGTGATGACAAAGGAGATTCATCGGCGTCGGAGGCATCAGAAGCGTTCTCGCTGGCCATTCCTGAAGTGACTCGTGGCCTCACGCCTTCATGGGGCAGTGTGTGGCCAAGGAATTCGGCCACCGTCGGCAACAGATCAAAACTGCCCGCCAACGCCTGAACTCGACACGCATGCGCCGCACCGTGTCGTATCCAAAGTGGCACATGCATCCGGTTTTCCGAGACTCCACACTGCAGCGGTTCGCGAACCTGGAGATCATCGCCGATCCGGCATGTGACAATCAGTACAGGCGGTTTCGCGTGCTGAGAAGAACGAATTCGCAACAGGCCTTCCACGAAGCGCAGAATGTCTCTGGGACCATTTGCTGATTCCGATGCAAGGCCGGAACTCGCCTCGATCCAAACCAGATTCGCGGACACCACTGAACTGACTTCACTCGACCAGCTTGTCTGTGGCTGAGATGCCTCAGTTTGGCCGCAGTGAAAATCAACGACCGAGTTTACCGGGACTCCACAGCGGCGCATCGCCGCGTCCATGTCTTCCCGCTCACAATTATCATCCGCGCCCCGTCCGTTCGTCGTCAGTCGAATCAACGCCACCGTCTGCTCAGACGCAGTCATGACGGTCGCCAGTTTCTGAAACGCCGGCTCCCCACCGAACAAATCAGCCCGGCCAGCCGTCGATTTCATATCCTGCAGCATGAACTGTTCAAAAAATGTCGACTCCAAATCCAACTGGTCGCACGACTCATCGAAGGACAATCGGTCAAAGATCACAATCCAGACGGACGAGACTAAGGCTGTTGCATGATCGTCCATTGCATGATCGTCCATTGCATCAGAATTCTTCGTCATCATTCACCCAGCATCGTTCGCAGGTGGAGCAGGGCGGGAGTGAAGTCAGCAATGGCCTGATCGAGAGACTCTCGTTCCTGCGTCTGGCAAAGAGTGAGCTGCGGGCGGACCTGCTGCCAGAGCCCAATGACCTCGTCACACGCGGGCAGGACGGCGGCAGGATCTCGATTAGTCGTGGCAACTGTGGTGAGTTGCCGACAACTATTAGCCAGCTTCTGCAGTTCCGCTTCCAGTGCCGCGTTTTGCTGGCCGGGCCGTTTGAGCCAGCGGCGGCAAGTCGTTTGCAGTAAATCCGCCAGCGAATCGACCGCAGTCGCCTGCTGTCGGACGGCGTTATAGTCGTAGCCCACCGAGACGCCAATGGCGTTCTTGAGCAGTTGCAGTGACTGCGTGATGCCATCCACACGTCTCCGAGTTTCAGCGGCTTGAACGGGATTCAGATAGTACGCAAACAGTTGCCACTGCTGATCCAGATACATCCATGCTTCACCAACCTGTTGCAGGGGTTCGTGCCGAGCAATCACGTCCGACAGATTCTGGCAGTTTCCCTGCAGCGCGTCGGCGGCCACAAGGAGTGATCGGTTGTCGGGCAACGTCAGCATCTGTTCGAGCGTAATCGTTCGTAACAACTCGGCAACATCCCGATCGATGCTTTCTGCCATCCGCTTCACAAAGGGTTCGTCGAATCGATATTGCAATCGCAGCAGTTGATGAATCGTCCGATGAGAATCCTCAATCCTTCCCACAGTGCGTGTCAAATTGCGCGCGGCATACTGGTCCAGCTCCGGTCGCAGACCCTGCCAGGTTTGGTGCAGGTTTTGATACTCGGCCACGACGTTCTGAAATTGAGCCCCCGACGCGGCCAGATTCGCAAAGGAGGACGCTTTCTGCTCATGCCGTCGCACATTCCCCGACAGTCGCGTACGGTTCACTCCAGTCGCATTAGAATAGCCGATGTCTTCCGAGAGCGTTCGAAGATCGGCGACCAGCAGATCGGCCGCGCGGATGATTTCCCGGCTGTTGAACTGTTCCTGAATCCCCAGTAGCCCGCAAAGCTGGGCATCCATTTGATTCATGCGCTCGATTGATTCGCGAGTCTGCTGACCGATGCCGGACAGCGTCGCGAGCTGGTAGGCCAGCGGCTTCCATGCCTGGTCGAGCAACTGCCCGGTTGGTTGCATGTGCATGTGATTGTGGTGCTCGTCGGCGTGCTGCCTGGCCGCCGTCACCGAGGCCTGGAAACCGACGACATCAGCCAGCCGGTTTCGCACTTCCGGATTTCGGCGTGAGTCGTTATTGAGTAGCGCGCTAAGGGTGTTTGATTCCTGCTCCATCGTTGCCAGGAGGGTCCGCAGCTGCTGATATTCCCTCGTTGGCTGCGCTGGTCCGGCATTCGGATCGATCCCAGGCGGATGCGGTTGCCTCGGTCCGCCTGGTGGCAGATTTCCACGATTCTGCTTTTGCAGTTGCGACTCAATCAATGCCCGCAGCAATCCTTTCGCGATGTCCTTAGCCGCGTCATCCCGCTGAGCCACCGCAGTCTGCGGCATCATTCCGTGGCAAACGAATGACGCGATCAATATCAACGTCAGACGACACAAAAGCCGCTGTCGTGGAGTGAAAGATTGAGTTTGCAGTTTGCTTGTCATGGCACATCCTCGTAAAGAGCAACATCAATGGACGGCGGCGACCAGACTTCCAGTTCAAAACGGAGGCTACCGCCATTCCGGTGTCTCTGCTTGTTATCATTTCGGTTTGGCGTTCAGTACTTGACCGCAAATTGACCAGTAGACATCCATGTCGCTCACTTCGAGGTTGTCGATCGTGTCGCTGCCGCTCAGAAACAGGGGAATCTTATAGCCAACGCATTGATCGTGTTCAGGAGCCTGGCCACCGAATTTCAGCCATTGAGCGAAAAAATCGGATGCCAGCGCATCGTTCCTGCATTCAACGAGCTCCGCATTGTGGAAATCACGAAACGTCGCAGGGATCTGCATAGCTTCTCCGGCCCCTGGTTCTAGAAGGAAGATTTGCATTTGCTGGTTCTCAACTCGGCCTTTGTCCAAGGCGAAATGCCGACCAAGCCAATCGAACGCAAAACAGACCGTGCGTCCCTTGTAGGCGGGCAACGCCGTTTCCACATTCTTTGTCCACTTCAGAATCTGATCGGAGTTGTGTAAACGATAAAGACCGTTATCGAATATGGATCCACCAAATCGGCCCACGAGTTCCGTAAAGCCCACCGCATACGGTTCCACCTTCGAGAGCAGATCCTCCATCGGAGGGCTTTCTATTCTGCTTGTCAACTGAAACGCTGAATGGAACTGGTCAAACATTCGTAATCTTTGTCCCACTCTAAATTAACGGTCGAGAGCCCTTGATCCAACTTCAAACTGCCGCTCGGAAACCTGTGAGCCGCCCACGTTATTCGCCTCCGAAAGTTACGCGCATGAAACGTGGTAAGACACTGAACTGTTGGACTGCATGCTTCGGGATGCTCATCGACGCTCCAAAAAGTTCGCAACGCGAGAATCTTGCCCGCAGTGTACCGGATTTGCCTCGTTCTGTCCCTTGTGATCACCGCAATCGGGAACACCGGGCACCGTACTGTGACTCTCTGGAGTCCCCGACCGTGATGACATATAACCCCAAGCGTACGGAGCCGAATGTTCTCGGGAGACTTTTGACGACATGACACAGCCATTGATATTGGGCGTTCTCCGCGAAGCTGAGCCGAGCGAGCGTCGAGTCGCACTTGTTCCCGCAGCGATACCGGGGTTGAAAAAGACAGGCGTTGAAATACTGGTACAGACTGACGCTGGCCGAGCCGCCGGATTCACCAACGAGCAGTACGCCGATAAGGGCGCGTCGATTGTCACGGATCGCGCGGAGGTGTTTTCGAAAGCAAATATCATACTCCAGGTCCACAGCCTGGGTGCCTGCAGTGGAGTTATTGATGCGGATATTGCTCTGCTGCGAAAAGATCAGGTGCTGATCGCTGGCTGTGAACCACTGTGGTGTCCCGAAATGATCGCCAAAGCGGCTGCCACCGGAGCAACGATCTTTTCACTGGAACTCGTGCCGCGCATCACGCGGGCTCAGAGTATGGACATCCTGTCCTCCATGGCGACGATCGCCGGATATCGCGCGGTCCTGCTGGCGGCTGCAGAATCACCTCGCATGTTTCCCATGATGATGACCGCCGCCGGCACATTGAAACCAGCTCGTGTGCTGGTGATTGGAGCGGGTGTTGCCGGTTTGCAGGCGATCGCGTCTGCGAAACGCATGGGCGCTGTCGTGTTTGGTTACGATATTCGGCCCGCAGTCAAGGAACAGGTCGAGAGCCTTGGTGGAAAATTTGTGGTACTGGATGTGAAGGCCGACAACGCGGAATCTGCCGGTGGGTATGCGAAACAGATGAGCGACGAATTTTATCGTCAGCAGCGTGAAGCGCTGAAGAAAGTGATCGCCGACTGTGACGTGGTGATCACAACTGCGGCAATTCCCGGCAAGAAAGCTCCCGTGCTGGTGACTCGCGAAATGGTCGAAGCTATGGCACCGGGTTCAGTCATTGTTGACATTGCCGCTGAACGTGGTGGCAACTGCGAAGTCACGGTTGCGGGTGAAACGATCGATCTGAACGGCGTGAAGATTCTGGGCCCGGTCAATCTCGCGTCGTCCATTCCCGTCCATGCCAGCGAAATGTTCAGCAAGAACATTACGACGTTTCTGCTGCCAATCATCAAATCCGGGGCTGTGAAGATCGACACGGATGATGAAGTCATCCGTGAAACACTCGTGGCCCGGAACGGCGAAGTCGTCCACGAACGCGTTCGCGGACTGCTGAATCCGGTCGCTGTGGGCGATGCTGACGAAAAGAATTGAAACGTGGCACGCTCCTGAACCCAACCAGAGATATTCATCCATGCTCGATTTTCTGAACAATCCCGATCTGCTGATTACGAGATCGCTCACGTTGCTGACAGAAGTACTGCCGGCGGTGGCCGAGCCCACAGCGGCGGAACCGATTGCGGTCGGCGGAACGCTGATCCTGCTGATCACAATCTTTGTGCTCGCCGTGTTCGTCGGCGTCGAAATCATCGTCAAGATTCCGCCGACACTCCACACGCCACTGATGTCCGGGTCGAACGCGATATCCGGCATCACGATGGTGGGTGCGATTCTGGAAAGCGGCAAGGACGGTGGTATAGCATCCACGATCCTGGGACTGATCGCTGTCGTGCTGGCGACGATCAACGTCGTGGGCGGATTTGTCGTGACCGATCGCATGTTGTCCATGTTCAAGTCGAAAAAGAAGAAGTGAGAATCCCCCGTGAGCATGGTCCTTGTTGATCTTTGTTATCTGATTGCCGGCGTTCTCTTCATCATCGGCCTCAAAGGCATGACGAAACCCAGAACGGCGGTGCGTGGCAACCTCATCGGTGCCACCGCGATGCTGCTGGCTGTCGTGGCCACTTTACTGCATCGCGATGTATTGAGCTGGACAGGCGTGCTGATCGCCATCGCTGTCGGTTCCGTGATCGGAATCATTATGGCGAAGCGAGTTCAGATGACCTCGATGCCGCAGTTGGTCGCCCTGTTCAATGGACTCGGTGGCGGGGCTTCGTTCCTAATCGCTGGCGCGTACCTCGCGGGTAAAGAACATGCCGCTACGGTCAAAGCCGGTATCGACGCGGCAGACATCCTGATCGCAACGGCGGCGTCGGGCCTGATCGGCGCTGTCACTCTGACCGGCAGTCTGGTGGCCTACGGTAAGCTGCAGGAGTTGAAGTTCATGAAGGACTTCAATGCCCCCTGGCAAAAACCTGCCAACCTGGTGCTGGCGATTGTTTGTATTGGACTTTGCGCCGCCATGGTGATGCAGCCGGCCTGGGCCGGAGTTTCCTATTGGGTGATGGTCGTGCTGGCACTGGGACTGGGAATCCTGCTGGTGATTTCCATTGGCGGAGCGGACATGCCTGTTGTCATTGCGCTACTAAATTCGTATTCCGGGATTGCAGCTTCAGCAACCGGCTTTGTCCTCAACAATACACTTCTGATTGTGGCGGGATCGCTGGTCGGTGCGTCGGGAATTATTCTGACGCGCATCATGTGTACGGCAATGAATCGATCATTGTGGGCGGTCCTGTTTGGAACGCTCCAGGCCAAAGGAAAATCAACCACCAGCGATGATATCTACGCCAATGTGAAATCTACGTCAGCGGAAGAAGTTGCGATGATGCTGGAGGCCGCCGAACGTGTGCTGATCGTTCCAGGCTACGGCATGGCGGTAGCTCAGGCTCAGCACGCAGTTCGCGACTTGACAAACCTGCTGCTGGCGAAGGGAATCGAAGTCGAATTCGGCATCCATCCCGTCGCTGGCCGTATGCCCGGTCACATGAACGTGCTGCTGGCGGAAGCGGACATCGCTTATGAACGCCTGAAAGAAATGGACGAAGTCAATGCGTCAATGGACAAAGTCGATGTGGCGATCGTCCTCGGTGCCAACGACGTGGTGAATCCTCTGGCTCGCACGGATCCCAACAGCCCGATCGCCGGGATGCCGATCATCGACGTCGATCGCGCCCGCACGGTCATCAATGTCAAACGCAGCCTCAGCCCTGGCTTCGCCGGAATCGCCAACCCGCTCTTCGCGCTGGACAACTCCCTGATGCTGTTCGCCGACGGCAAAAAGGCGATTGTTGATATCGTGAAGGCGCTGCTGGAAAGTGTTTAGTCGAGCGGCAGCGGGAAAATTCGTAGGATGGACATTCCTGTCCGTCGCACACCCCGGCTGTCGGACAGAGATGTCGCACATCCCGGCTGTCGGACAGACGTGTCGAACATCCTGGCTGTCGGACAGACGTATCGAACATCCTGGTTGTCGGACAGACGTGTCGGACATCCCGGCTGTCGGACAGACGTATCGAACATCCTGGTTGTCGGACAGACGTGTCGGACATCCCGGCTGTCGGACAGAGATGTCGAACATCCCGGCTGTCGGACAGACGTGTCGGACATCCCGGCTGTCGGACAGAGATGTCGAACATCCTGGCTGTCGGACAGACGTGTCGGACATCCCGGCTGTCGGACAGAGATGTCGAACATCTTGGTTGTCGGACAGGAATGTCCAACCTACTGGTCGATTCCAATCCGCCGATCACCTCATCGCGAAAATTTCCCCGCGACTTGAACCGGGAGAAATTCATCGTCCGTTCCCCGGATAATCTGGAACTGACCGGCAGTTTCGTCTGACTGGCTCAGGATCTGCTGACATTCAGCGCTGGCGTCCTCCACAGCATGTTGAGTGAACGCCAGCACGTCTCCATCTTCAAGCTCAGTATACGCCGTTAACTCTGCGATGTGCATTTCAACGAATTGTTCAGGTTCTAATACGTGTCGCCATTCTGGTTTTAAGTAGAAGATCACCGACGATGGTTTTCCGCCGATCAGAATCAAGTGTTCCGGCAGCGAATCCTGCCGGTTAATCCATTCGGCCAGCCTTCGTTCAGAATAACTCTCAGCAACATTTTGGAATGGCCACGTCATCAGGATCGCCACCATCCCGGCGATCCATGTGCAGCACAAGGCAAATGATCTCGCGTATCTCTTGTTTTCGGCGTCGATCAGAGATGCGATGGAAATCGCGGAGACCACCCCCGCCGCCAACCAGCAGATTGCCGGCCATGTGGTGTGCAGCAGCAACTGAAGACCAAGCATCGCCACTATCGGCGCGATCGCACCTGCAACCCCGGATAACCGATTCATCCAGCTGAACCATGTCACAGTTGCAGCGGAACACTGTCGATCCACAAATCGCTGCCACGAAACGGCCGTCAGGATGGCAATCGCCGGGAACAGGGGAAGCGCATAGGTTGACAATTTGGATTTTGCGATCGAAAGAAACAGCAATCCCCCGATCAGCCAGCAGAGCAGTAGAATCATTTCCGGTGCCGTCGCTGTTCGCGATTTGCGACCGCGCCATTCATCAAACAGCAGTGGCACGATTGTCCAGCTCCAGGGAATGGAACCCAGCAGAACGAAAGGAGCATAGTAATACCACGATTCCTCTCCATGGGGCTGCGTTGAAGTGGCAAATCCAAGCAGATGGCGCTCGATGAAATAGTAATACAGATATCCTCGGTCGCGGATCTCCATCGCGATGAACCATGGCGAGGCCATCAACAGTCCGACCAGCAGCACAACGGCAAGCCGCACGCAGCGCGCCAGCGAGAGACGACGACTGAAAATCAGGAAGAGGCCGTATCCGATACAGACAATCGCCACACCGATCAGTGCTTTCGTCAGAATTGCGAGCCCAACCATGCAGGCCGCGCCAGCAAGCCACCCAACCTGTTGCCTCCTGGTAGACGACGTTTCGGTTGCCCACAAACACAGGATGGCCAGGTTGGTCCACGGCACAAGAGCGACATCATGCGTGGCCGCCTGAGCCATGACCAGCGGAAGAAACATCGTCATGGACATCAGTGTCGCGATCGCTGCAATCTGCCGACCGAACAATCGCCATGCCAGCAAGCCTGTGGTCAGTGATCCCAGCAGACCGAAGAGCAATCCCGGCAGCCGCACCGCCCATTCGTGCATCCCGAAAGTCTTCAGGCCGATCATTTGCGTCCAGAAGTACAGGATCGGCTTGTCGAGAAACGGCTGGCCGTGGACGGTTGGCACAATCCATTCGCCGTGTTCCAGCATCTCCTGAGAGATGGTCGCGTGCAGCCCTTCATCAGGCTCCAGCAGTGGCGTGGGCAAGACCAGCGGATAGAAGAAAATCAACGCGGCGCTAAAAAGTCCTGCCATAACCAGGCAGTTGCGGTCACCATGAACCATGCGAGAGATCCTTTTCTTCGCATTCTTATTCACGAAATCAAACTGGCAGTACGATATGCCAGGTTGGATACGAGACCGGTGAAAATTCTGACTAGATCTCCATTCTTGGCGGAAAATATGGAATTCGTCGGCCATTCACCAACGGCGGCAAGCAGGCTGTTCATTTAGTCCAGGACCGATCTATTTCATGTCTGCCGTTTCCGGCGGTGTGCGACGATTGCTCAGAATGGGCGAAATTCTGCCAGCCTCAAAATTTCCTCAAGCCGATTCTGGAGTGAAACCAACCAAAAAACCTTGATTTTTTCTTCTGAGGAATCATTACAGGACTGGTATATGAATTGCCGTCGAAGATGGGTGCGGGATGCGGCAGAGCGTGGAGAATGTGTATAGTGGATTGCTAAAAGGCAGAAACAAATGCGACACTCGAATGACTGTAATTTGCTATCCCCCACGGTGACGGTCTCCCTTTTTCAACGCCGTCCTTACCGAATCGTCCTCTTGGGCATTGTTGCGATCCTTGGAATTTCGTCGGTGCTATCCGACAACGCCGCAGCGATGCCGTACTGGGGGCGTTCCAGTTATTCAGGTCGCGCTGCGGCTGCCGCAAAAGCCCAGCGAGCCCAGATGATCAAGAACCTGCAGAACCAGGTTTCCAGTGCCAGGCAGCTTCTCACGAGTCTTGAGTCACAGGCCATCATGACGCAGTCTCAATTGACGGCGGCCAGCACCCAGCTGGAAGGGATTCAGCAGGGCATTGAGGACATTCAACACGACGCTGCAGATGCCGCGAAGTCGCTCCGTGAGATTGAATCGGAGATTCTGTTGGCACAAACATCGTCTTCCGAATACGGCAAGGCCAACACCGCAGTGGACGCCGCAAAGAAAGCCGTCCACCTGGCAATTCACGAAGTCCTCAATCTGTCGCTTGAAGACGATCAGCCGAGCATCGACCCCGTCCGTGACCACATGAAAAACATTTCCGATTCGCAGCGAGACTCGCTACAGGCCGATGATCGCTACAAAGAAGCCAACACGACTCTCAGGGAAGCGATTCGAAATGTCGGTCAGGTGCGAACTAAACTGTTTCAGGACAATAAAGACTGGGCGGCTGCGCATCAGGATTTGATCGACGCAAACCATAAGAAACACGAAGAAGAAAAGACCCGCCGTCAGACTGGAACCGCAGTGACCGGTAAGAAGCATGAACTTCAAAACATGGCGAGCATCGCCGCGAACGCGCGTTCAATCATCGCTCAGGGCGAATTCCAGCTGCGACAAATGGGTGCCCCCGTCCCCGCCAGCAGTTCGACACAGCAGAAGCCTCGATAACCTGGTGCCACACAATCGCCCACGATCTGGCGAACGTGGCTCCAATCGGTTTACTCTGCTGTGCGTCACGACACGATTTCATGCACAACGTTCCCCGCAACGTCGGTCAGTCGAAAGTCGCGGCCAGCGTAGCGGTAGGTTAGCCGTTCGTGATCGATGCCCAGCAGGTGCAGAATCGTGGCGTGCAGGTCGTGGATGTGGACTCGATTGTGGACCGCGCGAAATCCGAAGTCGTCGGTTTCGCCATATGTCATTCCGCCCCTGACACCGCCACCCGCCAGCCAGGTCGTGAAGCCATAGTGATTATGATCCCGTCCGTTGCCGTTTTCTGTCGTCGGTGTGCGGCCAAATTCACCACCCCACAGGATTAGAGTCTCGTCGAGCAGACCACGCTGTTTGAGGTCTGTCAGCAGGGCGGCGATCGGGCGATCGATGTCTTTGCAGAGATTGCGAGTCTGATCGTTGTGATTACTGTGAGTGTCCCATGGCTGCCCATCGCCGTAGTAGACCTGCACAAACCGCACGCCACGTTCGCTCAGACGCCGCGCCAGCAGACATCCATTCGCGAAATGGCCCTCACCGTAGGATTCTCGCGTGGCTTTGGATTCCTGCTGCAGGTCAAAGGCCTCGGTGCCGGTAAACTGCATCCGGAATGCTGTCTCCATCGCCTGTAGTCGGCCTTCGAGTTGTCCTTCCGGGCCACGGCGTTCCAGATGCAGCCGATTCAGTTGCGTCATCAATGAGACTTGTGCCGCCTGTTCCTCCCGCGATGCGTTCAAGTTGCGGAGAAATGGAATCAGTTTGTCCGGGACAGGATCGCGATGATTGATATAGATTCCCTGATGGGATCCCGGCAGGAACGCACTTGTCCAGAGGATGGAAAATCGAACGGGCTTGCCAGGACACAGGACAACATACGTCGGCAGGTTTTCGTTTTCACTGCCAAGGCCGTAGGACAGCCATGACCCCATACTCGGACGCGTCGGCAAAATGGTGCCGTTGTTCATCAAGAGCAGGGCAGGGCCGTGATTGGGATTGTCTGTATATGTGGATCGGATAATGGCCATGTCGTCGATACAGCGGGCCGTCAGCGGCAGCAGTTCGCTCACTGGCACACCGCTGTCTCCGGCAGGACGAAAGCGAAACGGCGAAGGCATGAGGCCGGCGGTTCGGCGTTCCGTGCGAAGATCGGCTTCTGGTGGACGCTGACCGGCGAACTTTGCCAACTGCAGTTTTGGATCAAACAGATCACCTTGAAACGGTCCTCCGTTCATGAACAGCTGAATGATGCGTTTGGCTTTGGCCTTCGAGTGCGGAGGATGAATCTCACCGTTCGCGGTTGAGTTCATCGCCGCCAGCAGGCCCAGCGAGCCCAGTCCTCCGCCCATGGCCTGGATGAGGCGACGGCGTGTTGGAAGGTCGGAGTGGATGTTCTGCGGCATCATCGAGTTGTTTCTTTCGAGCTTACTGTAGTCGTCTCAATCCGCCGAGACGAGCCTTCAGGGAATCATTTTTATCTCGCGTGGACATGAATGAGAGGTTTGCCAGCTTAACCCCAACGCCACCGGCGTGGGCGCGCACGCCGATGGCGTGGCGGTTAAACATCTCAATCGAGGCCGTGCGAGGCATAGTCCGCCTGTTGTCTTTCAAACTCATCTGATGAATGAGTCGGCCGAACAAGTCCAATGGCTTTGACTCATGACATCTGAGCCGAAACGCTCATCACGGCGGAGCGTGATGGCTACATTAGTCCACAAAATGAAATTCGTTCAGTCCCAGCAATGCCTGCAGATAGTCTTTCCATTTTCTTTCATTGTTGTCGGCCAGGAATGTGCGAGCGATTTCAAGTTCCTGTTCGGTGACGGGGCGAGCAAACAGCAAGTGATAGGCGCGAGCAATTCGTTCGTCGCTGGATTCAATCGGTTTCAACCGCAACCACAGATTTTCTGCCTGCTGTTCCATCCATGGAGAATTCAGCACGAAAAGTTGTTGAAGGGGCGTCGTCGTGTGTTCTCGTCGAGGGCTGTGCGAACTGGCTTCCGGGAAGTCATGCATGCGCAGGACGCCGTTCATTTCCTCGCGTTCAATTTTGGCATAGATCGTTCGGCGTACGTTGCTCAGATCATCAACTGGCTGCGACGGTCCGCCGAGACTGAAATCCAGTTTACCGGTCACTGCCAGTGTTGCGTCACGCCACATTTCAATATCCAGTCGGCGGCGATTCATTCGCCAAAGAAATCGATTGGATGGATCAACGGCATCTGCTTCAGACCGATAGCCGGATGACTGGCGATAAGTGGCCGAGAGCAGAATCTCGTGATGCAGCCATTTCAAGTCCCAGCCGTGGGCGACAAATTCAGACGCCAGGTATTCCAGCAGCTCCGGATGCGTGGGCCGATCACCCTGCGATCCGAAGTCACTGGGTGTTCCAACCAGACCCGCGCCGAAGTGCTGATCCCAGATTCGATTGACCAGCACGCGAGCGACGAGTCCGGCGGAGTGCGTGAGCATCGTCTCCGCCAGCTCCGCGCGACCACTGCCGTGTTGAAATGGTGCGGCGGGCTCGGGCTGCAAAACCGTGAGAAACCGCCGCGGTACGATCTCACCGGGATTGGACGGATTGCCGCGCTGGAACACGGGCAGATCTCGTGGGACGGATTCACGGTACTCCAAACGCGTGCTGTCTTCGCCGTTCGGCACCACGTAAACGCTGGCCTCGCGCAACACATGAGCCCACGGTTGATCGACGTCGGGTGTCCGTTGTCGAATCTCAGCGATGGACTGCCGGATTGCATCGGCATCAGCTGACTTGGGGTCCGCCAGCTTCTTCAATTGTGCTTCAAGTTCACCGATGTTCTTACGAGCCTTGCGGATCACGGGAACTTCGTCGCTCGGTCGCAACGGTCTTTCATCCATCTGCGAGCTGGCGAAGACACCGGCGAGGGCATAATAGTCTTCTGTGGAGATCGGGTCGAACTTATGGTCGTGGCAGCGGGCACAGGAAACCGTGAGTCCGAGGAATGTTCTTGAGACGGCATCGAGGCGTTCGTCCCATTCGTCGGCGACAATCTGTTCAATCACTGCCGGAGCGAGCTTCAATTCTTTCCAGTAGGTTGGGCTGAGCCCAAGAAATCCAAGAGCGGCAAAGTCTTCCGGAGATGTGTTCGGAATCACATCCGCAGCCAGTTGAAGTCTGACGAACTGATCGTAGGGCAAATTCTCGTTCATGGCCCGAACCACCCAGTCGCGATAGATCCAGCCGCGATCGGTGGGGCTTTGCCAGTCCGGAGTGAAGTCCGTGTACCGCGCCATATCCAGCCACACGCGCGCCCAGCGTTCTCCATAATGCGGTGACGCGAGCAATCGATCGACAATGTGTTCGTATGCGTTCGGCGATTCATCTTTGTTGAATGCATCCAGTTCGTCCGATGTCGGCGGCAGACCGATCGCATCGAACGTTACGCGTCGCAGCCATGTTGATCGATCCGCTTCGGCATTTGGAG
>Ga0138256_10003339_pt1 | contig 17060 bp, 13 predicted proteins | sample KNB2016incub_MG_FD_105486 | JGI IMG/M metagenome (GOLD analysis project Ga0138256, IMG submission 105486) | Active sludge microbial communities from wastewater in Klosterneuburg, Austria - KNB2014incub_MG | ecosystem: Engineered > WWTP > Activated sludge > Unclassified | place: Austria... | reverse complement strand
TAAAGCGTGGAATCGACAAAGCAGTAGAAAAAGTTGTTGAGCACCTTCAAAAGATGAGTAAGAAAGTTGGTGATGACAATAAAAAGATAGAGCAAGTTGCAAGTATCTCTGCAAACAATGATGCTGAGATCGGAAAGCTGATCGCCAGTGCAATGGCAAAGGTGAAGAAAGAAGGAGTTATTACTGTTGAAGAGGCAAAAGGTACCGAGACTACTGTTGAGATCGTAGAAGGTATGCAGTTTGACCGTGGTTACATTTCTCCATACTTCGTAACGAATGCCGATAAGATGGAAGCCGTTCTTGAGCGTCCGCACATTCTTATCTATGACAAGAAAATCAGCAACATGAAAGAATTGCTTCCGATTCTTGAGAAGCAAGTTCAAACAGGACAGCCTTTATTGATCATCGCTGAAGATATCGACGGGGAAGCATTGGCAACTCTGGTTGTAAACAAAATCCGTGGCTCACTGAAAGTTACTGCTGTTAAAGCTCCCGGATTTGGAGATCGTCGTAAGGCAATGTTGGAAGACATCGCAATTCTTACAGGCGGAACATTGATCAGCGAAGAGCGTGGCTTCAAACTGGAAAATGCTGATATGACTTACCTAGGTAAGGCAGAAAAAATCACGATCGACAAAGACAACACAACCATCGTTGGCGGATCAGGTAAGAAGACCGAAATCGTTGCTCGTGTAAATCAGATCAAAGCTCAGATTGAGTCTACAACTTCTGACTATGACCGTGAGAAATTACAAGAGCGTCTTGCTAAATTAGCAGGTGGAGTTGCAGTACTTTATGTTGGTGCTCCGACTGAAATGGAAATGAAAGAAAAGAAAGACCGTGTGGACGATGCATTACATGCTACGCGTGCTGCGGTTGAAGAAGGAATTGTTGCAGGTGGCGGTATCGCTTATATCCGTGCAATTCCTTCACTGGATAAAATGGTTGGCGCTAACGAAGACGAAACTACCGGTATTGCTATCGTGAAGCGTGCTCTTGAGGAGCCACTGCGTCAGATTGTTGCAAATTCAGGAGTTGAAGGTTCTATCGTTGTACAAACAGTACGCGAAGGAAAAGAAGACTTCGGATACAATGCACGTACAGATAAATACGAAAATCTTTACGCTGCAGGAGTTATCGATCCTACAAAGGTTACGCGTGTAGCTTTGGAAAATGCTGCTTCGATTGCAGGAATGTTGCTCACCACAGAGTGTGTAATTGCTGACATCAAAGAAGAAAAATCAAGCATGCCGGCAATGCCTCCGGGAATGGGTGGCGGAATGGATTACTAATATCCAGCCAGTATAAAAAAAAAGAACCCTGCCGTTTACGGCGGGGTTTTTTCGTTTTCGGTCATTTGGTTAATTTTTTCGGATCCAGCCAGGCGTTGATTATGACAGCTGAACCAGCGGATGAAAATCAATTTGAAATTTATACCTTTAGGAATGAATTTATTCTCCGGCTCAAAATTGGCGATAGGCTGAACATTAATGAATTCCGATGGTTAATAACCCTTGAGACCCGCCTCCGAAACAACATGTTGACTACATAAGATTCTCTCCTCATTCTATAATTTGCAAGCTCATGTTATTTTCCAACATAAACCTTCAAACTGAATTAATCCGCGAACGAAAAGCTCAACAGGAACTGCTCGACAGTGTTCATCAAATCCTGCAAGAATCACAATTAAAGGACGAAGAAATACTTCGGAGACTGAAGGCAGGTTCAGGAGAAGACAACCTGTCAAACCATCTTTCCGTAGCTGACAAGGCACGGGTGTTTAAAATTGCAGAGATAAAAAATATTTGCGTTCGCTACCGACTCCGATTTTTGGACAGCGTACATTTTAAGAGTGACTACCCCTATGCAGCAATTGCAGAAATCTATGCATTTGAAAAAAAGTACAGCGTAAAAATTGAGCGCTTTTATATTGCAGCGCCGGATCATACTTTTAATCTGGAAAACGTTAACAAAGACCCCTTGCTTTTTGCCTCCTTGGGGAACGGAGATTTTTACTTGCTGCATCAATGGGGAAAAGACCTGGCCTGGCATAAGAAGTTTAGCTTATGGCCCATTCAATCCTTTCGAAACTGTTTTATCTCACTTTGGATTTTATCAGCAGCATTTTCTTTTCTGCTGCCTTCCTCTATCATGCAAATTGCAAACTTTGAAGGTGAGATGTATTTGCGTTTATGGCTTACAGTCCATGTGTTTATTGCGTTGATGGGATTTACAGTCTGGACAGGATTCACCTTTGACAAAACCGTGAGCAACAAAAACTGGAACAGCAAATACTATAATGAATAACCTGATCAATTAATGCTGATTTCATCAACCAGCAGCCAGGCAGGTCTTCCTTCACCTGGCCTGTCAGCAGGAATGATCCCATAGTTAAGTGCCATAACCTTTACCCATCTGGCCTTCGTTCGCTCAAAAGAAATTTGAATTAATCTCTGATCAGGATTCAGATCGGCTGCTTCCAGTTTTTTCAGGGAGGTAAAATTTTCTCCATCTGTGCTTATGAAAACCTCTGCACCTTTTGGAAAATAAATCCAGGAATTTTCATCACGCAATACATCGATGCCAACTTTGGAAATGGTCATTTCTTTTCCCAGATCAATTGTGGCCTCAAAATTTTCTCCGAGAAATCCAAGCCAGTCAGAACCCATCCATGGCAAATTGCCGGTGATCCCATTTACCAGAGTAAAGCCACCTCCACGGGAATATTCTTCATGCGGCGGGTGAGCCAAAATAATTTCTTTACCTGTTGCAAGATTCACCTTGAAAATCCGTGAGTATTCCGTTCCCTTTGAAATCGATCCGTCAAAAACTTTTGCTCGTATTCCGATTGACTGATCGACAACAATTTTATCCTTGTACTGAGGAGAAGCCACACCGGGTTCATCGCCGCTGAGTGTATAGCGGATCACTCCAGGCTTGTAGGAAGTTGAAAGTTCAATGGCCAAGGCCCCGTTATTTGAATGCGGGTATACAGATTCCTGAATGTCAAAGATTGCTTTGGAATAATTTACTTTCTTAAAATCAAGAAGTTTGAAATGACTGACTAATCGTTTTGTAAATGCATCGTAGTTTATATTCTCCGGGGAAGACCAGAGCACTTCAGCTAGTGCAGCCATCCTTGGCATCGCCATATACTCAACCTGATCCGGAGTGGATATGTATTCTGTCCAGAGATTTGCCTGCGCACCAAGAATATGCTTTGACTGTTCGGCATTGAGCACATCCGGAATGGGTTCAAACTGATAGACTCTGTCAAGTGGAAGATAGCCTCCAATAGCCAAAGGTTCACCGGGATATTTACTTTGATAGAAATCGAAATAGCAAAAAGAAGTTGGAGTCATCACCACGTCATGACCGGCCCCGGCCGCTACAATTCCTCCCTTATAACCACGCCATGACATCACCGTTGCACTGGAAGCTAGACCGCCGTCCAGAATTTCATCCCAGCCGATCATTTTTTTGTTTAATGATGCTAATATTTTTTCGATACGCCCCATGAAATAAGACTGCAATTCATGTTCATCTTTGAGTCCCTTTTCCTTCATCAGACTTTGACAAAACTCGGATTCCTTCCAGCGATCTTTGGGACACTCATCACCGCCTACATGGATATATTTACCTGGGAACATTCTGGCAACTTCTTTCAGAACATTTTCGAAGAACTCGAAGGTTTGTTCGGTAGGACAAAAGACGTCTTTGAAAACGCCCCATTTTTTCGCCGTTTCAAATGGTCCATCGGTGCAAGCTAATTCAGGATAAGCAGCCAGTGCCGCCATCGCGTGACCCGGCATTTCGATTTCAGGAACTATTTGGATGTGGCGATTCGTGGCATAATCTACGATATCAGAAATCTGTTCTTGAGTGTAATATGCTCCATACCTGATTGAGTCGTACCTCTCAGGTACACTTCCCAGATGTCCGATCAAGGTTCCATTACGAAAGGCGCTTATTTCCTGAAGCTTTGGATATTTTTTTATTTCTACTCTCCAACCCTGATCATCTGTGAGATGCCAGTGAAAGGTATTTAATTTATAGGATGCCAGATAATCAATGTACTTCTTGATAAACTCAACAGAGAAAAAATGACGGCTCACATCAAGATGCATTCCTCTCCATGCAAAGCGTGGCTCATCTTTTATTTCGATAGCTGGAATACTAAGTACTGTAACTTTCGCAGGTGGTAAGAGCTGGATCAATGACTGGAGTCCATAAAAAGCACCGGCACCAGCGCCTCCAAGAATCTCAATTTTTTCCGGGCTAATCTTTAATGCATATGCATCCGGCTTTAATTCAGGATTCTTTTCTTCCTTTCTGAGATTGATTGCACCCTCTTTCGATTGCTTAGAAGACATAATTTTCAAGCGGAAGCCATAGTACTGCTGCAAGTATTCATTGAAGATATCAGCATCATTTTTCGAACCATCGCCGGATATGTATATAAGAGTCTCATTGCTTATATTGAAGGAGCCTTTGCCAATGATGGAGCTTTGTGGCTTTGGGATTAGAGGCAGGAATTCCAATAAGTTTTGCGACATAAGTGGAACGGATAAGATCAGGCTTATAAAAAGCAAAATGAAGGCCTTCGAAAATTTTGCGGTTTTAACAGTCGCGTGTTGTAGAGTATATTTCATTCTATAAAATATAAAGTTAATCAAGTTGAATCAGGATCAATTAACCGTGTCAGTGCTGTTCATGAATCGAGCGCGAAGGTCGTCAAAAAAGCTTGAATTAGCCTTTTAACTAAATTCAATTTATTTCTAAAGACCCTAAAATTCAAAAAATAAAAGGGGAAAGAAATTTTATAAAAATCGAAAATTTAAGAGGCCCATTTCCGGTTGATAACTATTAACTCTAAATAATTGACAATCTTGATTTTATTTAGTAAACTTTGTAAAGTCTTTTGCATTCAAATTTTCCATCATGAACCTAATTCAAAAGATAGAAACCTGGGGTGACACTCACCAGTCAAAGTGGTTTTCACTTATTCGTATTTTATTAGGAATGATCATTCTGTTTAAAGGAATTATTTTTATCCAGAATACAAGTGCTTTGTCAGCGATGATAGCAAATTCTGCTGTATCATTTTATGCAGTGGCACTCGCACATATTGTTGCCTTGGCACATCTCATGGGTGGGATCCTCATCATTCTTGGATTGCTAACAAGAGTGGCAGTCCTCTTTCAGATTCCAATATTATTAGGAGCTGTGATATTTGTAAATGCTCAAAAAGGGTTTTTCTCTATGGAATCGGAGCTAGGTATTTCTTTACTTGTTTTGGCTTTATTACTTTTCTTCCTTGTTTATGGCTCAGGTTCCTATTCTGCGGACGAATTCATGCGAAAGCATAAAAATACCTGAGAACGTCATTGAATTTTTAGTATTCAGATCAAAAAAAAGGGAACGCTAAATGGTTCCCTTTTCATTTTCTTTTGGTCTAAAATTACTGCATTCGTTTTACGTTAACAGCATTTTGTCCCTTTTTACCGTCTACAACCTCGAATTCAACGAGATCATTTTCGCGTATTTTGTCAATAAGACCACTGTGGTGAACGAAAACTTCTGACTGGTCCTCGTCTACTAATATGAATCCATATCCCTTGGACTCATTAAAGAATTTTACTTTACCGGTTTTCATCGGGCAACAATTTGTACATGAAGGACAATTTTCCCGCTAAATTGTCTTCATGAATAATTAAATTGGCAAGTGCGGGCGCGAATCTATTTCAAAGGTAAGAATCTATCTAACTTCTGCAAATGCTCAACCGGCACCCAAAAGCTCCTTCACCAATTTCGAAACAATTTTATTGTCAGCTTTACCTGCAAAATGCTTGGTAGCGGCCCCCATAACTTTTCCCATTTCCTGAGGACTAAGGGTTCCCATTCCGGAAATAATTGTCTTTAATCCATTTCGAATTTCATCTTCTGAGAGCATAGTGGGCAAATACTTCTCAATAATTGCAATTTCTTCCAATTCCGGAGCGGCAAGATCTGCTCTGTTTTGTTGCTGGTAAATATCGACTGACTCCCTTCTCTGTTTAACCAGTTTCTGAAGCATTTTTATTTCATCTTCCTTAGTCATTTCAGCGTTACCCGAGGTTTTCGCAATAAGGATAGCTTGCTTGATAGCACGTAAGCTTCGTACAGCAGCTTCATTCTTGGCGAGCATAGCCGTTTTCAGCTCAGCATTGATTTGTTCTTCTAGATTCATAGTAATAATTTAAAAATTGGTTAGGTCAATCCGGGCATATTGAAATTCCTGATTAATTCATACGAAGGTAAATAATGGATTTCAAATACAATTCCCCTGAAAGAGATTTCTCTGGGGTAAAAAAAAAGCAGCTCTCCGGAGAGAGCTGCATCGAAAAAGAAACGTAACATGAAAACACAAAATCAGATACAGACTCAGTTGAGCTGTAATTAATCTACATTATCGTGCAAAAATGAATTATTTTGACGCAATTCAACTTTTTTATCGTCTTCTGAAGAAAGAGTGTAACGGGAAACATTATTCTCGCTGGAATGCGGAACATTGTTAAGTTTTACATTTCTGCGTTTGTAAGCCGGCTCTTTTTCCATATCAACAATATTTGCTGCGTTGCTGATACGGTAGCTGAGTGATTTGAGACGTGCTATGCGATCTCTTGTCTTTCTGAATTGATCTTCCTCATCAGCATCGAGAGAATGCTCGTGCAAATCGTAAACAATAGGATTTACAGTCTCATTGGAGTCAGAAGGTGTTTTATCCGAATTGATTTTAGAATTATCTGTGTCATTTGAAGAAGGATTCACAGTAAACTCAAAAGTGCGATCTTCTGAAACCGGTGAAGCCGGCTCGTCTCTTTTAATTAAAGTTGGCTCGAATAATTCCGGCTCCTGAGGAGATTTTTTCTGATTAGCTTTTGGTTCATCAGCCGGCTCGTCCACACCGAGCACACGAATTGTTTTTTGGCTGCGGTGCTTTTTCTCCAGCTCGCTACCAAGCTCTTCTCTTGTTTTAAATCCGGTGGCGATGATGGTAACACTGATTTTTTCTTCAAGTGTCTCATCGTGACAATTACCCCAGATAATATCCGCTGTAAGTCCTGCCTGATCCTGGATATAGTCGGTGATATCACCGATTTCATCCATGGTTACTTCTTTTGAACCGGACGCAATATTCATGAGGATGAATCTTGCACCTTTGATATTATCATCATTCAACAATGGGGAAGATAACGCTTTCTCCACTGCAGTAATTGCACGGTTATCACCTTCAGCCACAGCAGAACCCATGATGGCGTTTCCGCTGTTTTGAACAGCCGTTTTTACGTCTTCAAAATCTACATTGATATAACCTGTTACGGTAATGATCTCCGCGATACCTTTTGCAGCTGTAGTAAGAATATCATCAGCATTCGAAAAAGCTTCTGACAATTTCAGGTTACCAAACATCTCGCGTAATTTTTCATTACGGATGATGAGAATAGTATCCACACTGTTCTTCAATGCTTCGATACCTTCGTCTGCCTGTTGCTTTCTTTTCTTTCCTTCAAAATCAAAAGGAATGGTAACGATACCAACGGTAAGGATACCCATTTCTTTTGCTGTCTGCGCGATAATTGGCGCAGCCCCTGTACCGGTTCCTCCGCCCATACCTGCAGTAATAAAGACCATGCGGGTATTTTCAAAAAGAATCTTCCGGATGTCTTCAATGTTTTCAATTGCAGCATTGCGACCGACTTCAGGAATGGAACCTGCTCCGCGTCCTTCAGTCAGGCTTGAGCCCAGCTGAATTTTTGTCGGAACCGGAGAAACCTCCAGAGCCTGAGCATCCGTATTACAGATGACAAATTCCACACCTTTAATACCTTGACGGTACATGTGGTTAACGGCATTACTGCCACCGCCCCCTACTCCAATCACCTTGATGATTGAGCCTAAGTCCTTGTTAAGATCGAATTCCATGAATTTATGTTTTATGTTACGTTTTCGTTTGTTAAATTACTTCAGTTCAGTATCCTGATCATCTTCTTTCAGCATGTCAAGTATTTTCTCGAAGAAAGATTTCTGTTGCAATTTTTCTTTGCGCTCTTTTCCTTTTCCTTCCTGAATGACCGTATGCTCTTCTTTCATTTTCTTCTCCAGATCCTGGAAGCCTTTAATCACGAGGCCGACTCCGGTTGCATACATTGGACTCTTCAATTCATCTGAACCCTTAGCCAGATGTTCGTTTGGATAGCCGATACGAGTGTCCATACCGGTAATAAATTCTACCAACTGAACCGTATGGCGGAGTTGCGCACCACCACCGGTGATCACAATGCCTGCAATGAGTTTCTTTTCATAACCGGAATTGCGGATTTCATAATACACGTTTTCGATAATCTCTTCCATTCTTGCCTGAATGATGCTGGCGAGATTACGCACGGAGATTTCTTTCGGCTCACGACCTCGAAGTCCGGGGATAGACACAATTTCATTCTCCTGATTTTCGCTTGCCAAAGCAGAACCAAATTTTATTTTCAATAGTTCAGCGTGACTGCGGATGATTGTACAACCTTCCTTGATATCATCTGTAATCACATTTCCACCAAAAGGAATAACTGCAGTATGACGAATTACTCCGTCCTGGAATATTGCTATATCCGTTGTACCTCCGCCAATATCAACCAATACAACACCTGCTTCTTTTTCATCTTCAGTTAAAACCGCATCAGAGGAAGCCAGTGGCTCAAGAAATAATCCTTGTGTGGATAAGTTGGCACGCATTACGCACTTGTAAATATTTTTTGCAGCGGTAACCTGTCCGGTGATGATATGACAATTAGCTTCCAGACGAATTCCGGACATCCCAATTGGATTTTTTATACCCTGTTCGTTATCGACAATAAACTCCTGTGGAATGACATGGATGATTTCTTCTCCGGGTGGCATTGCAAGACGATACATATCCTCTACAATTGCATCAATATCTTTCTGGCTGATTTCATCATCGAGCGTATTGCGTGTTCGCATACCACGATGCTGAAGACTTTTGATATGCTGACCGGCGATTCCTACATATACAGTAGAAATATCCACATCAGATTTGGTGGAAGCCTCTTCAATTGAAGAACGGATTGATGCAATCGTGTTGACGATATTTGTCACCACACCCCGCGTTACTCCAAGAGATTCGCTTTTACCGTAGCCCAGGATGTCAATCTTTCCAAACTCATTCTTACGACCAACGATGGTACATATTTTTGTTGTACCGATATCCAGGCCTACGATGATGTCGTTATTTTCCATATTATTTTTTAGTGCAGACCACCTGGTCTTTAAATTTTAAATTAATCGTTTTGTATTTATCCCATCCTGCCTTATTCAATCCGTCTGTATAAAACAGAAAAAGTCTGTCAAACTTTTCTTTGAGGTCTTTTCCGTTTCCAAGAATAATCGAATGCCGTCCCACTCTTGGAATCAATTCAAGATCTCCGTTAGAGTTGACGTAGATCTGTTCAATCTGTGCATTCCAGAAATCATCCTGTGCGACAAAAAGGGAAACGTTATACACGTCGCGCATTATTGAAGCCGGTGAAAGTGAGTCATTGATATTTTTAACATCAGGATCCTGAATTTTTAATTCTGTCTCACGGTTAAAAATATAGCCGTTAGCCAATGGTACTCGAGCGGTATATTTTTCAGATAGCGGCATAAAAACTCCTTCATCATCAACATAAAAACTCTCATTACTGAAGTTTACCACACGAACCACAGGGCGACGTTGCAGAACTTCAATATTGAGTTTTCCATCAATGGATGAAAATACTTCTGCATCAGCGACAAATGGGTTATTATCAATGATTTTTTCCAACAAAGCGATGTTAATAGAACTTAACTTCTGGCCTTTCAATTCACCAAACTTGTTGAGCACCACCAAATGGATGTCTTCCGGCTCTACAAAGGACTGTCCGAGGGTATCCAGGATTCTTATGACGACATCATTACACTCCATTTTACTCCTTCGACTATCCACAAAGCCAAGAGAAATAAGGAAAGCCAATGCAATACTGAGGGTTAAGGCATGCTTTTTTGCTCCGTACCAATCCATTTTATTTTTCATTTTCGAGCGTTTGAAGGTGCGTTGACTGCAAATATTTTCTGATGGGGGCCACCAATTGATCAATATCTCCTGCACCGAGGCTAAGAAGTACATCGAACTTTTTATTCTCCAATATTTTCAATACATCCTCCTTATGGCATAAGGTGACAGATCTATTGTCCATCTTCTGAAGAATTATCGATGAGTCAACGCCGGGAATTGGCAACTCACGCGCAGGATATATGTCTAAAAGGAGTAATTCGTCCAGTAAAGAGAGGCTTTTCGCGAATCCGTCGACAAAATCTCTTGTGCGGCTGTATAAGTGTGGCTGGAAAATTCCCATTATTTTTTTTCCGGGGTATAATTCACGGGCAGAGCTGATGCAAGCTCTGAGCTCTTCCGGGTGATGTGCATAATCGTCTATGTAGACGACATTGGATGAACGAACCTGGATATCGAATCTTCTTCTTACCCCGGAGTAGGATTTTAAACCATTCATAATCTGACTATCACTTAGCCCGATATGTCTTGCTAGGGCAATCGAAACCGCTGAATTTTCTACGTTATGCCAACCCGGTAAATCGGATGTGAGATCAGTGATCGTTCCATTTTTATCTGACCAATCGAAATGATACTGGTGGTTTTTGATCCTGACATTTCCTGCGACAATGTCGCTTTGTTCATTGATCGAATAGGTTGAATAATTCAATCCCATGTTCTCCAAACCAAGTCCGGAGCGAAAAAACAACTTGCCTCCCGGTTTAAGTTTAGCGGCAAACATTCGATAGGACTCCTCCATATAGTTTTTATCACCATAAATATCCAGGTGATCGGCGTCCATGGAAGTTATTACCGACAAATCAGGATTCAAAGTGAGAAATGAGCGGTCATACTCATCGGCCTCAACTACTACCATATTTTTTCCTGCAGATGGTTTCCCGGGCAAGTAATTTGTATTGTAGTTCTTTGAAATCCCTCCCATGAAAGCCGTACAATTATATCCAGCATGTGTGAGAAGGTGCGCAATTATTGAGGATGTTGTTGTCTTCCCATGCGTTCCCGCAACAGCGATAGTGTATGAATCCGCAGTGATCATCCCCAAAACTTCAGACCGCTTTTTCAATGGCAGTCCCAATGTTTTGAAATGATTGAATATTTTTTGATCCTTTGGAATAGCCGGGGTATAAACAACCAAAACTGTTTCCGGATTTCCGGAATTTGAATTTAACGCGACAGGAATTGAGTCCGGTTCATCTTTAAATGAAATACGAATGCCCTCTTTCTCTAACTCCGCCGTCAACGTTGTCGGCGTTTTATCATAACCGGACACATCTTTTCCCAAAGATTTGAAATAGCGCGCCAAAGCCGACATTCCGATTCCTCCGATGCCAATGAAATAAATATGCGTCAGCTTTTCTGTTTTCAAAAGATTGATTCTTATAAATCTGAACGTCTGATTCAACTAATAATTTTATTTTCCGCTCAAACGATAAACTTCAAGTGCGATCGTTTTATCTGCATCCCTTTTTGCCAAAAGGGCTATTTCATTTTTCAATCTGTTGCATTCATCCGTGTCCTTCAGCAATTGGATCAGGCGGCTTATTAAATTTCCTCTTGCATCTTTATCACTCACCATCACCGCAGCATGCTTCTCGACCAATGCCATTGCATTTTTGGTCTGATGATCCTCTGCGACATTTGGCGATGGAACCAGGATGGCAGGTTTTGCAACGATAGCTAACTCTGACAGAGAACTTGCTCCGGCTCTGGAAACAATCATATCAGCGGCTGTATATGCCAGGTCCATTCGCGGAATAAAATCAAAGACCTTTAACCAATCATTACTTTCCGATTCAAGTTTCCTGGCTTCTTGAAAGAATGCCTTTCCTGTTTGCCATAAAACCTGAACACCATAGTCTGCTAAGTCTTTCCAACCAAAGCTGAAACTTTCATTAATTGTTCTGGCGCCAAGGCTTCCGCCTATTACAAGTACAGTTTTTAATCCGGTCTTCAATCCAAAATGACTCAATGCTTCATCTTTGCTGAACTTTCCGGATCCAATATCCTGGCGAACCGGGTTTCCGGTGAGAATGATCTTATCAGCAGGAAAGTATCTGTCCATCTTATCATAGGCGACACAAATCTTTTTTGCCTTCCGCGAGAGTATTCTATTGGTGATACCGGCGTAAGAGTTCTGTTCCTGAATGAGCGTTGGCACATTCATAAGAGATGCTGCGAAGAGCAATGGGCCACTTGCGTAACCACCGACACCTACGACTACATCAGGTTTGAAAGAACGAACAACTGATCTTGCCTTCCACAAGCTTCCGATTATCCGGAAGGGAACCTTTAAGTTTGATAAACTTGCACTCCTTTTTATTCCTGTAATATTTAATCCGACAATTTCATATCCTGCAGCAGGTACTTTCTCCATTTCCATTCTTCCTTCAGCTCCGACGAACAGGATCTTATTGTTGCTGTTCATCGACTTCAATGCATTCGCAATGGCAAGAGCGGGAAAGATATGACCGCCGGTCCCACCTCCGCTAATTATTACACGTATCTCAGGCGGTTGCGAGTTCATGACCTCCCTCTTTCTTTTCTTTTTCTACCTGACGACTAACACTCAGAATTATTCCAATGGAAATACTGGTAAACCAGATAGAAGTTCCACCCATACTAAGCATCGGAAGAGGCTGACCAGTAACCGGGAATATGTTTACGGCAACAGCCATATTTATCATTGCCTGAAATACCAGCAGAAATGTACAGCCTACAGAGAGCAAAGTTCCAAACGCCATGGGGCTGTGATGAATGAACCGTATCACCCGAAAGAATAATATCAGATACAGAATGATTACTAATACTCCGCCAATTAAGCCATATTCTTCGATAATAATTGCATAAATAAAATCTGAATAAGGATGTGGGAGATAATTTCTTTGCACACTGTTTCCCGGAAATACTCCAAGGACACCACCGGTTGCTACAGCGATCTTTGCCTGATTAGCCTGATAATTATCTGATTCGTTTCCATCGGCAAATCTCTCCACACGACTCTTCCATGTCTCTATCCTTCCTGTATTACCCGTGGCATAAGCAATAGCCACATATAAACCGAAACACACCAGTCCGATTCCTGCAAGTGACAGTATATACTTTATATCGATTCTACCGATGAACATCAGAAAACAACATGAAGCGAATAATAATCCAGCCGTAGAAAAGTTAGCAGGAAGAATTAAACCACAAACAAATAATACCGGTAGGATAACGGGGACAAAAGCAGATTTGAAACTTTTAATTTCAGCTTGCTTCCGTGAGAGTATTCTGGCCACATACATGATCAGCGCCAACTTCGCAAAATCAGATGTTTGAAAGGTGATATTTGTCCCCGGCAATGTTAACCAACGGGTTGCTTCATTCAAATTTGTACCCCCTAATAAGGTAATGGCAAGTAGCGGTATCGTTATAATTAATGCAATGGCAGAAATTTTTGAGTAATAGGTGTACTTAACCAGATGAGACAAGTACATCAACACTAATCCGAAACCAAGAATTACAAGATGCTTCAACAAATAATACGTAGTGTTCCCACTCTGATACCGGTACGCAAGAGTGCCTGTACTGCTATATACAGCGAGCAAGGAAAAGATGGACAAGATGAAGACAATCAGCCAAATGGTCCTATCACCTTTAAAGTATTTGTCGAGCCAGGTAGCCTGTATGTTTGCAATACTCATTTTTGAATTTATTACCTTATTAGGACTTAGACTAAAGTGCCCTTACTGCCTGCTTGAACTGTCTTCCACGATCTTCGTAATTTTCGAAGAGGTCGAAACTTGCGCAAGCCGGAGAGAGAAGAACAACATCACCTTTTTTCCCGAGTTGATATGCAGCATTGACGGCTTGTTCCGCTGTCGTTACTTCGACGATGGAAGGAACCAGGTCCTTAAATGCTTTGAGGATCTTTTTATTATCCGAGCCAAGACAAACAATCGCCTTTACTTTTTCTTTCACCAATTCAGATAGCATAGAATAGTCATTTCCTTTATCCACACCTCCGAGGATAAGAACAACAGGCTTGTTAAAGCTTTCTAGAGCATACCAGGTAGAATTTACATTAGTTGCTTTTGAATCGTTAACAAACTCAATTCCGTGAACAGTGCTCACATGTTCGAGACGGTGTTCAACATTTTTAAAGTCAGAGAGGCTTTCGCGTACAGATTCTTTCCTGATTTCAAGGACGCGTGCAGAGATTCCTGCAGCCATAGAATTGTACAAATTGTGTTTCCCTTGTAGGGCGAGTTCATGAATAAGCATAGAGTAGTTGTGTTGGTTAGTGGTTATTTGGAGTTGATTGTTTTCGAGCCAGGCGCCTTCTCTCAGAGTTTTTTTTATGGAGAAGGGATACCGGTGTGCTTGTATATCTTTATCAGGAAAGAATTTCTGTGTTAGCTCATCATCCGCACAATAGATGAAAGAATCCTTTTCCGTCTGATTGCGGGTGATACGGAATTTTGATGCAGCATATTTATCGATGCTGTAATCGTATCTGTCAAGGTGATCAGGAGTGATGTTTGTGAGAACCGAGATGTGACATTTAAAATCAACAAGTCCGTCTAACTGAAAGCTGCTTAGTTCCAGAACGTAGTAATCATGATCCTTTTCAGCTATCTGCATAGCCAGACTTTTACCAATATTGCCTGCGAGTCCCACATTCTTTCCTGCATTCTTAAGAATATGATGGGTAAGCAAAGTGGTAGTTGTTTTACCATTGGTACCGGTAATTCCCACCATGCATGCATTTGAGAAGCGGCCTGCATATTCAATCTCACTGATTACCGGGATATTCTTCTCATGAATTTTTTTCAACAGAGGAGCTTTGTCCGGAATACCAGGACTTTTAATTACTTCAGTTGCATCTAAAATGGCGGACTCCGTATGCTTTCCTTCTTCAAAAGTGATATCATGCTTTTTCAGTATGTCTTTGTACTCCGGCTTGATATTTCCCAAATCTGAAACGAACACAGATTGGCCCTTTGCTTTGGCCAATACGGCAGCACCAACGCCACTCTCGGCTGCACCGAGTATGACGAGTAAAGTAGAACTGCTATTTCCTGTGTGGATAGACATGAATTATTTATCTGAGCTTTAATGTGATGATGGTTAGAACGGCAAGAAATATTCCTACAATCCAAAATCTGGATACGATCTTAGATTCGTGATAACCCAATTTCTGATAATGATGATGCAAGGGGGACATTCTAAAAATTCGCCGCCCTTCTCCGTATTTCTTTTTTGTGTACTTGAAATAGCTGACCTGCACGATCACGGAAAGATTTTCAATAAGAAATATTCCACATAGTATTGGAATAAGAAGTTCTTTGCGGATGGCGATTGCGAATGTTGCAATGATTCCCCCAAGAGCCAGGCTTCCTGTATCACCCATAAATACCTGTGCGGGATAGGCATTGTACCACAGAAAACCCACACATGCCCCAACGAAGGCAGCAATGAAAACCACCAGCTCTCCTGCATTGGGGATATACATAATGTTGAGATAATTTGCGAATACAGTATTACCCGAAACGTATGCAAGCACACCAAGAGTTGCTCCAATAATTGCTGAAGTACCGGTAGCAAGTCCGTCGATACCATCTGTGATGTTTGCACCATTGGATACCGCAGTGATGATCAAAATCACCATGGGAACAAAAATGATCCAAGACCAACGGCGATAATCCTCTCCAATCCATTTAATCAGGTATGCATAATCAAATTCATGATCTTTGATGAATGGAATTGTGGTGATTGTTGATTTTACAGCCTTAGGTGCATACAATACATTTTCTTTAGCGCGGATATCATCGATCACGCTTGCACTGCTGCTCTGCTGTACAAGAATTTTCTCGCTTGGCAGACGCTCTTTTACAACTACATTAGGGTTATAATAAAGCGTGAACCCTATGATGATACCAAGACCAACCTGTCCGAGAATTTTAAACTTCCCTGCGAGTCCGGCCTTATCTTTCTTAAATACCTTAATATAATCGTCGACATAACCGATAAAACCCAGCCACACGGTGGTGACGATCATAATAATGACATAGACATTAAGAAGCCTTGCAAATAAGAATGTTGGAATCAAAATTGCCGCCAGAATAATCAAACCACCCATGGTTGGGGTGCCCTGCTTTTCTTTTTGTCCTTCAAGACCCAGCTCACGTACAATCTCGCCAACCTGACGTCTTTGCAGATATCGGATGATATTTTTACCAAGGAGAAGAGAAATCACCAGTGAAGTGATGATGGCAGAAGCAGCACGGAAGGAAATGTACTGAAACACACCTGTGCCGGGTATCCTTAGTTCCTTGTGCAAATAATCGAAAAAATAATATAGCATATCAGTTAGTTGTGTTCAACATTTCATTCAACACTTGCTTATCATCGAAAGGACTTCTCTTGCCCTTTACTTCCTGGTACTTTTCATGGCCTTTACCTGCAACGAGTATAATATCACCCGGCTGAGCCAAGGCTACTGCCGTTTTTATTGCTTCTTTTCTGTCGACTATAGAAAGCGTCTTTCTGGTTTCTGCAGGAGGTACACCTTTTTCCATTTGCTGAATTATTACAGCCGGATCTTCTGAACGGGGATTGTCGGAGGTGAGAATTACGCGATCACTCAACTCACAGGCAATTTTTGCCATGAGAGGTCGCTTCGCAGCATCCCGGTCTCCGCCGCATCCAACTATGGTGATCACACGGCCTTTGCCCAGACTCACATCATGAATGGTTTTGAGCACATTCTGCAAGGCATCCGGCGTGTGAGCGTAATCGACAACACCGACAACCTTTTGTGTTGACGTCACAAAATCAAAACGACCTTCGACGGCATTGAGCGTACTCAGAACTGTGAGCACTTTGAGTTTCTCCTCACCCAAAAGAATAGCTGTAGAATATGCTGCCGTGAGGT
>Ga0138256_10003338_pt1 | contig 17063 bp, 13 predicted proteins | sample KNB2016incub_MG_FD_105486 | JGI IMG/M metagenome (GOLD analysis project Ga0138256, IMG submission 105486) | Active sludge microbial communities from wastewater in Klosterneuburg, Austria - KNB2014incub_MG | ecosystem: Engineered > WWTP > Activated sludge > Unclassified | place: Austria... | reverse complement strand
GAAGCCACGCGCGACCTTGATGCTTGTGAGACCCTGTTCATCGTTTGCTCGAAGACCTTCACCACGCAAGAGACCTTGACCAACGCCCATGCGGCGCGGGCATGGGCCGTGGGCCAGCTAGGCAGCGACTCGGCGGTGGGGCGACATTTCGTCGCGGTCTCGACGAATGCGCAGGCCGTGGCGCAATTCGGCATCGCCACAGAGAATATGTTTGGCTTCTGGGACTGGGTCGGCGGTCGCTATTCGATGGACTCTGCGATTGGGCTGTCGACCATGATCGCAATCGGGCCGCAACATTTTCGCGAAATGCTGGCCGGCTTTCATACGATGGACGAGCACTTTCGCCACGCGCCCATCGAGCAAAACATGCCTGCGCTGCTTGGCCTACTGGCGGTCTGGAACAACAACTTTGTCGGCGCGGCAACGACTGCCGTCTTGCCATATGACCAGTACCTGAAGCGCTTCCCTGCCTATCTTCAACAGCTGACGATGGAGAGCAACGGCAAGCACGTGACGCAGGGCGGCCAGCGCGTCGACGTTGAAACCGCGCCGATACTGTGGGGTGAACCAGGCACCAACGGACAACATTCTTTCTATCAGTTGCTCCACCAGGGCACACGGCTTGTGCCCTGCGACTTCATCGGCTTCTGCCAGGGCCTGAATCCCTTGGGAGATCAGCATGACCTGTTGATGGCCAACCTCTTCGCCCAGAGTGAGGCGCTGGCTTTTGGCAAGACTGCCCAAGAAGTGGCCGCTGAAGGCACTGCGCCTGAGCTGGTGCCGCACCGCGTGTTCGACGGCAACCGGCCGAGCAACACGATTTTGGCCGAACGGCTGACGCCGGCGACGCTGGGCGCGTTGATCGCGCTCTATGAACACAGCGTCTTCACGCAGGGCGTCATTTGGGGCATCGACTCGTTCGACCAATGGGGGGTCGAGCTCGGCAAGGTGTTGGCACAGCGCGTGCTGCCTGAGCTCGATGGCGCAAGTGAAGTTCCGCTCGGCCATGACAGCTCAACCAATACATTGATCGAGCGCTATCGTCGCCAGCGCCGACCCAACCCCAAAGCTATCCGAACCTGAAGGAGCGACTATGACCACACTGATCAGTCCTCTGGCCGGCAAGCCCGCGCCGCGCTCGCTGCTCGTCGATGTGCCCCGGCTTGTGACTGGCTACTACACCGGTTTGCCCGACCCGACGGTGCAATCGCAACGCGTGGCCTTCGGCACCTCTGGTCATCGTGGCTCGTCGCTTGATCTTTCGTTTAACGAACAACATGTGCTGGCGATCACCCAGGCCATTTGCCAGTATCGCCAAAGTCAGGAGATCACCGGCCCTTTGTTTTTGGGCATCGACACCCACGCACTGTCGCAACCGGCCTGCTCCACCGCACTCGAGGTTCTGGCTGCCAACGGTGTCGACGTGATGCTGGCGACGAACGACGACTACACGCCGACCCCGGCTGTTTCGCACGCCATCCTGGCGTACAACCGAGGTCGCACTTCAGGCTTAGCCGACGGCATTGTCGTAACGCCCTCGCACAACCCCCCGGACAATGGCGGCTTCAAGTACAACCCGCCCAACGGTGGCCCTGCGGGTTCCGACATCACAGGCGGCATCGAGGCCGCAGCGAACCGCTTCCTCGAGACTTCGCTTACCGGTGTCAAGCGGATGTCCTATGCGCAAGCATTGCACGCGGCGACGACACACCGCCACGACTTCGTCGACGCCTATGTCGCCGACCTCGGCAATGTGATCGACTTCGACGTCATTCGTGATTCCAAGGTCCGCATCGGCGTCGATCCGCTCGGGGGCGCGGGTGTGCACTACTGGGCTCGCATAGCCGAACACTATCGGCTCGACCTGACCGTCGTCAGCGATTTGGTTGACCCGACCTTTGGCTTCATGTCCGTCGACTGGGATGGCAAGATTCGTATGGATCCTTCGTCACCCTATGCAATGCAACGTCTGCAAGGTATGAAAGACCGATTCGATATCGCGTTCGCTTGCGATACCGATCACGATCGCCACGGTATTGTTACGCCCACGTTCGGTTTGATGCCACCCAACCACTACCTTACGGTTGCCATCGACTATTTGTTCAGGAATCGGAACTCATGGAGCGAGCACGCCGGGATCGGCAAGACGGTTGTCAGCACCAGCTTGATAGACCGCGTCGCAACACGACTTGGTCGAAAACTCTTTGAAGTACCGGTCGGATTCAAATGGTTTTCAGCGGGACTCTTGGACGGTTCGCTGGGTTTTGGCGGCGAGGAGAGCGCTGGCGCCAGCTTCTTGCGCCGCGACGGCAAGGTCTGGACCACTGACAAAGACGGTCTTGTGCCAGCGCTGCTGGCCGCCGAGATCACGGCACGTTGTGGGCAAGATCCTGCGCAAGTTTACGCGGAGTTGGTGCAGCAACTCGGTGAGCCGGTCGCCGACCGCGTCGAGGCGCCGGCGAATGCAGCGCAAAAGAAGCAGCTTGCCGCTCTGAAGTCCGCGGACATTACCGCGCACGAACTCGCCGGTGAAACGATCACGGCTGTGCTTGACCGTGCACCCGGCAACAACGCGGCCATCGGCGGCATCAAGATCACCACCCAGAATGGCTGGTTCGCCGCCCGACCGTCGGGCACCGAAGATATCTACAAGATCTACGCCGAGAGTTTCAATGGGCACGATCACCTCCAGCGCATCCTGAAGGAAGCGCAGGCAATCGTCGACAAGGCGATCTCTTCACCGTGACAGTTGACCCCGCTGACGATGCAATGCTCGAACGTCTGCAGCGAGGCGCGTTTGAGTATTTTCTGAAAGCGTATAACCCGCGTAATGGGCTGGTGGCCGACACGATGCGAGAGGGCGCACCGTCAAGCATCGCGGTGATTGGCTTCGCGCTGTCGGCCTACCCAGTGGGCATTGAGCGCGGTTGGATGGAACGCACCGAAGCCGTTCGGCGCTCCTTGGTTACGCTACGTTTCCTCATGGGCAGCGATCAGTCGGGTAGCGCGCACGCAACTGGGTATCGGGGCTTCTACTTCCACTTCCTTGATATGGAACTCGGCACACGTGTGTGGCTCTCGGAAGTCTCTTTGATTGACACAGGTTTCCTGATGGCCGGTGTACTAACTGCGGCGACCTACTTCGATGCTGACACAATCGAAGAACGTGAACTGCGCCAGTTGGCTAACGCGCTCTACCGGCGCGTTGACTGGCGTTGGGCGCAGCGCTATGGAGGTGCGGTGACGCATGGCTGGAAGCCCGAGTGCGGCTTCCTCAATTACGGCTGGGAAGGCTACAGCGAGGCCATCCTACTCTACGTGTTGGGCCTGGGCTCGCCCACCCATGCACTCACTGATGAAAGCTTTCCCGCCTGGACCGTAACCTACCAGTGGGAGAACCTGTACGGCCACAACTTCCTGGTTGCCGGGCCACTTTTTATTCACCAGTTTTCGCACGCATGGATCGATTTTCGCGGCATCCGCGATGCTTTCATGCGCGAGAAAGACTGCGACTACTTCGAGAACAGCCGGCGTGCCACCTATGTGCAACGCGAGTATGCAATGCGCAACCCCCGCAGCTTTACCGGCTACGGTGCCGACTGCTGGGGCCTGTCGGCTGGCGACGGACCCCAGGCCGAAGCGCGTAGCATCGCCGGCCGCAACCAGACGTTTTATGGCTATGCCGCACGCGGTGTGCCCTACGGCCCTGACGACGGCACACTCTGCGGCTCGTCGACGTTGTCGTCGTTGGTCTTCGCACCTGAGCTCGTGCTGCCTGCGCTGCGCGCGCTGGAGGCGCGATCCGGTACCAATGACCCATCCCTCATTCGCGCCAGCGGCTTCAACCCGACCGTGGCTGAGGCCGGCCCCAATGGCTGGATCTCTCCGGGTGAATTCGGCCTTGACCAAGGCATGATCGTACTGATGATCGAAAATTACCGCAGTGGGCTGCCGTGGCGGCTGGGCCGCGCCAACCCGTTTGTGCGCGCAGGGCTGCACCGGGCGGGCTTCAAAGGTGGCTGGCTGTAGTCAGTCGATCATGGACTCTTCTATGCCTCAACCTTCTACCCTGCCACCCCTGCCCCATACCGGTATTCACGACAGTGAGCTCTGCCTCAACGGCCGCCCGCCGGACTGGCGCAACCCGCAACCGCGCGAACCTTATCACCTACTCGTTATTGGAGCTGGGCCAGCCGGGCTAATGGCCGCCCGGGCTGCGGCGGCGCTTGGCGCTCGCGTGGCGCTCATTGAAAAACACCTGCTGGGCGGTCTGGCACTCAACTACAGTGCAGTGCCCTCGCAAGCGCTGATCCGCACCTCGCGCCTGCATGCCGAGATGCGTAACGCGGCGGCCTACGGAGCCCGGACGCCACCCATCACCGAGGGCGATTTCCCCCAGGCGATGGAGCGCATGCGCCGCATCCGCGCACGCATTGGCCGCACCGACTCGGCACAGCGTATTGCCGCCGATGGCATCGATCTCTTCTTTGGCACAGCACGTTTTGTCGGTGTAGACACGGTCGATGTGGACGGCCTGCGCCTGCGCTTCAAGAAGGCGCTGATCGCCACCGGATCGCGTGCCGTGCTGCCAACGCTTCCGGGCCTCGACGCCGCCGGCTACCTTACGAACGAAACGTTGTTCGACCTGACCGAGCTGCCCGCCAGCGTGCTCGTGATCGGAGGCGGCCCGGTGGGCTGCGAGTTGGCGCAGGCACTGTGCCGCTTCGGTTGCCGCACCATCATCGCCCATTCGCAGCCGCTGTTCCTGCCAAAGGAAGAACGTGATGCCGCCCAGTTGCTGGCCGAGGCACTGGCACGCGACGGTGTCGAGGTCCATCTCAACACAAGGGCAGTCAACGTGCGTGTTGAAGGTGGCAAAAAACTTGTCGAAACGATCAACGACGGCAACGTCGCGACGATCACCGTCGACGCGATCCTCACCGGCATCGGCCGCAGGCCATCACTCTCTGGCCTGAACCTTGAAGCCGCTGGTGTTGCCTATGTCGCTGACAAGGGCATCGTCGTCGATGATTTTTTGCGCACTTCGAACCGGCGCATCTTTGCTGCCGGCGATGTCTGCCTGGAGCACCAATTCGTCGATGTCGCTGCGGCATCGGCGCGCATCGTCGTGCACAATGCGCTGTGTTTTGGCCGCGAACGCATGAGTGCTTTGACGATTCCGTGGTGCACCTACACCGACCCCGAGATCGCCCATGTCGGTATGTACGTACGGCAAGCGCGTGAACGCGGTATCCCCGTGACAACCTACACGGTGCCGATGCATGAGGTTGACCGGGCGATCATCGACGGCGAAGAAAGCGGTTTTGTGAAAATCCACGTTCGTGACGGCACCGACACCATCCTGGGTGCCACGGTGGTGGCGCACCACGCCAGCGAGATGATCAACGGCCTGTCGCTGGCAATGGTCGCCGGTATCGGTCTGGGAACCATTTCACGTGTTATTCACACCTACCCGACACAGGCAGAGGGTATCAGGAAGGCCGCAATGGCCTATGGCATCACCTCGCCTTCCAGATGGATGCGGTGGCTACAGCGACGCTGGTTTTTACACTGACTGCAAACGGGTTTAAAAGTATAGGTAAACACGACTGACAAATGATCTTTCCATTGACTGGCGCACTTATGTCATCGCCGTGAGTGCTTTTGGTACATCGGATATTGAATGGTTTTACTATCACTTTGATAGCGTATTAGGTAAATTACACGAGGGCTACAGCCCCAATTGATACATGAAAATGATTTCCAAGTACGGCTGCTTTCGGTTGCTGGCAGTGTTGATCGCCGGGGTGTTGGGCAGCCACGTGGCTATCGGTGCGCCGACGGATGGGGCGCAATTGCTGGCGCGGCGTGCGCAACTGCAAGCCGAATTGCAGGCGCAGGCCTTTGGTGAGCCGCTGGTGCTGCGTTCTCAGGACGATGGCAAGCGATTGGAGGGCGAGGTCTATGCCGAGCTGGGGCAGCCCATGGAGCGTATTCGCAGCATGCTGGGTTCTGGCGAATCGGTGTGCGGCATGCTTTTCTTGCATCTCAATGTGCGGTCCTGCCTGTCCGAACAGACGTCAGAGGGGTTGGTGCTGCACATGGCAGCCGGCCCCAAGCAAGGCGCCACGCCCGCTACCACGTACCGCATGGACTACCGCATGGTGGTTGAGGCTACAAAAGCCGACTACTTGCGTGTGAGCTTGAAGGCGCAGCGCGGGCCGCTGGGCACGTACGACTACCGCATTGTGTTTGAGGCCGCGCCTGTGGATGCACAGCGCAGCTTTCTGCGGGTTGGCTACGCTTATGGTTACGGCTCCCTGGCAAAGATGGCCTACGGCCTGTATCTGACCACGGTGGGGCGTACCAAGATTGGTTTCACCGTATTGGGCCGTGGCGCAGATGGTGCACCCCAATATATACAGGGCGAACGCGGCTCAATGGAACGTAATGTCGTGCGCAACTACCTGGCCTTGCAGGCCTATACCAGCGTACCAACGGGTAGCGACCAGGTGCAGACCGAAGCGCGGCTGCGTACCTGGTTTGCGCTGACTGAGCGCCACGCGGCGCAATTACACGAAATGGATCTAGCCCAGTATCTGGAGATCAAGCACGAAGATCTTAAGGACATGGCAGCGGCCGCAAGCCTACGGTAAAACCAGTCCGTCCATGCGCACCACCTCAAAGCTGGCGCCTTTAACGCTTCCCAGTTCAGCAAGCAGCTTGTCGTTATTCCAGCGGTCGTCTGGTGCGCCGCTGACGAACCAGTTGGAGCCGTTGTCCGCCACCAGCATCCCGTAGGTTTTCATTGCCTGCAGGATGGCACGGCTTTCGGTGCTGAAGCTGGCCGGGATCACATAGCTGGCCTTCAGGCGCACCCGCATACCCATGGGCGCCAGGCTGGCGCTGGTGTTGCCAGAGGCCCAGTGCGTGGCCGGCGGCACATAGGCCTTGCGTGTGCTGCTAACGGTAAAGCGGAATGCATGGCGAATCACACCACTGGCAGCCTCGTCATAGCGCACCAGGCCGGGGAAGATGGGCAGGCCGGCGGCATCGGCACTGGTCCAGCCAGGCTGCCCCGTGGGGCGCACGGTGTTGGAGTTCAGGTGGAACACCGCGCCGCCACTGGCCTTCCAGCTGCCATCGACCTGCGGGTAGGCGTTGCCCATTTCGTACAGGCGGTTGGCGTCGCGGTCAATCACCAACACATGGCGGTCACCGTCAAAGGCCCCGCCATTGGCCAGCGCGCCTTCGATGGGTGCATTGGCTGGAACCGGGTAAGGCCCAGGATCACTCTCGTCGCCATAATCGGTGAAACTGATGGCTACTTTGGGCTGGCCATTGCCCACCACCACATAGGGAATGCCGATAGGCGCACCGTCATACAGGCCGGCACCAAAATCCGGGTGCAGCCCGCGCGTGAGGCCAATGCTGGCAATGAGCGTGTCTGAGTTGGGGTCTATGGCGGCAGATGAGATGTCGGTGTTCCAGGCGTTGTCTGCAGGGAAGGGCACCGCGCCGTTGAGGTTGGCGCCAATGCCCAGGTCGGCAGCTGCCAGGTTGCCAAAAATGGCGTCGGCACTTCCGGTGCTCGCGCTTAACACCACATAGTTGTTGATGTGTACCCGCGCATTGTTGTAGGTGCTGCCCTGGTAGCCGATGGCGCCCAGGGTCAGCAAATTGCTGGTTGTATCAAAGCTGTTGGGTGTGGCACTGCCACCATCTACACCCAGGAGGGTGTAAGACGACACGGTAGCCCGCACCTGTCGGTAGGTAGTGCTGCCCAATGTGATGGTGTCCAGCGAGAGCAAGGTGGTGGCCGGGTCAAACGTGTCTGCGGCATGGGCGGCCAGTGCCACCACGCCCAAGGTGGCCAGCGTGCCGACAAGGTACGGTCGCATGAAGAACTCCTGGAAAGGTAATGCCAGGGAATCTTGCCAGTAGGGCCCGGTGGGCGGGTGGCCTTTTACGTTGCGTTACCAATTGCCGCAGGCAAACCAAAGTCCTGCTCAACGGCGGCGCCCGGAAAGTGGAAGCGTACCGGGCCGTCTGGGCGCGCGTTGAGATACTGCACCACCATGGGGTCACTGCTGGCACGCACGGCGTTGACGCTGCCTTCGAAGGCAACCTTGCCGCTGGCCAGCACGATCACATGGTCGGCAAGCTCCAGCGTGTGCTTGGTTTCGTGGGACACAAATACGCTGGTCAAACCCATGGAATCGTTGAGCTGGCGGATCAGTCGCGCTGCGGTTTTGAGCGAAATCGGGTCCAGGCCAGAAAAGGGTTCGTCGTACATCACCAGTTCGGGGTCTAGCGCAATGGCGCGCGCCAGTGCAATGCGCCGGGCCATGCCGCCGGAGACTTCGCTTGGCATCAGATCGCGCGCGCCACGCAGGCCCACTGCGTTGAGCTTCATCAGCACGATGTCGCGGATCAGCGGCTCTGCCAGGTCGGTGTGCTCGCGCAGAGGAAAGGCCACGTTGTCAAACACACTCAAGTCGGCAAACAGGGCGCCGAACTGGAACAGCATGCCCATGCGCCGGCGCGCTGCATACAGCTGTGTCTGGTCCATCTGGCCCACGTCCTGCCCGTCAAACAGCATGGCACCCGATTGCGCCTTCTGCTCGCCGCCCATCAAGCGCAACGTAGTGGTCTTGCCGGCGCCCATGGGGCCGATCAGGGCTGTGACCTTGCCGCGCGGAATGGTGAGCGAAACCGAATCGAGTACCCGATGGTCGCCATAGCTAAAGCTCAAATTGCGAAATTCGACAAGCGAAGTGGATGCGGTGTTGGCCATGATGTCCCAATCATAGGGGATTCCCCCGGCCGGCCCTAGCCGTTATATTGATGCACCATGCTGCGCTATCTCATCATCCCCGTCACCCCGTTTCAACAAAATTGCTCGCTGGTCTGGTGCGACCAGACGCTGGACGCGGCGGTTATCGACCCCGGTGGCGACTTGGACCGGGTGCTGGGCGAGGTGCAGCGCCTGGGCCTTTCGCTCAAACAGATCTGGTTGACCCACGCCCATATCGACCACGCCGGCGGCGCCGGCGAGCTGGCCGAGCGGCTGCAACTGCCCATCATTGGCCCGCACACCGGCGACCAGTTCTGGATTGACGGCCTGGCGCAGCAAAGCCAGATGTTTGGCTTTGCCCGGGCCAAGCCCTTTACGCCCACGCGCTGGCTGCAAGATGGCGATACCGTCACGGTCGGCAATAGCACGCTTGCCGTGCGCCATTGCCCCGGCCACACGCCAGGCCATGTGGTGTTTTATTCCAGTGAGGCACAGCGTGCCTTTGTAGGCGACGTGCTGTTTGCCGGCTCCATTGGCCGCACCGACTTTCCGCAGGGCGACCATGACACGCTGATCGCCAGCATCACACAGCGCTTGTGGCCCATGGGTAACGACACGGTGTTCATCCCCGGCCACGGGCCCGAGAGCACGTTCGGGCAGGAGCGGCGCAGCAACCCCTACGTGGCCGATAGCTGACTGCCGATCTGCAAGGGCAGCGCGGGTCAATACCGTAGCTGTCCGTCGGTATCCAGGATCGCCAGTTCCACGTAGGACGAGCCGGTGTGACTGTGGGGCGAGTAATGCGCCACGAACTTGCCAAAGCTGATGTCGCCGCCCGTTTCCAGACCCTTAATGAAGCTCTCGGTGCTCAGGTTTTTGCCCGCGCGTTTGAGTCCTTCCACCAGTATCTTGGCGTGGATAAAGCCTTCAAATTGTGAGGTTGATGGCTTGGCATCAGGGCCCTTGGCCTTGGTCAGCCGCAGGTATTCCTGCACTACCGGCACGGAAGGGTTGCGCAGTGACGGCATGATCTGCGCCAACACAATGCCGCGCGCAGCGGTGCCCAGTTCACGATTCAGCATATCGGTACTGACCACCGAAAAGCCATAAATCACCGGGTGGCTTGCAGTGGCATTGAGCGCCTTTACAAACCCGGTAAAGGTTGCGCCGGCCGTGCCCATCACCACTGCCTGGGGGTCGGCCTGAACAATGGCGGCGGCGGCTGCCTTGAAGTCGGGCGCCTTGGGGTCGATCTTGACAAAGGTGGGGAGGTCCAGTTTGCGCGCCTGCGCTGCATTTTTGACTTCCGTCATCAGGGCGTTGCCGAAGCCGTCGTCCTGGTAGACCATGGCCAATCTTGTGATGCCGACCACCAATTGTTGTTGGACGATGCGTTGCGCCTCATTGGCGTAGCTGGCGCGTACGTTGAAAAGGTAGCGGTTGTAGTTGTCCCGGAAGGTGGTTGCACCGGTAACCGGGCCAAAAATAACGGTCTTGTTTTCTGTCACCAGCGGCAAAATGGCCGCCGTGTTGGCAGTGCCGGTGCTGTTGTAGACCAAGAATACCCGGTCTTCTAACAACATTTTGCGCGTGTTTTCCACCGTGCGCTTCACGTCAAAACCGTCGTCAACGGGTTTGTAGACGAGCTTGCGGCCATAGATGCCACCGCTGGCGTTAACGGCATCAAAATACAAATTCGAGCCCACCGTGTATTCCGTGGTTTGGGGGCCCAGCGGGCCTGTCAAGACGGCGGAGGAGCCGATCAGGATTTCGGTGTCGCCGACGCCGGAATCACCAGCCAGCAAAGGAGCCGCAGCCAGCAGGGCGGACGAGAGAATGACAGCTTTCAGTGCGGTTTTCATGGGTTTATGTAATTATTAAATATAACCATATTACGGTGAATGGGCGACTCAATCAACGCGGGTTTCTCCTAGGGGTGGGAGCCCCGCAAGGCTGGCACTTGACTGTCGGCCCGAGCCGCGTATGCCCGGCATGCGGCACAATCTGTCCAGTCACTTTCTACGCAATTGATCATGTCTGACACCACCACCATCGCTCCCAGGGACAAAGCTGACATCCTGGCCCAGGCACTGCCGTACATCCGCAAGTTCCATGGCAAGACTATGGTCATCAAATACGGTGGCAACGCCATGACCGACCCGGCGCTGCAAAAGGCCTTTGCCGAAGACGTGGTGCTGTTGAAACTGGTGGGCATCAACCCGGTGGTGGTGCACGGCGGCGGCCCGCAAATTGAAGGGCTTCTCAAGCGCCTGGGCAAAAAGGGTGAGTTCATCCAGGGCATGCGGGTGACCGATGCCGAAACCATGGAGGTGGTGGAGTGGGTGCTGGCTGGCGAAGTGCAGCAGGACATTGTGGGTCTGATCAACCAGGCCGGTGGCAAGGCCGTGGGCCTGACCGGACGCGACGGCGGCATGATCCGCGCACAAAAACTCAAGATGCTGGACAACGCCGACCCCACCAAAGAGCACGATGTGGGCCAGGTAGGTGACATCGTCAGTGTGGACCCTAGCGTGGTCAAAGCACTGCAGGACGACGCTTTCATCCCGGTGGTCAGCCCCATCGGCTTTGGTGAAAACAACGAGAGCTACAACATCAACGCCGACGTGGTGGCCGCCAAGTTGGCCACCGTGCTAAAGGCCGAGAAGCTGATGATGCTGACCAACATAAGCGGTGTGCTCGACAAGAGTGGCCAGCTACTCACCGACCTGACGGCCCAGCGCATTGACGAACTGTTTGCGGACGGCACCATCAGTGGCGGCATGCTGCCCAAGATTGCTGGCGCGCTGGACGCGGCCAAGAGCGGCGTCAACGCGGTGCACATTGTTGACGGGCGGGTGCCGCATGTGCTGCTGCTGGAAATTCTGACCGATCAGGCTTTTGGCACCATGATCCGTTCGTGTTGATTGCTATTATTGTCATAGCTGTATACGCCTATCCGACAAGGGCTGGAGGCCAAAATCATGCGACTCTTATTGGTGGAAGACGATGTCATGGTGGCCAGCGGCATCAAGCTCGGTCTGTGTGGTGCCGGTTATGCGGTGGACTGGGTGGGCAGCGCCGAACGCGCCCTGGAGGTGAGTCGCACTGAATCCTTTGACCTGGCCGTTATCGACATTGGCTTGCCCGGTATGGACGGCCTGGAGCTGACGCAGGTCCTGCGCAAAGAAGGCCGCACTATGCCCGTACTGATCCTGACCGCGCGCGATGCCTTGCAAGACCGGGTGCAGGGGCTGGATCTGGGGGGTGACGACTACATGGTCAAACCCTTTGAGCTGCCTGAACTGCTGGCCCGCCTGCGCGCGCTGTTGCGCCGCTCCCAGGCGGCCACATCTGCCACGTTGAGCTTTGGCCCGCTTGAACTGGACACCGCCCTGCGCCAAGCCTGTGTCCGACCCACCGGCGCGGCCGGTCCCTGTGTGCCGATCGAGCTGGGTCCGCGTGAGTGGACCGTTATGGAATACCTGATGCTGCAGGCCCCCAAACCCGCCAACAAAGACAAGCTCCTGCAGGCCCTGACCGGTTGGGACAAAGAGATCACCCCCAACGCGGTGGAGGTTTATATCTCGCGCCTGCGTGGCAAGCTCGAACCCCACGGCTTGGCGCTGCGCTCCATCCGCGGTTTTGGCTACCGGCTGGAGTTGCTGGCGCCACCGCCCGACGCCGCCCCCGCGCCAACAGCCGGGGCCTGAAAGCCATGCCGGCGCGCCAAGCCATAGCTTCAGGGCTGAAACGGCGTCTGTTGCTGTTGCTGCTGACGCCGCTACTCCTGCTGGCTTCGCTCAATACCTGGTTTGACTTTCGCTCTGCCGACAGCGCTTCATTGCAGCAGGATCGCCAGCTCCTGAGCCTGGTGCCGCTGCTGTCGGCGTCGGTGGTGGCGCGTGGTGCGACCGAGACCGATCCGCCAGTGATGCTGATGGCCCCACCCATAGAAGACTTTCTGAACCAGCGTCGGGGTCTGGCCGCCTTTGCGCTGGTCGGGCGGTATGGCAGCGTGCTGCTGGGGGACCTTTGGCTCAGCGGCATGCCCCCGGCCACGGGTGAGGCCGAGTTTTCCAGCCAGGAGTTTGATGGGGTAACCTTTCGCATCGTCAGCCAGCGCATGAAAACGCCAGCTGGCGAACTGGTGCTGCGCCTGGCCGATGGATCGGACCCGCGTCAGCAGTGGCTGCGCCGCCTGTGGATCAAGGTGGCCCTGCCCAACTTTATCTTGGTGGTAGCCGCGTTTTTTGCCGTGAACTGGGCGGTGCGCCACGCGCTGCGGCCTTTGCTGGCGCTCAAGGATGCGGTCGAGCGGCGCTCGCCACGCGACCTCTCGGCGATGGACGCCGAGGGCGTCCCTGAAGAGGTGCGCCCACTGGTGGAGTCACTCAACCGACTGTTCGATCTGGTCAACGCCCAAGCGGAAAGCCAGCGCAGCTTTGTGGCCGACGCTGCCCACCAGCTGCGCACGCCGTTGGCCGCATTGCAGGCCCAGGTAGAAGCCTGGGCCCAGGCCGTGACCAGTACTGCAGCGCAGGCTGATCCGGGTCGGGTCTATATGGAAAATACGCCTCCAGTCCTCGTCGATATTGAACATACCGCTATTACTTTAGAAGCAAGTCAGGTGTACCGACTGCGTCAGGCGGTGCGCCGCACCTCGCAGTTGGCCAACCAGTTGCTGGCTCTGTCCCGCGCGGATTCGCGCAGCGCCCACATCCAGCCCGTGCAGCGGGTGGATTTGCAGGAGCTGTGCGAAGTCATGCTCGAAACCCATCTGGACGCCGCCACGGCAAAAAACATCGACCTGGGGCTGGAAGCGGCCCAGGTGCACGCAAGTGGCCACACTTGGCTGCTGCGCGAGCTGCTGAGCAACCTGGTGGACAACGCCATCCGCTACACCCAGCGCGGCGGGCGCGTCACCCTGCGCTGTGGCTGGGGCGTTGCGCCCGACGGGAGTGCGCAGCCCTTTCTGGAGGTGGAGGACAACGGCCCCGGCGTTCCAGAGGCCGAACGCGTTCACCTGCTGGAGCGCTTCTACCGCGTACCAGGCACTCTAGGTGAGGGCACCGGCCTGGGTCTGGCCATTGCCGATGAGATCGCCCGGGTGCATTCAAGCCAATTGCAAGTATTGCAAGGACAGGGCGGGTGCGGGCTGCGCATGCGGGTGTGCCTGCCGGCCTAGGGAGAACCTGGCTGTGTCCTAGGAAAAACCCTTGCAGGTGCTATGCGAGAATTGTTCACACCTAACGCTGAGTGCACCATGCCAGACGCCACCATCATCCCATCCACTGACGCTTCCGAGCACGCGCCACAAGGGCTTGAACCGGCGGCACCCGCTACACCAGTGCGTAAGCGCCCCAAACCGGGCGAGCGGCGCATCCAGATTTTGCAAGCGCTGGCCAGCATGCTGGAGCAACCTGGTGGTGAGCGCATTACCACCGCGGCGCTGGCGGCCCGGCTGGATGTGAGCGAGGCAGCCTTGTACCGCCACTTTGCCAGCAAGGCCCAGATGTTTGAGGGGCTGATCGAATTCATCGAGCAGTCGGTCTTCACCCTGGTCAACCAGATTGTGGAACGCGAGCAGACCACCACGGTAGGCCTGGCTGACCAAGGCCCGCGCCAGGCAGCCAAAGTGATCGCCATGCTGGTGCAGTTTGCCGAGAAGAACCCCGGCATGGCCCGTGTCATGGTGGGCGATGCCCTGGTTCATGAGAATGAACGCCTGCAGCAGCGCATGAACCAGTTTTTTGACAAGATTGAATCTACCCTCAAGCAATGCCTGCGCGACGGGGCTCTGTCTGCCGCCTCGGCTACGCCCACGGTGGACGCCCAGATCCGCGCCTCGGTGCTGATGGCCTTTGCCGGTGGACGGCTACAGCGCTTTGTGCGCTCTGGGTACAAGCGCCTGCCGTCCGAGCATCTGGACGCCAGTTTGCGTCTGCTGCTCGGGTAAACCCCCGCGTTTCTTAGGTTTCAGCCTCTAGAAACTGAAAATAGTTGGCTGGCGCCATGGAAATGCTGCAAAATAGCACGATCGTTCTATTTTGTTGTGTCAGGCTCCCATGTCCATCGCCTCTGTGTCCGCCAAGCTGATTCGCAAAACCCGCCCTAAAACTGCGGGCGCGGGTAAGGCGCCTTCCGGGCGCGCCTTGCAAAAAGGCCAGCAAACCAAGATGGCCATTGTGGATGCTGCCTTGGGGCTTGCCACCCACGTGGGGCTGGAAGGCCTGAGCATTGGTGCACTGGCAGAAGCCACCAACATGAGCAAGTCGGGCGTGTTTGCCCATTTCGGCTCGCGTGAAGAGCTGCAGATTTCGGTCATTCACCAGTACTTCACGCTGTTTGAGCGCGACGTTTTCTATTTCGCCATGCAACAGCCACGCGGTCTGCCGCGCGTCAAGGCGCTGTTTGCCAACTGGATGCGGCTGGTGGCCGAAGAAATCCAGGCCGGCTGCATATTTATCAGCGGCGCTGTTGAGTTTGATGACCGCCCGGGCCCTGTGCGCGATGCGCTGGCCACTTCGGTACAGACCTGGCTGGATGCGATGGACCGCGCCATCGTGATGGCCCGCGATTGCGGCCATCTGCGTGCCGATGTGGACGAGCAGCAGATGGCGTTTGAGATTCACGGCCTCATCCTCGCGCTCCACTATGAAGCACGCTTCCTGAAGAAACCGGCTTCGATTGCAAGGGCCAATAAGGGTTTTGAAAATATTCTCGTGCGCTACGGCACACCTTCCGTTTCCTGATCACTGTTCAATAAGGAGTATTCAGCATGCCTACCTATAACCCACCCCTGCGCGATATGCAGTTTGTGATGCACGAAGTGCTCAAGGTTGTCGACGATCTCAAGCAGATTCCCAAGCATGCCGACATGGACGCGGACACCATCACCGCCGTGCTGGAAGAAGGCGGCAAGTTCGCCTCCGAAGTGATTTTTCCGCTCAACATCTCGGGCGATGCAGAAGCCTGCACGCTGGACCCGGTGACCCATGCCGTGACTACACCCAAGGGTTTCAAGGAAGCCTACAAGACCTACATCGAGGGCGGCTGGGCGGCATTGGGCTGCGACCCTGAGTACGGCGGCCAGGGCCTGCCATTTGTGGTGAACAGCATGTTTTATGAAATGCTCAACAGCGCCAATCAGGCCTGGACCATGTACCCCGGTCTGACCCACGGAGCTTACGCCGCCCTGGAAGCCCATGGCACACCCGAGCAGAAAGCCACCTACCTGCACAAGATGACCAGTGGCGAGTGGACCGGCACCATGTGCCTGACCGAACCCCATTGCGGCACTGACCTGGGCTTAATGCGCACCAAGGCCGAGCCTCAGGCGGATGGCACCTACAAGATTACCGGTAACAAGATTTTTATCAGCGCCGGCGAGCACGACATGTCGGACAACATCATCCACCTGGTGCTGGCCCGCCTGCCGGATGCACCCATCGGCATCAAGGGCGTGAGTCTGTTCATCGTGCCCAAGTTCAACGTCAACAAAGACGGCTCGCTGGGTGCGCGCAATGGCATTTATTGCGGTGGCCTGGAACACAAAATGGGCATCAAGGCCAATGCCACCGCCCAGATCGTGCTGGACGAAGCCGTGGGCACCCTGGTAGGCCTGCCCAATAAGGGCATGAACGGCATGTTTGTGATGATGAATGCGGCCCGTCTGGGCGTGGGCAATCAGTCCCTGGGCCTGACCGAAGTCGCTTTCCAAAACGCCTTGGCCTACGCCAAGGACCGCCTGCAAATGCGCAGCCTGTCGGGCACCAAAGCCAAGGACAAGCCAGCGGACCCCATCATCGTGCACCCCGATGTGCGCAAGATGTTGCTCACCGCCAAGGCCTACGCCGAGGGCGGCCGTGCCCTGCAGGGCTTTTGCTCCATGCTGCTGGAAAAAGAGCATTACCACCCCGATGAAAAGGTGCGTGCGGAAAGCGCCGAGATGCTGGCGTTGCTGACACCCATCGTCAAGGCCTTTCTGACCGATAACGGCCACATCTCAACCAATGCCTGCATGCAGGTGTTTGGCGGCCACGGCTTCATCAAGGAATGGGGCATGGAGCAGTTTGTGCGCGACAACCGCATCAACATGATCTATGAAGGCACGAACACCATCCAGTCGCTGGACCTGTTGGGCCGCAAGGTGCTGGGCAACAATGGCGCTACGCTCAAGAAATTTGGCAAGCTGGTGGGCCAGTTGGTGGAGGAAGAAGGCGTCAACGAGAAGATGGCCGAATTCATCACCCCGATCGCCATCTTG
>Ga0138256_10003337_pt1 | contig 17063 bp, 16 predicted proteins | sample KNB2016incub_MG_FD_105486 | JGI IMG/M metagenome (GOLD analysis project Ga0138256, IMG submission 105486) | Active sludge microbial communities from wastewater in Klosterneuburg, Austria - KNB2014incub_MG | ecosystem: Engineered > WWTP > Activated sludge > Unclassified | place: Austria... | reverse complement strand
CATGTAGATCTTTTGCGGACCGACCTGCACGTTCGTTGACCCCGGAGGGGATCATAGCATGTGGATCTGATCGTGATGCTTTCGCGGACCGACCTGCACGTTCGTTGACCCCGGAGGGGTCATAGCATGTGGATCTGATCGTGATGCTTTCGCGGACCGACCTGCACGTTCGTTGACCCCGGAGGGGTCATAGCATGTAGATCTTTCGCGGACCGACCTGCACGTTCGTTGACCCCGGAGGGGTCATAGCATGTAGATCCCAACAGCATGCGTGATCCGACCCTGAAGGGGTCGCAGCCCTTGGAAATACCCTCGACTTGAGCTGCTAAGCCCGGATCCACCATCTTCGCGCCCGTTTTCAACGAAGATGAAAGAGATCACAGATAGCCGGAAGCTCTTGGGCGCCGGACCAGGCCTGACCTTGAAAGAGCTCAGCGGGCTGTACAAGGGCCTTATGAAGCAGCACCACCCGGACCGCTTCCAAGTGGATTCCGAGCGGGAGGAGGCCGAGGCGACCAGCAAGCGCATCATCTCAGCCTATAAGTTGTTGGAGGGGATCCACCCCGAAACCAACGAGTCCAAAGCGGAGGAGTTCGACCAGACCCTTAGCAGCGGCGTGACCAACTGGCAGTACAAGAACCTGGTGCTCCGCGTCAACTTCGGTGACGGCAGCGAGTACGCGTTCTATGGCGTGCAGCCGAACACCTACAAGAAGTTCGTGAACACCGATGGCACCGCGCGTTTCGTGCGCCGTCATCTGGTGGGCGCATGCCCACAGCGCAAGCTGACGAGCGCGGTGGCGGCCTGATCACACCCGATACGAAAGCAGAACGGCGACCAATTGGTCGCCGTTCGTGTTTGACGATGCCTTGCGCGTGCCTTTTCGAGATGCCGGGTCGAGCCCGGCATGACGGACGCGCTGGGGATGGGGGTTCCGCCCGCCGAACGGCGGGCGGAACCCCCATCCCGTGAGTTGTCACCCCGGGCTTGACCCGGGGTCTCGTGGGCTAAGGGTGCAAGTCGCCCACATCGTTTCACGCTTGCCTGGTCACTGGCAACTTCCATTCCCAACCGCCCTCACTGCGATGCCGTCGCCGGATCACCCGCAGCCACCACCTCCACCCATCGGCCCATGCTGCGTGCGTTCACCGTGTGGTCATACATCGCTTCGCAGAAAGCTCCCGGCAGATAGTATCGGCCGGTGTAGCTCGCATTCAGCAGCACGCGGTACGTGTGGCTCTGGCCTTTCCACAGATCGAAGTAGGTGAGCACGCGGTCATCGCGGATGTCCTGGTAGGTATAAGGACCTTGCGCTGCACCGCCGAGCGTGCCTTCCATGCGCGTGTTGCGGATCTCCCAACCGCTCGGGAAGAGTTGCGACAACGCGAGTTGCTGGTAGCCGCTCGCGACACCCGGATGCGTCACCGTTACCATCGCCATGAAGTCCGTGCCTTGTTCGATCCGCGAAGGATCGAGCGCCATGCCGTCCATGCGCGTATAGCTCACGCTCATGTTCAGCCCACTGCTGGAAGGCTTTTCGTTCCCAGCCAGCGGCGTGCCTGAGCGCACCATGCGCACATAGAGCAGGTTCTTGCCGGTGTTCGATACCGACACGCTCGCGCGACCATCCGGCACAGGAAGGTCCACGCGGCAGATCGCTTTCTCGCTGAACTTCTCCGTGCGCTTGCCAGCCGCGGTGAGCGTGAAGCTCATGCCTTTGCCCAATTGGCTCTTCTCCGCCAAGCGCGCCACGGCCAACAAGCCGAAGGCCGTGCTCTGCGTGCTGTACCAACCTTCGCTGCTCAAGCGGCGCGAGATGCGTTGCACCACCGGTGCCGCGCGTTCCGTTTCGCCCATCGCGAGCAACGCTTCCGCTACCAAGGCCTCGTCGCGCAGGTCGCTGCCGTAGGTCCAGTACTGCTCCGTGTACGCGGGGATCGTGGTGTCCACGCCTTTCACGATCGCTTGCGCCACGTCCTTGCGGCCGACGTACGCGTACGCTGCGGCCAACATCCACTTGGCTTGCAGGCCGAGGTTGGATTGTTCGCGCAAGCGGTTCATCGCAGGGAGTTCTTGCGCTTTCGCCAGGGCGAGCACATACAAGCGATACGCTTGCGTGAGTTGCGTGCCCTGCCTGCTCCATCCTTCGGGCACCACACCGTTCCATTCGCGTGCTTGCTTCCGCTGGAAGGACAACCAATTGCTCTTCACATTCCCCGGCACGGCATAGCCGGCACGTTCCGCTTCCACAATGAAGTGGCCTGCGTAGATGCTCGTCCAGTTGTCGTAGTAGTCGCCACCCGGCCAGTAGTTGAAACCGCCGTCGTTGCGCTGGAACTGCGACATCTTCCGCAGTGCGGCTTCCACATTGCTGCGCGCCATCTGGTCACCACGCGCGGGCAGGTCCATGACCTTCGCGATGAAGAGTTGCGGGAAGGCCTTGCTCGTGGTCTGCTCCAGACATCCGTGCGGATAGTCGAGCAGGTATTGCAAGCGGCGTCCCATGTCCACCGGTGGAATGGTGCTCACCTCCAGGTACGCGGTGTTGGTGCCTTGCACGCCGAGCGGTGTCGGTGTCGCGCTCCAATCCTTGCCGGCGTCGAGCAGTGCTTCCGTCACTTCGGTGGCAGGCAGGTTCGGTTGCCGCACTTGCAGTTCGATCTTCTCGCTCGCGCTTTCACCCGCGCCGCTCACGCTCACCTTCATCTTCGCCACGCCGATCGCCTCCTTCACCTTCACGCGGAAGTTCACCACTTGATCACCCATCGTGGAGAAGCGGATCGTCTTCTGCGACGGTCCTTCCGGGATCAGGAATTCGTTCGGTTCGATCTTCACCACCACCTCCTTCACCTTCGCATCCATTGCGAAGACCGTCACCGGCAGATCGGCGGTCTCACCCGGTGCGAGCACACGCGGCAATGTGGCCAGCACCATCAGCGGCTTGCGCACGGGCACCGCTTTCTCCGTGTGCCCGTAGGCTTTCTCGCCGTCGGTCGCGACCACCATCACCCGTACACTGCCCACGTAATTACCGATGGTGAAGTCGTGCTTCGCCTTCTTGCCGCGTTCCAGTTTGAACGGACCAACGAAACGCACCACGGGTTTGAAACGGTTCGCGCGCGCGGCATCGCCCTTGCCGGCGTCATCGCTACCGCCGAGTGCGAGCACGCGCTGGATCTGTTGTCCGAACGCTCCGATCACCTGATCGTACAGATCCCAGGTGCGTACACCGAGTGCTTCGCGCGCATAGAAATACTTCCACGGATCCGGTGTCTTGAAGCGTGTGAGGTCGAGCAATCCTTCGTCCACGATCGCGAGCGTGTACGTCATGCCGCGCCCGCTCTTCTCGTTCACTTCCACACTGAACGGCACGTCCGTGCGGATCTCCTTCGGCAAGTTCACCACCGGTTCCAAGTGCGTGCCCGCGTCCTCCACCAGGATCGGGATCACGCCGTACAGGCGGATCGGCAGATCGTTCACCGCCTTTGCATGCGGTTGCAACAGTGTGACATGCGCGTACACGTTCGGCGCCATGTCGGCCGTGATGATGAAGCTGTGCCGCGTCTCCTTCGCCTTCAATTCCACCCACACCGCATCGAGCACGCGACTGCCGGTCTCCAAACTCACCAACGCGCGACCGCTTCCTCCGCTGGGGATGATGAGCGTGGCCTTATCGCCGACGTTGTACTTCTCCTTGTCGGCGTTGAAGCTCAACACCGCTGCTTGGTCCGGGTCCTGCCGGCGGCTGCGTCCTTCCCAACCCGGCCAATCGAGGTAGATCTGCACGGCGCTGGCGTGACCGCTCGCCGGGTCGGTGATCCGCACCGCGTAGCGGCCCCACTGTGGACGATCGATGCGGAATTTCATCACGGCCTTGCCCTTCGCATCGGTGGTGAGTTGCTGTTCCTGCTGCAACTCCACGCTCGGCGAACTGATGTAGCTGCTCGATCCGGTGATGGAACCATCCCACCACCAGTTGTAGTTCAGTTTGTACACCTGCGCCTTCAGCGCGTGGCCCGCGATCGGCTTGCCGTGCGCATCCACGCTCACCACGGCGAACTTGTAAGTGGTGTCCGTTTGGAAGGTGCCCCACGAATTGTGCAATTCGGGCAGCATCATGCCCACGTAGCTCGTGTACGGGTAGTAGGGGACGCTCACTTGGTCCATGCTCGCATCACCACCGGCCTCGAACACGCGCGTCACGATGTTGGTGTTCACCACGGCGGGAGCGCTGCGGCCCATGTTCAGTTCCAGGTCGAAGCTTGCCTCACCCTTTTCATCCAAGGTCCCATCGAAGGCCACTTGCTCCTCGTTCGGCACCCACGTGCGCAGGTCGTTGAACTGGTATTTTTCATAGCCCTTGAAATCCGGCCAGCCGTTGCTCATCGTCACCGTCACGCGGCTCTTCAGGTTCCGCGCGGGCGCGCCGTGCAGCCAGTGGGAGTGGAGTTGGACGTGGTTCCCACCGTCGGCGCTCAGGCGCAGCCCTTCCTTGTCCGCCGGGCCATCGGGGAATTCCAGCAGCACCTTCAAGCGGTTCGGTTTTATCGTTTCAATGCGAAGGCTCTTGTGGAAGGCCGTGCCGCCCACGCGCACCACCGCGTTCCAATAGCCTGTCGGCGCATCGGGCGATGTGGCGCAGCGGAAGGCGTACACCCCGTTCACGCTGGTGGTGCGCACGTGCTTCTGGTCCAAGCGGCCGCGTGGGTCGCTGATCTCCAACACCACCGGATGGTCCTTGGGAAGTTTCCCGCGCGCATCCTGCAACATGAAGCTTAGGTAGAGCGAATCACCCGGACGCCACACGCCGCGCTCGCCGTAGAGGAAGCCTTTCAAGCCGCGTTCGATCGCTTCACCTTCCACATCGTAGCTGCTCACCGAGAGCGAGGAGCCGTCATCCAATTTCAAATAGCCGCGCTGCGCTCCCTTGCTCGCGGTGAGCAGGAAGGGCTTGTGCGCACCGGCGGGGATCGTAGCCAAACCTTCGCCATCCGTGATGGTCTGCGTCATCACCTTGCGTTGCAGGTCCAGCACTTCCAGCTTCACGCCGCTCATCGGCTTGGTGGTGCGCATATCGCTCACCGCCACCAGCATGCTGCCGTCGTTGCCCACCTTGGCGATCAGCCCGATGTCCGAAGCGAGGATGTTCCTCGCCGCGCTGGTGTTGCGCATGTAGTAGCTCGTCTTGCACGGATCCTCGCGCTCCTGGTAGTCGTAGCCCTCGTCGTAATCGTAGTAGTCGTACTCGTCATAGTAATAGTAGTCCTGCTGCACATCATAGGCGGCCTGTTCCTCCTCCCAGCTCTTCTCGTGCGGCTGCTCCACCGGATCGCCGCCTTCGCAGGGGTACACGCTCTGGTGCATGCCGAAGCTGATCTCCACGCGGTAGATCGCGCCGGGCTCCGCTTTGATGTGATCCGCGAGGTCCAGGTAGAACGTGTTCCACCGCCCGAGGTCCGGCGCATCACCGGTCTTCAGGGAAATGGTCTTGCGCGAGATCAAGCGTCCCACGCGCGCCAGCTCGCGGTTGCCGTCCAACGTGTTCACCTGCAGGAATTGCGACACGTTGCTCTCGTGGATCCTGATCACACGCACATCCACCGCTTTCAGGTTCACCGCTTGGAAGGGCATCAGCATACCGTCCGTGCTGGGCAGGATGGTGCCTTTGCTGACGAAGCGCACGGCGGGCTTCAACTCCTCGAACTCCAGGTCCACGCTGATGTCCTTGCCCAGCTTTTTGCCGTTCACGTTGCGTAGGCCCGCGCTCACGAAGCCTTGTTGGTTGCCGCTCAGCCGCGTGCCGGGGTACAGCACCAGCTTGTTGCCGTCCTGCGTGATCCGTACGTTCTCCGCACCGGCAATGCCCACCAGTCCGCTCACGTCCTGCGCGGGATCCAACGGGTCGCTGAATTGTAAGGTCGCGTACTGTTCGCCATCGCTGAAGGTGGTCGCGCTGATCAGCGCGAGATCCCCGATCGCGGGCACATCGAAGGGGAGCGTGGCGGCATCGCTGCTGCCGATCTTCTTGCCGTTCCAGGTGATGTCCACGCGCGAGGCCTTGTCGCCGCGCAGCACACTGTCCGCGGTGAAGCGGTGGTAGCGGCCGTTCGGCTCGTGCTCCCACGCCATCGCCAACGCGCGTCCGTCCTGTTTCGTGGTGAAGCATCCTTCCAGGTCCTGGTCCGTGGCGTCGTCGCTCGTGTACACGTTCACCACCAGCCGTTGCCACTTCAGGTCCGTGGTGCTGAGCGAACGCATGTCCGTCACTTTCACATCCAAGCCTTGCTTAAAGGTGGTCACTTGGAATTTGAAGGTCTGCAGGCCTTTGGGCACCTCGATCAACTTACCCAGATCGAACGCCACGGTATAGGTGCGGTCCTGTTCCAAGCGTTCGTTGGGTTGGAAGGCGAGGGTGAGGTCATCCTGCCAATGCACCGTGCCCTTCACCGAGGGGTCGATGTCGAAGAGCCCTTGGATGGCGGCCTCCGTGCTGTCCTTCCAGCGCTGCCCGGCCGCTACGCGCACGAGGATCGGCGCACGCGCGGAGATATGCCCCGCAGTGAACGCCGGGATGTAGGGCGTGAACGCGGCATCGGGTTCGATGCGCTCGTTGCCACCGCGACACGCGGCCAAGAGAAGGGTGCAAAGCAGGGCACAGTTGAACGCGCGTGAAATGCGGGCTGTGTGGAACATGGTGCGTGAAAATGTGGTGGAAGGTAGCGGACCGGTGGTGTTGTGGTGCGCCATCGGAAGATGCAACGAGGCACGCGCGTGGGGTATTGCGCGGGGGTGGAAATATCGTAAGGTGGTGCGTGGACCGGCACGCCGCTGAGCCAATGACCAGGAGGTTACTGCGCTAGTACCCTGTGCTGATCCAGTTCTTGCTCAAGCCGTTGATGGTACCGGAGCTTGGTCCACGCAACGATCGTGGACGATCTACCTTCTGTAATGCATGCCCCTGAACCAGTGATCGGCCTTCTTGATCGACGCATCGAGCTTGCTTGCATGCTCCGCTTTCTCCATGGCCAATAGTTCCAATGTACCGCCCACCATGGCGAAGAGCATGCGCGGCCGTGCCTGCCGCAACACGAAACCCTCGCGGCCATCCAACAGGATATCCCGCGCGGACCGGTGCTTGATCATCGGCTTTTCCGGTGTGCCCTTGCCGACCTCCACCACACTGATGATGGGTGTGTAGCCCGCAGTGCGCAGGGGTGCGAAGGCTTCCGTAGCGCGCTCCAGGATCTCCGCTTCGGTAAGCACGCGGCCATCCACGGCGGGTTCAGGTTGGTGCGCGGTACACCACACCACGCGGCCGTTCACGGTATCCACGTGCAACATCAAACGCGCATGGCGCTGGTAGTTGGCGTGACTGGTTTGCAGCAACGCGAACGCATCCGGGGTCAGTTCAAGGCCGGTGGGCAATTCCATGGCCGGAAGGTAGAATGGTGCTGGGCACCGAGGCCACGCGTTGGGATCTCGTGGGAGCAGTGGGGAAAGTAGGAGGACGGGGGTCACCCACGCCGCTGTTCGCGCAATCTGCGTTGGAACTCATTCACATTCTCGTGCAGCGAATTGCCTACGGTCAAGTCCAGCATCTTCGCTAGTGCACCCACATCCGCATATTGTATGCTGCGTGGATGTGCCGCATGCCATGCCACTGTAGAAGGCCAACTCTGGAAATCCAGTTCCATCTTCTCCGAAAGACCACCGCTGCTTGAATTGGCGGCACGGGTGATGGGAACGAGCCGCACGTATGGAAACCCTGTGAGCCGGGCCACACGGCGGTTCAGCACATGATCCAGGACCAAGTGCGAAACATCCTCATCCGGATGGACCTTCTGGTATGCTTGGCGATAACCCCGGTAGTCCACATGCACCCATACTTGCGGGGTGCGGTGCAAGAGGCTGGCATTGGCCATGTCCCACACGATCAAGCGTTCGTCCATTTCCTCCGGCGCATCCACTGCCACCTGCACCGCGCGCATGGCGCTATCCTGGTGGAATATTGGCATGACGTTGCCGATGAAACGCTCAATGGATGCAATGTCCCGAGCAGCGATGGGGATGTGAAGGCAGCGCGGCAAGCCGTACTTCTCTACGGCGATCATCACGGCGTTCGGGTCTCGCTCGCGCATGATGCACTACTCAAGGGCCCCCTTGAACTGGTACGCCGCTATCTGCTTGTAATGCCCCCAACGGTCATCCGGCCGGGTGTGGATGTGCCGGTGCTTCTCGAACTCCGGCCGCAACTGGTCGCGGGTATCGCGGTACACGTGCAGGATGGTATCGATGGGCAGGCTCTCCACCCACTCATGCTCATCGTGCGTGATGAAATCCCATAGCCGCCACTTCAATACTTGCTCCACCAACTCAGCTTGCCAGCGGTGATGGTAGTTCTCGGTCTTGAAGGGCCGCACGGCGAACTCCCCAAGGTCTTTCTGGTAACGCTTGAAGCGTTTATCCCAATCGCTGGTGATGCCGAACTTGATGCGCGCATCCACCGCAAGGAAGTAGAAGAGGGCGGGCTTGTGCTGGTCGATGTCCATCACACCTTGTCGTGTTCCAAACCGATGTCCCATTCTTCTGGATCGGCCATACCCACATGAACCAATCGGCCAACGAGGATCAGCGTAGCGCTACCAATTATCGCGGTGAGGCCCATCAATAGTGGTACCCAACAATTGGACTTCACGCTCAGAACCATGATGCCCAGTAATGATAGGCCCATTCCCAAGAGCGCAAACACAACGCTCCATAAGAGTCCATCGCGTAGGCCGATACGCGTACGGTTCAGCGACTCGAAATGAAGACATGCCTCGGCAAACCCGTGGTTCCCTTCTTTCTGTGGTATGTTCTTTTGTACTTCTGCGAATCGACGTAGCATTCGATGCACGATTTTGAGATCTTCGCGTTCCACTGCGGCTTCAAGTTTCAGACGATCTAGGAGGCGACGGGACCCCAGTGTCGGCACGTACCGCTGAACATAGTCAGGCTCTCTATCCCACCGCAATAGCATGCTCTTGCCCAAGCCAACCATCAAGCGAATGAGCGCTTGTGTCCTAAAATGAATGAAGACAGCCGGCAGCGCTGCCAATGCTGCTAGGCATTGTGCCAAGGTGCTGAAGTAGTAGAGTAGCGCGTTGTTATCCATACAAGGTTGTCATCGCTTGGCTTTCTCCATCCCCCTCAACACCACCATCGTCCCTATGCACACCGTCGTCACCCGCTTCAACAAGTCTACAACCTGCACCTTGTAGTCCACGAATCGGTAGGTGTTGAACTTCTCGAGGGGCGTGGGCTTAAATGATCTTTATTGGCAACAGCGTACACTGCTTGTCCAGCGCTACATCCGTTTTCTTGATGTAGCCATTGCGATTGGCCGGCTTATACAAGGCTATACATACACTACCCTCCTTACCGGACAGGTCGATATTGTCCGCAACGTTGATATGCAAGACATACTGCGAATGCGCTTCCACATGGAACCTGTACTTCAAACTGGTCATGTTCAATTCCATGTATCGCGAGGTCCCCGCCTGTACTATGCCAACACCGGTGGTGAATTGCTTGAATGGCATGAATTTGCAGATGACGGTCCCGCTAAAGCTCAACTCGTGCCACCCGCTGTCAATGCGGAAAACGTTCGTTATCGATGCTTCGTTGATCATCGAGAGATCTTCGTTGCCGTCCACGCTCAGGTATGTATTCACGCGGCTATGGAAGTATTGGATCTGCTGCCCCGCTTGGCGCCCATTAGTCATGAAATTAACATTCGCCACGCCTGCAATGGCCTTGTTAGCGGTACCTGAAGGTCCGTAGGAGTGCATGGCGCAGCTGGATAGGACGACAGAAGAGATCACGAGCACACTAGAATGAATAAGTGGGGTCCGCATGACTTGGTTTGTTGAGTAAAGAATCTGGACGCAATGCGTGGTAAGTTATCGTATGGCCGCCTCCATCCCCCTAACCACCTCCATCGACCCCACACTCACCGTCGTCACCCGCTTCAACAAGTCTATCACCTTCTCCTTATAGTCTGCAAACCGGTACGTGTTGAACTTCTCCCGGATCGTCGGGTCCTTCGGCGTTTTCTCCTTGTATTGGTCCAGCACCCATTCCAGGGCGCTGCGGTTACCCAGCTTGTAGGCCCAGGCTTCTTTGGGGATGCCCTTCAGTAGCGTCAGCTCATCCAGTTCGATGATGCCTGCCTCCTTGTCGGCCTTCAGCTTCACCTTCACTGCGGGTACATACCCGTAAGGTGTCATGGGATCAGCGATCAGACCATCGATCACCGCTTGCTTCTTCTCCTTCTGGCGTTCTGCACTTCGGCTTCGCACCGCTTCAAGTGGAAAGAGTTGAACAGTTTCGAAGTTGATGTGCAGATCCATCAATTCCTTACCCCACTTGCTCCACTGAGTGAAATCCGGGTAAAGCGGTACGCGTGGGAAATCGCGCTTCAAGTTCCTCTCGTACTTGGCGCGGTACTGTGGGTCGTGGAAGACGGCGTACGCGTATTGGAACACTTGTTCCTTGCTGATCTTCTTGTTCCCGTAGTGTATCCGGAACCGTTCAAGCCCCCAGTCCGTCAAGTTGTCGTGGCGCATGCCATCGGCCCCATAGCGATACAATGGCAGCGCATGTGTTCCGCCAGCCGCCGGACTCACGAAGTTCATGTCGAATGGATCGCGCACAGCCATAACGCTGAAAGGTCTCGCCGTTCCGGTTATGAAGGTGATGGTTGGATTCGGCTGATCCAATCCTTTCCCGAACATCTGGTAGTGGTTGTCGGTCAGGCGATGGTTGACGAGTTTCTCCGTGTAGTGGTACATCCTTGTGAACGGTCGGTACATGGTACCCCGCACATGCTCCTTGGAGAACTGTCCCTTGGTGCCGCGCAACAAGTGGTCTTTCAGGCTGGAACTCCACTTGATGATGTCAGGATAGGAACGGTCGCCGCGTTGGACGAGGTCGTTGTATGCCGTGGTGAAGTACCGCATGCGCTTCACCAGGTCGGATTCACTGAAGTCGTACAACCACTCGTCGCGGTTGGTATTGATACCGAGCGAATGAAGGGTGAACAGCGCGTTGACCTCAACACCCGGTCGAGCGTCATGCTCGATGGTCGGAAGCAACGCGTTGAACTCATCACCCGCTTGTTCGACCCAGGTGTCCTTCACGTCCGGCAACAACTCCGCGAAAGGCATGGCACCAATTTCTTCCTGTGAGCGGAACCAGTCGAGCTTCTCGGCACGGTCAAGCTGGTCGCTGAGTTCGATGTACTGGATTCTGCACGGCCCAGTCTTCTTCTCCTGCCGTATAAGGAAGCAGATGGCAACGCCGGTCTGGATCCCGAACACATTGTGTTTTGTCCCAGAGATCTTTGGATTGTCGCGGACATCGCTATGGGTGTCGATCACATAAGCATGCGTGAACTCGTCCTTCACCGTGGCACGGAAGCCATCCAGTGCCTTGCCATCGATGTATGAACGATTGGTGACGAATGCGATGATCCCGTTCCGATCCACCCGGTCCATGGCCCAGCGGTAGAAGCGGGTGTACATGTCGTACACATTCGCCTTGTTCGTGGCGCGAGAACGCTTCGCGTAGGTCTCCTTGATCCGCTTGTCGATGAAAGTGTATGCGCGGTTCTTGTTATTGTCGTTCTCGTTCTGCTGGTTGGCGTTGTACGGCGGGTTGCCGATGATCACACTGATCTTCTTGCTGTTCTGGTTCTTGATCCGCGTGGCGTTCACGCTGTTCAGGCCGAACATGTCCTCCTGCTTTCCACTGAACTGCAGCGCCCCGGTATTGTCCAGCGTATCCACAAAGCAGAGGTTGGGGAACTCCGCGTAGTAGCCCATCTTCTGCTTGAAGGTGTACTCGATGTTGAGGTTGGCCACGTAGTAGGGCAGTATGGCCACCTCGTTGGCGTGCATCTCGTTCTTGTACTTGTAGTCCAGGTCCTGCTTCGGTATGTGGTCTATGATGTCCGTGAGGAAGGTGCCCGTGCCGGTGGCGGGGTCCAGGATCTCCACGTTCTTGCTGCTCAAGGTCTTGCCGAAGTGCCGGTGCAGCAACTGGTCCGTGCTGCGGATCATGAAGCGCACGATCTCGTTGGGCGTGTACACCACCCCCAGCCGGTCCGCCATCTTGGGGTTGTACACCTTGTAGAAGTTCTCGTACAGCACTTTTAGGAACTGCTGCTTCTCGTGGTGGTCCTTGATGCCCGCTGCGGCGGCGTTGATCACCTCGTAGTAATGCTCCAGCGCGGCCAGCAGGTTCTTGCGGTCACTGTAGCTGAAGAGCGTGCCGATAAGGGCCTCCAACTGCTGGCCCATGTTGTTGTGCTGGTGGAAGTCGGGCTCGTCGAAGATCTTGTTGAAGATGTCCGCCGTGAGGATGTGCTGGATCATCATCTCGCGGATGTCCGCTTCGGTGATGTCCGGGTTGATCTCCGCCTTGCACAAGGTCCAGAACACCTCTGATGCGGCGATGAATTGGGCGTTCTGCTTTCGCGCCGTCTCGATCTTGTCGCGCAGTGTTTCCAGGATGGTGGGCAGGTCCGTCTTGAACTGGTCCAGCGCCTCTTCGAACTTCCGTGCCTCGGGGTGCTTGTGGTTCACAAAGGCGTTGAGGATGCCATCCAGCTTGTCGGCATCCTTGAAGGGGACGCGCATTACCTCACGTCCTTCCTGGATCAGAACGGCGGTCTGGCTGTCCTCAAAGAGGATGTTGCGGTCCGGGTAGCCCTTCTTGAATTTCTTCTCGATCTCCTCGTCGATGTCGTCCGCCTCGTCCTTGCTCTCCCAATAGCCGTAGTCCAGGCGCAGGGCGTTCTTCAGGGTGCCGTCCGGCGTCACCTTCCTGCCGAGCTTGCCTTCGACGCTGAGTTCAGTAATGAGGATGAGGTCCTTCTTCTCGGCGTAGTGATTCAGCAGGGTATAGAAGGCGCTGCGTATGGCGGTCTCCTTTCCGCTGCCGCCATAGTCGCGGATCTTCTGTACGCTGGTGTAGTACTTGTCTATGGCGGGGGAGGACATGCGGGCGGTTCTGCTGAAGGCGTGAATGTCCGGATCGCGACCGACTTATTGGCGGGCCTGTCAACAAGTTATTCGCGATGGCCCGTTTACCCCGATCGGCATGTCATTCGCTTTCGGCGACACATACCTCCCGAACATGGATGACCTGCGCAAGTGGTTGAAGGACTATTCTGAACTCAGTCCGAAGGAATGGACCGCGTTGAGCAAGGCGCTGGAACGTGTCCAGATCGGGAAGAATGAACGCTTTCAAACCGCAGGCAGAATTGCAGGGCGGATCGGCTTCCTACAAAGCGGAGCGATGTATGCACGATACGCGGACGAGCAACGGAAGCATCGTGTCGCCTACTTCAACATGACGACCGTGAATCGCATCGTTTGCGATCTACAGGCGTTCACTGCAGGCGGTAGGGCCACAATGGATATCAAAGCCGTTGAACCCTGTGATCTTTTCGTATTGGACCGTGAGCAGTTGTACAGCCTGTATGACCAGCACCAAGGCATCGAACGATTGGGGCGCAAATTGGCGGAGTACAGTTATGCCCGCGCAATGGACCGGATCGGGCGCATGGAAAAATCCAATGAGGAACGGGTAGCCGACTTAAGAAAATTCTATCCGGAAGTCATCCGCACGTTCACCCGGTCCCAGGTGGGTGAGTACCTGAATACAGACAAGCACGAAGTGAGCCGTGCCCTGACCCAACTGAATGGTCACGCCAAAAGTGATGCGAAAACGCGATCGCGACCTGCACGACCGCCCGGACCTTTGTGAAGTTCAAAAAACGAACAACGAATGACACGCATACGAGAAACCCGCTATGAATATGGAGTGTTGAATGATATGTCACGTGCCTTCAACGCTACCCTCGGCGATAATACCGGCCGCACGACCACCCAGCGCACGCAGGATGGCATGTACAACCTCACCAATGGGAAGGTGGACCCCACCGGAGGTGAGATGCACGCGCTTATGATCGGTAGTGCAGCTTGTCTCGCATCAGGCAACAAGGCACTCAAAGTGGCCGGGGTGATCGGCTTAGCCGCTGTGGTGGCAAGCTGGTTCGCTGGTGAGGAGGACTAAGTAGGATGCCTTCACCGGAACGGGCACCCGGTCACGGCTACTGTTACAAGGTGCCCACAACAACAGCACTGATGAGCAAGAGCAGTAATAACAACAATAGCAGCAACCAGCAGAACCCCAACAAGGGAAGCAGCGGTACCAATACCCAGTACGACAAGGGCCAAGGGAATCGCGGTGGGCAGATGAACCCCAACAGAGGTGGAGGCAAAGGGAAGTAATGCCTACCGAACGTTTGATCGGAGGGCCGCACCGTGTGCGGCCCTCTCTTTTCTCGCGCCCTTACAAGTACCGCCTAACTTGTTCCCGATGTCCGGGATCGTTCGAGGCGCGTGCCCGCAAGGGTCCGTCCGCCTGTTCGAGCGCCGGGCATCGCTATTGGGTGCGGTTGTTCACTGGCCTTTGAGCTTACCGGCTACTAGCCTAGGCCAACGAACCGAACACCCAAAAGACCGCAACCACCAAACCGACCACGAGCCCAACGCGCCACCACGGCCAAAGCTGGTTGGGTTCCTCCGGGTCGTAGAGGAAGAGGTTCAACAGGTCAGTGAGGTAGCGTTGCACCAGTCGCACGGTGTGAAGTTCGGCACCCCGCCTACATTCACCCCATGCCCTCCGCCCAACTCACTGCGGCCCGCACCCTCCTGGGTGATGTTCAACTTGAGGCATTCCTACATGCCGTGCGCGATGAAGGCCGGGTACGTGCTGCGAACATGATCCTACCGGGGAAGTACAGTAAGGTGCTGGGCATTTTGCCGGGTTCGGATAACAGCAGAAACTCGCGCTGGGCAAGGCCGCGTTGGAATGCAAGGGCCTTTACTTCCGTGGCACTATGCCTGATCGGTTCCATGGCTTCGAGTCCTCGATCGCAAAGCCCATTGTCACCGCTTGCACCAACGCAAAAGCCCCGGAGATCGCTCCGGGGCTTTCACAGGTCGTGTACTGTCCAAGTAGTGGTCGTCTGCGTTATGCTGCTTTGCGGCCGATGGAAAGGGCCGTAACTGCGCTGCTCATTCCACTGCGCGTGGAAGTGCCGATGGCGCATAGCTTGAAGGAGTAGTAGGTCAGCGGGTCAAGTCCGGTGGCTTCATACCGGCTGTTGCTGGTAAGGGTCAGTGGTTGCCAAAGCTCACCTTCGTGCACATCGGCTCGACGGATGTACAATTGGTACATGCGGGCACCGCGCACCGGGGGCCAGCGCACGATGATGGTGCCATGCCGTGATCCTGTTCTGGCGCGTACGTGCTCCGGGTCCTTTAGTGCGGTGATGCGCTTGGAGGGGTCGCGCTCCGTGAAACCGGCGCTGTACACGATCGCGGTATTCCCTTGGGCCACCGCATTCACATAGCCCGCGAGTGCCTTGATCATCTCCTTCACCGTGATGAAGCGTTCCTGCTTGATGCAGTAGTCCAATCTGCTGCCGCCATTCAGGGTGCGCAGAGTCGACTGCTTTAGTGCATCACACGCAGCGCCGAAGTCGGCCATGCTAGGCAGGGGTGAGGGGAAGGCCGGATTGCCGTTCATCGCCGCATGGATGAGCCGGGCACGGTTCAGGACGGCTAGGGCGTTGAGCCCTCTGAGGTCGGTCTTGATCAAGCGCATGTGTTCCAAGTATGGATGGCACTTGAACGCGATGGCCGGGTTCACGGTTACATCCACTTGGAAGGTGATCGATGATCGCGATGCTGCGACCGGAGAATACCCGGTGTTGATCACAGTAGGGTGGATGCCCGTTGCGTTGTGCCGTATCGCGGGTGCGGAGGTCTTCCGCGCGATCGCGGAAGTACGCTTCCCATTCGCTCAAGCCGATCGCGCGTAGGCGTAACTCCGGACGGCCATCGCCCCATGAGGGTGTGCCACCGGATCGCGTGACCGAGCAATGGCGTGCTCCCACGTCGTGATCGCGTGGAGCGGAACCGTGATCGCATCGGTGATCTCTTCGATCATCCATTGAGGAGACGCGGATGCATTCCCGATGAAAGTGAACGTAGTGGCGCTTTCACCGGTCGCCTCGTGCTTCAAGGCAACCGCTCCTTGCCTCTTTGTGATCGCGATCCCGCATTTGGCGATCGCGGATCGCTTGGATCACCGTAGAATATGGAGCAAGAGCAGCGTCGGTGGAACTCCGGCACCCGTGGCGAGTCCCTATCGGGATCCCCCACTCAAGTCTCGGATCCCTGTCCGTCTAGCGACCACGTTCTATTACAAGGTGGAGTGCAACCGCTCCGCCCCCCTCACAACACCGTGAACCGCTTCACCACGCGCCCCGCACCGGTCTCCATCCCCAGGAAGTACGCGCCCGCCTTCAGCCCCGTCACGTTGATGAAGTGATCCGCTTGGATGCCGGGTCGCCCTTCCACATGCACCACCTTCCCCACGGCATCCGTGATCACGATGCCGAGTAAGGGTGTGGTGCTTCCGTTGTGGATGCGGATGGTTTCCTCCGCCGGGTTCGGAGAGATGCTGATCATCGCAGCGATCATGTCGCGGAGCCCCGTGGAGGTATCGATGGTGAATTGGATCACCGGCCGCCGATCATTGATGTCGGTGTTGTTGGTGGTGCTGTTCAAGGTGGTGGGCAGCGCGGTATTACCCGAGCCGTAGATCCGGTCCGGTACGATGGTGTTCTCCCATTCGAATACGCCTGTTGCGATCGGTGTCGCCGCAGCGGAGATGTCCCACTCGGTGAGGATCTCCAACGATCCACCGGTGTACACGAAGGGTGTGGAGAGCGCGAAGTCGATGTACTGCGGGCTGGCGGTGGCGGGAATGGCTTGCGCCGCATTGGTGTAGACCAAGGCCGCGCCGGTGCTCAGGTTGGTCCAGGTCTCGGTGGGTTGGGCATAGGCCGTGGCACCGGAGTTCTTCATGAAGATGCTGAATACGGCCGGACCGGCGGCGGAATTCGCCGTGCTCTTCATCCACCCCACCGTGGTGATGGTGGT
>Ga0138256_10003335_pt1 | contig 17075 bp, 15 predicted proteins | sample KNB2016incub_MG_FD_105486 | JGI IMG/M metagenome (GOLD analysis project Ga0138256, IMG submission 105486) | Active sludge microbial communities from wastewater in Klosterneuburg, Austria - KNB2014incub_MG | ecosystem: Engineered > WWTP > Activated sludge > Unclassified | place: Austria... | reverse complement strand
TAGACAATGGAGTTAAAAAATATATTCTAGCAAATTATGTTAAACCGTGGTATTATTTTTGCCCAGTTAATTATGAGGATCTTAATAAAATTATTACACCATCCAATTTAAACATTGATAAATCATGGTATAGTCTTTATATTTGCAATGAATTTTTTACAGAAAATAAATTGGATAAAAATAAATTTTATTATGGTTCTTTATTCTGTCATTTAATTAATAAATATTGTAAAGAATATGTATCACATGAAATCTTTAATTTAGAATTGGAATATGGTAAATATAATAGATCATGTGTTTTCTTTTATTGGATGCCCAAAGATGAAAAATTAGTTAATAGTGTTGAAAATGGATTAAATAGAATCGAAAATATTTATGATATCAATAAATGTTATATTCATAAAGAATATGCAACTGCAAACAATGATAGAATTGATCAGTTTGTAACAAGTGATATCTATATATACATGTTTCTTAGGCTGTTAGAATTTGGGATTATCGACAATTTACACATTGTTTTTGGAATAGCTCCAAATGATAAATATGTCTATAATAATGAACCTTTGTTTAGTAATGGTAATTATTATAATTTCAATGATAATATACATTTGTGGAAATTAAATGATCTTAATAGTTTATTAAGTTTTGCAAACGCCAAGATATATTTTTATAAAGGTTATGGTAATTATGAACACTTATATAGCATGATGACAGCCATCTCACCTCATTCTATCTTTATGAGATACCTTGCAACCGCCTTACCTTACACTCTAAGTAATAAGAATGAAATCATTATTGATGATACTTTGGTAGAAACTTACGCCAATAATATGATATGTAGAGAGAAAGTCAAAGATTTTGATTCATATTTCAAAAAGTATTATACAAATTATGATCTATTATATATTGATACAGAAGAAAAGGCAAAACACTATAAAAAGTTGTTTACAAATACAAAATTATTTTTACCATTCAAAAAATATTCATTAATGCAATATAAAGAAACTGAAAGAATTTACGATTTGATGTTTTGCGCATCAGACAGTCATCCTAGTAAAAATTGGGATATTTTGTATGACTTTTTAGCATATTGTAATAAAAATAAAAAGGATCTAAGTATTCTTATTATTACTCCTGACATTACTGATAAAAGATTACAAAAATATCAAAGTTTCGCTTCTGTCAAAACCGTATTAAGAAGAGGTTTAACCAGCATGGAGATGAATGAAATGTATAATCAGTGCAAATGTCTAATGATTACATTTGGAAGAGATGCAAATCCTCGTGTCATTTCAGAATCATTAAATTGTGGTTGCTACAATATTGTATTAGATATCCTCAGCGACGGTAAAGATTTAATCAAAAATAACCCAACATTGGGAACTGTTATACATACATCTAATGTTTTTTATGTGGATTCGTATAAATCAGTAAGCTGTACATTAACGCCTGATAATTGTGAACAAATTTATAATTTAATCAAAAAAACACATCAGCACAAAAAGATTTCAGAATCATTTAATAAATTATATAGTGAAAAAACAGTCACGTATGATTTATATCAATATATCCAGGAAACTGAAACTCATAAACAAAGACTAATTATTACCCTTGCTACTGATACTTATGCAAATAATGTTAATTACCTGCTTGCATCAATTAAACATACCAATCCAAATCAAATGGTAATTATTTATTATATTAATTGGAGTGACCTCTTATTAAACAATTTCAAATTACATTATCCAAATTATTATTTTGAAGAGATTAAATTAGGTGAATATACTAAAGGGGATATCATTAAATTAAAAGTGCAAGTACAAAAAAAGGCTTATTTTATATATAAATTACCATTTATTTGGATTGATGCCGATTCTATAGTTCTTAAATCACTTGATCAATTATTTGATAAACTAAAACAATATAATTTAATCTGTTATTATCGTCCAGAAGAAAATTATTATATGAAATTTGCAGTTGGTGTCATTGGATTTGGTAGATCAGCTGATTTAAAACTACAACAATTAAATGAAAAATTTATTACATCTTATTATGATAATAGTTTGATAACAGAAGGATATAACAACTGGTTTTATGATCAGACAAGTTTGTATGATACTTATTTAATCTATGAAAAAGATATTAATCTGTATGAATTAAAAGAACACGAACATTCAATTAATGATACTCCTGATACTATTGTTTATAGTAGGAGAACTAATAACAAAACACATCTTTCGGAAATTCTTACATTAAAAAATATTATTGTACCTAATATTGATTTTAGTGGGGTTGAATTAAAATATAAATAATCTAAAAGAATATTAAATGAATGATTTAAGAATATTAGTTACTGGAGGAGCAGGATTTATCGGTTCACATATTGTCGAATATTTATTAAAAAATAATGTGAAATATGTTAGAATTGTCGATAATTTGGCCACGGGTAATATGAACAATATCAAACATTTGCTTGACATGTATTCAAATATTGAATTTATACACGGAGATTTGTCTAATTATAATATTTGTATGGCATGTGTGAAAGATATCGATATTATATGTCATCAAGCAGCTTTAGGATCAATTCCTAGATCCATTATTGATCCATTAAGTACACATCGGGCTAATGTTGATGGTTTTATTAATTTACTCCATGCAGCAAAAGAAGTGGGTATTAAGAGAATTGTTTATGCAAGTAGTTCTTCTGTTTATGGCGATGATGTAAACAAAATTAAAAAGGAAGATATAATAGGTAAACCATTATCTTTATATGCTATGAGTAAATATATTAATGAAATGTATGCAGCAAATTATACTAGAATGTATGGGATGGAGTGTTTTGGACTAAGATATTTTAATGTGTTTGGTCCAAGACAAAATCCAACTGGTCCTTATGCTGCTGTCATACCTAAATTTATCAACATGATTAAAAATTACCAAATACCTACTATTAATGGCGATGGAAAACATTCCAGAGATTTTACGTATGTGGGTAATATTGTTTTAGCAAACATATATGCATTAACTACAACAAATAAAGAATGTTATGGTGGGGTGTTTAATATAGGAACTGGATGCAATATTACCATATTAGATTTATATAATACAATTTGCGAAATATTAGATATAAAGTTAGATAATTCGCCAATTTTTGGGACGGAGAGACACGGAGATATGTTATATTCAATGGCTGATATAAGCAAAGCTAAAAATATATTTGGTTATGAGCCGAAATATAGTTTTAAAGAAGGACTTGAACTAACTATTAATTCATATCAATAAAAATTATTCTTATGCGTCATTTAACTATTTATAATATTATTATAAATAATTATACATGCAAGATCATATCGGAATATCAGTCTCACAACATTTAATTATTACTCAACATCAATATCATCCTGACGCAACTGGTGATTTTAACATATTATTAAATGAAATTTTAGTTGTAGGTAAAATTGTTAGGAATAAAATTGCCTTATCTGGAATAGCAGAACAATTGGGAGAAAATTTAAATCAAACAAATGTTCATGGAGAATCTATGAAGAATTTAGACCAGATATCGAATGAATTATTCAAAACAAGATTATTAGCCACTGGATTAATAGCATCGTATGCGAGTGAAGAAGATCAAGATGTGACCAATGCTGATGGAAAATATACAATTGCAATTGATCCATGTGATGGTTCAAGTAATATTGATTGTAATGTTCCAGTTGGTACTATTTTTGGTATTTGGAAAAAAGGAACTGAATTAGTTGGAAGAAATATGGTTTGTTCTGGGTATTTGCTTTATGGTCCAAGTTGTATGTTTGTGTATACAACCGGTCATGGAGTTAACGGGTTTACATATGATCCATCAATTGGTGAATTTATTTTAACTCATCAAAACATAAAATTACCAAAACATTCTAAATGTTATTCTATTAATGAAAGTTATTCTCAACAATGGTCAGACGGTGTTAAAAAATTAGTGGAATGGATAAAGATACCGAATAAAGAAGAAAAAAGACCATATACTGCAAGATATGTTGGTAGTTTAGTATCTGATTTTCATCGAAATTTATTATATGGTGGAATATTTATTTACCCAACAGATAAATTGAGATTATTATATGAATGCAATCCACTAAGTTTTATTATTGAACAAGCTGGTGGTATGGGTATTGACGGGAAAACTAACATTTTAGATATTATACCTAATAATATTCATCATCGGACGCCATTATATATTGGTAATAAATCAGATGTTTTAAAAGCTCATGACTTCTTGAATGATAACCAGACTTTACAAATTTATTCAATTGAAGAAAAGCCAGATGCTTATGAATTAGTTGGTAATTATCATTGGAATGAATGGAAAGATTTATATCAGGATTGGGGATTTGATGGTCCTGATTCAATTGCAAATAAATGGCATAAATTAACCGGTCAACAGATACCAAAACTATTTGTTGGGTTTATTGGTGATAAATTTATTGGAACAGTTGCGTCGGTTTTGGACGATATGCCTGGTAAAGACACCGGTTATATGCCATGGTTATCTGTTTTATTTGTTATTCCTGAATATAGAAAACAAGGTATTGCAACAAAACTAATGGAACATTGTAAAAGTTATTTTAAGAGTTTAGGATATAAAGAATGTTATCTTTGGGCTGAAAAACCTCAATGGGAAGCGGTTTATAGCAAACTTGGCTGGACAACTGTTGAAAAAGTAGACTATTCTTGCTATAATAATGTTCCTATAATGAGGATTGATTTATAAAAAAATTAAGACATATTAATAGAAAATGATTTTTGTGCATCATTATAAAATGATTTTTGTGCATCATTATAAAATGATTTTTGTGCATCATTCATTGTAATACTTTCAAAAATATCTTCAAGACTTACTTTTATTTCACTACCCTTAATAGTAAAATATATTTTCTCGATATTATCTCCATTCAAAATTATACATTTATATTTATATTTATTAAAATGCTGTACAAATGTTTCAATTATTTTTTTTATATAATTATTTTTATCATAAATTAGATAAAATTGTTCTTGTGCTTCATTAAGTTTATTTGACATCTCATCAATCATTTTCATATAATTTTCACATGTACTACATTTTGCATAATGTTTCGGTATATTTCTCATTTTCATACGCGTACCTCCGCCACCAACAATATTGGCAAAAGCAGGACATTTTTCTATCGCCTGATTTTTCAAAAATAATATTTTATCATGCAATTGTTTTATATCATCCTCAAGCCTTGACATTTTTGCAATATCATTTTCATAAACTTTATCATAAACATATAATTTCAATTGTTTTAGATCACAATTGGACTCTAATTTTTTAATTACTTCAGTAACATCCAATTCATATTTATTACATATTTCTTTAAATTCAATGTCATTTTCAATACCATAAAAATCGTACAAAAATTCGAACTTAGAATCCATGTAGGAATCAAAAACACATAACTATATAATATAAATATATCTTACGATTTAGAATTCAATTTTTTATTATTCGTTTGAACATAGTTGAAATTAATGTTAATATAAAATATATGTATAACAAAATTAATAGAGGAGCAAAAAATAACAATGACGACTTTAAGCCCCGTAGAATGGTTGTCAATGGTGTTGTCCATAATATTGATAGCATAGAAACCTTACAAAAAATCAAAGATCAACATCAACAAAAAAAGGAAGAAGAACTAGAAAAGGTTGAAGAGCAAAAACATCAAAAAGTATTGATAAAAAGAACAAGAAAGGGTACAACTGATGAAAAAGTAGTTAAAATTGTGAAGGATATAGGGCAAATGCAAAATAGAAATACTGCATCTAATCAATCATATAAAAAACCAGTTAATCAACCAGTAGATGAAAAACCTGCATTTAAATTGACATCACTTGCATGTAAAAGACGAATAGAACCAAAACCTTTAACAAGTATGTCACAAAAATCTTTGTTAGGACAAACAGAACAAGAAAAAATTATTGAAAACAATGCAAAGATATTTGATCATGTCGATAATAAAAATGGTAAAAGTAATACTAATGAAAATGTGTTTGTTGATAAAAATGATGAACCAGGACCTCAGTCTAAACCATTAAAAATAGTCAGATCAAATACAAATCAAATCAAAAAATTAAAACCAAATAATACAACTAATACAACTAATACAACTAATACAACTAATACAACTAATACAACTAATACAAATAATGCAACTAACACAAACATTCAGTTAGAAAATATACAAGAATCTACATTACCTATCAATGAGGAAAATAATGAAGATGTGCTATCAACACATGCTGAAAATTCAGATGGTGAAGAAATTCAAAATGATGCAGAAGTGACAACAAAACAATTTCAAGTCATTCGTTCACAATGGTATGTTTTGGCATTAAAATCAAATTTAAAATCGTCTGGTTTAATTAAAATTTTTGATGCAAAAGTACCAGTAATGCCTGTTATACGAATTAATAATGATATGTTTTTATATAAAAAACATGCTAATTTTGCAGAATATCGAATTTATTTCAAAACATTGGTTAATACATCTAATGTAGATATCTATCTTCTTGGTCTAAATATTATTGATTTAAAACTACAAAAAGTTACATTTGATATTGTAGCAAAAAGTATTGATATATGGAAACTGAGAAAACTTTATGATTTGGAATATATCAATTATTATTCGTCCAATGTTAAACTAGATACAACTGATAAATTTATTGATAGAATTAACGCTGAATATGAATTATTGAAAAATCCTAATTATTTTGATCATTTTATTAAAAGCGTTAAAATTGATAACAGAAATATTACAAAGGATAGTAAGAAAGTAGAAAATAAGATTAATGTATTGTATTTAACATATTCTAATATCGAATATGAGCAAAATGGTTATAATACACGAACACAATATCTCTTACAAAATATTAATGATGACAAATATAAAGTGTTTGGTGTTACACGTTATGGATATCCTTTTGATAAAGAAGTTGGATATTATCAAGAAACCCCAAATATCACTTATTCCCTTGATAATGTAGATTATTTTAAATTATTAACGAAAGAAGATAATTTTAACACTAATAATTTAGTCGATTATCTTAAAAAATATATCATTGCTGTAGTAAAATTAGCGATTGAGACGGATGCTAAAATTATACACGGTGTATCTAATTATTGGAGCGGAATTGCTGCATTATATGCATCTAAATATTTAGGATTAAAATGTATTTATGAAATAAGAGGATTTATGGAAGAAAATATTCTTTTGATTAGACCGGAGTTAAAAGGTAGTGATGTTCTTAGAATGATTAAAGGCTTAGAGGACAAAGTATTATCAGATTGTGACAGAATTATCACTGTTAATAAAGCACTTAAGAAAAAATTAATTTCTAACGGAGTTAATGAAAATAAAATAGAAGTTGTAAATAATGGGGTTTCAACCGAAATATTCACACCTAATGAAACTAAGCGAGATGAACTAAGGGAAAAATATAAAATTAATTCAGATGATGTTATTATTGGTTATATCGGTACAATTTCTAATTATGAAGGAATTGAATACATAATTGAAAGTTTAAAGAAATTACTTGCCGAAGGTTATTCTGCTAAATTTTTAATGATTGGCGAAGGAAATTACAAGAATGATATCGTAAAAGTAATTCAAGAATATCGTTTAGATGATCATGTTATTATTTTAGATAAAATGAAACATTCTGATGTCATTGCTTATTATAATATGGTCGATATTGTTGTTTATCCGAGAAAGAAATACGATATGTGTCATTTACTTGGCAGTACAAAATTGTTAGAATCAATGTCAATGGAAAAAGCGATCATTGTATCTAATCTTGAATCAAATAATGAAATCATTAATCAAGATACAGGACTTTTCTGTGAACCAAATAATACTGAAGATTTATTATATCAGATAAAATTATTGCTTGATAATGACACATTAAGAATAAACTTAGGTAAAAATGCAAGAGAGTGGGTACAACAAAATAGAAATTGGAATTTAAGTAAGGAATCGAATAATTCAATTTATGATAAATTGGTATAAAAGATGAAAAAATATAAATATATTAATAATTGTATATATTTATATTTCATATAAATGGATATTACTTATGATACTATTGTTATTAGTGGAGGAGGAATACAATCAATTTCTTATATTGGTGCCTTACAATCATTATATGATAAAGGATTAATTACTAGAAATATGAAACTATATTGTTCAAAAGATACAATGGAAACATTTGAGAATTATATCTTAGATAAAGAGTTTATTATTACGTTAAAAGTAATGCATATAAATGGATTACAATATCGATAAATAATCTAATTTATCATAAACTGGTATAAAAAATAATATATATAAAAACATCTTATTATATATTATATATTTAAGCAATGGGACTTGATAATAGTAAATATTATTTGGAAAGAGATGCCGAAATTTTAAGTTTAAAGAATAAAGTTAAAAAGCTAAATGAATTTATTAATGTTCAAGAAGATAGAATAACATTACTCAAAACAGAATTAGATGCTATTAGACAATTAGATACCTTTAATGGCGTTGGTGATGATCTTATGAAAGAAATCAATACAACATTTGTTAATCGTGATTATGAATATTTAGTTTTCTCTGGTGGAGGTATTAAGGGATTAAGTTTTGTTGGAGCATTAGAAACCCTTGAAAAACTTGAGGTTTTATACGATGAAAAACGACAACTAAAATTAAAAGGCATTGCAGCGACTAGCGCAGGATCAATTATTGGATCATTATTCGCAGTTGGTTATAAACCACATGAATTAAGAATAATTATTGACGGAATCGATTTTAAACAAATTGTGGATGATAAACCTGGTTTTATTAGAGATGGTATAAACTTTTTAGAAGATTGGGGTGTATGTCCGGGAAATTATATTCGGGAAGTGTTAGGCGATTTAATTAAACAGAAAACAGGTAATCCAGATTATACATTTGATGATCTATATCACGATAAAAAAATAAAATTAGTTATTGTCGCTACTGAAATGAGTAATGAAAAATCTATTTATTTTTATTCAGGACATCCGGATAAAAAATATAGCAATATTCCAATTAGGGAAGCCGTAAGAATGTCTATGGGAATTCCATTTATGTTTGAACCTTGTCTTTATAATGACGGAATATTTGTTGATGGTGGTGTTCTTGATAATTATCCTTTGCATGTATTTGACGGAGATTATCCAGGTGATCCCATAGCCCGAATTAATGAATGCAAGCCAAATCCAAAAGTATTGGGTATAAATATCATGTCATCAAGTGATCAAATTAACTATGATATTGTTGAGAAAGAAAAAATTACATCATTATATCAATATGGTTATTCATTTGTTAATACCTTCTTAACAGAAAATGAAAGAAGAATTATGACACCGTCATTTTGGTTAAGATCTATAATTTTAATTACTCCAAACTACTCATTGACCACGTTTGATTTGACTAATGAACAAAAAACTCAATTAGTTGATATTGGGATGAAAGGAGTAAATGATTACTTTGTCAAAAAAAGCAAAGAATTAATGTTATCTAAAAAATAAAATAAAATTAATTGTTAAAATGTTTATCAAGTATTTTAACCTTTATATTAATTGTCATAAAAAAAATACAAGTTTCATTTATAGTTCAATATATCAGCATAATATTACTATTTTAATTTTTTAAAATAGTTACATCATGAGTTCCTCTGCATACAATGTTGCATGAATCACAACCATCAAGACATGCTTTAGAAATAGAACCAATGCGCACACTCTCACATGGAGATGGGGTAGTAATATATATTGGTCCAAGACCTTCATCAATAACAATTTGTTCTAATTCAGCATAAGTATTAGTAGCTATGAGATCATCTAGAGCTTTCTGCATATCCAAAAGAAGTTGGCAGCGATCACTATTGACAGCATAACCATTACCACGACCTTGTTGTGAGAATGGTAATTCGACAATCGCAAGTTTAACTAGAGGGTTAGAAGCATTAATAAGATTATTCGCATCGTTAATTTTATCAGGGGTTGAAACATCAACGTCACTTAAAAAGGAATCGGCCGGTGTATTGAGAGCATTATAAATATCGGTAATAGACGACACAGAAATATTTGGATTGCTAATAATTGAACTTACAGGATATGGTCCACCTGGTAATCTTAATAATGTATTATTCTGAACTGAACCAGCACCTAAATCCAATATTGATGGAGGATTGGGCGAACTATCACGTAAAGTAGTTAATGGATCAGATCCAGGTGGCGCAGCTGAAATAATGGAATCTACTGCTCCTCCCGCATAATAAAATAATGCTACGGCTGTTATTGGTGTAGCATCTGTACATATGAATGATAATCCAGAAGCTAAACGTTGAGTATTAATAGTGACAGATGAATCAGCATATACATCAATATCACCAGCCCTTACGCCTTCAAATGCATCTTCCACTGTGCTGTAATTAATAAAACGCATTGATTTAACACATGGCAGATTTTCAGCAATTCGTTTAATGAGTTCTGGATCAAAACCAATATAATCACCACCTTGATCTTGATCAACATATGGAGGGAACGGGGAGACAAAACCAACTACTAAAGTTGTTTGAATTTCGTTTTGATAGACTTGTTTACAATAATATGAGCAATCTTTCTTATTGCAATTACATGATGGGCCAGCCGGTCCAGGAGCGCCGGGAGCACCAGGAGCACCTGCCGGACCAGGCGCGCCTTGAGGACCTTGAGGACCTGGAGGACCTTGAATGTATTTTGGTCGACATGATGATGAAGAATCGTTATGGTGTTTGTTGTAATGAGACATTAATTATATATATATTATAACAAAAAAATATATATGAAAATAAACCACAGATTATTTTTGAATAATTATTTCTATACTGCTAAATAAAATATTCTTATATTAAAATATGTATTCTTTGAATAATTTGTTGAATATAATAATAGAAATAAATGAGAGAAATAAAGATATTGATGATCAAATATTTAAATTGAATATATTAGAAGAGGAAGACTATTCACATGATTTTTTGTATGATAGCGGTGATGATTTTGATGATGATTTTGAACAATTAAAAAAAAATATTCCTCTAATAAAATGGAGAGAACATGTAAAAAAGTCTACTAATTGGATTAATTTGACTGAACAATTATATGAAATCAAAGATGATGGAAATTGTTTTTATACATCCTTTGCAGTTTTACATTATGGCGATAAAGATCAAAGTCTGCGTGTTCGTGAAGATATAGTTAAATATATGATGAAAATGTCATTTGGTGATAAATATGCGGAAAATTATCAAAATTATTACGAAGATTTTATTAATGGTAATAATATTCCAGAATTATTAACTAATAAAGACATTAATGAATTGTGGAGTTCAGGTATTGATGCATTTGTTGAAGATACTAAGGCTCCATTAAATGTTAAAGTTGCATATGTAATTGCTGATACAATGCATGGGTTAAGACCCATTGATATTGTATCATGGGCTGATAATATTATCATTCCAACTTTTGCAAGTCTGTTATATGAAGTAAACATATGTATTTATCAAATAGAGAGAGATGATGATGATTTTAAAACATATGATTGTACTATTGATTTTGGCAGTTTGATAAAATACAATAAAGATAAAAAAGTATATAAATTAATATTTTATAATAAAGGTCTTAATAATCATTTTGATGCAATTATTAAAAAATGATAGTTAAGGAAAAATACTTAAAAGGATATCAATATAGTATATTATAAATGAAAAATGTTCGATCTTGATTCTAAAAGAAGTAATTCTTAAGAATCAATATACTTGTTATTACTCTGTGGTAACCAGTGTTAATATTTTAATTACTTTTTATATATTTATATGAAATACCTGCTGTTATTGTTGAAACAACAATACCCCATGATAAATCAGCAAGTGATACTTTTAGATCATAATTTTTTAAGATTGCATAATTTGTTCCATTATAAACACCATAAACAATAAAACCATATAATGCACCATAGATTAAAGCATTGGTTAAATTATTTGATAATGGTAAAACAAAGACATAAAGACCAATTGCCAATAATAACCATGCAAATAATCCACCTAATAATTTCATTTCCAATGGTTCTTTTTGTATGTTTAATATAGTTGGTTTATATATTGGATTGACACTCATCGAAAACCATATTATATCTAATGCAATAAATGTTATCATCATTAATAGAATTTCTCTAAGCATGTTTAATTATAATATATCCATATTATATTTCTGAAAAATTTGAATTAATAACTTAATAATCTTAAAGTTAACTAAATATATCATACTTATATGGAATTAATTGAAAATCACGAATTGACTTTTAATATTATTAATGATTTACTTGAAACCGGTTGCACCATACCATTTACATCCTTCGTTAATATTTTGGAACGAAAATATGATGTCCCTATCATTATTAATTATAATGATGCGAATAATTTTTCTTTCAAGTTAAATGAATATAATTCAGATGATGTCTTTACATTTAAATTTATTAAACAATCAAACGAAAAAGTCAATTTAACAAAGAACGGGTTCCATCATAAAAAAGGGTTAAAAAAACTATTATCCAAATTACAAAACTATTTTATTGGGAAAGAATGTATAGATGATACAATTGAACTTAATATCAAATGGTTTCGGTTTCTCAATAAAATTAAATCATATGTATATGGCGGTTGGTTGTATCACCTCTTTAGTGATTGTGATCTAAATCGCGATATTGATGTTGTTTCATCTGATATTGATCTAATAATGGATATATTTACACTTCAACAATCAATATCTAAAGATGAAATTACAATTGATAATTTAATTAAAGATAATTCCGATTATGTTAATAGTTTAAAAGTAAACATAAATAATAATAAGATTAATTTTGATATTCATAAAACTACACCAAAAATGCAAATGGAATGTGATGCATTTACTAATATATTGATGATAAAAGATGAATGTTTATATATTTCTTATTTACCAGAAAAAATGTCACTTATTAAAACATTAATTGTTGCATTTGATGATATCAAAAATAATAGTTATACTTTAATTAAACCATTACCTTCTTCTGATTTTGATAAACAATTTAGACTTCTGACAAAACCATATGAACGGTTACAAAAGAATATTGATATTAAATATGATTTCCTTGATTATATTGATATAGAATATCCAACACTTGACGAAATTATAAAATATAAAACATGTTATAATTGTTCAAGTGATAAATCAAATATACCTATTAAAATTCCTAGATTCGTTGTCGAGTTTGATGATAAACTTATATGCACTCATTGTCTATACAACGAATACATCAACAAATAAAAAATTGATTTATATTCATAATATTATTTAATTTATATAATTATGTATTATTTATAAATGTTACCGCAAATATTTTATACTTGCTTATTTTTAGCTGGTTGGTATTTTATTCATCTTGGCTTTACCAATCCACAAATTAATATCCAAATGTATCGGAATAATACGTATGTTATTAGAGGAGACCAAATTGCAAAATTTGAAATGTGTCTCCCAAATAAACAATTAAATTGTACATTAAGTGCTTTTCATGATATGAACAATTTCGATATCCTTATTTATAGACACTATTCTGGTTATTATGATGTTTTTAATAGAACCATTCGATATGGTCATTCATTAACTGACAAATTTTATTCTGGTGATATGATTAAACATATTGGTAATTGTCGTGATTCTCTTCTTATTGATTGTGAAACGGTTTAAGTAAATTTTATTTATATGGGAGAGTATATGGTAAATTTTAATTACTTTTTAAATAGAATATCTAATAAAAATATTTAATTTATTCGTACTGAAAAATGATTAGAATTGTTCATTAATTACTGATATAAATGATTGATGTTTTTTAGTATTATTGTGAATATTCATCGTGTCTTGTGAAAATGTACCAAAATCACAGTACTTACAATAATATTTAAATTCTTTTTTCCTTGTTTCCTTATCTGCATGATCATTTAAAACATGCTTTTTGTATGATATTGTATTCTTTGTCTTATAATTGCACTGATTGCATTTAAGTGGTTCTTTCATATCAGACCTTATTTTTCTTTTTCCTGTTTTATGTAGTTCCGTAGTTAAATGCTTGTCATATGCAGATTTATAATTACTTGAAAAATTACATTTAACGCAATTAAATTTGCTATTCATCTACTATATTATATTATTTAATCTTTAAGTATTATCATAAAATAAATTATTTTTAAAATTTAATATATATCATTTCATTGAAACTACTTAAAGATTAAATTATATGGTATATATAATGAAACCAAAAATTAAACAATATACTTATAATGACGCTGAACGAATTATAGAAGCTGGTGGAGATAAATTGATTTCAACAGAATTTAAGAATGGTAAGATACCTATTGAAGTAGAATGTGGCGAATGCCATACTAGATATAATGTTCGATTACAATCTTACCTTAAAAATTCGAGATGTAATGAATGTGCAATTCGAAAACGTGGAATAAAGAAACGAACTCCTGAAGATGAAGTTAAAAAATTCGTAGAAAAAAAAGGAGATATATTTATCAGATTATTTTTTATTAAAGGTCGGGCTAGAGTTGAATTTATATGCGGGTTTTGTAAGAAAAATTTTCAGGTAGTTTATTTTAATTATCAGAGACGGAGTGGGTGCAGATGTCAACAAACTAATTTCAAACTTAATTATGATTATATTAAAAAATATATTGAAAACAGAGGGGATATTTTGAAGTCAAATAAAATATATTTGTCAACATCATTAATGGATATTGAATGCAATAAATGCAAACAAGATTATCAAATATCATGGGATCAATATAAAAGAGGTGGCGACTGTAGATTATGTAATCCATCTAAAAAGAAAACAATAGAAGAAGTTAATATGATAATTGAAGATAGAGGTGATCGCTTAGTATCAACTGAATTTAAGAGTTGTAATGACAAATTGGAGATTAAATGTGGTACGTGCGATAAAGTCTTTGAAACTACTTATAATGTATATCGTAAAAGTAACGGATGTCCATCGTGCACATTTGAAAATCGTATCGAAAACCAAAAGCATAGTCAGGATTATGTTGCTAATTATATCAAAGAAAAAGGTGATGAATTAATAAGTACATATACCCGTATGCAAGATAAAATAGATATTAGATGCGGTATTTGTCATGAAATATATCATATCTCTTTCACAAATTTTTGTACACACGAAACAAGATGTCCATGTATAACTATTTCAAAAGGAGAAAGGATAATTAAAGAATATTTAGAAAAAAATAATATTAAATATATTCATCAAAAAAAATTTCCAGATCTTCGAAGAACATTACCATTAAGTTTTGATTTTTATTTATCTAATTACAATGTATTAATTGAATTCGATGGTAGTATTCATTTTAAATCAAATGATTTACTTGGAGGCAAGAAGGCCTTTGATGATAGAAGGGACAGCGATATTATTAAAAATATTTTTTGTTTGAATAATAAAATACCTTTATTACGAATATCGTATAATTATATTAAAACCATCGATAAAATAATAGAAAATTATTTACAAAAACCAATTAAATCTCTTATTGAATATTCTTCTATTTGGACGTATTGTGATCTAATCTTACAAACTTGTGAAAGAATGTTGAATTTATAAAAAGAATATATTGAAAATTTTAATATAATTTTCCATACAATAAAATACTATAAATATATTATTCAGGGTTGAAACAATATGTATTTGCTGTACATTTTTTTTCTATCTCTTACGAGAAAGATTGGACTTTATCTTAGACTGTATTAATTATACAACCCATAACCTTAAAGTCTCTGAACTTGTTTTTTTTAAAAATTAGCTGCGTATTTTCCATATTAAAGCATCATCACCTAATTCGGTAGCTTAAATATTTTGGATGTTCACGCAATTTGATTATGTTACCTTATTAATCAAAGAATAAGATTAGCTTATAAAGCTTTTAGGGGCCACAGGCTTTACCCCATATTCGATACATTTACCTTTACATTCTTCCAAACACTTATCCCATCCTGTTTTAACAACATCATTTAAATTATCATCCTCTGCATATTTGTTAGGATAGTAAATTGTATTATCGAATAATTTGTCATAAAAATATTGGTCATCTATCGCCATTCTACCATTAAATGTACCACTGAAAGTTCCAATATATGGTTTTCTTTCTGTACTTCCAAATTGACTTCCTTGATTGGTTGATGAGGAATCCATACCTTCTATAACAAATGTCTTGTCTTGAGCCCATTTATACAGAATATAACCGATTAAGAATAATATAAGAGTTAATATTAATATAATCATTTTTTATATAATAATAATATATATAAAAATGATCTGGATCATAATAATCATTATAGTTGGTTTGTTTATATTGTTTGGGCAAGGACCTGAATATTTCGACCCTAACCCATATGCAAGTGATAATGATGGAGCAGTAGATTGGGATCCTTTATGGACTGGTGAACAATCAGCCGATTGTTATCATTTATCCGAAAAGGATTGTATGAAATATTCTAATTGCGGGTTATGCCATCAAAAAGGAAAACTCTTGTGCAAACCAGGAAACGTTGATGGCCCTTTGTTCAAAGAAGGTTGTGATGGATGGTCTTATACAAACTATTACGATAGACACATTTTCAATGAAGCCGTCACTCAAACCACGCCGTCTTGGGATCAATTTTACAATAATATGTATGAAGTCTGGTATCCTAGTCCTAATGTCGCCGGTACACTACAATCTTTCAAAGAGCAAGCTTAATAACTTCGTTTATTATAATATAATATTATTCAATTATAATATTATATGAATAATCAGCCCCTAGTATCTTGCATTTGTATTACTAAAAATAATTTGAATCTTGTCTTGCGCTCTATTGATTGCTTCCTTAAACAAACCTATAAGAACAAAGAATTAGT
>Ga0138256_10003334_pt1 | contig 17077 bp, 10 predicted proteins | sample KNB2016incub_MG_FD_105486 | JGI IMG/M metagenome (GOLD analysis project Ga0138256, IMG submission 105486) | Active sludge microbial communities from wastewater in Klosterneuburg, Austria - KNB2014incub_MG | ecosystem: Engineered > WWTP > Activated sludge > Unclassified | place: Austria... | reverse complement strand
CATCTGCTATCATGTCAATCGTGCTATGAGCCACATGCTGATCTGCGACAACACTCCCCAACTCTGAGTGAAGAAGCTGCGCAAAGAATGCCGCTGTAGCCGAAGACGCTTTCAGTACATGCCCTGCCGTTGCGCCACTGATTGTGTGGTCAGTACCGAGCGCAAGATTGGTCGCCAGCACATGGCTCTGGTTGTGGTGATCGTTTGCCGTGCGGCCCGTGGTGGACGAGTGGGCGATTGTCCCACCCGAGGCCGCACCCGTGTGCGCGTGCTGGGCATTCGTGAAATCAGCAATTGTCGGCGTGGTCAACACCGCAGACGTGAGAGTTTTGTTCGTCAAAGTTTGCACAAAATCAGCAAAAACAAACACATCGTTCCCGGCCAACAACGGCAAAGTCATCGTACGATCTGCCGCCAATTCCGAAACGGCAAATATATACTGGTGATTTGCACTCGTATCATTAATTTGAGGAAGTGTAAGGATTTTGGCCGACAAAACCTGCGTATCCGTGGTGCCAACTACCACACCAGACGGGATGGCCTTCTGCGCTACAGTTCCGTCCAAATACCCCGACGCGTTGGACAGCACAAAACTGGATACAGCTACTCCGCTGATGGTATTACTGTCTACGCTGATGGTCTTGTTTGTGAGCGTGTCCGTTGTGGCTCTACCAACAAGAGTATCCGTGGCTGTGGGGAGAGTCAGCGTGCCTGTATTGACAATCGTGGACATAATCGGAGATGTAAGTGTTTTCCCCGATAGAGTCTGTGTATTGGTTGTCCCCACAACCGCACCAGTGGCCCCGTGTTGCGTAGTAGATGTGTTATGGGCTGCTATGTCCACCCCGTCCACTGTACCGCCCAGCGTGATGTTTCCTTCCACGTCCAGGCTGGCCGTACCTGCGCCACTGTTTGTGATAGACACAGTTGTGGCAGTAGCCAATGCCGCATCAATAATCATACTGCCAGGATATGTCCAGGTAGCCCCGGACATAGATGTGCCACTGACTGTATTGGCAATTACTTGGTCCACATAGAGGACACTCCACTTGTAGGAGGCAGACCCAAGATTGTAGGACGTATTTACAGAAGGGACCACATGCGACGATGAGGTGAGACCGGCAAAGGTGGGAGTCGCCGTTGTCTTGACATTCTGGTTGAACCAGTCATTGAGTGTGGTGTCCCCGTTGAGCGTGATCGTTCTATTGGCATTGCCAGTGACAATGGTAAGCGTGTAATCTGCACTAAGCGAACTACCAGGCTTAATAATCAGATCATACGCAGCATTTGTGCTCTGTACATGCAAGCCCGTATTGATAAAAGTGGCTACGCCAAGAGTATCCAGCATTCCATCAACCGTAGTGGTGGTGCCGGATAAAGTAATGCCTGTACTTCCAGCGGAAATGGTCAGTGGATCCAACGCAGAATTGATCTCTATGAAGCGCGTACCCAAATCCTTGAATGCACCTATCTGCAAGATGGTATTCAAGCCATCCACCCACGAAATCCAGGATGCTGCTACTTGTCCGCCAGAAGCATCAATCGTGTACCCTCTGGAATCCAGGATATGCTTTCCTCCACCCACATAGAGCTTCCCATCCGTATGTGCATACCACTGAGGGCTACCACCTCCGTTGTATCCAGCAATAGAGCCAGCCCCACCGCTGTTCCAAATTTTCAATCCAGTCGTAGGACTGGCAAACGTGCCAGATCCCTGGTAAATGCCTCCATTGGTGGAAATACCTATTACACCGTCAAAGGTAGCAACCTGACCCGTCCCATTGGCCGTAGCGAGCAACGTGATAACATCGGTCGTGTTATTGCGCAATTTGATTGCGCCGGATGTGATGTAGACATTGCTTTGACCTGTCCCGGTCTGTCCAATGAGGATATTGCCGCCAGTGTCCCACTGCGCCATCTGGGTGGTGTAACGCATGATGCGAAAGCCACTGACTGCATCCACCCCGATCCACGGTTGACCAGACGCGTATTTGCCAGCAGCAAAGCCATAGGTGTTGTTCGCCCCATACCCGTACAAACCATAGAGGTTGCCAATGGCCCAATGCTCCGCCCAATCGTTGTAGCCGGTGTTTGTCCTGACATTTCCAACGATAGTCGGACCAAGCTGGGTATACCCGGACCGCATACTCTGGACACTGTACAGGTCAATAAACCCGTCGCCGGTAGTCCCTGTATTGAACAGAGCATCACCTGCATACCACTGGTTGGCTGTACCTGGATCAATGCTGCGGGTAACATTGTGACGATACCCGCCTGTAATCGCTGACGGGCCGCTGGTGATTGTCATGAACTCCAGCAGCCCATTCGCTTCCATGTACACGACATCGCCGCTGACAAGCTGGTTGTGCTTGACATCAATGGTGACATCCGCTAAGGCCAGGTCTGCGATCAACGTAGTGGTGGGGCCAACGAGGATACGGCCACCAATGGTAGCAATGGTTTCCTGGGCAACAAGGGTTTCCACCCACAATTCAGCGGCGTGCAAAGACAAATACTTCTTGCTCAAGCTGCCAAGATTCAAATCATAGTTCACCGAGGGGAAGATGCTGTTGCCTGTCGGATTGAACACAACATTGCCAACCGGGGAGATGGTCAGGTCAACGGCGGCTGTCAAGATCGGCGTGCTGATGCCAGTCGTGAACACTTGTGTAGAACTGCTGGCCCCTGTACGAGCACCAGTAGCCAACAAATAGAGGGTATGGTCGTCGTCATCTCGTCCGGTCAACACTCCGTGGTCGATGGTCCCACCGCTGGCCGCATCCTGGTGCAGATGGGTAGCATTGACAAAGCTGGCAATGACCGGAGTTTCCAGGGTTTTGCTGGATAATGTCTGGGTTGCACCCAGAAGAGCAACCGTATCGCCTTCCACCGCAATCAATCCAGCCGAGACCCGTGTCAGTGTCGTGTCCGTGGCGTGTCCCAAATTCAAAGCTGCAAAATAAGGGCTGGCCGTCGTCCGCACATCCTGATCCAGATCATACCCGTCAACCTTGTCTGCATCGAGGTAGGTTACTTTCAGAGCACCGCTATTCACCGCAAATGGAACAGCCGCTCCCCGGCTGAATGACCATAAACCAGCTATGGATTCTGCTCCACTGCGCAGTGGATACTGCGTGTGTGGATGTCCAGTCGTCAGCCCGGACAGATTGTTATGCACAATGGCAGTCTGATCGAGGCTGAACGCCAGCGTGTTTACCCCGGCCACAATGTTGACCACATTGTCATCTGTGGTCATGATCCAGCCCAGACCATCCGCTACGACACCTGATCCAGCGGGGTCTTTGACGCCAGAAAATAAACTGCTGCCTCCCCCACCAATGCCATCTCCTGCGATACGCAGGCCATTGGCGGTCTTGGTTACGGTAACGCCACTCTCCCCGTAGAGTCTGACATCATTGGTGGTCACACCCTTGTCCGCGGCCACATTGCTATCATCCAGCAAGTTACGGATGTAGTTGTGGGCCACTGGATCGCTACGGTGGGTGTTGTAATTGTTTTCAAGGACGCTCAAATCTACGCCATCAATGGTAATCCCACTATTGACAGCCAAGTTGCCGGTAATCGGGCGCGTACCATCCGTCAACAAAGCCTGGGGAATTTGGGAGTTGTCGAGAGTTCCCGTATGGTGGGCAGAATCGAGACCGTGTGGGGATGGTGCGTCAGCCATGAAGCATTCCTTTTATCCTGGTCCAGAAAGTCTCTGGATTGAGTGTATGCTCTGGTATTGCTGCGGCCTGGGACAATGGCAACAATATAGTGCGCTGCGGACTGATCAGCAGTAACGCCAATTCGTGTAGTTCTGGGGCTAGATTTCCAAAATCGTATTGCGCATCCACATGCCCTACGGAAATACCATCCTGAACGAATACGACAGACCTACGGATGGTTACCGTAGGCTGCGTGTATAATACCAGTTTGCTATTCGTTTCAGCTACGCTCTCCATACTACTCCTACACGGGCAAAGTCAACTAAAACAAATGGATGATAATGTCTATTGCTATTGCCAGAGCGAGCGACAACAGCCCGATAATCACCCAGGACAACCGCTGCGATTTGACCGCATCGGCTGTAAGCTGAGTCAATCTCTCCTGCGCAGCCCTATTCTGTCCGTTGAACATGAAAGGGAGATTTCGATTGTCTGGATGTCCGAAGATCACAGCCTCCCGCCCTGTTCGATACGCGTCCGCCACATTGTTGTGCATCTTATAGGATGCCCAGAATGCAAACGCAAATGTGATGGCAACCTTGTCGGAAACTTCATCCTGCCAGGCAATCGCATAACTGCTGCCCGCTCGATGGCTTTCCATTGCGGCTCCGATACTGTCGCAGGAGTTGAACAGGCACATGATCATTCTCCCATTTTTGCGGATGGCGTCTCCCAACAAAGCAGCGTCGAGGCTACCATCCGTAAAATTCAAGCGCATTTGCGTTCCATGCCCCGCAAAATGAACACCCGTATATTCGCCGCTTTTGATATGATCGAGAACCGTTTGTACGGAAATCGGACCATGCAAGACTTTTGCCGTATCTGGCCCAACAGCATTCAAAATCTCATTGCGGGTGTCTAGCTCCGATTCAGGAGCCACTATAAGCAATTGCAGTTGCGGTTGCATTTACAGCCTCATCAATCATAGCGAGTACCTCATCTTTCGTTCCGCCCTTCTGAAATACCTTGACGCCGGGGGGAAGCCTAAGAGTCAGTTGTTGGATAACGTTGTTGTCGAGTGCCGTAAAAATCAAGATCGGAGGAACCCGATGTCCCCATTTTTCAATAGATTTCCGTGCCACTTCATCCCCGTTCATCTTTGGCATCAGAAGATCCATTACCACCACATCAAACAAGGTCCAATTCAATTCCAGAGCGGCTTCCCCATCCGATGCCTCTGTAATCGTGTGTCCTTGCTTTTCCAGATACATGCGATACAGCGAAAGCTGATACTTCGTATCGTCCACTATCAAGATATTCATTACCCCTCCTTGAATGCTCCGCTAAAGTACAAACTACAATTTATGTAATGCGAGCAACAACATTATTTGAATGTTTCCGACTAAGACCATAAATTTCATGGTGGTAGTACGTACAATATCCTGCAATTGGTATTGGCATGTCGGCATCATTCGACGTGGCTTTGAGAATGATGTACGAAACATTTTTTATACCAGCATTGTCCGCATGTAACGCAATCGCATTCCCACTAGATCCGCCCTCAACCTGAAAAGCAATCTGGTCTGCCTGCGCCAATTTAGCAACATAAACTTTTCTCCCAGTGTTGTTCGATGACGCATACACCACAGGAGAACCGGCGCTAGGAGTTCCTACAATGTTGTCGATCTGCTGATTAAACAGAGCGACAACCCCGCCTTCCAAGTGAACACCCTTGAAAGGAACACCGCTCGTATCATGCTCAAAGCCAGCCGACCAGCCCGATGTGGCAATCATTTCCGCATAGTACCCATCCGAATAGCTGCCCGCATCATTTTCCTGCGCTCTTCCACTTCTGGCATCAAAAATGCGATTGACGGATGGCGATCCATTTATATTGCTTTCTCCATGAAAAAGAGATGAATTGCTGGTAAGTTTATTCCCTCCATCCTTCACACTGATTCCATGCCGCCAGGCAGTCTCTCCGCTCTGGTACATATTCATATCAAGCAATCCGCCCTCAATAAGGGACGTGTTGCCAATATCCAAGGTGCTTCCTGTGGCCTTGTCCTGCACATGAATCTTGTAATTGCTCAAATAAGAATTGTACGTTCCGCCTACATTGTTCCAGTAGATACGACCACCATTCAAATACAGACCGCTATCATGTGAAGCGTTATCGTTGATGAGTATTTGACCTGTGATAGTCAAATTGTTCAAATAGCCCGCATCTGCATTGACAGTTCCCTTTACAAGAAAAGAAGCTGTAGCAGAATCCCATTTGAGATATTTTCCGTCCGCCTCTTTGCCAAAAACAAATGAGCCGTTTTCGTACACCTTGAACGAAGCATTGTTAATGCCCGCTGCTGTGTTCCCTGCGGCCAACACGATGTAGTTTGTGTGATCATTGAGCCACAAGCTGTTTACATCATTCGTCAAAGTAATCTTGCCGCCCTGCAAATGGCCCATTTGAATGCTGAGTGCTTCCAGATGTGGGGTACGAATAAAGGACGGAGTGATAATGGTGCTGCTAGACTCCGCTCTTGCGGTAAGTATTTCCACTTCCAGGAAATCCGCACTTGTATACAGGTCAGCAATTACTATCCGATCAGCCTTCCATTCCACAGTCTGGTTGTCCCAATCCGTGGCTTCTTTCACATAAATAAGCAGAACATTTTCATACACTGGACTACCCGGCAATTGGCTTGTGCCAGGGTACTGTATAGAACCATCGCCGGAGATGGCTCCATATTTCTTTATGTACAGCGTGAAAAACCGACTTGCATTTGTTACGAGTACGGCGGGAAAGGGTTCCAGCCAGTACCTCTCGCCGTTCGCCATCATCAACGTACCGGCCAGATTGTCAAACCCAAATGGTTCGCTGGGGATAAGTCTGTATCCTGTTCCAGACGGCTCTAGCTGGTATGTCTCAATGTCCATAGAGATAGAAATAGCAGTTGGTCGGTATCTGGGTTCAACCAGATCGCCGCCATCCGTAATAGTGATCTTGCCCTTAAGTGTCAAATCACCTGTTATGCCGTCAAACTCAAGGTATCCTGGACCCGCTGCATTCCCTATGGTCGCATGAGAATATCCAGCAGCGTCCACCCAGAATTTGATGCCTACATCCGGTGCAGGCGTACCGTTATCGTGCATTTGAAAAGTACCGCTTGGCCCCATCGAAATGAGACCATGATCTCCCACATAAATAGCACCGCCTACATTTGTACCGCCCATTTCCGGAGAATTGTTGAGGAAGATACGGCCATAAATGTTCAGCTTGTTATTGGGTTGATCCCACCACAAGCCCTGATACGCATAAGCGTCTAAGGCATTCTCATCGGGCAATGTTTCCTGGTTGCCTTTCAACCAGAATGTGCCTGTCGAAGACAAATACGAATTCCAACGCGTGCCTGTATGAAAACCAAGATGCTCTGCTGTTACATACAACCCTTCCACAAGTGGATCGTCGTCGTCTCCAAAGCGAGCAGGGAGACTGGACAATTGCGGCCAACTCGCTGTCAATCCAAGATTGGCTCCATCCGTCAGTTGATTCGTATTGGTGTACGCATTTGCTACGGTTGACCAAACGGATCCGCTCCATCGTTTCACCAGGTACGTATCAGTTTGATACCAGAGATCGCCAAGACTTGGACTGCTGGGTGGGCTACTACTAAGGGCATAATACGTGGTAACTTTGCCATCAGCAGTTGCTTGTGCTCCAGCAGCAGCGGATATAGCAGCGCCGATCCCATCATCTTGCACCTCTACCCAAATGGTTCCATTATGTCGATACAGCTTATTTCCATCATCCGTATCAAACCAAAGATCACCCAAGCTGCCAGTACCTGGGGAAGTAGTCGCGTAAAATGTTTCAATTTTTCCATCAGCGGTCGATTGTGCTGTGGCTGCGTTAGAAATAGCTGTAGCAGCGGCAGCAGCAGCAGCGTCAGCAGCAGCTTGGGCCGTAGCCGCGTTGGCGACAGCCGTGTCTGCTGTTGATTGGGCAGAATTGGCAAGAGTTCTTGCTTTTGCCGCAACAGCATTGAGTAATCCAGTCCGGGCGTCATAATATTCTTGAAACGTGGTGCGGAAAGTAGCTGGAACAATGGTGGTGGTTACTCCCAAATTGGCATCGGCTATCCAATTGGGTACACCTGATACCCATGCCACGCCAGCATTGAGGTAATCTGCAAGTGCTTGGAACTTCGTATTGTAAGTCGTATTTTCCGTTGTAATCCCAAAAGTCGTTGCCTGTGCATTATTCACCGTCTTTTCGGCAGCTATAATATCCCATTGCTGACGAACAGAAGACTTTTCTACAGGGGTCAACTTTGTGTCTGCTGCAATATCGGCCAACAAACTATTAGCCGAATTAGCGCTTGTCTGCGCATTGCTCGCATTGGTGATTGCTGTGTTAGCTGTACTTTGTGCTGTAGCGGCGTTAGAGACAGCGGTATTGGCTGTGCCCTGTGCTGTAGCCGCATTCGACAAAGCAGTACCTATTCCATCGTCTTGAATTTCAACCCAGTCCGTACCACTGTGACGGTACATTTTGTTGCCGTCATCCGTGTCAAACCAAAGATCACCAGTCCCACCAGTTCCAGGTGCTGTACTTGCATAAAAGGTTTCAACCCATCCCATGTCGCCAGGATTGGTAATGGTAATACTGCCAGCCAGGGATAAATTCGTACCATCCCAACGCAAATACTGGTCATTGTTCCCAATACTGAACTTGTACGCTCCAGCATCGAGGCCCATCCAGACGCCAACTTCATCGTGTACGGCATATCCTGTAGGTCGATTGGCTCCCAAAGCCAGAGAAATCGCTGTGCTATCAATCTTGAATACCTCGTTGGCTCCATCCCAAAGAGAAAAATCCGCGCCACGAATCTGCAAACCAAGATTGTCTGCAACAAGAAACTTCCCTGCTCCTGCTGTACTGCGAATGTACAGGCCATCCCCCTGGGGCGTGTACAATGAGTTCCCAACACTACCAAGATTGCCAATCTGTACATAGGTTGTGTAATTGGCCGGAGAGAATGGATCATCGCCTGCCCAACGACGCATTTTGATAAACGGTGCGCCAGACAAATCATTGACTGACAGGTGAATCAGGGCTGCACCGGATACACCAAAATCAATGGCGATGTCGCCCTTCTTTATATCCATCCCTACAGGCCCAGAACGGTGCGTATACGTCCAAGATTGTGTATCATCATTGTTAGGGACATACGCAGAGACTTGGCCCCACAGAGAGGCTACAGTGAGGCCAGAAGTAATGTCTATCTTGCGGAACAGAACCCAATCATTATTGGCAAAGACAGCGCCTGTTACTGCCGGAGAATCCTCAACCGTAATAGTAGCTGTTGCACCAATGGCCGGTGTCGAGAATGGTGCTGCCAGGATGCCATAACTCTTCGTCCAGTATTCGTCTCCCCGATCCACCCGGGTTTCATCTGCCACAAACACCTTGACACGCAATTCATCCGCTGCAATTGCTCCAATGGTAAGCCCAGACTGCCCTTGAGCGGCAGTCTCCGTGATGCGCCACCCTGCGATGGGAAAAGAACTGTCAAATTCAGGAAATACAACAGTTTCTCCATCCATAACACCGGTAGATCCAACTACTTTTGTACCTGGGATCAACAAAGCCGTATATGGGTTAAGGGTAAGATCGCCCGCCGATGTAGTAATGGACCGCGCATTGGTAAACTCAAGATCCGCACCAACTACGAGATACGATCCAGCAGGATTAATTGTTAAATTGCCTGCTGTAGTCGTAATGGATTGCGCTCCAACAAAATCCAGATTTACATCCATCTGCACATCATTGGTCTGAAAAGTATGCGTGCCGGTCCAGGTAAAATCGTAGGCTTTGTCTACTCGCAAAGAATCCGCGTCAATCTGGATGCCTTCTTTGACATTCACGGATAAGACGCCCAACGTAGCTGCCAGCCCATTACCGGCCAACTCGGACACATTGCGCCATGTGGCTGCTGCTCCACTGCCAGTACCGATAAACTGGTAGTTTGCTCCATCCAAGATGCCAACATCATCCTGTCCTACAGAAATCAGAGTACCTTGCCCGACTTTGAGAGTGTACGTCCCGCCGTTCGTACCAGCATTTACCGCAGACAAGCCATCACCTGGGGTAAACACTCGCTCATTGGTGAGATTGCCATTTGCTGCCAGAGTAAGATACTGAGGGCTGAGAAAGTCTGCGGCTTCCAGATCGTCCAACTTGTCGGCGTTTAGATTCTCTACCTTTGTAGCACCGCTGTTTACGGCAAAAGGCGGGTTCGTGGTGCGGTTGAATGTCCACAAACCAGTGATCTCTTCGGCACCACTTCGCAAGGCATACTGCGTATGCGGATGTCCGGTAATCAGACTTTTCAACTGGTTGTGGTCTATCTCGGCGGGAACAACGCGAAATCCCATCTGCGTCGTATTCAGACGATTGACTTCCATGGTAGCATCCTGGCCGACCAGTTGGATGTACCCATACGGATCTGCCGTGATGCCAGCAAGATTGTCATCTCGCAGACCGACCATGGAGCTAGACAGACCAGAACCACCGCCGCTGCCTCCACTGCCACCAGTAGAAGCTACAGACTGACTCTGCACGGTATCAATGCGGTACTGCAAATCTTTTTTTGCCATTAGCTCAACGTGTCCAGTTCAAAGGCATAAGCTGCGCCACGCACAATGTACAATCTTCCTGGGACCAACCAGGGCACTTCATTTTCAATCTCTACCCATCCCCCGTCATCATTGTCCAGTGACCAGTATTCCGTCAACGACACCGACTCGCCAACCCCTGTATCAAAGGCTTCCACGATGACTGGAACGGCTGTCCTGCCCAGATCATCGTCCTGGGCATCGTATTCGTGGTTGCGGTAATACAGGTACGGGGCTTCATGCCAAAGCAGAATCGCATCTTTTTTCAAATGATCAGCACCCACTACGGTATAGCGATCATTCGTCCAGCCTCGTATGCTGTATCCAGTATTGGTATTGTGCGTCAATCCCTGCCCGGCCACATCCGTGAGGTTGGCGACAAGTTGCTCCCACCATGCCTTTGTCACGATTGCTTCAAATTCTTGGGTCGCTGGTTGTACGTAGGCCATTAGTCTGCTACCTCTGAAAGATTCAAAAGCGTAAACCCATCAAACTGCGCATAATCGTCCGTACCCGTACAAACAATTTCCAGGGTATACCATGTGTTCAAAGTAAGACTGAGTGCTGCCAAAGAAATAGTGACATCTCTTACGTCAGGCCAACTTACATACGAATAGTTATGCACGTTGACGCCATTGTAGTAAAAAGTAATGCTCGTACCAGCTTCGTATAGCTCGTACTTCATCCGAAGATTCGGATTCTTATGCAAGATTCGATACGTGAACGTTCCCTTTTGCAGCCAACCGATACGCAATCCGTGATGCGCCGACCGTTCCCGAATTGTCTTCAATGCCTGTGTATCTTCGGAAATGGCATTCAAGACAATAGCAGGCAACGTTGTACCGATTGTCGGGATCGTTTGCGGCAATACCGATGCCAAAGATGTACTGCTGGATTCCTGCACAAGATAAAAAATAGGGTGTCCACTGCCGTTATTCCAAATGTCTTGTGAGCCTATCCCGATTTGGACACTGTACGGTTGTCCTGCAACAGGAACGGGAGAAAGTGCATTGAGATCAATATACCCAATAACCAGGCCAGGGGTCTGCCCTGTGGTGTATGTGAGAGTTGCGCCAACCTGTCCAGCAACCAGAATTTGATAATACCTATCTGAACCTATAGTGGGGACCAGTAAAGAGTAGTGGAGATACCGATTCAAGTGGAATACGTAGCGGACAGTGGCAAAAGCACCAGTAGCTTGATTGTACAAATTGGGAGCGCACAGAATTTCCAAAGGAAAATTGACTTGGGTTGCCCGCGCATGTTGAAGCTCTAGCTCCATTGCCAGAGCATTGGCGTCTCGTGCGGCTAATGGAATTCCGTCTTGAAATGTGGGAAGTGCCATAGTGTTTAATGCCAGTATACTTTGTTATCAGAGAACAAAGACGATCCTATAATGAACAAGGGCTGCTGAAATTCATCCTCGATAATGCGCAATGTCTGAGAGAAAGAAGAGCCGGATTCTCCCGTTTTCCCCTGATAGCCCACATGCACAATGATGCCGGCTACGCTCAACAGACCCGCATTGATTGCCACTCTTTTCCCAGGCTCATACTCCGGTTTCCCTTGAATCTTGGAGATGGTGTACAGCCGCTTGCGATCCTTGTTCAACCACTGCAAAACATTGGCAAGGGCTTGCGCCTGCGCCCGGGTCTGAATGTAAAAGTTAGACCGCTCCTCAATGGTCAAGCTGTATTGCAGTGCATTGTCCCGCAACTTGATCTGCTGCGAAGGGAGACCCAACAAAGGCGTGCCATACACCTTCAAAGCCGCCAGCACGCACACGCTGGTAGAGTTGTTGGTCAAAGTGATAATCGAACGTTGCCCATACGATTGCATGGTCAGACTGGCACCGCTGGCGCTCAAATCTTTACCGGATATATCTACCAGAGAATAGTCCGCCAGGGCTTTTACTACCACCGCAGGCCATTGAAACCGAGCCTCAATTACTTCGGTCTTGCCTGGATACACATACACCGCTTTGGGGAGTTTCCAGAGTTCCGTGTCCGTGGACCCCATCACCCGTTCCGAATACTCGACAATGATCTCATCCGCATGTTCTTTATCAATGAATGTGGGAAGAATGTCACCTGCATTGGAAAGAGTGAACGTAACAATGGGCGTGAACGAACCTGTGGCCCAATGCCAGTCAGCCTCTACATACACTTTTCCATCAGAACGAACCTGTACCCGGCCACCCAGAGACCGAACCACTTCGGACAATTCATCCCAAACCGCTTCATCGTCCAGCCAGACATACGGAATGGATTGGGTGAAAAAGTCAATCGTGGCAGGATTGCCTACAGTACCCGATGCCACGGAAACAAAGTCCGTTCCATCATCTAGTCCAGCGTCGGTCAAGTAACGGGCAATCACTTCATGGGCTGGTTCATTCAAGATCATGGCCGAGGACACTTTGGTCTTCAACCATTCCAGCGGATCACGACACACGATTGTCACTGTACGCTCAACAAAGCTCTCGTCAATCCTCTTGATCTGCCCTTTGAATACCCAGGAGGTCACACCCTCAATGGTGACACTCAGACGCACTTTCTTGCGCTCATACGCCCCCTTGGTGATGTGGGCGAAGATGGACGAAGAACCATTGTAGTCAGAGAACCGGCTTGTCTCATTCCATAGGATAAGCTGGTGTTCGCCTATGATGGGTCTGCCATTCAAGAACGATTCAGACGGCTTGACCAGTTCAAACGCTCCCGAAAGAGACATAAGGTACTGGCTCTCATTCGTCCAATTGGACCCGTCCCACTGGATTTCCAATGTATAGGAGATATTGCGTACAATGCGCTCTCCCATCAGGCCACCACCGATCCAATCAAGGCCAACTGCACATCAAACCGATCACTGCCATCCGGGGCTGTCCAGATGCGTGTGGGCAACCGATCTTCCACCAGACGCACAGTTGTCTGGTCCCCATCGTCTTCCGTGAGCGTGCCAGATGTGCCCAAAAGTGCTGTATAGGCTTGCAGAATCACGTCATATTGTGCAGAGGTCAGGGCTACCCATTCCAGATTGATTTTTCCAATCCAGCCGCCATTGAGCGTCTGATCCTTGCGAATGGTGCCGTCTAAAAACTGCGTGGCGATCTGCCCACGAAATCGCTGATCACGAATCTTCTGGGGTGTTTCCAGCACATAATCCGCTGTAAGAATTTCCAACAACAGTGTACCGTTCATGTCTGCGGCCACCCCAGAAGATTCAACTGCATGTCATACAGAACCGGACCCGCCAAACCACTGTACCCCTGTTCTTTCCCAACATCCGCTGCCTGGGAATCTGGAGCAATCACATTCCATACGTTGTCCGCATGATCCTGGAACACCACGGAGTTTTCCATTGCCGACAACAGGGCTGTATACAGAGTATTGCGCTCAGTCCGGGTAAGAGCCGTGAACTTGAGCGAGATCACCCTGTATATCTTTGACATGTGCGTATACTGCCGTACCCCGCCCTGCGTCTCACCCCGTACATGGGGCTTGACCGGACTATTTTCATACTCTTGCGGGGTAGGCAGTGTAACGCCATTCAATGTAAAGGACACAGGTTCCTCTTATATCTGACGGGAAAGGACAAACACCTTTGTGGCCTGATCGCACTCAATGTACACCTGCCCATCAGACTGGATAAATACAGGGCGTGCTGGCTGTATATGAATGGCCGTTGTCAGCACGGAAATGGTCTTGTCCGGCACAGTGAGAGACTGGGCTGCAATTGAGGCCGGTTGCGCTGCCTTGATCGTGAAAACGGCTGTATTCCCGGTCGGATTGTACAAGAACCACAGATCGGTTTCCTTGTACGGGAACTTCACTCCATTGCCTGCGCCAGTCACCAATGCCGTAGGTGCAGCTATCAAAGTAGACAGGTTGATGCTGGTTTCTGAAACGCTGGTTGCGGTAATTGCTGTTCTAGCCATGAAATCCTCCTTGTAGTAATCTCTCACCTGAGAGATTTAGCGGTCATTCAACATTTCGATTACTTTGGCATACACGGCTGGTGCGGATGCTGTCACCAGTACATTGACCAGTCCCACGGGGACCGTATCGCTGAATTCGGTGATCAGTGCACTGCCCATCCAGCCGCCCATGATCTTGCCTCTCTTTTTCACATCTTCCTGTCGGCCATCCACTTCCAGCAACATCTGGTCTACAGAACGATCTCCATACTTACCTTGCACGGTCTGGCTGACCATCTGCTCACCAAAAGAAGTAGCCGCTGTCGTACCGGCCAATTTGAGTTTGATTGTCTGGGCTGTAGTCACCTCTCCCATCTTGTCGGCTGGCGTCTGCATGGTAGAGACAGCATTTGCTCCAGTCTTGGCTTGCTCTCCAATCTGTTGCAGAATCCCTTCCAGGGAAGTGCCAAAATCCTGAGTCATTTTCTTTGCAGCACGTTCCGAGGATGTATCAATGCCCAGCGCATCGTAAATATCCAACTCATCAGCGCTGGCTCCCATTTCCTTGACCTGGGCAATCACACCGTCCATGAACTCGTTGCGCTTGGCTTTGGTCTGAATCTGGTCAAAAACCTTCTCTGCTACCTTTGCCGAATCGTACATGGCTGGCACAAAACCCTGTTCATGCTCTCGCAGCATGTTGGCCGAAAACTTGCGCACGGCTGCTTCGCCCTGGTCAATCACATCCTGGGGAATCAAACCATCTGCCCGCAATTCATCGAAGTATTCCGACTTGAAACCGGACACCAGAACCGTGCCGAGTCTGCGTGCTTTTTCATCTACTTCGTCTTCTCGACCGGCGAAGAGGGTAATCAGGTCAATGTTGCCGCCATACTTCTTCATGGCATCTTCAAAGCTGATTCCGAACGCGTCCGCAAACTTGGTGCCTTCCTTGTCCATCTTGGATTTCAAAGAGCCGATGTCCCAATTCAGCAGTCCCGATGTCGTTGGCTTTGTCACTCCTTCGGCCATGCCTTTGATTGCACCGTCCAGGGCAGTCTTAATTCGTTTCGCCTGGGCGATGGTCTCCTCGGTCGTATCTCGTACAGTCTCCAGCATGTTACTGGCGGCGGTAGACATCGTGGTCGTATAGGCATTGATTGCCATTGTAGACCACTCTTCATCAATCACGATCCGGCCAGCTTCTTCGTTGACCTGATTAATGGAACTGCGAATCTTCTGTATGTCTGCCTGCCACTGTTCGGCCTGGGCCATAGCCCCGCCGATTCCCATTGCCGGAACAAGACGGGAAGCAATGCTGAGAGCGCTGCTGTTGGCTCCTTGCTGTACCCGATCCAAGGCAATCGCCAGATCAGCCAGTTCATTTGTGAAGGTGCGGGTTGTGTCTGCTGCCGTCTGGTTGGCAGTTGTCAGCGAATCTACCTGCGCCTGCGCTGCGGTCCCTGCCTGCGTGAGTCTCTGCACCTCTCTTGCTTGATCCAACTGCGCCTGGGTTGTAATCACAGTGGCCTGGGCCAACTGCAATTCAGCCAGAGCCGAATCCAAATCCTGTTTCATCTGAGCAGCCTGATACGGAGTGCCGCTTCTTAGCGTCTGCTGGTACAGTTGCTCTATGACAATGTAGCCCGTTCTGGCTTGCGCCTGGGCTTCCTGGGCGGCTGTCAGCTTGGCCTGTGCCTCCACTACGGCATCGGATGCCATCGCTGTAGCAGAATAGGACTGCTTTAGTTCCTCTGTGGATGTTTGTGCATTCTGTGCGATGTTCCCAAACAGGTCAGAGAAAGACCGTATCAGGCTGTCTGCGCTTTCAGTGAGATCCTCACCGAATATCTTTTCCCAGAAATTGTTTGCAGCCAGTACAGTGCCTGTTTTGAACCATTCCCAACCGGCGCTGGCTGCATCCTTGAAAGAAGCTGCCAATACATCAAAAGACTTGCCGAGCGTGGTGGTTTTGTCCTCCAACACTTTCGGATCAAACTCAGTGATCACCCGATTGAGGATGGCCTGCTCTTTCTGTACATCCGTGAGCTTGTCGGTTGTGGTTCCCAATTCCTGGGCATACATGGCAAAGGCCCGCTGCGAGGAGTCCAGGATTCCCATTTGCTCCAACTGCGAGTAATTGCCTGACTTGATAGCCTCCACCACTTTGGGCATCGACTCCGCCCAGGATACACCAAGTTCATCTGCCCGCTGCTGCACAACATCGCTGACCTTTGCGAAATTATCAAGCTCTGCAAGGGCACTCTTGGCGTCTACCTGCAACATAATGGGCTTTATGGATGCTTCTGACGCTCTGCCCCCTATCGCCTCTTGTACGTCGTCTATGACCTTCTGGGAGTCGCCAAATGTTTCTTTCAGCTTCTCCGCCTGCCGATTGACAATCTCCATGCGATCTGCGGCTGCTACGATGCCCACAATGCCGGCAGCAACAGCCAGAGATGTGGCTGCTACTCCGGCCAGGGCAATGGTTGTACCGTCCAAAGCCGCTGTCAGTTCAGGGGCCAGACGAGTCAAATTGAAAAAGGTAGACTGCAATTGATGCGTGCCGGGAACGATCTGTCCGATTACTTGACCAGCCGCTCGCAAACCTCCGCGGGACACCCCGCCACCACGACCAGAAAGACCAAAAGCGGCCTGCTCTCCGCCTTCATCTCGAATAGTCTGGGCCAGTTCCCGAAAACGTGATGATCGTGCCTTTTCCGCCTCAATTCTCGCCTTGGCCGGATCAATGGTCTCTGCCTTCTTGACTCTACCAAATGCCTTTTCCAGTTCGGTCAAGGATTTGACCGTACCCTGAATT
>Ga0138256_10003333_pt1 | contig 17079 bp, 8 predicted proteins | sample KNB2016incub_MG_FD_105486 | JGI IMG/M metagenome (GOLD analysis project Ga0138256, IMG submission 105486) | Active sludge microbial communities from wastewater in Klosterneuburg, Austria - KNB2014incub_MG | ecosystem: Engineered > WWTP > Activated sludge > Unclassified | place: Austria... | reverse complement strand
ACAAAACCATCGCCATTGAATGCGGGTCCGCCGCCATAAGTCGCATCGAATCCACCACTGATCCAGCCAGTTGATGATGTGTTCCCGATCACGTACACGTTGCCTGCGGAGTCATTGGCGACGCCGTAAGCACGCTCATTGTTTGATCCACCCAAATAGCAGGACCACAAATGAACACCTGCTGCGCTCAGCTTGACCACGAATGCGTCGGTTAATTCGTTTTCGCCATAGTTCGTGTCGTATCCACCGCTGACCCAACTGGATGAATACGTTGATCCCGTCACGTAGATATTGCCGGACGAGTCGCAGGTCAATCCGTAACTCTCATCGTCGCCGGCTCCGCCCAGATAACTACTCCACGCCAAATCCGGATCAATCACCAGCGGCAGCCTCGCCTCGAACTTGCCCGTCAACTCAAACGTGTAGGCATCCCCATCGAGCAGCTTGAATCTCCCAGCGACATCGACTCGCTTTCCCTTCACTTCCTGCCAAATCACCGGCGCATCGTCGATCACTTCACCAAATCCATCACCGAGTTCTGCATGCAATCGACCGCGATCATCGATCCATAAATCTTCAACGCCTTCGTACTGAACTGCGATCTGTCGATAGTCGATGTTTGGATCGACGTGGAACTCGTACTTCAAGCTGTCGCGTTGGCCCCAGGTGTGGAGGTCGATGCCTTCGTACAACGATGGATAGACGACCTTCTCGAAGCCGGAGACGGTGGATCGATGTTGAGAGACGTTGCCGAGGTTGTAGTTGAAAGTCGAAGTCGCGCGATCGTGGCCGATGGGGTGGGTGATGTTTGAATCTCGGAACGAGACGGCGAAGCGGGTGGATTCGATTTCTGCACGTTCGGTGGCATGGGCGTCTCGCCCGTGTTCTTCCATTTGATCCTTCGGATCAATCACGGGCGGGACGCCCGTGCCACCGGAAAGAATCCCACCGGAGTTGCCGGAATCTGTGCCACTCACTTCCCGATACAACTCAAACACCGGCCCGCGATCCGTCATTGCGATCGATGCGCCTTTGCCTTGATGGACGAATCGCACGGACGCATCCGTCCACTGTCCATCATTCTCGACGAACAGCGCGGGTGAGAGTTGGAATTGTTCGATGGCGGCATCGGTCGCGCTCGTCAGTAAAAAGCGTGGTTCGAGATGTTCCGACCAGACGCGGGGCTTGATGGAATTGGCTTTGCTTGATTGGCTGCGAGTCGTCATGGCTATCCCTCTCCCCGTTTTTACCGCAGAGGACGTTACCCGCCGATTCCGAGTTCGAACAGAACAATCGGTCAAAAACGAGCCAATAATCCAGAACATCCATCATAATACGCGGCAATTTGATTACACCGTCCAGCAATCACGAACATCAATCCCGCATCAATGCAACGAAATCCCTTCTCAGGGCTTCATTACAATGTGACGCCATCAAGTGCTACGATTGGAACATCATGAACAAGCGTTGGATGATCGCTCTGTTTTTTCTGCTGACGGGTGTGGTGTTGGGGCAATTCCTGATGGGGATGATCCAGGCGCGCACGACGCAGGCGGCCGAGTCGCGCGATGTGACGTTGCGCGGGCCGCTCGCGGGGGATGAGCTGCGCACGATCGAGCTGTTCAAGACCGCCTCGCCGAGCGTTGTGTTCATCACCACGCGACGTGAACAGGTCAATCCGTTCACGCAGAATGTGAACGAAGTACCCGCCGGCACGGGCAGCGGATTTGTGTGGGACGATCAGGGCCACATCGTCACCAACTTCCACGTCATCCGTGGATCGAGTTCGTTCGTGGTGACGTTGTCTGATCAAAGTTCGTACGAAGCGAAGTTCATCGGCGCCGCGCCGACTAATGATCTCGCAGTTCTCAAGATCGATGCGCCGGTTGAAAAACTCACCCCGCTTCTGCTCGGTTCAAGCCATGATCTGCAAGTCGGTCAATCGGTCTTTGCGATTGGAAATCCGTTCGGGCTTGATTCGACTTTGACCATCGGCATCGTGAGCGCGCTCGGGCGATCAATTCAAAGCCCTGCAGGTGTGACGATCGAAGAAGTGATCCAGACGGACGCTGCGATCAATCCAGGAAATTCAGGCGGGCCATTGATGGATAGCGCGGGACGACTCGTGGGTGTGAACACTGCCATCGCCAGCCCAAGCGGCGCGAGCGCGGGGATCGGCTTTGCTGTTCCGGTCGACACGGTGAATCGCGTGGTGCCACAGTTGATTTCATCTGGCCGCGTAACGCGCGCGGTACTCGGCGTGCGAACCCCCGCGCCGGATTGGAACATGCGGATCATGAAACAATTCAACGTTGAAGGCGTGCTGGTGGTCGCAGTCGATAAAGACAGCCCCGCCGCGAAGGCCGGCTTCCGCCCGACAGTGAGAACCGAAAAAGGCTTGACGCTCGGCGACATCATCACCGAAATCGCCGGACGAAAAATCAATTCCCCCCAAAACCTCGCCGGCACGCTCGCGCTTTACGATCCCGGCGACACCGTAAAAGTAAAATTTCTACGCGAAGGAAAACCGAACGAAGTGGAGATCGCGCTGGGTCAGGAGAAGGTGGAAAACTGACGGCAAGCTGATTGTGAAGAATCCCAACAATCAATGACCACGACTTCACGAGTGGCGTTTGGATTCAACGTTTGGATTCAATTGGTGAAAGTGACGATGCGAAGTTTTTGATACGAAAACGCTCGGAATCCGTGGGGTTTTGACGATCGAAAGCGAATCCTATATCTTGTAATTTCCACCCGGAGAGGTGGCAGAGCGGCTGAACGCGCCGGTTTCGAAAACCGGTTTACGAGCAATCGTAACGGGAGTTCGAATCTCCCCCTCTCCGCTCTTTTCCCAGGCATCGCCATAAGTGGCGATGCCTGTGTCGTTTGCGGCGAGCGGTTTTGATTGACGGAGTAACTTCGTCAATTCTCCGTCAATCAATGTCAGGTTCATGGTCAGTCTCTTGGACCGATTCCTTTCGTTCAAAGTCACCTACGTCATCCGACGTCGCGGCGGGTTTCTGTTCCAAGACTGCGCTTCGCCACGCGGCAGAAGACGGCGTCTTGGAGTTAATAGAATCGTTCTCGAGTTTCTCGATCTGGCGAGCTGAATCTTGTTCGTGGATCGAGTGATAGTAATTCACCATGTCGCTGTCGGCATGACCCAACCAGCTCTGCACGTACTCTTTTGGAACACCGCTTGCGAAGGACCGTGCTACAAAGTGATGGCGAAAGCTATGGATCACGCCGTCTTTAAATCCGACTTCGCCCGCCGGTGTTGGAAACCGAGTGGCGAGCGGATCTCTAACATGCTTCTTGAATTGCTTTAGCACCTTATCTTGATCAAGCTTTGATCCTTGACTTAGGTGCAGCACGTAACCATCCTTCTTTCGCTCGATCGTCGGAATAACTGTCCGAATCTCTGCGTGCAACTTGATAGTCCTGGAACGTCCACTTTTCAGCGTACGCACTTTGCTTCCATTCGCGGAATTGGCGCGTTCGTCCTTCAAGCGGATGACTCCGGCTTCTAAATCGATGTCGCTCCAGCGCAATTCTTCGAGTTCGCTGATTCGCATACCCGTTCGAGCTAGAACCAAGATCACAAGTCCGAGCCATCGAAGACGCTTAGCGTTTGTAACGAAGCAGTGTTCGAGCATCGCGTCAACTTCGTCGACGCTGAACGAGTATCGCGAACTTTCTTTAAACTCCACCGTTCGAATCTCTGTGTGATTTTCAGGCGGAATGAGCTTCAGCGCAGCAAGCTTCAGGATAACGCCTTGGATAAATGTGATCTCGAATGCGAGCGTGCGCGGCATCGCCTTTCGCTTGCGTAGACCGCTGGGAGTTGTCTCGCGATAATAAGCAAACTCATCCACCACGGCTGATGTGATGTGACGCCAGTCGTCCAGTCCAGCTTGGCGCGCGTAATCTATGAAATTCGTCATAGCGGCGCGGTAACGCTTGCGCGTCTTTTCGGTCACGCCCTTCGTAACAAATGACTTCCGCAAGCTACTAAAGTAGCAATCGCGACCCTCATCCAAACTGAGTGCCACGTACGGCGAAGTGCTACCAGCCGGAATTGTACTTTGCACAACAGCGAGTGATTGCGCAGCCAGATTCGCCGACTGAGCAATCCGTTTTTTGTCGGCGATGTGCTGATCGAGTTCACGAAGTACAACGAGAGCATTGGCCCGGTCACGAACTCCCAGAGAGTGTCGCCCGCGATCGTCGTCTTTGAAACGTCCGTCGGCATAAAATACATCATTGCGCTCACGCACTAATCGCCACACATTATGTGGCATTCGTTCGATCGTACTTTTTCGTTTCTTGGGCATTTTTTTGTGACTCTTCTCACACAGGGCGCACTGCACCTGCGACACTGCTTAATTTCGCAGCGATTTGTTTTTCCATTTCAAACGTGGACCTCGGCGTGGATTTTGAACGCTATTAGCAGCAGAACTCGATTCGTTTCCGCGCTGTTCTGCATCCCGTGATGCACTTCCAGGCGTTTGCCCCGTAGAAATTCCTCCACCTGGATCTGATGGCGGCGGATAAATCAACACGCGCGCTCCACGGCCACCTGGCTGGTAGATGAGAATCTTTCCTTTCGCGATCAGTCGATGAACGGTGCTCTTCGAAAAGCCCGTCAGCTCACGGTACGCGGGAATCGAAATGGGCTTCACACCTGCCATGAAGCCACATTATGCCCAAATTGGGCATTAGGCAAGACTAAATGCCCAAATTGGTTTTATTTTTGCTTTATGGCCTGTCGACGCCCAAAGCATCACGGACGCGGGAGAGATGGAGACGAACACAAATCAGTGGTTGATAGCCGTCGATGACTGTTGCATTCGTCCGAGTTGATAGCCATTTTGTTTCGATGGCCGGCTTGATTCGTCGCGCATTCTTCTTGGTGGGCGTTTCGGCTTCCAATATGCGAACGTGTTCGCCGTCGCCAACTTCGAGCCATGTAGAACCCGCTGCGAACTGGGCTTGAAAAAGCGGACGATCTTGGATTTCCTTGCCAGCGTCAGGTCCTGCGAGCCGATTGATCACGTTTATCACAACGGCGCGTCGAAGGCCCGCGTCCAATAGCAATGCGGAAATCGCAACTCCGAATGCGGAAAATGGCTCGAACAGTCGAGTAATCCGTTGTCCTTTTCCCACGTTCTCGAATCCGGGCATAACGCGATGATCAACAACGTACCGTACTTTGCGTACTGGGACGTCAAGCTTGTCAGCGATCGTTTGAAGGTCAAAGACCTTGTGGTGTGTGAGAATTTTGATTTTACTATTTGCCGTCGGCATTTTGATCTTATCGTTCATGGCTAGGTGGCTCGTCATCTATTATGACGCGAAACGCTCTCAATTTAAGCAACAGTGGCGGTCATTTTTATAGAAGTATCTGACTTTCGGAAGCCGACCAGCCATCTGTTCCCTTGTGGAAACAACAGCTTGGATTTTCTTAAGCAATTCAGCTTTTCGTCAACATCGCAAGCGAGCGAGAATGCATCAAAGTGGCTGTGAAATCTCGTGAGCCCAGTCGGCTGCTTGCGGGGGCCGGTCGGAAGAAACTCGCAAGCTGCTGCCACGGGTTTCGACTCAGGCTAGACCGTCGACGTGTCCGTGCATTAAGCGGAGATATTGCGATGACATCGCTGAACTCCCCTACATCGCGCCACTGATGATTTATCATTCCGCTTTACAGACGCGCTTATTGAGCTGACTGACGATGGTTATATTTTCGCCGCAGAGGAATTCATCTCATCGGACATCAGCCACACTTGGCAGAAGCCAGCTCATGTCGACATGCACTACTTCGAGCCTCAACTCCTGAAGCAACTGCAGCGGTACATTTCCATGCTCCATCGCGTGTGCGAAGTTCTTAAAGCGCCGTAGTTGGACAAATGGTTTCTCGAAGCCAGTGACAGTCGAAATAGCTCGCTAATCGACCTTTAGTTCACAATTTGCCCCTTGCTTGCAGATCAACGGACGCAAGCAAGGGGCTTTCTTTTTCGGAGGACGAATGGGAAAGAGGAAAAGTGAAAACAATTCGCAGGATCCGATAGTGGCATTTCGGATATTGATTGCGCGTCTGATCGCTCGTCGGCACGTGGCTGTGAAGGCAGACGATTCAACTCAAACCACGCAAGCCAACCGAAAAGCTGTGCAGAAGCGAAAGCGCAAGGCGGGCCAATGAACGTGGCATCGAAACTCCGATCCGAGTACACTTCTACTCAATATTGCTGGATAACTGGAGGGTAGATGGCGAAGTCGCGCGCTCGCTGGAAGCAGCGGTTGGTTTCTGAATTGCTCGAACGCCGTCTGTTGCTTGATGCCGCAGCTGATGCCGCCATCGAGAAATTTAACTTCTCACCCGCAGTCTTCGTCGAGAACTCTGGCCAATGGACGGATTCATCCGTTCGATTTGTGCACCAAGGTAAAGGCGCATCGATCGCCATGACCGATCGTGGGCCGATCTTTGAGCTCTATCGGGGTGTGACGCCGGTCGATTCCTCTGCGGCTGAACATCGTTTGGATTCGCGCTTCGATGAGCCAATTGAACAATCCATCGAAACCACCCGTTTCTCCGTCTCATTCAAGAATTCAAACACCACCTCACCCGTCGGCCACGATCGATCAAGTTCCACTTTCAACTACAACATCGGCGACGTCTCACAGCATCGATCGAATGTGTCGGGCTTCGAGAAGATCGTTTATCCATCGTTGTATGAGGGGATCGATCTCCACACCTGGGGCCAGCGCGACAGCTTGAAGTACGAGTTCCATGTCTCGCCCAACATCGACTACCGACAGATCGCAGTTCAATATGAAGGCGTCGAAGATTTATGGATCGACAAGCGCGGACGACTGCATGCCGAGCTTGGGAATGGTTTCGGCGAAGTGATTGACGATGCGCCGGTGATCTGGCAGGAAGTGAAGGGTAAACGCGTCGATGTCGCTGGGCGATTCAAGCTGCTCGATGGGGATGCTTACACGTTTGAGTTAGGCACGTTCGATCCCAAGTTGCCGCTGGTGATTGATCCGGATTTGGCTTGGAGCAGTTTGGCGTGGAGTAGTTATCTGGGCGGGGGCAACGCCACCGGCACCGACATTTCGGTGGACGCCAACGGCGACGTTTTGGTAACCGGAAGCACCGCCTCATCTGGCTGGGCAGCTGGCGGGTTTGACACAAGCTTCAATGGCACCTCCGACGTGTTCGTCGCCAAGATCAACGCTGACGGCACGTTGGCATGGAGTACCTACCTCGGCGGAAGCGACTACGATCATGACGCGACAATTTCAGCTGATGCCGACGGCAATGCCTGGATCTCGGGGGAAACAAGTTCCTCCGACTGGACCGTTGGTGGTTTCGACACGAGCTACGACGGAGCCGATGACTTGTTCGTCGCGAAAATCAATGCTAACGGCACGCTGGCTTGGAGCAGTTACCTTGGCGGGTCGGGTTACGACAGGAACGGGGACATTGCGGTCGACGCCGAAGGAAACGGATGGCTGACCGGAACGACCGATTCCTACGAGGCCGTAGGTGGATTCGACATAGGTCGCGAGGGGCTTGATGAAGCGATCATCGCCAAGATTAATGCGGACGGTTCGCTTGCCTGGAGCAGCTACCTCGGCGGAAGCTCGTGGGACAACGGCCGCGGCATCTCCGTGGATAGCCATGGAAACGCATGGGTGACTGGGTCAACCAACTCCCCCGGCTGGACAGTCGGTGGATTCGACACGACCTACAATGTTGGCTCCGACCATTGGGACGATGACGCGTTCGTGGCAAAGATCAACGCCAACGGCTCGCTCGCGTGGAGCAGCTACCTTGGTGGAAGCGCAGATGACCACGGCGTCGACATTTCCATGGACACCCACGACAACGCTTGGATAACGGGGACTAGCGACTCAACCGGTTGGACAGTCGGCGGATTCGACACGAATTCCAATAACGGCCATTTCGTCGCCAAGATTAATGCCAACGGCACGGTGGCATGGAGCAGGTACGTCGGTGGCGGTTCTCTCGACTATGGCGCAGACATTTCTGTCGATCCCGACGGCAATGCCTGGGTTGCAGGGTTGACTCGCTCTTCCGGCTGGGCAGTCGGCGGATTCGACACGAGCTTCAATAGCGACCGCGATTACAAAAACGACGCGTACGTCGCCAAGATCAACGCCAACGGCACAATGGCCTGGATCAGTTACCTCGGCGGAATCAACGATGACCGCGGCACGGGCATCGCTTTGGATTCCGACGGTAATGCGTGGGTGACTGGATGGACTCGCTCATCTGGCTGGATGGTTGGCGGATTCGACACCAGTTTCAATGACGAAGAGAACAACGAAGCATTCGTCGCCAAGATCACAAATGCCGAGCCGTTGTTCTCACCACTCACCGTCACGGGCACCTTCGACAATGATTCGGTGAGTATCACGCGTGATGGAGACGCTCTCCTGGTCAACATCAATGGTTTTGAAAACCCTCGTCAGATCGAAACCATCTCGTCCATCTACATCAGCACGGGCAACGGCAACGACACCATCACGGTTGGTGACGATGTGATGGGAGTGACGATTGATGCCGGCGATGGCAACGATCGCATCATCGGCTCCGACAACGCTGACTACATGTATGCCGGCTGGGGCAACGACTACATCGTCGCCAACGGTGGGAACGACACCGTCAACGGCGACGACGGCAAAGACACTCTCGCCGGCTCGGCAGGGAGGGACAAACTTTACGGCGACAACGATGAAGATCGCATCCGTGGTGGGAAGGGAAACGACACGATTTCCGGTGGATCGGGCGATGATCGGCTGTACGGCAATGAAGACAACGACTCGATAGACGGCGGCGGAAACGTTGATCGCATTTGGGGAGGCGTCGGCAACGACACGCTCAATGGCGGCGGATCGAACGACAAGTTGTACGGCGAAGGCGGCAGCGATCTCCTGGTCGGCAATTCGGGGGCTGATCTCATCAATGGTGGATCAGGAACCGACAGAGCCAAAGACGAGGACGATGAGAATTTGTATCTGTCGATTGAATCGTATTTCTGATTGCTTGAACAGTTCGAAGCCTAAGCGACGGCCACGGCTGAGATTTGATCGGATCCCCAATGAAATCACGCCATCCAAAGTTCGAATCGCTTGAAGCGCGACGCTTGCTGGCAACAATCTTTGTTGACCTGAACGCACCCACCGGAACGAACGACGGCACCAGTTGGTCGCACGCGTACAAGACTCTCTCGGCCGCGCTGGTCACTGCTACGAGTGGCGACGACGTTCGCATTGCCAACGGCACGTACAAACCAGGCACCGCGCGCACCGATACCTTCGCCATGAAGGCCGGCGTCGATCTGTTTGGTGGATATGCAGGCTACGGCGCAGCGAATCCCAACGCGCGCGATTCAACAGGATTTCAAACCACGCTGTCAGGCGAAATCGGTGCGAGCGGCACGAGCGACAATTCTTTTCACGTCGTCCATGCGAAAGATCTCGCCTCACCCATCACGCTCGACGGCCTGCGCATCACCGCCGGCAATGCCGAAGATGTCGGCGGCGGAGTCTGGCTCGAGCGATCGTCCGCCAACTTGAACGACATGCTTTTTGAAGCCAACCAGAGTGAAAGCGGCGCATTGCGCTTCGAGGGCCAGACGTACAACAATCGCAAGCTGTTTCTGAACATCACCAACAGCCGCTTCATCAATAACGAGGCGTATGCTTACGGCGGCGCAATTCACATGCTCACGTCGAACGATTCGCCCGTTCACATCAAAGACACCATCTTCGACAACAACAGCGCCACCGAGATCGGTGCTGCGATTTACGATCAGTACGACTCGACCAATCTCCTCGAGGATCCGAACACCATCGTGATCAACGGCTGCACGTTCAAAAATCACGCGAGCGAAGCGGAATATGTCGTACACATCCGACGCATGGGATCAGTGATCGATTCGATTTTTAAAGACAACGAGCAGGGAGCGCTGCGGCTTGCAGATGGATTCATCACAGATTGCACGTTCGAAAATAATCATTCGACGGGTCAAAGTGAGAATGGATACGCAATGTCTGCCGTATATCTCTGGGGTGGCATGGTGTATCGCTCTACTTTCACCGGCAATACATCCACAGATCGCGGCGGCGCGCTCTACGCTGCGAGCGAGTCTCATGTGATCGCATGTACGTTCAAAGGCAACAGCGCGCCGGAGGGCGGCGCGGTGAGTGCCTCCGGCTGTCACATTGAGCGTTCGATATTCGTAGGCAATACGTCCGTCAATGGCGGCGCGATTTCCGGCGGCGATCTCACAATCTCGAGCTCAGTATTCATCGGCAACAGCGCAACCAAAGGCGGCGCGGTCTACGCTTCGGCCTTGCGTTTAGTCAATTCGACCTTCACCAAGAACACCGCCTCGGAAGGCGCGGCGCTGTACCTCGGCCCTGACGATTACGACCGGCCGGTCGACGCACACAACTCAATCTTCTGGAACAACGCATCCGATTCGAACAAAGACATCGAGGTCGATGATTCCGACACCGGCGCTGCCAGCGTTAGCAATTCGATTGTTCAACATCCTAACAACGAAGTGCAGAACGGCGGCGGAAACATCAACGCTGATCCACTCTTCATTGCCGAGCCTTCAACCGGTGTCGACAACGAGTGGGGAACCGATGACGACAATCCTGGAAACCTCGCGCTCCAAAGCAATTCGCCCGCAATCGACGCCGCACCGCTGGTGAGCAGCCCGGACACAGGCGACATCTATCCATCGAACGCCGATTTCAACAACGGCTATCGCAAGCATGGCAGCGACGTCGACATGGGTGCATTCGAGCGCCAACCTGAACTACCCATACAGCTAATTGATGGAGTGCTGAAGGTCGACGGAAACAGCGGGAACAATGGGATTGAGCTCGGCGTTGGACAAGTCGCTGTTGCCGAGTTTGTATGGGTGACAATGGGTGGCGCTGGGCTGCACTTTCTGATTCAGGATGTGAAATCAATCCGAGTCGATGCAGGCGCGGGCAAGGATTGGGTCCGCTTACCGGATACGCCCGATGCGGCTGATATCGATTGCTACGTATTCGGTGGCGATGGCAATGACCTCATCGACGGCGGGACGGGTGATGCAACAATTTCCGGCGGCGCGGGGGACGATGAGATCCGTGCATACGAGGGAAGAACCCGCATCAATGGCAACAGCGGGCGAGACTCGCTTTTCGGCTACCTGAACGATGACCGTATGTACGGCGGCCCGGGGGACGATTCCATTTTCGGCGGTGCTGGTTCGGATAAAATCTACGGCGAATCCGGCAACGATCATCTTAAAGGTGGCCTGAACGTCGACTGGCTGTACGGCGGCGACGGCGACGATTCGCTCTACGGTCAACAATCGAACGACAAACTCTTCGGCGAAGGCGGGAATGATCGACTCATTGGGAATACGGGCGCTGACTTGATCAATGGTGGATCAGGCACCGACGCGGCGAAGAATGAGGACGATGAGAATGCGTATTTGTCGATTGAGTCGTACTTTTGATCTCGAATCCAATCTGTTCGACAACCCGCCTCGCCCTTTTGCGCGTCGATGAATCACGGGCGCGCGATCGCAATGACTCTGTTGTTCGGGGTTCCCCTCAATTGCTATCTGGACAATGAGCCCACCGCTGGTGCAAAAAGAAATCGCAATTTGGGCTCCAGGCGTTTATCATAGATTCAAACGGCCTAAGCCAAGCAACCGTTCAGTTGGCCGCACTGCTCCTCAAGATCTTTGGATCGACCCTATGTCCAGTATTTTGAAGATTTGCACACTTCGGCGGATCATTCGGCTGTTGAAGTGGTTTAGTGGGTTGCGCTCTTCCCCAAATTTACTAGAATTTGTCTTCGAATTCCGATACGCTCTATTTTCCACGCTTTAGAGGGAGGCGCGTGAAACGATCTTTCTTCATGGCGTCGGTAGTTGCTCTGATAACCTCTACTGCGCGGGCGTCGCTCCCGATCTATTCGCCCAATTACACTTTCGATAGTACGACAGGCACGGGGTTCAAATACTTTTATCCTTTCTACTACGGGAGTAGCACCGGCGGCGTCACTCCAGACGGTAAAGCCGCAATCACGATGCAATACTATGAGTCCAATGTTCCACGGGATAAGAAAATTGCGCGTTGTAGAGGTCAAACACCCTTGCCAATGCCCCAGGTGGACAGTTCTCACACCGATTCAGTCGCGCACGGCATCAATCAGGACGGTTGGATAAGTGGATTCGCAGACCCAATTGGAGCAGATGCTCAGCCGGCGATTTGGAGACCCGACGGCACTCGAATCGATCTTCCGCTACTTCCGAATTTTCCTGACGCACCCGGTGGACACGCGTTCGACATGAACGACTCGGGCACTGTGGTCGGGTCGTCCAACATGGACGACGAGTCCTTTGACGGCGTGCATCCGGTCTATTGGACACCATCGCATGAAATAGTTGAACTCGCTAATCCCTTTGCTCCTTCCGGATATCCGTACGGAGTTGCAAAGAGCATCAGCGCAAATGGAGTCATTGCCGGCAGGGCTTACAACAGCAATGGCGACGGGCATGCAATGAGATGGGATGTCACCGGCACGGCATTGATCTTGTCTCACACAACGGATACCGGAAAAACAATTTTTAGTTCGGAAGCGTTGCGATCGTTTGATGACGGAGCGGTTCTTGGACGGGGTTGGGTAGTTATCAACCAAGTAGGCATTCTGTGGACACCAAGTGGAGAAGCGATTGAACTGAGACCGTCGGGTTCGTGGGTTATACCCTATGGTGTTAACAACAATCATCACGCAGTAGGAACGGGCGATCGGTTGGGGCAAGTAGTTGCGCTGCGCTGGTCACCCTCTGGTGAGCCGTTTTCTTTGGATCGATTGTCAGATGCGCCAAGCAACGCCTACGACGCAGCCTTCGACATCAACGAATTTAATTTTGCGGTTGGAAAGAGTGATTACTCCAATTATCTGCGAGCCATTCTTTGGACACCTGATGGAGATGCCATCGATTTGAATTCACTTGTCGAATCCAGCGACGAATGGATTCTGTCCGAAGCCCGCACAATTACAAATACTGGTTGGATATCCGGAATCGGCCAATTTGATCCAGCCGGTCCATCAGAAGCTTACGACCGCCCCTTCTCCATCCTCGTCCCGTTCGCCGGCACATACGGCATGGGGGATGCAAACTTTGATGAGTCAATTGACTTTGCTGATCTCCTGATCGTTGCGCAGCATTACGGGTCAAGCACGGCTGGTTCATTGGATGCCGGGGATTTTAATCTCGATGGTGTGGTCGATTTCACAGACCTGCTCGCGATTGCGCAGAACTATGGGGACGTTTTCGAATTGCTACCGGCAAGCGAAGATCCAATCTTTAAATACGACTGGCAAACTGCGAAGTCGATGGTACCAGAGCCAAATTTTGCGGGCGGATTGATTGGCGTCGGGCTGATGTTACGAAGGCGCACGCGCTAGTCACACTCTCTGCCATGAGTAAATGGGAGAGGTGTGAATGAGTGCATCGAATGGAATAGCTCCAATCCTCATCACACGAGAGAAAGACACGGTCAATGCGAGCTGATTTCGATCCGTGGCACCCAAAAATGCTCGCCGACTTCTGACGAATCGATGGCCAACAATCCGAAAAGCGCGTTTGCATTCAATACTGCCGTTGTCAACGTCCGCGATGTTAATGAATGGTCACCCTCCATCACAAGCGAACATCCTGGAGCTGGCTAAGAGTACAATTCTAAATCGTTCATTAATTGTGGATCAACTTTAGAAGTCACGTTTCGCGCACCAGCGGCCCATTTGGAGCTCAAGCCTCGAGAAAGGCCAGCCCAATCAGTTGACATGCCGAAAACAGAATGTCCCGTTCTGATAGTGGTTGGCGGAAACCCTAAGATATAGAATGGCCTTCGTGACCAACCTGCAAACCCCACATCATATTGAGCGTCTTCATAACCTGAGGCCGCATCCCACATGTCATTCCACTGACCAAGTGATTTGCTCGAACCGTCATACTGGAACATGTTTGAACCAAGATCAGCCCAAACGTTATCCCAGATTCTGTAGCCGTTAACTCCTTCATCACCGTCAATATCAGCCATATAGAACGGATCATATTCATTATCTGTCAAATCGAAGAGATTATCCGGATCTGTCACTGCAATAATAGAGCTCGGTGGCGCGCTAACGCCATTAAATATCAGATTTGGTGCTGAATACAAATTGCCTACCATGCGGACTTCACGAACTAGATAATCTTCCGGGTCCCAGGTTGTTGGGTGGAATTCATCAGGGGCAACGTCGTCACTAATCCATAAAAAATTTCCCTTCGTGCCATTGTGATTGAATCCATTCACTATCACGCCAAGATTTTCGTTAATCACAGTATTATAATAAAATCGAACGTCCCTGGCACCAGTCCCCATGAAAATCGCATGTTTTGTTGACTGCTCAATAATGTTATTCCTCAGGAGCACATGGCTAGCGCCTTGTTTGATCGACACCTTCTCATGGGGCCCGCCGTTTTGGGCAAGGGGAAGAGCGTAAACCCAATTGCTATCGACAACGACATTGCTAGGAGGTGGCATCGTAGTAGCGATATCTCCTCCCGGCCCGTCTGTGTCTATGTCGTCAGCCAAAGCGCAGATTACCAATGTTCCGCCTCGGACGACGTTGTCCGACCAGTAAATCCAATCTCCGCTGTTTGCGCGCAGCGAATTAATGTTCTTTGATCCAGCAGCACTGCCCGGGAAGTTAATCACTTCATTGTCGTGCAGATTAGTCCAGTGGGAGTTCGTGCGAATGTTGTGCTCCAAATACGGTCGCCCGAAGTAATTCCCAAAGGCCGACATCGTCTCACCTCGCGACGTGGGCGATGATCCACCCGCGTAAAATCCGTATCCGTAGGACGAATAACCGTTATGTTCGCTTAGTTCCTCTTCCCAAGTGTATTTCGTCGAGTTGTTCTCGACTAGCATACCGACTGCGTTTTCCCCGGCGTCGGCAAAATACATGACGCTATCATAAGTGCAATTTCGCACGGCGATGTTAGCCCCCAGAGCCGCAACCGCTTTTGTGCCCATATGCGAAGAACTGTTGCCCTGAACTTCTGTTTCGTCGCCTATAAACTCAATATTTTCGACTAAACAGCGTTGTGCACTCTCGCCAGCAACGGAATTGCTATTGAAGTAAAGGATAGAGTTGGACAGCCCGTAACTTTGGTCTGTTTTCACGCTCGGATTACTGGCCCCCGGCTCAGCAGCGCTATCGTATGCCCCGATGTAAACGTCATCCTTGAAGATATATGACGACGCTTGATTTGCGCCACGTACTCCTGTGTCGATGGATGAACCCCGCGCCAATAAAATGCACGAAATGTCCGCCCTAGCATTTTGCAGAAGCCAAAGAGCGCGCCCCAAGGTTTTAACGGCCAAAGCATCACTCGAGCCTTCAAGGTCATTGGTTACGCCGGGGTGATCATCGAGGCCACTTTCTCTGACATAAATTTTCCTCTTATCGTGATTGGGATCGTTATCGTGATCTTCATAATCGCCGGCTGTAACAAGCACCTCCGCTGTCGCCGCAGCTACTATGTTCGGACCGTTTGTAATGCGAAGTGTCACCGTAAATTTTTGAGCACCGGATGGATGGTTAGAAGCAGTAAACTTATATTTGTGCCCAGCATTAAATCCAGGAACGATATTATGTGTAGAACTCGGATCACCGAAATCGATCTCATACCGGTAGAGCATGGGGTCGTATCCGCCATTTGCGCTGTCCAGCGTTGCTGCGGTTGCGCGCACGTGAACGACGACGCCGAAACCTCGGTCGACCGCTTCGCCCAGGTTGAGAGTCGGCGTATAATCAGGATCAGTACCACTGTTATTGGCTGTCGCATTGTATGCGACAAACTCAAGTTGTGCCGCTCCTGCGTTGCTCGCGCTTTGGAATGATATCGTGTCTTCTTCTGTCGTTGACATATTTACGCGATAAAGTTGTCCGGGCTCGCCATCTTCGTCAATGTACGAAGTCGTCTCGAAAGTGCCGAGTTCATCCCAATCTTCACCATCATCCGATCGCTCTAATGTAAATGAGTTCGCGCCGCCCATTGAAGTCCAGGAAATCAGCATCGAATCTGTGTCTCGATCAAATGTCGCCGTTAACGGCGGTTGTGTTATCCATAATTCGCGTCCGTGTAGGCCATCATCCGCAGCGAAAATGATGGAATCATCAAGGCCTATGATGCTGTGAGATCCAGCTCCTACATCCGCGCCTACACGCCATGTTCCTGACGCGTGACCATCGCTACGCCAAATAGAATTGGACCATGCCTCGCTCACGGACAAATACACCACGCCGTCGCGTACCATCAAGTCAAACGAGGTGGTGGATGTCGCGCCTGGATTGATGTCTTTCACGAGTACAGTCCCACTGCTCGTGCCGTCGCTTAACCATAGTTCATTGCCCTTAAGCGTCGTGTCCGCAAAGAAGAAGAGTTTGTCGCCGTTGGCGATGAAGTGATCAGGATTGGAACCGCTGCTGCCTGATTCGATGTCTTTTACGAGCACAGTTCCGGTCTCAGAACCGTCGCTCTTCCAAAGTTCCGAGCCGTCGGAACTGGTGGTTGCGCGGAAGTACAAAGTAGAGCCAACTGCGGTCAACCGGCTAGGATTGGATGAACCACTGCCTGAGACGATGTCTTTTACTTGAGCGGTGCCGCTTTCAGTACCATCGCTCTTCCAAAGCTCGTTACCTGCGGAGCTCGTACCTGCGGTGAAATATAGAACATCATCCATCACGACCAGTGTGTGCGGATTCGAACCGGTCGAGCCGGAAACGATATCTTTCACGACAACCGTTCCACTTTCTGTGCCGTCGCTCTTCCAGAGTTCCTGGCCGTACGTGCCGTTAGTTGCGCTCAAGTAGAGCAAACCATTCATGACGACCAAATCAGTTAAAATTTGTGATTCGCTCGAACCGGAATTGATGTCCTTTACCATCATCGTTCCGGAACTTGTGCCATCGCTCTT
>Ga0138256_10003331_pt1 | contig 17092 bp, 14 predicted proteins | sample KNB2016incub_MG_FD_105486 | JGI IMG/M metagenome (GOLD analysis project Ga0138256, IMG submission 105486) | Active sludge microbial communities from wastewater in Klosterneuburg, Austria - KNB2014incub_MG | ecosystem: Engineered > WWTP > Activated sludge > Unclassified | place: Austria... | reverse complement strand
GGTTGTCCGTCGCGGATACCGCCCGGACTGATGGCGTTGCAGCGGATGCCCATGCCCGCGCAATGGGCGGCGATGTAGCGCGTGAGCATCAGCACGCCGCTCTTGATCACGGCATACTCCACCGGCATGGTCATGTCCGTGCCGGCATACACCTCGAAGCGCGGGGCCACCACGCCGTAAATGCTGGCCATGTTGACGATGTTGCCGTGGCCCTGCCGCCGGAAGTGATCGATGAAGCGCTGGGCCGCGAGGAAATAGCCGCCCGCGTGCATGCCGACGTTCTCCACGAAGTCCGCATAGGCGACCTCCTCGAACCGCCTTCCATACGCCGCGTTCCGCGGGTAGGCGTTGTTCACCAGCGCATCGATGCGGCCGAAGCGGTCCACCGCTCCCTTGATGAGGCGGTCCAACGAGGCCGCGTCCGTGATATCGCATTCCACCCCCGCCACCGCATCGCCATGCGCCGCGCGCAGGGCCTCGATGGCCGCCGTGGTGCGCGCGTTCATCACCTCCGCCACCACCACGCGGCCATCCGCAGCCACCACGGCTTCGGTGAACACCCGGCCCAAGCGCCCGGCGCCGCCGGTGATCACCACCACCTTTCCCTGCAGCAGGCCCATGTCAGTTGTGCTTGCGGAAGACGGGTCTCACGGCCGGGCCCACCAGGTGCTTGTCGATGCCGTCGCTCAGGGCGGCGGCGTACACGGCGAAGGCCTTGCGCGCAGCGGTCAGGGTCTGGTCGAGCTCCGCATCGCCATGCGCGGCGGAAAGCGCCACCCAGGGCATCATCACGCTCCCCCGGATCATCTCCTGGCTCCAGAGGGTTCGGAAGGGCAGGGAGATCTGTCCTTCGCCATCACGGGTGGTGTAATAGGGAGAGCAGCCGAAGCCGTGCGCCTCGAACCGGTCCGCCACGCCGGCCTCGGCCGCCAGAGTGTTGAGGCCCTCGATCAACTGACGACCATAGCGCCACAGGTGGCCGGTGATGTCCTCGCTTTGGTAGATCTCCACCGTGCGATTGAACGCGCCGAAGGCCGACATCTCCGAACCGTGCGTGGTGCTGATGAGGAAGACACGCTCGGCGCCAGCCTCGCGGATGCCGCCCAATTCCATGATCTCGCGCCGGCCGATGAGCGCCGCCAGCGCGAACCCGTTGGCCATGCCCTTGCCGAAGGTGGCCAGGTCCGGCTCGATGTCGTACACCTTCATCGCTCCGTGGAGGTCCCACCGGAACCCGGTGATCATCTCGTCCAGCACGAACACGGCACCGTGCTTCGCGCAAAGGGCCTTCACCTGATGCAGGAAGTTGAGCGAACGCTGAGGGCAGCCCGCGCAGGAGCGCGGCTCGAGGAGCCCACCACAGGATGCGGGACACGGGGAGAGCGAGGTGGCCGGCTCCATCAGCACGCAGGCGATGCGGCCGGGATGCTCGGCGAAGAGCCGCTCCAGCGAGGCGATGTCGTTGTAGTTGAACTTCAACGTCAACCGCTTGTGCTCATCCGGGATGCCGCGGTCCATGGGCGTGCTTCCGATGAACCAGTCGTCGTAGGTGAAGAAGGGTTGTTCGGCCGGGATGGCCACGTGTGTGCGGCCCGTGTAGGCGCGGGCGAGCTTCACCGCGGCGGTGGTGACGATGCTGCCGTTCTTGGCGAACTTCACCATGCCCGCCCAGGGGAAGAGCGACAGCATGCGCTCGGCCGCCTCCAGCTCGGTGAGGGAGGGCCGCGTGAGGTTGTTGCCCTTGCCGATCTCCGCGATGGCCGAGGCGTTCACCCGCTCGTCCGCATAACCGAGCGTCACGGCCCGCAGGCCCATGCCGTAGTCCAGGTAGCGGTTCCCCTCCGCGTCCCACACGTACGCGCCCTTGCCATGGCTCAGGATGGGCGGCGCGTTGGACGGGTATTGGTCGTCGCCCCGGCTGTAGGTGTGGGCACCTCCGGGGATCGCCGCATGCAGTCGGTCGCTCCAGTTCATCGGTCGTCGATCGTTCCTTCCTGCCGGGCCTTCATCAGCGCCTCGATGAGGATGAGGTCCACCGGGTCGTCCACCTCGAAGGATTTCCACTTGGGCATCACGTGCCCCAGCGTGCGCTCGTGGTAAAAGCTCCGCCGTTCGCGCAGCGAGGACGACCGGGCGATGTACAGACTTCCTTCAAAGAAGTAGACGTCATCGATCTCCTGGCGGCGCTTGAACACGAAGCGCTCCCCCGCATAGGGCCGGATGAAGCAGGCGTCGTCCATGCGGGCGAGGAAGGCCGGATGCCCGCCCTCGGTGCGGCACACGCCCACGACGCTCTCCGCACCGGGTGTGGCCAGCAGCAGGTCGATGGCGGCGAGCACGTCGGCGGCGGTGCGCTGGGGCGAGGTGGGTTCCAGCATGCACACCAGGTCCATGGCCTCGCCCGCCTGTTCCAGGTGGTCGAGCGCGTGGAGCACGACATCCATCGACGAGGCCGTGTCGGTGGCCAGTTCGGCGGGACGGAGGAAGGGCAGCTCGGCACCGGCGCTGCGGGCGGCGTCCGCGATGGCGGCGTCATCGGTGCTCACCACCACGCGGCCCGGCCGGGTGCGGGCCGCCTCCAGCGCGGCCGCCACCGACCAGGCGATCAGCGGCCGGCCCAGGAGCGGGCGCACGTTCTTGCCGGGCAGGCCCTTGCTGCCACCGCGCGCGGGGATCAGGTAGAGGACCCTCATGCCTGCGCGTGCAGCTGCCGCGTGTGCTTGATGGCGTGCAGGACCTCCAGCACATGGTCCTGCTCCGCGCGGGTGATGGTGACGCTGCTGGGCAGGCTCAGGCCGGCCTGCGACAGGCGCGTGCTCACCGGGAAGGTCTGCCCAGGCCGCATGTAACGCCCGTAAGGCGGCATCACGTGGAGCGGGTGGAAGAGCGGACGCGTCTCGATGCCGTTGCGCGCCATGCGGTCCATCACCTCATCGCGGCCCAGGCCGAAGTCGGCGCCGATCAGGCAGCTGTACAACCAGAACCCGTTCAGCGCCCACGGCTCCTCGGGCGGCGCGGTGATCCCTCCGATGGCCTGCAGGCCCTGGGTGTACGCGGCGGCCAGGTCGCGTTTGGCCTGCACGAACGCGTCGAGGCGCTCGAGCTGGGCCACGCCGATCGCCGCCTGCACGTTGGTCATCCGGTAGTTGTAGCCGACCTCGAGGTGCCAGTAGCGGCGCTGCTTGTCCATGCCGTGGTCGCGCAGCATCGTGGCGCGCGCGGCCACCGCCGGATCGCGGAAGAGCGTCATGCCGCCCTCGCCCGTGGTGATGGTCTTGTTGCCGAAGAAGCTGAAGGTGGCCGCATCGCCGAAGCTCCCCACCGGGCGGCCCTTGTACAGCGCACCGAGCGCCTCGGCACAGTCCTCCACGACGAACAGCCCGTGCCTGCGTGCGATGGCCATCAGCTCGTCCATGTGGCAGGGATGGCCGTAGAGGTGCACCGGCATGATGGCCTTGGTGCGCGGGGTGATGAGCCGCTCCACTTCGGCGGGGTCCAGCGTCCAGGTGACCGGATGCACGTCGGCGATGACGGGCGTGGCGCCGGCGTGGATGATGGTGTTGATGCTCGCCGCGAAGGTGAGGTCCGGGACGATGACCTCGTCGCCTTCGCCGATGCCGAGGGCCACCAGGGCCAGGTGGATGGCCACCGTGCCGTTGCTCACGGCGAGCGCATGGGGCATGGCGCAGCGCTCCGCAAAGCCGGTCTCGAACCGCTTCACATAGGCGCCCTGCGAGCTGATCCAGCCCGTGCGCAGGCAGTCGGTGACGTAGTTGAGCTCGTTGCCGTCCAGCTGCGGCGCCATCACCTGGATGCGGTGCGTGCGGCGCAGGCTGGCGAAGTCCACGGGCACACCGCGCTCATCGAGCAAGGGGATGTGCCGCACGGTGCCGTCGAGCCGCGCCTGGATGTCCCCGGCGGGCGCGCCCACCGGCAGGGCGGTGAAGCGGCGCTGCATCACCTCGGCCACCGGCCGGTCCAGCGATCCGCCGGCCAGCAGCGAACGCCGGATGTCGCCATCAGTGAGCACGCCGCTGAGCCGGCCCGCGTCGTCCACCGCGAAGCAGATGCCCTGCGCGTTGCGGTCGATCACGGCCAGCGCATCGCGCACGCTTCGGTCGTCGCGGATGAGCAGTTCGGCCAGGGTCTCGTTCATCGGTCCGTGGGGGCGCGTTCGGGGAAAAGCAGCCGCTCCATGCGGCGAAGTTCGGAAGGCGGCGTCTTCCGCGTCTCCAGCACGTGCACCGCATGGCGGGCACGGTCCATCAGCGGCAGGAACCAGTAGTCGGCACCGAAGCCCTGGTTGTCGTCCACCTCACCGCCGTTGTCGCTGTGATGCACGCATCGCACCTGCGGCAGCAACCGCCCGGCCGCCTCCGCCGCATCGAAGCCGAGGGTGCACGCGCTCACCTTCAGGTGCGCGGTGTCCAGGAGCAGGCCCAGGCGGGCGTCCGGCACGTCATCGAGCAGCCGCAGCTGCTCGCCCGCATCCACGTTGAGCAGGGGGTTGGTGCCGTCGGCGTAGCGGTTCACCGGGGCCAGCACGTTGTTCTCGATCAGCAGGCCGGTGGGCAGGTCGCGCGTGCGGCCCAGCACCTGCCGCACCGACTCGGTGAACCGGGCCCAGTGCAGTGCCCTGTCGATGCGCGCCACCTGCTCCAATCGTCGGCCGAGCTCGCTGGGACGCGGGTCCACGCAGAAGCCGGCATGCACCGAGAAGAAGGGCGCGCCCACCAGGTGGCTCAGCTGCATGCCCCGCACGCAATGGGCGATGCTGCGGTCGCGGATGGAGTCGTCGGCACTGCCGAGGTTGAGCACGAAGGGCTCGGCCGGCGCGGGGAAGTAGTTGTGGGCGAAGCGCCGCATCGGCGCGGTGCGGAACAGCTCCTCCATGTCGGGGTGGAAGGGCATGCCACTGCTGAACTCCAGCGCCATGAACTCGCGGTCGGCCTCGGCGATCATGGCTTCGGGCGTCAGGCCCGCGAAGGCCAGCGAGCTCATCACCGCCTCACGCTTCGGCATCAGGTCGCAGGTGAGGAAGAGGATGCCCTCGTCGGCCCCGGCATGCACGAAACCGTAGCGCTCATAGAGCCGGATGGCCGTGTGGTTGTCGGCGTCCACCGAGAGCCTCAGGGCCGTAATGCCCATGCCCTGCGCGCTGTCCAGCAGGAGCCGCATCATGCGCGCGCCATGGCCGCGGCCCCAGTGCCGCTCCTGCACCGCGATGCCGAGCCACACCACGCCGTCCTCGCGGTCCAGGTGACCATAGGCCACCGGCTCCTCCCCGTCCATCCACAGCCAGGTGCAGGCGTGCTGGCGCAGCACGTCCGGGGTGCGCTTCGCGAAATAGCGGAAGCTGCGCAGCGCGTCGCCTGCGCCGTCCAGGAAGGCCTGAAGCAGGTGGCCGTCGTCGGGACCGATGCGTCGCTGTCCCATGGTTCAGGGGTGCAGATGCTCCCAGGTGAGGGCCTCATCCACGCGCAGGGCCCGGGCCAGGCGGCGCCCCACCACGGCATCGAGGTGCTTCGGGGAGAGCCCGTTCGCCGGTCGCTTGAAGCCGAGGTCGGCCTCCGCGAGCACATGGCCCGCCGGCAGCTCACGCGCGGCCACGAGGCTGCGGCGCATGCCGAAGGTGTTGGCGCGCTCGCGTTCGCCGGGCCGCTTGATGCCGTCGCCCAGGCTCAGCTCCACCGCGCGGATGCCCGTCACCAGATCGCGGAAGGCCGCGGGCTCCAGGCTGCTGCTGTGGTCCGGGCCGGGCATCGTGCGGTCCAGCGTGAAGTGCTTCTCGATCATCTCCGCGCCCAGCGCCACCGCCGCGAAGCAGGCATGGTTGTCCGGCACATGATCGCTGTAGCCCACGCGCACCTTCAGCTCGTCGCGCATGGTGAGCATGGCCCGCAGGTTGACGTCCTCCACGCGCGACGGATAGTCCGTGTTGCACTGCAGGATGACAAGGTCGTTGTTGCCCGTGCCGCGGATGGCGTCGACCGCCTCGCGCACCTCCTGCATGTCCGCCATGCCGGTGCTCACGATCATGCGACGGCCGTAACGCGCCACCTGCCGCAGGAAGGGCAGCTCCACCACCTGTCCGCTGGCGATCTTGAAGGCATCGACGTCCAGGGAGGCGAGCAGCTCGGCATCCTCCGGGTTGTAGGGCGTGCTCATGAAGTCGATGCCCACCTGCCGGCAATGGGCCTGGATGCGCGCGAAGGCGTCGCGGTCGAGCTCCAGCTTGCGCAGCATGTCGAACTGGCTCTCGGCCCGGTCCGTCACCTCCAATTGGTAGTTCGCCTTGGGCGAGCTGGCGGTGACGATGCGCTCGGCCTTGAAGGTCTGGAACTTCACACAGTCCGCCCCGGCGGCCTTGGCCTCGTCCACCAGGCGGAACGCCAGCTCCAGGCTGCCGTTGTGGTTCACGCCGGCCTCGGCGATGATGTAGGTGCGGGCCATCGGGGCCGAAGTTATCCCGCCGGTCGGATGAGCGCGGCGAGCGCGGCGGCGGCCTCGCGGCGTTCGTAGCGCGTGTGAAGCCCGCCCGTGACGCCGTGGTCCGTCCCGGCACGGACCGCCTCGGCCCGCGCCACGAGCCACGCGGCCATGGCCTCCACCTGCTGTCGCGTGAAGAAGGCGCCGGCGCCGCAGGCGGCCACGATGCGGCCCGCATCCCCGTCCACGGGGCCCAGGCCCAGGATCGGCCGTTGCACGGCGAGGTATTCGAAGAGCTTGCCGGTGAGGATGCCCTCCTCGCCGGGCCCTTCGGGGATCACGAGCAGCAGCACATGCGCGGACGCCATCTCCTCCAGGGCCTTCGCATGCTTCACCGGCTCGTTCCACACGCAGCGGTCGAGCACGCCGGCCTGCGCCGCGGCCTCGCGCACCGCCGGGCCCACCTGACCGATGAAGCGGAGCTCGATGGGCAGCGGAGCGTGCTTCATCGCCTGCGCCACCGCCGCGAAGAAGGCCTGGGGCGCGTAGCTGCCCGCCATGGTGCCCACGTAGGTGATGCGCAACCGGTCCGTGGGAAGCGGATGATGGGCGAGGCCCTTGAGGTCGTCGGCATCGTAGCCGTTGGGGATCACGTGCAGCTTGGCGGCCACTTGGGGCCCGTGGCGTTCCGCGAAGGCCGTGCGCATGGACGGCCCCACCACCACCGCCGCGTCCGCCTGTTCCAGCACGGCGGCCTCGTACGCGCTGTCCAGCCGCTGCGCGCGCGGTCCTTTCATCAGCTCGCGGGCGAAGTAGATGTCCGTCCAGGGATCGCGCAGGTCGGCGATCCAGCGGAGCTTCGGGAAGCGTTCCTTGAGCCGGAGGCCGATGAGCTGGGCGCTGTGCGGCGGGGAGGAGATCACCACGGTGCCGATCCCCTCCTGCTCGATGAGGGGGATGGCGGCCTTCACCGCGTGGCGCACCCAGCCGCGCCGCGCGTCGGGGATCATCCAGTTGCCGCGCACCCAGCGCATGGCGCGCTTCAGCAGGCCCTCCTTGCCGCCGGAGGCGAACCCCGCGTGCGGCACGGCGCCCCGCCCACCCAGCGCGGCCAGCAGCCGCAGCGGCTCGAACGAAGGCGTGCGCACCACCCGCACATCGGCGGGCACCTCGGCCTCGAGCGAGGGGTCCACCGCGGGGTAGCTCGCCTGCATGGGGTCCACCGTGAGCACGATGGGCCGAACGCCGCGCTGCGGCAGGTGCTTCACGAACTTGAGCCCGCGCTGCACGCCGGCCCCGCCGCTGGGCGGCCAGTAGTAGGTGATGAAGAGGACGGGCGTCATGCGACCGTGGCCCGCGCCTTGCGCCACGCCGCCAGGCCCGCACCGGCCACCGCGAGCAGGATCAACAGGCCACCGGCCAGGCTGAGCGTGTTGCCCAGGGCGTAGGAGCGGCTGGCCACGCGGAACTCCACCACGTGCTCGCCGGCCGGCACGCGCATCGCCCGCAGCACATAGTCGGCGCGGACATGCTCCACGGGCTGCCCGTCCAGGGTGGCCTGCCAGTCGGGGCCGTACCAGATCTCGCTGAAGACCACCACCCCGCCGTTCGCACTGCGCACCGTATAACGGAGGGCGTTCGCCGCGTAGCTGTCCAGCGTCACCGAGGCCGAGGGGTCGGGCGTGAGGGGGGCATCGCCCAGGGCGGCCCGCCAGCGTTCGTCCACCACGGCCACCGTGTCCGGGCCCACCTCGCGCAGCGCCAAGATCTCCGCATCGGCGTCCTTCACCCAGCGCACCTCGTTGACGAACCAGGCCGGGCCGTAGGCGTTGACGTTGAGCAGCGCAGGGCGCGCAGGGTCGGTGATGAGGTAGCGCGTGTTGAGCATGTTCAGCACGTTCTGCCGGGCCAGCACCGCGTTCACCGAGGACATGGTGGCGCCCTCGCCGAAGGCCCCGCCGATGGCGGCCATCTCGGGCCCCAGGTGGAACTCGATCAGGTCCTGGTAGCGCTTGAGCTTGGCCCCGTGGTAGCCGCCCACGCTCTTGTGGAAGTAGCTCACGCGGCTGTCGTTGAACGGATTGTTGAAGGTGAGCACGCGGAAATGGCTGTTGCGGCGCAGCGCGGCGAACCGGGCCAGCACCTCCTCGTCCTTGCTCACCATGCGGTCGCGCCCCTTGTTGCCCTGCTTGCTGGCCTTGAGACGGGCCACGGTGGCCTCGGCGTCGGTGCGGGAGGCGGGGGTCTCCTCCTGCTGCAGGATGGCCAGGTCCGCCGCCGTGGGCTTGAAGGGCAGCGCGTTGGCCGTGGGCTCCTCCCACATGCGATAGCGGCCGCCGTCCTTGTCGTTGTTCACGAAGCGCTTGTCCACCGCCCACAGGTCGACGAGCACCAGTGCGCCCAGGCCAGCGAGCAGCGCCACCTTGGGCACACGTCCGCGGCCGAAGAGGAACAGCAGCGCACCACCGGCCACGATGAAGAAGAGTCCGCGCCAGGCATCGGCGGCCACGATGTCCGCGCGGTGCTCCTTCAAGGCGTCGACGGCCAGCTGAAGGCGGTCCGGATCACCGGTCTCGGCCTGCGCGCTGAAGCGGGCCCGCTCCGCATCGCTCAGGAGGTCGATCACCGTGCCGGGCATCAGCGCCAGCACCAGCATCACCAGCACCAGCACGCCTGCCGGGATCAGGAAAGCGCGCTCCCGTGCACGGTCCCAGCGCCCTTCCTTCACCAGGCGGTCCAGGTACAGCACGGCGAGCACCGGCGCGGCCAGCTCCACGATGACCAGGATGATGGTGACCGCGCGGAACTTCGCGTAGCCGGGCACGTGGTCCAGGAAGAAGTCGGTGAGCGGCATCCAGTTGCGGCCCCAGCTGAGCAGCAGCGTGAGGAAGAGGCCGCTGAACAGCGCGTACGGCAGAGGGTCGCGCCACAGCACCAGCCCGGCGGCCACGTAGGCCAGCACCAACGCAGCGGCCAGGATCGGGGAGGTGATGCCGATGAGGACCGCGGTGAGCGGCACGGCCGCGAGCACCCACCAGCGTGCCGGGCCTTCGGTGCGGGCGAGCATCAGCAGCAGGAGCAGCACCACCAAGGCGCCGAGGTAGACCGGACCACTGGTGAAGCTCTGGTCACCCCAATAGCTGTTCACGTATCCGCCCCCGCTGTACACCTCGTTGAGGTAGCGCTTGAGCTCGGGATCGGAGATGGCCGCCAGCTCCTCGCGGGTGGTGATGAGCGATCCGGAATCGCCGCCCTTGGCATTGGGCACCAGGAAGGTGAAGCTCTCCTGCTTGCCATAGCTCCAGGCGGTCACGTAGTCGCGGTCCAAGCCCTTGGTGCGGATGTCCGCGGCGCTTTCGCCACCCGGGCCGATGGTGAGCTCGCTCGGCCCGCGGGTGGTGTGGGTGCCGTATTCGGCCGTGCCCCAAAGCACGCCCGCGTTGGCCATCACGGCCAGCGCCACGGCCACCAGACCGAGGCCGGCGCGGCCCAACAGGTCCATCACCCGGCCGTCGCGCACGAAGCGCAGCGCCTCGGCCAGCACGAAGAGGAGCAGCACCATGGCCAGGTAGTAGGTGACCTGCAGGTGGTTGGCGTGGACCTCAAGCCCCAGGAAGAGCGCCAGCAGCGCCGCGGCCGGCAGCTTCGCCCCGCGGAAGAGGGCCCAGGTGGCGCCCAGCACCAACGGCATGTAACCGATGGCGGTGGCCTTCGTGTTGTGGCCCGCCTCGAAGATGATGATGAAGTACGAGGAGAACGCGTAGGCCAGCGCGCCCACCACGGCCACCCCGCGGTCCAAGCCCAGCAGGCTGAGCAGGATGAACATGCCGATGAGGTAGAGGAAGACGCTGCCGGCGGGATGCGGCAGGAAGCCGTGGAAGAGCCGGTCGACCCACTTGAGGACATCGCCCTTCCACGCCACGCTGATCTGGTAGGCGGGCATGCCGCTGAACATGCTGCCGGTCCACAGCGGCTCCTCGCCGTCGTGGGCCTCGCGGTGCTCGATGATCTCCTGCGCACCGCCCAGCCAGTTGCGCTGGTCGCCCTGCACCATGCGTTTGCCCTCCAGCAGCGGGCTGAAGTAGGCGAGCGGCAGGGCGATGAACAGCAGTACGGCCAGCCCGATCGGCAGCCATTTCCTCAGGTCCTTCATCGGTTCAAGGGGTCAGCGGATCTCTTCGTAGTCGGCGTCCTCGATGCGGCCACCACCAGGGCGGGCGCCATGCCGGTCGTCGGCCCGTTCCACGCGCACGTCCCCCCGGGGCCGCTCGTCGCGGGGGGCCCAGTGGGTGCCGGGCGGCCGGCCCTGGCGCGCCTGCTGCACGCGCAGCAGAAGGCGCAGCGCCAGCCACAGCACCACCAGGATCAGAATGATCCGCAGGGTGCCGGTGGCGCTCAACAGCAACAGGCCGGTCATGGCGGCCAAAGATAGCCGGGGCGGCCTTGGCCTTCCGGCCCGGTGCCGTACCTTCGCGCCGCTGTTCGCCCGCACGCCCGTTCCGGCGTTGCACGGCCGACGGCGAACCCCCACCTCCCCATGTCCTCCTTCGATGCGCTGGGCCTCCGGCCCGAGCTCCTGTCCGCGTTGCGCACGCTGGGCTTCCACACCCCCACCCCCGTCCAGGAACGCGCCATCCCCCTGCTGCTGAACAGCGACCACGATGTGGTGGTGCTGGCCCAGACGGGCACCGGCAAAACGGCCGCGTTCGGCCTACCGTTGCTGCAGAACATCGACCCCGCGCTCCGCCGCGTACAGGCCCTGGTGCTGGCGCCCACGCGCGAACTGTGCGTGCAGATCACCGGCGACCTGGAGCGTTTCGCCGCCGAGCTCAGCGGTGTGCGCCCCGTGGCCGTCTACGGCGGGGCCAACATCCGCGAGCAGATGCGCGCCATCCAGCGCGGTGCCCATGTGGTGGTGGCCACCCCGGGCCGCCTGCTCGACCTGCTCGGCCGCGAGGCCGTCGACCTGTCCAACGTATCCACCGTGGTGCTCGACGAGGCCGACGAGATGCTCAACATGGGATTCCAGGAGGACCTCACCGACATCCTGAGCAACACACCGGCCGAGAAGCGCACCTGGCTCTTCAGCGCCACCATGGGCAGCGAGGTGCGCCACATCGCCAAGCGCTACATGCGCAACAGCGAGGAGGTGCAGGTGGGCGAACGCAACGTGACGGCCTCCGCCATCCAGCACCAGTACTGCGTGGTGCACGCCCGCGACCGTTTCGCCGCCCTCAAGCGCTTCGTGGACGCCGACCCCGACCTCTTCGCCATCGTGTTCTGCCGCACCAAGCATGAGACCCAGGAGCTGGCCGGCCAGCTGGTGAAGGAGGGTTACGTGGCCGATGCCATCCACGGCGACCTCAGCCAGGCGCAACGCGACCACGTGATGGGCCGCTACCGCGCGCGCACGCTGCAGTTGCTCATCGCCACGGACGTCGCCGCGCGCGGCATCGATGTGAACGATGTGACGCACGTGATCCACTACGACCTGCCCGGCGAGGCGGAGAGCTACACCCACCGCAGTGGTCGCACCGCCCGCGCCGGGCGCACCGGCATCTCCCTGAGCATCCTGGGCGCGCGCGATGTGCCCAAGGTGCGCCAGCTGGAACGCATGCTGAGCACGCACTTCACCTATGTGCGCGTGCCCGGCGGAGCGGACATCGGACGGGCCCAGTTGCGGTCCTTCCTGCGCCGCCTGAAGGAGGCCGATGTGGAGCACGAGGCCCTGGCCGACCTGATGGCCGTGGCCCAGGAGGAACTGAAGGACCTGGACCGCGACGCGCTGCTGCAACGCTTCATGAGCGTCACGTTCGCCCGCATCCTGGACCAGTTCCGCGAGGCGTACGACCTCAACATCGACATGAGCCGCAAGGACCACAGCGCCCGCACCGAGCGGCAGAGCTCGCGCGAACGCTTTGCCACGGGTCGACAGCTCTTCATCAACCTGGGCAGCGCCGATGGCTTCGACAAAGGCCGTATGCTCGGCTACATCTGCGGGGTGAGCGGCATCGGCGGTGAGCACATCGGCCGCATGCTCATCAAGGACGTGTATTCCTTCATCGACATCGAGCCCGCCTGGTTCGACCAGGTGTTCAACGCGTTCAAGGGCGCCGACCACAGGGGCCGCAAGGTGCGCGTGGACGAAGCGCAGGGCGGTCAGGGCGGCGGCGACAAGCCCCGGCGCAGCGAGGCACCGCGCCAGGGCTACGGTCCGAAGAAGCCCCACCGGGGCTCCAAGCCCTACGCGGCGAAGGGCGGCTCGCGGAAGTGGTGAGGTTCACCCGTGCTTGCGCAGCGCCTCACGCCGGCTGAGCGGCGACAGGGGCTGCCGCGCCACGAAGGCCTTCACCGCCGCGGGATCGGTGGCCGCCAGTTCGCGCAGCGACCAGCCGATCGCCTTGCGGATGAAGAAGTCCGGATGCGTCGCGTGCCGCGTGATGTTCGCGAAGAGCAGCGCACGGTCGGTGTCGCCCTTCCACCGGTTCTGGAACAGGATCGCCGTGCGGTTGAGCCAGAGGTCCTTGTCGCCGATCCAGCGCCGGTTCCATGTCGCGACCGCCTTCGGATACCGCTTCAGGATCACGCCCACCACATGCACGGCGAGCGCGTCCACCGTGTCCCACCAGCTGGTGGTGGTGATCAGTTCCTCCACCAGCGGAAGGTCGTCCGGCGTCAGCCGCTTCGCCTGCTTCATCAACAGGTCCACCGCGGTGTGATGCCACTCCCGCTCGCGCTGCGCGAAGGCCGAACGCACGATGGCCGGCAGCTCCGCGGCCGCAGGTGTCCCATGCTCGGCCAGGTGGGCCTTCAGCAGTGCGCGCCGGTCCGGGGCCTTGATCCCGAAAAAGGGCGCCACATGCTTCATGTACGCCTCCATGGCCGTGGCGTTGTCGGGGCACCGATGCGCCTCGAACAGCGCGCCGAGCGGCTTCAGCCACGGATGCACGGCTCCCCGTCCGAGGCCGTCGCTCATGGCCGGATGATGTTCGCCAGCAGCAGGTCGATCAGCGGCTCCACGGCCTCGTGCGCCAGCACACGCGTGCTGCCGTGCAGGAAGCCGTCCCGCTCCATTCGCGCCATCTGCTCCAGCAGCGGCGTGTAGAAGCCGCCGACGTTCAACAGGCCCATGGGTTTGGCGTGCAGCCCCAGCTGGCGCCAGGTGAGCAGCTCGAAGAGCTCGTCCAGCGTGCCGAAGCCGCCGGGCAACGCCATCACGGCCTGGCTGCGCTCGTGCATCACCAGCTTGCGCTCGTGCATGTCCTTCACCGTGATGAGCTCGCTGACGCGGTCGTGCGCCAGCTCGCGTTCGGTCATGAAGCCCGGGATGACGCCCACCACACGACCGCCCGCCGCCATCGCCGCATCGGCCACCGCGCCCATCAGCCCCACGTGGCCACCGCCATACACCACGCCCAGACCCCGGCGGGCGAGGCTGGCGCCCACTTCCGCGGCCACTTCGGCATAGTGCGGATCATGACCACTGGAGGCCCCGCAGAACACGGCGACATGCACCATGCGGCCAAAGTAAGCGGAGGCTACAGCTTGCGGAGATCGAGGGTATAGGACAGGCTCAGGATCCAGCGCCGGTCGGGACGGCGACGCCCATGCTCCCGATCGTGCACCACGGCGATGCCCACCGCGTGCGCCTTGGCCGGCCTCCAGGTGGTGCCGAGACGGAAGCGTGTCGCATCGTGGCGCCGACCCTCGCGGCCCAGCGCGCTGAAGATCTCCACCATCAGCTCAGGGTCGAAGCGGAACCCGCGGATGTCATAGCCCACGTCGATCCGGTTGCGGACCGTGTGCCGACGAAGCCCCTCCGATCCAAAGGTGTGCTGGTAGCTCAGCCGGTAGCCCAGGTCGAACCGGCCCACGCGGTCGCCCACCTGTGCGAAGAGCCCGAAGCGGTGGCGGTCGCGTTCGCGCATCCTCGCAGCGTAACGCTGTTCCGCGGCCACATCCACCAGGCGATGCAGCTTGTAGCGCAACTGCCCTTCCAGGATCACCTGGCGGCCGCGCGCCAGCTCGTCACCAGTGCGGTAGCCCACCTCGCCCGCGAAGCGAAAGCGCTTGGCCTGGTCCTTCCCCAACCATCCTTCCAGAACGCCCGGCGCACCGCCCACCACACCGCCCTCAAGCCACATCTGCCCTGAACGACGGGGTTCCACGCGCTCCTGGGCGACGACATGCAGGACGGGCCAGACGACCATCAGGAGGAGGAGCGCGCGAAGCATGGCGGATGAACACCCGACCCCGCGTTCAGTTCGCCCCGTCCGCGAACCGCCGTCACCGAAGGGCATCATCGGAACTTCGACGGGCTGCGGACCGGTCACGGTCATCTGCGCACCGCCTCACGAACCACCCTGAACCCGATGTCCGGATACGCGATGAAGTCCCAGCGGTCCTCGTGCACCCCGTAGGATGGATGGGCGGTCGGGTCACCGAAGGCCACCATCTTGCGCCGCCGGGCGAAGGGATCGCCCTCGGTGCACGGATAGGCGTATCCGAAGCGCTGGCAGGTGAGGCCGCTGTCGTCCTTGGCAGTGATCAACCAGCATCCCGGACCGTCCGCAGGGATGAGACCCTGCTTCCGGGCCAGGAGCCACTCGCCCAACGCGGGCAGCCGATAGCTGAAGCCTTGGGCGGCATCGCGCTGGCTGAGCCATTGGCAATAGGCTGCGGCCTCCACCCAGGTGAGGTTCACCGCAGCATCACCTGTTCCGCCCTGCCGTGCTTCGCCCCCCTTGGCGAAGTGCTCCACAAAGGCCCGGTATTCCTCCACCGTCACCGGAGCGCTGATGGCGAAGGCCGCCACGTCGATCGTGCAGCTGTCCTGGTTGACCAGCAACTCGCCCACACGCACCTGGCCCGATGGCACCTCGGTGAAGGTCTGTGCGATCAGGGAGCCGGTACCGAGCACCGCGACCAGAAAGAGGGAGGTCCGCATCGCGCGCAAGATCGCAACTGTTCGTGCGCGGTGGTCGAACGAACTGGCTTCCGGCATCCACCGCATGACCGGTCCGCGCTACTTTCACCGCACAACTCCAACCGCATGCACCACCGCTACGCCACCCTCGCCCTCCTGCTCGGTGCGCTGAACGCCAGCGCGCAGTACTGCTCCCCCAGCTTCGTGAACGGCTGCTTCAGCTGGCAGAACCAGAGCCTCACCCTCGGCACCATCAATTGGACGGCCGGCAGCGACTGCTTCACCAGCGACTTCACCAACCTGAGCACGGCCCTCACCCCCGGCGTACCGGAGCCGATGACGGTGACCAGCGGCAACTGGACCGGCTGCGCCGTGTGGGTGGACCTCGACAACAACGGCGCCTTCGAGGATACCGAGAACCTCTATTACAGCTACGTGGGCGGTTCGCCCAGCTACACGTACAGCTTCTCCATCACCCTGCCGGCCAACACACCGGCCGGGAATTACCGCATGCGCGTGATCGCACCGTGGGGATCGGACGGCTTCCTGGACACCAACACGAACGGCTACGGCCCGTGCGGTGCCTTCCAATACGGCAACTTCAACGACTTCACGGTGGTGGTGGGCACCACCTCCGTCGGCGCCGCCCGGAGAAGCAACGAGCCCGTCCTGTTCCCGAACCCGTGCACCGACCGGATCACCGTGCAGTGGCCGGATGCGGACCTCGAGCAGATGACCCTGCTCGGCCCGGATGGACGCATCATCACCCTGCTCCCCGTCGTGAACGGAGCGCCGCTTCGCACGCTCGATGTGTCCGGACTCGCTGCGGGCACTTACGCGATCGCCGGCACGGGCCGCTCATCCGTCCGTTCGGTGCGCTTCAACAAGGAGTAGCTACCGATATCGTCCCGCTGCCGGGTCCCGCGAGCCATCGATGATCGAGGGTTCCAGCTACGGGATCGAAGGCCGGGATCGGCCGTGCACGATCGACGCGTGGACCCGTACACCGCACCGGTGCGGATCCGGGGGAACTGCAACCTCACCGCGCACGGAGTTCGATCCCCTCCGGTGATCCGTGCGGCTCGACGACCGGACATGATCGAGGAAGGCGGCCCGACCGGGCCGCCTTCCTCGATCGCAGCTGTTGGTAGCGCCTACTTCTTCAGATCGAAGCGATCCAGCTCCATCACCTTCACCCAGGCCTTCACGAAATCCTTCACGAACTTCTCCTTGCTGTCGTTCTGGGCGTAGACTTCGGCGATGGCGCGCAATTGCGAGTTGCTGCCGAAGACCAGATCCACGCGGGTGCCGGTCCACTTGCGCTCGCCGGTCTTTCGGTCGTGACTGCCGTAGAGGCCCTCCTCCCCGGCCTTGGGGGCCCAGGCGTGGCGCATGTCCAACAGGTTCACGAAGAAGTCGTTGGTGAGCTGACCCACCTTGTCGGTGAACACGCCGTGGGTGCTGCCGCCGGTGTTGGCGCCCAGCACGCGCAAGCCGCCCACGAGCACGGTCATCTCCGGCGCGCTGAGGGTGAGCAACTGGGCCTTGTCGACCAGCATCTCTTCAGCAGGCACGCTGTAGGTCTTCTTCTGGTAGTTGCGGAAGCCGTCGGCTTGGGGCTCCATCACGGCGAAGCTCTCCACATCGGTCTGCTCCTGGCTGGCATCGCCACGGCCGCTGCTGAAGGGCACGGTGATGCTGAAGCCCGCATCCTTGGCGGCCTTCTCCACGGCGGCG
>Ga0138256_10003330_pt1 | contig 17094 bp, 11 predicted proteins | sample KNB2016incub_MG_FD_105486 | JGI IMG/M metagenome (GOLD analysis project Ga0138256, IMG submission 105486) | Active sludge microbial communities from wastewater in Klosterneuburg, Austria - KNB2014incub_MG | ecosystem: Engineered > WWTP > Activated sludge > Unclassified | place: Austria... | reverse complement strand
GACTCTCCAAAAAAAAAAAACTCCCGCCCCTTTCCTTCATCGAACATACGACAGTCGAACTATGATGCACACGTCAAGGAATGCGGCATGATTTCGTCCTGACAGCATAAGATGCCTGCCCACTTTTATGCTTCAAAATGTCACTCGACGACGGCGGATGCCGTCCCAGGGAAGATTTTTCAATTTGGGCACAATCGGGTAAATTGAGCGAGATGATTTGTGGTCAGCTACGCCGTTACTTTCGGACTAAGGTTTAGATTCAGAAATGAGCGAACACGCGGAAGAGCAGTTTGCGAACCTCATTCGTCGGGCAAGAGACGGCGATGATTCAGTTCTGGGTGAATTGTTGCACGGATTTCGACCATATTTAAAACTACTCGCGGATCGAGTGGCCAATGGGCGTTTGGCTGGTCGGATTGATTCTTCGGATGTGGTCCAGCAGACCTACCTTTCTGCTGTTCGACGATTTGACGAGTTTTCAGGAAGTGATACTGCAACGCTGGGGGCGTGGCTGCGCGCAATTCAGGAGAGAAATCTGATTGATTTTGTTCGGCAGCATGCGGTGGCGGAAAAGCGTTCCGTCGGGCGAGAAGTCCCATCGGCGAATGTTGCGGAGCTGGCGGACTTTGAGCTGACGAGTCCCAGTCGGCGGCTGATGCGTGGAGAGAATGCAGTGAAGCTGGCGAGCGCAATATCGGACTTGCCCGAAGATCAGGCCGAAGCAATTCGTTTGCGTCACCTTGATCAGTTGTCGCTGGAACAGATCGCTGAGCAGATGAAGAGGTCAAAACATTCTGTGGCAAACCTGCTGCACCGCGGCATTATGAACCTAAGGGATCGGCTGGCAATTGGAGATGAGGAATCCTGACATGGCCGATTCGCCACAGAAAGGCAAAGTCGAAACGAGTGATCTCTATGACGATGTGATTCTTAAGTATCACGAACGGTGTGACGCAGGAGAAGTCGTCAATGTGAAGGAATTCATTGAAGCCCACCCGCAGTTCCGCCGCGAGCTACAGAAGTTTTTTGAGACCGTTTCTGTCGTAGAACACATGGCCGGACCGATGGCGGCCAGGGAAACCGGCGTCTACGAAAACACGATCATTACCGATAACTCGAAAGAAGGCAGCATTGCTGGCTCGACCGTTAGAACGCTGGCGGCCAGCGCGCCAGGCCCGACATCGGATTCGGACGACGAAAACTCCTTTCAGCAGTTTGGACGTTACCGGATTCTGAAAGAATTGGGCTGGGGAGCAATGGGAGCTGTCTACCTTGCACACGATCAGCAGCTGGATCGTGAAGTCGCGCTGAAGATTCCGCAACTCGGCACAGACATCAGCGTCGGAATGCTGGAACGATTCTATCGCGAAGCGCGAGCGGCGGCGGCGTTAAGACATCCAGGCATCTGCCCCGTGTTTGACGTCGGTCAGATTGATGGCCAGCACTACATTACGATGGCCTACATCCCGGGGCGTTCTCTTCGCGATTTCACGAAGAGTTCGAAGCGTCAGGAGGGAAAGCAGGTGGCCCGAGTGATTCGCAAGATCGCTCTGGCGATGGCAGACGCCCACGAACACACTGTGATTCATCGTGATCTGAAACCCGCCAATGTGATGATTGACAAGCGGAATGAGCCTGTCGTCATGGACTTCGGCCTGGCTCGACGATCTGTTGCAGGTGAAGAGCGACTGACTCACACGGGCACAATCGTTGGTACGCCCGCCTATATGTCTCCGGAACAGGTCGATGGTGACAATGACAATGTTGGACCAGCTGCCGACATATATAGCCTGGGAGTGATCTTCTACGAACTGTTGACGGGGCAGTTGCCGTTTCAGGGCAACCTGATGTCGATTGTTAAGCAGATCGCCACGAAGGATCCTCGACCGCCCAGAGAACGTTTTGCCGACATTGACATCCGGCTGCAGTCGCTTTGCCTGAAGATGCTGGCGAAGCAACCAAACGACCGTCCAGTGTCCATGGCCCAGGTGGCGAAGGAACTTTCGGACTGGCTTCAGGGGCGGCAGGCTCCGACAGACGAAAGCGGCGCGCTGGAAACTTCACGTGTCTCGGACCGGGACCGGAAGCAAGGCATGAATGCCCACGTCGCGGATCCAACGTCGATACCCGAACAGCAGCAAACGGAGTCCGCACCGCAACAGTTTCTCCCAGTCGCCAATTACTCGTACTCGACATCGAAAAAAAGCTCTCGGCCGGGCGGGCAGATGGCAGGCCGACCGAAAAATCGACGGTTGCTGATCGCTGGTGGGCTGGTTGGAGCGGTCATCTTGCTCGCGGGGCTGATTTTCTATGTCCGACTCGGCAAATACGACGTGCAGATCAAGCTCGACCATCCAGGTATGTCACTGAAGGTCGATGGCCAGATTGTCATTATCGACGGCAGTGATCATCCGATTCGGTTGTCTGCCGGGCCACACGAACTGAACGTCGAGATGGAAGGGTTAACGACTCAGACCTGCGAATTCACCGTGAAGAAGGACGGTAAGAATGCCGTCTACGTGGCCATTGTTGATGGGAAATTGGCGGTCACTCCTGGAAATCAACCGTCTCTGAAAAGTGCAATGACTCAAGTGGAACGAACTAACGCTGGCGACTCATTGCCAGCCGATGGTGATCCCCAAACCCCTTCTGCTCCGGACTTCGCGTTGCAGTTCACTCTCGAAGATGGGCCGCTGCAGCAGATTGAGATTCCAATCGCGAGCCTCGATCCAAATCTTCCCTGGACTTTGGAGGGAGATATTCAGCCAGCCGACATCACTAGCCACAACCACGGATTGATTGCCATTTTCGGCGAAGATACATGGCAATTGAGATTGAAACACTGGTCGCTGGAATTAGTTGAGCAGTCAGGGCCGGTGCAGCAAGACCGAAATGAAAATATTATCGTGACGACTTCAATGGCATCGTGGCGCGGCAAATGCGTTCATGTGGCTGCCGTCTATGATGGCAAACAGGCGTGGATGTTTATCGATGGAAAGCTCATCAGTCGTGCGTCACCTCAGTTTCTTCCGAAGCGAAACCTTGGCATCTTGATTTTGGGAGCACGTTTCAACGGGCGCATGGATGAGTGGCGAGTTTCTAAGGTCGCCCGATACGAAAAGGACTTCACACCGCCGAAACGTTACGAGTCCGACCCGGACACGATCGCTCTGTATCACTTCGACGAGGGATCCGGCGATCTCCTGAGAGACTCGTCCGGCAACGACCATACCGGCACGATACAAGGAGCCAAATGGGTGACGTCCGACAAGGAATCGATTGGACCGGCGTCGAATGCACCGGCATCGGGCGTCGTCTATCTCGACGACCTGCCGGAGACGGTTTGGCGTGGATACAATGAACTCGGCAAACATGGTAATTATTTGGGCGTGAACCCCGTTAAACAAAACGGAAGCTTAGTTGCCCATTCGCTCTTCACCGCGCCGAGTCCCCAGGACTTTTCTGCAGCCATTGAGTATGATCTCGCCGGTCAGTACGCAATGTTCGACGCGACGATCTGTTTACTGTGTGAACCGAAAGACCCGCAGAAGTTTCGAGTCCTGATTGATGACAAATTGCTTTGGGAATCGATCCGTCAGTCCACGCCCAACGTCGAGACCGCCGTTTCCGTAGATGTGCGGAACGCCCAACGATTGCGGCTTGAAGTTAAGGGATTGCCGAGTTACTCGTGGCCCGTATGGCTCTACCCGCGACTGACTCCCGCTGCGACGTCAAAACTCGACGCGACAACTCCCGGTCCGCCGACCGCAAAAGCCCCGTTTGACGCACAACAAGCTCACATGCATCAAGAGGAGTATTCTTTTGGAGATCATTCGTCTGACCTGGATCAACATGGATGGCATCTTGATAATGCCGGCTTCATGTGTCACCCGGTTGCGGAGAAGAAACCAAACTCCTTCGGCCTGTTTGATATTCATGGCAATCTGGAAGAGTGGTGCGGCACCGAGTTTGACGAAGTCGGCGACGCTAAGAAAACACCGAACGTACCACCCAAAGCAGAACACAAAACGTTTTACGCAGTCCGCGGAGGTCATTGGTATTTCAGTACAGCATTGTGTCGCAGTGCATTTCGCGGCGATAGTCCGCCGACACAACGGTACAACACTCTCGGCTTTAGAATCGCTCAGGAAATCAAGGCGGTTCCTTAAAACAGCAATCCGCAACTGTGAACGCACCATGAGAGCTTATTTATTATGAAGCACTTGACGGACAATTCAGCAGAAATCAATCACTGCCTGCGGCGTCTGTGGAACGGCGATGTTACGGCACGCCAGGATTTGATTCGGTTGTCTCAGGCCCGACTGCTGCGACTGGCAGAAACAATGCTTCGTGAATTTCCCAGAGTTCGAAGATGGGAAGATTCGGATGATGTGTTTCAGATTTTGGTCATTCGCCGTTGTCGCACTTTGGACAGATGCGTCCCAGACTCTACAGCGGTTTTCTTTCAAATTGCAGCCCGGGAATTGTGCCAAACTCGAGCTCAGTAGCGTTCAGCGGGTCGCTCAGCACAGGCACACCTGGCGGCACCGAAACGCCATGTCAGCCCTCCTCCAATCCAGTAGTTGTCGCTGATCGTGACATCGGTTGTGGCAAACGAGTCTGAATTTCCAAATGCGTACCCGGCAAACATGTCCAAGTCTATTCCTGGCAATAGCACGTCCTGCACTCCAAGGCCGATCGTCACGCGGTTTTGCGTAATCGCGGCGAATTGTCCCTGGATGTATCGCATTCCGGGAACCCCTTCCGGCAGAACAATACCGCCAACTGTCGTGGCCCCGGGACTCTTCATCGGGTTCTGGTTGTAGGCGTATCCCATTCGTAATTTCATTTGAGGTGTCAGTGCATATTGTGCGCCGAATTGACACGTCCATTGATCATCATAAATCTGCCAGAACAGGTCGGTCTGGCTCCATTGTTTGTAGAGCAAATCTGCCGCCAGCAACAGATTCCCATCCATCAGACTGCTGTTGGCCACTCCAAACCCCACGTTTGATGGCAGATCCATATTCACATCAAACGTCGCAGCCGGTGAATAGACAATGGCATCGTTAAAAGTGAAGTGCTGCTTTGACTGCCAGTAGACACCAATCGAAGTGTCAGGCGCGACGAAATAGTTGGCCCCCAACGTTCCCCGCGCGCCGTAGGCCGTTGACATCCCTCCGATGCCGGTGAATGGCCCGTCAAGATAGGATGTCCCCAACTGAAATGAAGCCCCCACCGACAGGTCGTCAGTGACATCAAAGCCAGCAGCAGTAACCATGTCGAGAGCAAGAAGCTGGGCCGAAGTGCCATTCGATGCCGGAACACCCCGGAAATCCACACCAAGGCCCGCGTTTGAAATCAAAGCCACTCCGAGCGTCGCCGGAATGCCAGCCTCAGTGAGATCCTGGGTCACGCCGATGTTCCCAAGCATTGCCCCTGGCTGGTTGGATGTAGAATTGAACGGTGTGACTCCCACGGAGGGAAGTGGAGTTTTCTGATTCAGGCCGTAATCCGCATCAGCCCACGCGCCGCCAAAGGAAAATTGAGTCCCACGATATTGCCTGAGTGTGGCTGGATTGGCATTAATCGCGGACTGTAAGTCTTGAGGGCGGCTGATGCTCGTGCCTGCCATACCACCCGAAGCGGGCATGAGATTATTGTGGAGTTCGACACCGAATGTTTGCGCCTTCGCGACCCCGCCGCAAAGCGTGGTGATTGTGTCGATCTTCCTGTTCAATGTTGGTTGTTTCTACCGAACTTTTCCGGCGGTGATTGGCCGGGGAACAGGTGACCAATCGCTACTTTGCAGGGAAGATGGTCTTCCAGTCTCGCTTCATGTCTACGATGGTCCAGCCTTTGGCATCCGCCTGATCAAGGGCTTTGTCGAGTGTGCCGACGTGGCTCTTGCGGTCATAGGCGTACTCGCGTTCCGCATCGGTGTGATGCACGAACAGCCCCATGCGGAGTCCGTCGCCGGCCATGGCGTATTCGAGCAGTTCAACTTGCGGCTGATAGATCAACTCGGTGTAGAGGCGGTCGAACTTGGTCTGCCTGGTGGTGTCGAGCCAGTCAGTGGCTTCCTTTTCGAATTCCTCCGCAGTCATCCCGGAGTGGCTGGCCATGACGATCTCCATCAGGCCCTTCATGCCCGAGTCGCCGACGGTCTTCATGTCCCCTTCGAGCAAGGCCTTGAACGGCTGCGTGGTCTTCCACTCGGGATGCTCGGGTGCCAGCTTCTTTATGCGGTCGAAGGCAAACAGAGCCTGCGTGTACATGGGATACTCGACCCACAATGTACCATCGTTGTCGAAAGTGGCGATGCGCTGCTCTGGCGGCACGAAGTCGGAGGACCCTTCCTGGGTGACTTTCTCGACGAACTCGATGAGGGCCATCTTCGGAGCGGTGTCGTTCCAGGAGGGCAGGGGTTCTGCGGCTTGAAGGGGTGAGGTGGCAAGGGCTGCGAGGCCGACGAGGGCGGCGACAAACAGACGATTGAGTCGGTTAGTTTTCATGGTGTCGGTCAAATCAGTTTGGTTCGGGAATGGAAACGTCCCGGTTACAAAGTCGCGGGCCGCTTCAGAAAGAAGCGGCCCGCGTGTTTCAGAATCGGAAGGCGTGATCAGTTGCCAGTTGGCAGCGGAATGTTAATGCCGTCCTTCCCAAGCTGCTCCCTCACCCACTGGAAGCGCTGGTAGTCCGAGATGGTCAGCGGGCCGGTGTAGGTCTCGCTCTGCAGCTTGCGCGGCGGATACTTGACGTAGGTCTTCATCTTTTCCTTCACGGCCTGGCTGATCGTGACCGTCGTCCAGGTCCGCTCGGTGTAGTTGTTCATGAAGATGTCGTAGCGCTCCTGCGGATCGGCCCAGAGGTCGAAGATCTGAGGAACGGTGGCGACGTATTTCTCCGCACCTTTCCAGCCGAGGTTGGAGTCAACCGCGAGGCCTCCAGTCGCCTGACCGTTGTCGCCGCGCAGGTTGAAGAGAGCTTTGTAGTTGCCGACGCGAACCGCTCCCGGGGAGAGTTCGTTCTCGGTGTAGTAGAACCAGTCATTGCGAGGGCACTTGCCGGAGCCGGTGAGGACCGGGGTCATGTCGTAGCTGTCGAAGATGATCGGCTCGCCTTCGCGATCCTTCTCAGGCAGTTTCGCACCCGCGACGGAGGCGAAAGTGGCCATCAGGTCGAGGCCTCCGATGATGTCGTGGTTCTTCACGGCTGGCTTGATCTTGCCAGGCCAGACGGCGATGGCAGGAACACGGTTGCCGCCTTCACGGACGGTGCCCTTGGTGCCACGGAACGGAGTGTAACCGGCGTCCGGATAGACGTCCTGCCAGGCACCGTTGTCGGTGGTGTAGAAGACGAGCGTGTTGTCGGCCATGCCGGTTTCCTTCAGCTTGTCCATGATGCGACCGATGCGGGTGTCCAGTTCGACTACCGCGTCCGCATACTTCGATTTTGACATCGACTTATGTTTGAACTCGGGTGCCGGCATGTTCGGCTGATGCAACTTCATGAAGTTGACGTTGATGAAAAACGGCTTGTTCTTGTCTTTGGCTGCCTCGTCGAGGAATTCGATCGTCGCTTTCTCGACATAGCCGTCGAAGTACGGGATGCCGACGACGCCATCAGGGTAATTGACGCCCTCCAGGGTGACGTTCTCGTCGGGCTTATCGACGTACTGGCCGTTAATCTTGAAGTCCTCCACCGCCTTCTCGCCGGCTTTGCCGGAAAGCGAGCCGATGGTTACTTTCTGGAACATCTCGCGCAGGTCGGTGGGCATATCCGGGAACCAAGTCGGATCGCCGTAGGTGTAGGCGTTGAGGTGATAGAGACCGCAGTACTTCATCACGTCGTAACCCTGTGCGTTTGGAAGCGCGTAGTCGGACTCACCGAGGTGCCACTTGCCGGTGAAGTACGTTTTGTAGCCGGCGGTTTTGAGCACGGAGGCGAGGGTCCATTCAGCCGCGGGAAGTCCGCCGCCTTGACCCTGGAATGCTACAGTGGTCATGCCGCTGCGATTGGGAATGCGACCAGTCTGCATCGCGGCGCGTCCCGGCGTGCAACTCGGCTGGGCGTAGAAGGAGAAGAACGTCATGCCCTCGGCCGCTATCTTGTCGATGCTAGGCGTTGGCATGCCGCGTCCCTCGCCCCCGCCATACGGCCCGAGGTCACCATAGCCAGTGTCGTCGGAGACGATGAATAGAATATTCGGTTGCTTCCCGCTCGTTTGAGCGTTCGCCTCGATTGTAGTCACTCCAAAACACAACAAGACAATGAAGCCCACGATGGCAAATCGTTCGGCTTTGGCACTAACAAAATCAGACATTCTGAACCCTTTCGATACGTTTTGAAGAAACCGGTTGGCGCAACCATTGGATGCAATCATTCAGATCTCCCTGTCGCCAGCAATTCTCCCCCTGTCAATCATCGTTGCAATCGACCAGATTGAATCGGCTCAGTGTATTCGTTCCCGCCGTCCACTGCATGCCGGTAACGCTCACCGTACTGGAATTTTGGCGAGCAAAGTCCCGTTGGTTCTGCTGGTGGGCGAATGGGCACAGAAATCGCAAAGGCGGAAATTCTATTTTACACGGGTTCAGATAAGTAGAATGTCCAGAAGTGTGTCCACGCCGTCGGGCCGGAGAAGTTCGGCGAGATGCCGTTCGCGGTAATGAAGGTCTGCTTCGGCATGCGCCGCTTTCTGCTGTGAGGTCTGGCGGGCGTCCAGCCGGAATGGCAATGGTGCTGCACCGCGTTCAATCTGAAGAAACTCAAGAACCTGATGGCCGCACTGCGCGCCGAACAATGCAAATTGGCAAAAATCGAAGAATGATGCGAGCCCTGGGAGGTTCTGCGCAAAGGTAAGTCCGCTGTGGTGCGCGTCCAATTTTCTTCCCAGGCAAAACTAGCATCGTCTCACGAAAGTTTTCCAGAATTTTCGACTTGCTCCAGTTGGAACATCTGGCCTATGACGACAGCCTGGCAAGGGGGGAAGGTGGCCGACAGGTCGGATGAAGGGGGCGACCTGGAGTTAAGTATGATGAAACAGAAAACAGTGTTTTCTTCCCCCTCACCCTAGCCCTCTCCCCCCGTGGAAAACGTGTCCAGTTGGAAAATCGATTGCGGGGGAGAGGGGACAATCGCAAGAAAAGCCACAGCTTCATTTTTAACCGCGTCAAGTAGAAGTGACAATGTGAGAGTTTTCCGCACAACTGCTACACGTTGCCCGGACGACTGGGCAAATGTGACTGTATTTGTGGATTCCAGGCAACATTTCGGTGCGATCCTTCCGTCACGATCGCAATTTGTGACCTATTTTCCAGAAGGGACATAAGCCGGAGATTGTTTCATATCACCCCGAATTCGGCTGGCCCCCACCCGATACGTCTGAAAAGACCTGGAGAGAATGTACATGATCGCCCCTCTGAAACCATCTCGACAATCATCGAGTGACTTTGAAACACTCAAGTCGCACATTCACAACAAACTTGTTGAAAAACTGGACCTGACGCGTATCTCGGAACTCGAGGGTGATTCCCTGCGCCGCGAGATTCGCGTCGTTGTCGAGCACCTTTGCGACACGGAAAACCCGCTGCTTAACCGATCAGAACGCGAGCGACTGGTCGAAGAAGTTTTGGACGAAGCGTTCGGCTTTGGTCCGCTGGAACTGCTGCTCAAGGAAGAGGGCGTCGCGGACATTATGATCAATGGACCGAAGAACGTCTTTCTCGAAAAGAATGGTCGGATCATCAAGTCAGACGTCACGTTTCGTGACAACGATCACCTGTTACAAATTCTGGACCGGATTGTTTCCCGCGTCGGCCGTCGTGTTGACGAAACGTCGCCGATGGTGGACGCTCGACTGCCGGATGGTTCGCGTCTGAACGCCATCATTCCGCCCCTGGCACTTGATGGTCCTTCACTGACGATTCGTCGATTTGGGACCAATCCGCTCACACTGGAAGACCTGCTCAAATTTGGCGCGTTCACGCCGGAGATGGTCATGTTTCTGGAAGGAGCCATGAAAGCCAGACTGAACATTATCATCAGTGGTGGTACCGGTTCCGGAAAGACGACGCTGCTGAACACGCTTTCGAGTTTCATTTCCAATGAGAACCGAATCATTACGATTGAAGACGCGGCGGAACTTCAGTTACAGCAGGAACACGTGCTGCGTCTGGAATCCCGCCCGGCCAATATCGAAGGCAAAGGCCGCGTGACGGCGACTGACCTTGTGAAGAACGCGCTGCGTATGCGTCCGGACAGAATCATCATCGGCGAATGCCGCGGCGGTGAGACGCTCGATATGCTCCAGGCAATGAACACAGGCCACGATGGCTCGATGACGACGGTGCATGCCAACAACCCCCGCGACGCAATTTCCCGTATTGAAACGCTTGTGAATATGTCCGGTTGCGATCTGCCGCTTTCGGCGGTTCGCAAGCAGATTGCTTCAGCCGTACATCTGATTATTCAGGCCAGTCGTCTGCAGGGTGGGCCACGGAAGGTCACCTACATCACGGAGATCGTCGGCATGGAAGGCGATACGATCGTGATGCAGGACATTTTCAAGTTTCAGCAGCAGGGAATTGGTGAAAATGGCAAAGCGTTTGGGCACTTCGAATCCACTGGTGTGCGACCGAAGTGCATTGAACATCTGGAATCGGGCGGAGTCCGCCTTCCCAACGGACTGTTCGCTCAGCGTGTGATGCGATCACCATAGTCATTCGCAGCCGCTTCTGGTTTCTCTTCGTTTGTTATTCCTCAACGTGAGGTGAATATGGATCCTAACCTGATCATTATGATTGCGGCCTTCGTGGGAGTTCTCGCGCTGGTCTTCGGGCTCTCTCAGGCTTTTCAGGGGAAGACCGACACGACATTGGAAACGCGACTTGCGGCCTTTACCGGCGCTGCTCAGCCTTCCAAAAAAGAACTGACGGATCAACTGCTGCGGGACGGAATGAGCACGGCTCAGGGGTTCCTGGGCGGAGTCGTTCAGCGATTTGGAAAGCTGCCGATGTTTTTTCGGCAGGCCAACTCGCCAATAAAAATTGAACATTTCCTCCTGGTCTGCGGCGGAGCGGCAGGCGGCCTGGCTCTGCTCGCGATCGTCGTGCGTGCTCCAGCTCCTCTGATTCCCGTCGCGGCATTCCTTGGGTTCTGTGGACCGTGGCTCTGGTTGTGGTGGCGCCGACGCGCACGATTTGCAAAATTTGAAAAGCAACTGCCAGATGCGTTGGAACTGATATCCCGAGCCCTGCGTTCCGGGCACAGTTTGTCGTCCGGTCTAAACGTTGTATCGACGGAAATGCCAGCGCCGATTTCTGTCGAATTCCGCAACGTTTATGACGAGCAGAACCTGGGGATTTCTATGGAACAGTCGTTGCGAAATATGCTGCTCCGGATCCCCAACATGGACCTGCAATTCTTTGTCACCGCTGTGGCCATTCAGCGCCAGGCCGGCGGTGACCTCGCGGAGATTCTCAACAAGATCAGCTATATCGTGCGAGAGCGATTCAAGATTTTAGGCCAGGTGAAAGCCCTGACCGGGGAAGGCCGTATCAGCGGCGTCGTCCTGATGGGACTTCCGATCGTTCTGTTCTTCACTGTCTACTATCTCAACCCCGAGTATGTAATGCTGCTGTTCAATCGTGAGATCGGTCGCAAAATGATCACCGTGGCCATCATCATGCAAATTGTTGGTGCCGTCGTGATTAAGAAAATCGTCGATATTAAAGTCTGATCACATTGTCGCGAATTTTGTTCGGACCCGCCCTGTAACTTCTTGCACATTCCATCGAGTGACTGTCATGGACCTTGAAACAGTATTGCCTGTCATAGCGTTTATCGCCATTACTACTGGCCTGTGGGGCGTGTGGACGCTGTTTAACAAGAAATCTTCACGCGCGGCGGAGCGGCTTGAAGAATGGCGAGATCCGTTTGCGCGGCAAAAACGCGAATCAGGTGTTGGAGGCGGGGCAGCCTCCGTCGGATCCATGTTCGAAAAAGCCGCGCCAGTGCTCTCGAAAGCACTGGGTTCGAAGAGCGAACTGGAGCAGAGCAATCTGAAAATCCGTCTCGCGAATGCTGGCTTCATCAGGCCGGAGGCATCACGTAATTTTCTTGCCATCAAGATGGTCAGTCTTGGGCTGGGACTGTTCCTTGGAGCGACCTACGGATTTGCCACTGCCGGATTCTCAAAGGATTCATGGATGTCTCTGGTCATTGGCGGCGGGATGGGGTTTTATGTCCCCGAACTCGTCCTCACTATCATGAAGATGTCTCGTCAACAGAAGATCTTCCTGCAACTGCCGGATGCTCTCGACTTGCTGGTTGTGTGCGTCGAAGCCGGGCTGGGACTTGATGCCGGGATGCGTCGCGTGTCAGAGGAACTGGCCACCGGAGCACCGGAAGTTTGTTCTGAAATGGCCACGGCAAATATGCAGTTGCAGATGGGCAAGCCAAGACGTGACGTATTGCACGATCTTGGGATTCGTACCGGTGTAGACGACATGCGGGCTCTGGCCGCGATCCTGATACAGGCTGACCGATTCGGCTCATCGATTGCTCAGGCTCTTCGAGTCCAGTCAGACTCGATGCGCGTGAAACGTCGACAAATGGCCGAAGAAAAAGCGGCGAAGACGGCTGTCAAAATGATTTTTCCGCTCGTTCTGTTCATCTTCCCTGGGATTTTCGTGGTCCTTGTTGGTCCAGCGGCCATTCAGCTGATGGAAAACATGCTCAATAACTGATCCACACACTGTTAACTCGCCCGGTCGAATGCGGTTATTCAGACCGAGGGCGTAATCGAGCGAGTCTGCTGTTGCTGAATCAGTGATCGTTTCGACACAATGAGCGTGCCGTTAACGAAACGTCAGAAACCGGCAAACTCTCGCATCCAACTCGCCTTGGCAAGGAGGATCGTGTGGTTCAGTTTCGGAGCAGGAAAGTGTTGACCGGTTGTGCGATTATGATGCTGATTATAGTTGTGGGAACAGCAGGACTGTTTCTGCTCAGCTTCACCGCGCAGCGACCTGCGAACCTTGGCGTTCGCAATGGGCAGCTTTCCGCATGTCCCGATTCGCCAAACTGTGTTTCCACTCAGGCTGAAGATCGTGAACACTGGATTGCTCCGTTCGCCTTCGAGCAGGATCCGGACACGGTGATCGACACGCTGGAAAAGATCACCACCCGGTTGCCGGGCACGCGCATGATCGAAAAATCCCCGCACTATCTGTACGTGGAGTTCCGCAGTGCTTTCTTCCGCTTCGCAGACGATGTCGAGTTCAGTGTGGAACGTGAATCACGCCGTATCCATTTTCGCTCGGCATCGCGCGTTGGCTATTCGGACATGGGTGCCAACAGGACGCGAATGGAACTGATCCGCAGTCTGTTTCAAGAAACTCAGTCAGCACCAACGCTGCCGCAGAGCACAACGCCCGCGTCGAGCCAGGATCCTGTGCTGACACCAGGGCGGATCTGATTTCGTCTCCAGGGTTCGCATCTTGCACCGCTTCCGTGACATTCTTCCCACGGTCGTGTAAAATCGCGACATTCGCCTATGATGGCGTTTATATGACTTCGGTACGAGGCATGAACTCGAACTGGGAAATATGATGAACCAATCGTCGCTGGAAACGAAAGTAGGGAACTCACCGGCAGGACATCATGGGAGCGTTCTCTCCAGATTTTTTTACACTGGGTGTTCTGCTGGTATCGCAAACGACGGAATTCGAACCTGAGCAACAAGTCCGGCTAAGGATCGCACGAAGAATTACAGTCGTGATTGAATCATCAGCAGTGTGTGTGGCTCAAATTCGATGCGGCCCAGTATGCAGCGTTTGAGTGCAATTCAGTTTGCGTTCCGGCCCGTTGGGCCTGAAAACCGGCGGCCAATTCCGGCTGATCGGACACTTATTTATCGAGCGATCCTAAGCGATCATCACTGCCCACTTCGCTGCGTCAGCCGGATTTGCAGCCGCTGGGCCATTTCGATGAGTTCACCCAGTGGCATTGCAACCAATTCTGACTCGTCGCTGATCGGGTCATGCAGCAACTGTTGAAGCAGGCGAATCTGTCCAATCTGCTGTCCCTCTTCGCGCCCCTGAAACCTCGCCCCTTCAATGGCAGACTCGAAATCGCGAATTGCCTTTTGGCGAGCGTCGTAAATTTGACGTTGTTCCGGTGTTCGTGAGATCATTTCCAACACTCCAATGGCTTTTTGAAACGCAGTTTCGGTAAGCAGTTCTCGCAGTCGATCTGCTTCCATCCGAGGAGCCATCCTAAGCAGATAAGCCCATTGCGACAGTTTCGTTCCCGTGCCGACCGTCACCTCATCCAGATTGTACTTCGGCAACTCCACGGTGTGAATCTGAAAATGGTCCGTTAATTCAACACCGTGCTGAATGTCACTCAGAGAAAATCGCAGGTGCCCGGCGGAGACCTGCCGAAACATGATCACCGAAGAGAAGCAAATGCTGATCACTGGACGCAATTCCGAATAGTGAACGCCCTCCGTCAACTGATCAACGAACAGACAACCCGCGTAGTAAACGAGTCGCTCACGCATGGCTGCCGGAACCGTCGTCTGCATTTCGACATTGAACCAACGCCCCTGGACGTCTCGCGCTTTGATGTCCAGAATCGCCAACTTGTCGTCTTCGAATTCCTTGTCAACGAATGGATTGAGAATCTCCACTTCTGTGATCGGCGACCGAAATTCCAGTACGGAATTGAGCACATGGATCAGCACATCAGAATTCTTCGGATCTCCAAAGATCTTCCGAAACACATAGTCGATCGTCGGATCAATTCCCAGCGGCGTCATGGCGGACCTCTGTCGGTGGCAGGTGGTTGACTCAGTCATGCCAGTCTATCAAACCGGACTTCGCATCGAAAACGCCTCCGGGCGAATAGATTTTTCGCATCATCGCAGCGATACTGAACACTGAGTTCGATCTGCGTCTTAACGTCACCGATCCGCCCTGAATCGTCCACCTGGCAGACCCTCAGAAAGTTTGATCATGAAAATGCCGTGCTTTGCAATGATTCATCTCTCACGAATTATCGCGGTCTTGCTGGCGTTTTCGATCGCATCGCACTTGTTCGCTCAGGACGTCAAGCCCGCGACCGAAGACGACTTCTATCCCATCACCCGTTTCGCGATCCCAAAGGGCATCGTGCTGGAAGCTGGAGCCATCGAACCAATGCCCGATGGCACGCTGGCGTTTGCAACTCGGCGCGGAGATATCTATCGCGTTTCGAACGCATGGGGTGAAGATCCATCGGCGGCAACGTTCGAATTGTATGCGCAGGGGATGCACGAAATCCTGGGCTTGAGCTACAAGGACGGCTGGCTCTACGCCACGCAGCGCTGCGAAGTGACTCGACTGCGAGACGCCGACAACGACAGCAAGGCGGATGAGTTTGAAACCTTCAACGACGACTGGAGCATCAACGGCGACTACCACGAATACGCCTTCGGTTCACCTTTCGACAAAGACGGAAACATGTGGGTCGTCCTGTGTCTGACAGGTTCCTTTGGCAGTGATTGCCCGTGGCGCGGCTGGGCTCTGCGAATCGATTCGAACGGAAAAATGATTCCCACCTGCAGTGGTATTCGTTCCCCGGGCGGAATCGGCTTCAATGCGGAAGGCGATGTTTTCTATACCGACAACCAGGGACCGTGGAACGGCACCTGCAGTCTCAAATGGCTGCGCCCCGGATCGTTTCAGGGACACTCCGGCGGCAATCGCTGGTTCTCATTGACAAAGGGCGGAAAAGATTCCGCCCCGCTGGAACCCAACAGCGGCAGTCGCATCATGACCGAAGCGGATCGGATCCCTGAGTTCGAACCGCCCGTGATCCTGTTTCCATACCAGAAGATGGGACAGAGCGCGAGCGGAATTGCCTGCGATGTCACTCAAGGAAAATTCGGACCGTTTGCGAATCAACTCTTCGTGGGCGATGTCACTCACAGCACTGTCATGCGTTGTTATATTGAAAAAGTAAAAGGCCACTATCAGGGTGCCTGTTTTCCGTTTCGGGAAGGCATCGGTTCCGGAACGCTGGCACTACGGATGACCGACGACGGTTCGATGTTTGTCGGCGGGACCAACCGCGGCTGGGGCTCGCGCGGCACAAAACCATTCTCTCTGGAACGCATCCGCTGGACAGGAAAAGTTCCGTTCGAAATCCGGGAAATGCGAGCCCAGCCCGACGGCTTTGAACTCGCATTCACCCAACCTGTTGATCCTGAGATCGCTCGAAAGCCCGAAACATGGGCGATGGAAACGTACTGTTACATTTTTCAGTCGTCCTACGGCAGCCCGGAAGTCGATCGCACGCAACCCACGATCACACAAATCGAGGTGGCCGACGACAATCTGTCCGTCCGCCTCGCCATCGACGGCCTCCAGCGCGGACACGTGCATGAACTGCACGCCGATGGCTTGAGATCAGTGTCCGGCATCCCGCTGCTGCATCCGGTCGCGTACTACACGCTCAACTACATACCCTAGGCATAGAACACAAGATCACCAGCGGCTACAACCTCCGCGAGATCCTCAACCACATCGACGAACTGCGATTCCGTTCTCAGACGGAAGAGCATGAACTGTCGCACCTGTACGAAGCTAAGATCAAAAACATGGGCAACTCCGGGCGGAACGGCGGCGAATACTACAGCCGGCTGCCGCTTGTGCGAGCCATCGTGCGAGTTGTCAAACCGCAGATCGGTGATAAGATCAGCGATGATGCGTGCGGTTCCTGCGGCTTCCTGTGCGAATCCTTCGAGAACATGAAGGAACGCAAAGAGGTTCAGCAGAACTTCCCGATTCGCACGGGAGAAACCGCGTTTCTGTTCCTGCAGCGATTCATCAAGATCCTGAAAGTCGGCGGGCGGGCGCGATCATCAAGAACACGTTCCTGTCTAGCGAGGCATCGCGGCTTCGCCGCTCGCCTCAGACCGATGGATTGTAAGACGCTTTCGCGCTTGGCGACATCCTGTCGAATCGCAGTCGTGGCGTCCTGCCGCGAAAGTTTTGCGCTTTCTGGCCAAAACCGGAGTGGCTGTAAAAGGAGAGGAACCGAGCT
>Ga0138256_10003329_pt1 | contig 17095 bp, 10 predicted proteins | sample KNB2016incub_MG_FD_105486 | JGI IMG/M metagenome (GOLD analysis project Ga0138256, IMG submission 105486) | Active sludge microbial communities from wastewater in Klosterneuburg, Austria - KNB2014incub_MG | ecosystem: Engineered > WWTP > Activated sludge > Unclassified | place: Austria... | reverse complement strand
TACAAACTCCCTGAAGATTCGGATTGTAGGATATAGGTGTAGAATTCCATGACTAAAAATAAAAAAGGCCATCCTTGCGGATGGCCTTTTATGTCGGGATACCAGGATTCGAACCTGGGACCCCCTGTTCCCAAAACAGGAGGCATATATTATTCACCATTATTTATCATTTGCCATAAGTACCTAAATCAAAGATATACAATAGTTTACACGATTTTAGAATTTACTACAACTCATTATCATTGTTTGCAATTTACTATTCATGTTTGCAAATTGTTTGCAAATCGCTATATCTTAGCCTTATGAATAGTAACGCCACCTACAGAATCGTATTAGATACAAGACGGCCTCTCCAAGATGGTCGCTTTCCAGTAAAGCTGAGATTGACATACAGGAGAAAACCTAAACTCTACAAAACTCCATACTATTTGACAGAGGAGGACTTCCAAAAAGTCCAAAATGCCAAGAAACAGCCAACGGATGCCAGTCTAAGAAAGCTAAGAGTAAAATTTAGAGACATTGAAACAGAAGTTGAGGCAATCATACTGGATTTTACTGACTTTAGCTTTCAAAAATTTGAAGCAATTTACTATACACAGAAGGAGCAAAAACACGTCAAAGACCTTGACTATTACTATTCCCTGATTAAAAACGACAACACTTTATCACTCTCAACCAAAGAACTGACTCAAAACAGCTACATGGCAGTTCAAAAAGGATTAGGATTGTCAACTTTAAAAGGAGTTGAAATTGGTTCCATGTCTGTGGATAAGCTGAAACAAATTGCAGCATACCTATTAGAACAGGGGCGATCGGAGACGACCGTTTCAATGTACATGGGAATCTTACGAAAGATATTCATTTTAGCGATTAAGGATGGCTTAATAGACAAAGAACAATATCCTTTTGGGAAATCCCTGTATAAACAGTCTAAAGTCAGAAAAAGGAAAATGCCATTAAACCGTGAAGATTTAAGAAGATTAATTCAATTTGATGCTGGAGGAAACAATCTGCTTCAAGAAGCAAAAGACTTCTTTTTGCTAGGCTTCTATTTAGATGGTATAAACATGAAGGATATACTTTTACTAAAAAACGCTAATATTAAATCAGGGTATTTAAGATTCTTTAGAGAAAAGACAAGGTCTACTTCTGGCACAATTTCAGAATATGCAACTAAAATCGCCCCGCAAGCAGAAGAGATTATTTCTAGACACCGACAAATGGAATCCAGCGACGATGAAGCATATGTATTCAATGTAGTGAAAAACAAAATGAGTGAGATTGAAAAGCGAAATGCCCATAAGAACTTTACACGAAAAATTAATGATCATCTTGAGAGCATTGCTAAAATATGTGGTATAGAAGGAAATCTTACAACAGGGGTAGCTAGACATAGTTGGGTTTCACACGTTTCTGTAAAAATTGGAATAGAAGAAACCAGACTGAGAATAGGCCATACAGATTTGAGGTCAACCCAACACTATATAGCAAGCCTGATAGGAAAAGACGAAGTAATAAACTTTACTGAATTATTAGAGGAATCGGAGTAATATGAAAGCAATTGAAAATTTCCAATACTACAGTCAAGAGCTTCGTAGTTTCCATTTTCCAGATGGTCGCCCATATTACAGAAGTTTATTTCTCGCCAATGAGAAGCTGCAAGGCATTCTTGAAATGTATGAACTTATAAGATTCGCCAAGTTTCTATTTGGAATCGATTTTGATGAAGGGTATGACCAATTAATAGAAGAATCTCAGAATGGCTTAAAAAAAAGACATTCCTTGAAAACCATGTTAGATACCGACATGGATAAAAGAGAATCAGGTTTTTTTAATATTAAGCGTTATGCCAATCAACTTAATGACTTCTTAAGCAATAACTTTGATGAGAAAGACAAGGTTGTATTTTGCTACTTACTTAGTATTGAGGTCTTGAGGGAAGCAGTTAAAAACTATAAACCTGATTTCGAGTTAAACTATATTAAAGATCGAGTTGAATCATCAATGCCAATATTTGAGTTAGTTGCATTAGAGAAAGCTAGTCAATATTATTGCAATGAAACGTCTCACATCTTCCAATATTTTGGTCATGAAATAAAGGGTAAAGATGCTATTTCTCCTGACCATAAATCTATAGCTCAAATAGATTTTGCATTTGCACTTTATATGATTGTGGTAACCAATGGTGTAATTCTTAGAAAATCTAATGGCAATACTCAAAACCTCATAAAGCTCTGTCAATATATAAGCACAGAATCACCAAGTATGGAAGAATTGAAGCTGGAGCAGTTCCTGAAAGGATTTGATCAAATATCAGTCGAGAGAATACCCAAAGTGCTAAATATGATTTCAACTTCATTCTCCGACAGTTCAAAAGTGTGCCAAACGATTAAGGCTGCTTCTATAGATCGGTATATTAGAGATGGTTTTGATTTGTTCTATGGAGAGAAAAGTAAGGATGCCCTCCAAAATCGAGAAGATAAGTGCAGTCAGCATTATCCCGAACTTTCCGAGTGCCTTAAGGTGTTTCTTCTGAACCTCGAACAATTCAAGCCCTAAGACATCCTGACCTTTCCCAAACCCTTTTCTTGGATCGTTTTGGATTATCCAAGTCGATCCAAAACTTAGTAAAGCCTTCATTACCAGATACCTTTGAATCGCTTATCGATATTGATAGGCTATTATAAACAAAAGGCAATGAAGCTAATTGAATTGAAAGAAGTCGCCCAACTTCTAAAAAGGTCACCATCTACTGTCTATCGGTGGGTCAGTAACAATGAAATTCCATACGTCAAAGTCGGACATAAAGTCCTATTCAATCAGGATGAACTATTCTCCTGGATTCAATCTCACTCAGTCCCGGCTCGTCAACCCCTGGGACATTAAAATATTTTGATATGAACATGAATAACATTAATCAAAATTTAATCACCCTTAAAGGTGGCACATATTTAATAAAGTATTCCTCCCTCCCAGCTAAACTGGTGAAGAAAGCAGAGAGCTTATTTGACAATAATGATTTAACCAACACTTTGAGGATTTTAGACCTTGTCTACTGGAAGCTATATAAAAAGAATCTATTAGGGTGTACTTGGCATTTTTCTAAGAATTATAAAAGAAAAGTTGGCTCAAACTCTACCCACCTATGGAACTCACTTGTTAAGTCAGAAATTCTGGTATGTAATGGCTCATACCATACCAAACAGGGTAAGAGTAAAAAATATGGAATCAACTCTGATTTGCTAGAGGGGGATAACATTCAAATTACATATCGAGAACATGTATCGTCTTCAAAGAAAATCGAATTATATTCTTATGGGGTTTTATCAGAATTGGACTTGAATGTTAAAGACGTAAACGCTATAATCAATACAGAGTTTCCCTCGATTCTTCATGAAGTTAGGGGGAACACCCATATCAATGAAGATGGCTCTTTAACATACGATAATGGTAAAAAGCGAAGAAAAGTACCAAAACCCTCATCAATGACCCCTGGGGAGCATTTTGAATCATTTGTAGCCTTGCAGTCGAAAGAAGTGTGCAAAGCGCACCAGAGGGCATTGGAAGCCCTAATAAGCAAATCTTATGGCTTTCCCAAAAGGAATAACACTAACTACAGGTTGAATCATGTTTTAACGAATTTACCAAGTCGTTATCTTTCTCAGTGTACAATCGAGGGGGAAGAACTTATTGAGATAGACCTCAAAAACAGTCAGTTTACCCTTCTAGCTAACTTAATTAAGAATCCTTCTCTTTTATATAGATGGGGTAATACTATTTTTAATAGTACAGTTCCAGAAAATAGTTTACCTCTTGAAGCCTCCTTTAGATTGTTACACAACTTTCAAGACAAGGCTGACATTCAACTTTTTCAAGAATACTGCTATCAAGGCGTTCTATACGAAGAGATTTGTAAGGTTCTACATGGTAAGGAAACAACATCAGGTAGAGATAAAGTAAAGTCCCTCATGTTTGCCTTAGTATTCAAAGAGATACAGCATATGCCAAAAGCAGAACTTTACGATGCTTTCAATGAAAACTTTGCTAATGTAATAGAGCTGATTATTCAACTCAAGAGAAATTTTGTAAATGATTTCAAAGAAATGGACCAGAAGGAGTTTATGAGGAATATTAATAAGTCTGGAAATGTTCCCCGTCAAAAGGGGGCTATGAACTTCTTAGCCATTTTACTACAAAGAATCGAAGCTAAAATCTTTATTGATGAAATTCTTGATACCTTAAGAATATCTGGCATTAAGGCTATATCAAGACACGATAGTATTTTGGTCAAAAAATCTCACGAGGCTCAAGCTTATTCAATAGTTGAAAGCAGACTAAGTGAGATACTAGGAGAAGGGTGCTTCTCTCTAAATAGCAAGAACTAATAGTCATACAATTTATAGATTATGCTTGTTGCATTATCTTTCACTGTTATTGTATCCCTCGTTTGGAAAAGCACGTCCCAAAGAATTTTAGGGTCTCCATTTATGGGGGTTAATTCTATTTGTTGACAATCATACAGCTCATAAGTATAAACCGGATTTTTATACTCATGCACACCTTCAATTCCAACAAATTCTACATATGTATAAACAATATTTTCATGGTTGTGGGGAACAAAAAAATAAAGCGGAACAGTACATTGTTGTCCTTGTCCCAAACATGCCCAACCTTTATAAATTAGGTTACAATCATTGGCTGGACCATATATTTGATGGTCAAAAGTCTCAACCTCCATTTCCATACAATAGGAATAAAATACACAATCAATGTATAAGTTAAAAACCCCTGAAATAGATACCAAATCTCCAGACTCAAGTGTTGACATAAATTGAATTTCACGACTTAAGTTATCCCCCTTTATCTCACATTCAATCCCCTCAGCCCTACAGAATCCTCGATAATAGGCCTCAGTAAGTTCAAATGTTATTCTGTCGTTGTATTGAGTTATATGACCAATGAGACCTACTAGATTTAGGCATTTATCATCATAGTAGTTATCCACAATTATGTTTTGATTAGCGTAATATGAGCAAATATCACCTATGTAAACACGCTCCTCTGAGACACAAGGGGTGTTAGTGGGAGGGGGAGTATCACTTTTTGAGCAACTATAGATTGTCAGAACGATAAGAGAATAATGCAATCTTTTCATTTCTAAAGGTTTTGCTGAACGAGTCCAAAATACAAAATTTCAAACAAAGTGTGAAGATGCCACATCTAGTAATGTATATTCTTAAATATTTGTACATCATATTCTTTGCCAATTTTATTCAAATCGTCAATTAATATCTGATATGTCCAGTTCCTAATTACACAGTTTTCATCAACACTTTTGCTATTAATATTTCTAACCGTTTCGATTGGATTTCTAATATGTATAAATCTATCGAAATTGAACCCAGAAAGGACTTTAATATTGTCATCATTTTTAAATATATCGTTCTTATTTATTGGTTCTTTAAAAATAAATGAATACTCATAATTTATTGATTTCTTATACCCATACATTCCGATGTTTATATTGTTTAAATTATATGTATAACAAATAAACTCATGAGGTATGTTTTTGTAAAATTGAAGCCTGCTCAGCAAAGTAGGGAAATTGGATTCAACAATATTTTTGTATTCCACCTCTAAATTCTTGAAAAATACTTTCATATACTCTTTAATTCGTTCATTACTGAACTGACCCACTCTTACTTCATTTCTTTTCTGGTCCCTTTTTCCTTCAAAATTATCTTTTATTTCACTCAATAAAATGTCAGGGCATGGCAAATAATGGCTTTCAATTATTTTATTTCCTCTTTCAATAAGGATATTTACAATTTTGTAAAGTTCTTCATAAGGCGGAAAATCACCAACAACATTAAGTTTAGGTATTTCCTTCCTGGAATTAAAGGCATCTTGAACAAAATCTGAGACAAGATGACCTGCTATATTCTCTCTTTTATAATAATGTTCTGCTCGAAACTTAAATAGATGCTCAGAAAGTTTAATTAAATCAAGTGGATATAATTGATCAAATCTTGGAAAAACATAGTCTTTAATCTCAAGATTATAGCCTAGTCTTTTGTAATGATAATAAAATATGGATGCAACTTTTTCAAATAGTAAGATGTCAGAATCGTATTCATGCAGTAATCCATTTTTAACAATTTCCGCTAATTGTTGAAATGCATTTTTCTCAATTAACGCTCTTTGATTTTTTACCATCAATGCGGAATTTGAACTTGAAATAATGCTTGCACCTTTTTTAAAAATCCTTACTTCGTGCCAAGGAGTTGATAATATCTGATCAAATCCATCATATTGAAGAATATCTTCTGATTGATCCTTTAATGGGAAAAGAGCATAGCCATCTTTAGCCACTAGATCATTTGGAATCAAAATCCCAATATTGCCATTAGTTTTAGGGTCGAACTCAATTTTAAATTTATGGAAATGCTCATCTAAATAGGAATTATATTGCATAACATAACTTTGCAACTTGTCTTTTTTGAATTGGCTAAAAATATTTTGCTGTGAATGGGAAGCATGTTTCATGTAAAATTCTATAGCACTTTGACCAATGTAATTTTCAAATAATTCAGGCAAATTATTGTAAAACACATCTTCATCAATTTTATTGAGGTTAAATGATTGATAACTAATTATATAATCCCTAATTGTGGAATAATAAAAAGATACTTTATATGAAAGTTCATCTCCAGACTTAATTAATATTCTTCTATCAAATAACTCTTCAGGGATATCTACATTTAGAGGGAGGTTTAATTCATCAAGTATTAAAGTGATATTAATTCCGTCATCACCATGAAAACTGTATTCTGAATAACTATGTTTAAGGATTGCCTTGCCAATTTGCCCAAGAATCCTTAAGCATGGTTGGAAGCTAATCAAGGCTCTTCCTAAGGAAAGCTTGAGGTATCTTTCAATTAATTCTATGTCATCCATTTCTATCGGTACCTCCTTGTCCTTATACACCTCTGAAAATATTCTTAGGAAGAATCCATTTTTTAGCTTCTTAAGTAACGAATCCGATATTTTCCCTTTAAATTTGTAAGCATTTTTATATTCAGAAATGATACTTTCACTTTCATCATCGTCAAATTCAGTTAATAAAAAACCTGGATTATTTAACTCTTTAATTATTGGATGGTATTTAATTAATTCTTGATAGGTATGATTATTTGTTTCATTTTTAACTAAGAATCTATTCCAAACTGTGGATTTACAGCTAATACATAGCTTTATATGCTTCAATTTACCAATTGAATAGGCAAATTCGCTTAATTCATTTGGGAAATTGTTATAGGTATTTTCATCCACAGCATCGATAAAAATAATTACATTCTTATTTGTATATCTTCCAATTTCGTCAAGTTTGCTCAGGACGATTTCCCTATCATTCTTCATTGAAAAGAATAGATTCAAATCCTTTGAAATAGTATCTATTATAGATTCATCTAATAATGTCCCATTGTAAAATAGTGAGAAATTATTTTCGACTGACTCTAAAGCTAATGAACACATGGAGCATGTTTTTCCGACTCCTGCATCACCTACCATCCCAAACACAAATGAATCTGACTTTAAAAAATCTTGAAAACTCCTTTGAAGAATCTTCCTTTTATGATTTAGTGTGGTTATGAATTTAGCTCTTGTATTCTGAATGTCGCCAGCAATTAATTTAATTCTATCATTTATCTGTTCTAGACAGAAATACTTTAGATTCTCTTCTGAAAATGTAATAAAGCTTAATAATGCTTCATACCTTATTCGAAGATCATCATCCATAGACATTATACATCCATTCTTCCAAAAACTTGATTGCTCAGATATTTTACTATCATTTAATACAGCTTTTGTAATCGTATCAATTATTTTGGTTGTTTTACCATTAGTAATTATAGTGAATGGTGCTATATTGCCAACTAAGGCTCTAGAATATGAGATTGCTTGATCAATATCATCTTGAACAATTTCATGTGAGTCAATTTTGATTTCAATCAAAAATAGATTTTGTCCGTGTCTTGTGCATAGAAAATCAGATCTTCCTCTCATATCCTTTACACCTCGACCAAGTCTAATTGAAAAAGAATCCTCTAAAAATATTTCAGAGAGATCAAAACCTAGATCTAATATGTAGGGCAGGATTAATTTTGACCTTATTTCTTCTTCGGTGTTAAACATAAATTAGGTTGTAATGAGAGATTGTGGTTACGAGTATGTTCCTTTGCGAGTATGAAGATAAAAGATTTTAGACCACATCAAGATTGGGCTTAAGATCAAAAGTGAGAATACATTTTCCTTTGGAACATTTTTGCATTATTGTTGAATCATCAGACTAATGTAGAGCCATGCGAATTATAGAAAATAGCTTGAACAATTCTTTAGGTGAGTCTTGCTATACTCTTAAGCTGTCCTCTTAAATTCTTGTTCTTTATCATTCCATAATTGCAAGACGAATCCTTTTGTCATCATAAAAAGTAAAATGAACTATATCGTTTCCCTTTTGAAATCTCAACGAGGGATCGCTAGGATGAGAAATGAATTTTGCCTCACCAAAGTCCAAAACAAGAGAAATGAGATACTTGTGTTGGAAATTTGGTGGAAACATTAAAACTAGCTCGCCACTGTAATCATTATCCCATCTAAATAATCGTACTAATTCATTAAACTTCCATTGGTACTCCCAATTTTGTTCATCCTTATATTCTACCAATTTCCAGTCAGAGATTGTTATAAAGTCTTTCGGAGATGAATTTGGATTATTCCATAAGTAGACCATTTCACTGAGGGTAATTTCAGAGTCCAAAGCCTGGGCAAAAATGGTATCTGTCGATAAATGTAAAAGTGTGATTAAAATGAAAATAGGCTTCATATGTATGTTTCACTTTAAAGAGATGGGGACAACTTACAATGTTTTTTCGGTCTGCTATTTTATGGATTAACTATTTCTTTTGTTAAGAACGGCATCACATTTGTATCCTTCCCAAAGTTTTGACAATTCACCTGTAGGAATTGAACCATTAACTAACAAAAGGCGATTCAATTCAGTGCAAATACAATTAATTAATGCATGACCTGCTTTATCAATTTGCTCAGGTAAATACCTTTCATCGTCGGATAAAACTTTGTAGTAGTTATTATGGCAGTTCTCAATCCTAGTATAAAATTGATTTAAAATACCCACTGGGATAAGGTCAGAAATTATTCTAACCTGTTTAATAGTTTGTAGGGAAGGAGTGGAAGCCAATGCAGCATCAATAATTTTCTTTGCTGCTTTCTTGTCTTTCAATCTTGTATAAATGGAAATTGCTTCAAGCGTGGCATTCACGGCAGTTAAAATCATTTCAGGTACCATAGCATTATAAGGTTTAGATTTTTCGTTTAGTTCAAAATTCTGTATTATCTGACCAAGGTCATTAGGGTCGAATGAAACTGCCCAATTCCATTTTCCAAAACCTCCATGCTGATTGATTGCTCTACACCATTCATCAAGAAAAGCTCGTTTAGTTTTGTTCTGTTCGTTGTCTTGGCCTTTGGTTTCTACAATAAGGTTTTCGCCTGTTGTCAGTTTAATAATAAAGTCAGGGAAAAAGCGTCTTACAACACCTTGATAATTGTAGTAAACCACAAAATTCAAATGGTCGTTTTTAACGAATGATTTTACAACTTTCGATTCGTTAATTGTCTTTGCTTCTAAGAATTCCCATCTGCTGTCTACAACAACAAAGTTAATGTGTGATTTGTCAAACGCTTCATTGGGTTTGCTTGTCCACCAAGTTCTTATGTCGCCTGATGAACGGATCGGATTTTCTTTGTCGAATACCGGTGCTAATGCTTCTGTGTTTACTGCTCGTATTTCATTCCAAATATGTTGAACAACCTTGTTCATGTTCAGCATTATCAAAATCCGTTTCCTTGCTTCATCTTGATTGAATAAAGGATTTTTGATTACGATTTTGTTTGAGTAGATAAACTTCTCAATAATTGTAATCAATTGAATCAGGAATGTTTCTTTGCTTCCTTTCCAATCAGGCTTTTTCTCTGAATTGTAAATGGTTGAAGCAATCCTGAAAATTATGGATTGAAGCCTGAATCGTTCTCCAATTTCTTTTAAGTCAATTTCTGAAAGTGCTGCTGGATTTGGTTTCCCTGCAATGATTGCAGCCAATTCCGCTTCTGTAATTGAGTCATATGGGTCAAGTTCAAGTGTTTTGACTTTGCCAACATTTAATGACAGTTGCGGCTTATACACATGGTCAATTCTCACCACATTCGGAAAAGTGATTTCATGTTCTGCTTTTTCCTTAGCAGGCTTTATTTCTGTTTTTGGTTGTGGTGGCGGCGGCGGTGGGCCGTCTGTTCCGCCTTCGTGTGGTAGGAATGTAAACGGAACTCCAAAAATATTTACATACTCGGCTTCAAATAATCCATCCTCTGCGACGTCGTAAGAAGTTCTACGTAAACCTCTACCAACGACCTGTTCGCAAAGTAACTGGCTGCTGAATGCCCGTAAACCCATAATATGAGTTACGGTTTTTGCATCCCAGCCTTCACTTAACATTCCAACAGAAATTACATTTTGAATTTGCTCTCCAGGTTCCCCAATTTTGCCAACGGTATCAACTGTTCTTCTTAAAAGTTCGGCTTGTTGTTTTTTGGTGAGCTTCTTTTCTTTTGGTGCATCTTCGGAGTCGTCTTCGGTTTCTTCTATTTCGGCAATCTCAATTTCTTCGGTTTCAGCTTCTGCTTTTTGTAAAATACTGCTGTCAATTTGAAGAGTCTTTTCAGGTTTGCACAAATCACCCAAACCTGCTACAGAAAGATTAAAAGCGTCTTTGTCGAATGAGTACTTAATTCTTCCTGAAGTAAAGGTTGTATTGGCAACTGTAATCATTACAGGCGGAATTTTATACCCTGCCTTTTCCCATTCATCTTTGGTAGCTTGCCAATCTTTGCCTAAAAGTAAATAGGCGTTTCTTATAAGGTCAGGGAGTGGGGTTGATTCATCAACTTTTTGGTTGATATCGTCTTTCACCGTTTCATCCATGTAAATGTGATACAAACGTGAACGCAAATCTTTATCTACGTTTCCATCATCACGAACTACAACTCTTGGTGTTTTTACCAAACCAGCTTCAATAGCATCATTCAAACCAAAGTCTGAAACTATCCAAGGAAATAAGGCTTCTTCACTTGCTTTTTTTCCGCTTGGTGCAAATGGCGTTGCCGATAAATCGAAACAACGTAAAATCCCTTTAGCTCTGTTAATGCGATCTAGACCACCAATCCAAACAGTGCTTTCTTCAATATCTTCTTTCTTAACTCCTTTAATTTTACTTTCCGCTGGAACACGCCAAGCATGGTGAGCTTCATCATTAATTACAATTATGTTTGTGGCATTAGCCAGATCGCCCAAAACTTCTTTTACATAGGCTTCATCACTTTTTGCTCCTCGTTTGTCAACTGACTTTTTCTTTGCTATTTTTTCCTCTGTTTGCCAAGCCAATCCATGCCAGTTAATGATTTTTATTTTGCCTTGTCGCAAAGAATCCATTAAACCCGATGGCACAATATTAAATTCTTCATAATAGTTTTCGAGGTCGGTTGGATTAAGAACAGAAAGCCGATTGCGCACAGTTAAGCCAGGTGCAACTATCAAAACATTTTTGGAAAATCGGGTGTCTTTACTGTTGGCAATTTTGTTCAATATATTCCATGCAATGAGTTGAGCCATAACAATGGTTTTGCCTGAACCTGTTGCCATTTTGTTGCACCAACGGCTAAACTCTCCACCATCGCTCGGAATTTCGATTCCTGTTTTGTCTGCTTCGGGTGCTTCAGTTAACCATATTAAAGTTTCAATGGCTTCTAACTGACAAAAGAAAAATCTACGGTCTTTCCGTTCTTCGGGGTCCTGCCAATGCTGCAAAAGACGATTGGTTATGCCTGTAACTCCTGGATAACCTGCTTCACGCCATTTTTTAATTCTTGGGCGAATAGTGTTTACTAAATCAATTTCAATGAAGGTTCCTGGGTCATCAAACGATTTTGAACTTTCGGATGCTACTACATAACCTGCTGGTCTTCGCCCTGATTGAAAAACAAATTCTCTAGTGTCTCTGATATACTCCCAATACTGTTGTGGTTCAACGTAAGGGGAATTGATTATCAGCTTGTTTATGTTCTTCATAGCGAATTACAGCCTGATAATTTTTAAAGATTCAATTCCTCTTGCGTCTATGATTTTAACAGCAACATTTTTTCCAGCTGTGAATGGAAGCGATACAGTTCCGCCGAAAGCTTCAATCTTTTCTTCGTCAATTTCGGCTTTCAGGTTTTTGGCTAATGTAGCCCAACCTTCTTTGACTCCTGCCATTGGTAAAAATACTTGCGAAGGAAATAAACTTCTTCCGTCATAATCGTGGTCAAGCATCCACATAGCAATGTCGCCTTTTCCACCACTGTCAACTGTTCCAGTTTTTGGGTTGTAATAATCAAAGCCATTTACTTCAACTGTGTATTTACCTTTGTCGTCACCTGATTTGATTTCTTCTATTTGAACATCAGGCTGGCCAATGAGCCAAAAACTTTCATTACTGCTGCGTTTCTTTTTCAAGTCGTCTGTTAGCAAGTCGGCATTCATTTGTGCTTCTAAAAGTGTAATACCAGGCCAGTTGGTTTCTTCAATATCTTTTCTTGCTTCCGAGTCGAAATGAAAAGCACAGAACAAAATGATTTCGGGTTTGGGTTTTAAGGTTCTTGCTTCTTCCAAAGCTAGTTCCACCATGCGTTGCTCTAACGGTGCATGTTCAGGGCCAAAACAAACCACCACTCTTTTCGGGTTGTCATCTTTTGTTTCTGCCTCTGCCTGTAAAAATCGAGTGCCACTTAAAGGTTCTACTCTTGTAAACTCAATTAATTTGCCCCCTTTTGCTCTTACCCCTGAACGAAGCAATTCGTTACGCCACTCATCTTGTCGCAATGTTTCGCCGCTTCTTGAGATCGAAATGTCTGCTTCTAAATTTGTTACTGCTTCAACATCATCAAAAGACTTTGCGACTGGGGCAGGAACTGCTTCCATAGTAAATGGGCCTGTTACCCTTGTTCGTTTATTATCTATTATAGGTTGGTCGTATAGACTTTCCTGCGGTGCAGGTTCATTATTGGCAATACTTCCTATAGTTACATGAGGTACGGTTTTGTATTTAAGCCCACTACCAATTCCCTCATTGGGATAAGCTAATACGTAATAATCAAAATTGGCTGTCATCAATCGTTGCTTTGCCAATGTAATTGCAATTCTTGATGTATCGCATGTTATCCATCTTCTTCCCATTTGTTCTGAAACAAATGCTGTTGTTCCACCACCACAAGTAATATCTAGAACTAAATCGCCAGGGTCACTACACATTGTCATACATCTCCTGATTGCTACTGGATTTGTTTCAACCACATATTTTTTAGTTTCAGTAAATCCTCCTGCTGTATCATTCCACAGATTAGACAACTCCATTACTGGATAATCATCATGAAAAAGTGTATAATATAGTTTTTCACCCAAAACAATAAATCTGTTTTTCTCAGCAAGCCTTTTCATGCCCTCCTCAGTAGTCTTCCAACTCTTCCCTACTGTGGGATTAAATATTTTGCCTTTGTATTCAAAAGGAAAAACACAAGTCAGTGTCTGACCAGTTGAAGCCAAATCTAATCGTCTAAATATTCTCGAACCCTGTGGAATTAAATTCACATTATTTTGTTCCTCTGCTGTAATTCTTCTTCTTTGTCCATCTGGTAGTTCAATAAAAATAAATTCTGAATTTCCTTGTATATCTCGCTGCTGATATATTTTTCTGAATTTTATTTTGGATTTATCTTTTGCGTACCAAATCAAGTAATCACAAATTCCAGCAAGGCCAGAAGTACCTAATGGGATTTTAGTTTTGAATGAAATAGTGCTAAAAAAATTACTAGCCCCGAAAACCTCGTCCATTAATTCTCTAACATGATGTAAGTTTTCATCACTGATTTGAATAAAAATACTCCCAGACTCATTCAGTAGGTCTTTAGCGAGGAGAAGTCTATCTCGTAAATAAGTTAAGTAGGAATGGATGCCTAATTCCCATGTGTCACGAAATGCTTTAATCATTTCGGGTTCTGTGGTTAAATCATCATCCTTTCCGTCTTTAACATCTCGTTTATTCACAAAAGGCTGAAAGTTGCTACCATATCTAATGCCATAAGGTGGGTCAAAAAAAATCATTTGAACTTTGCCACCAATACCTTCTTTTTCCAGAAGGCTATTCATTACTAAAAGGCTGTCTCCTGCAATAAGTCGGTTACTCCAATTCTCTTTGTGCTTGTAAAACTCAATGGCTTCTCGCAAAGGTTTCTTTTGTTCTTCAAACAAACTTGTTTGTGTATATCTCTCTTGTTCTTCTTCCTTTTTCACAGATTCAATAATGCGTCGTGGGTCAATACGTTCATGCACGTGCAAACTCACAGTTGGCACGTCAAAACTAGTATGTTCAGCTTTGCCAGCCCATTGTAATTGTGGGTCAAGGTGTGGGTCGAATTGGTAGGTTTTCTTTTTATATCCACCGTTGTCTGTGTGTGCATCCACTAGTCCAACTGGTGGGTTGTTTACACGTTGTTTGTCTTTGTGTTCATACTGCTCAATTGGCTTCTGAGTAGTAGTTTTTGTCGCTTTTTTTGCTCTTTTTGCCATGTGTTTAAATTCAGTCACATTAAGTTGGTAGTAAAGTTAATTTTAATACCTTGTTATAGATATAAGGTGCAATTAAAATGCCAAACAACTAGTAGTTTGGTATTAGCTGGGTTTTGGTGAAGGTGGGCAATATCGAATGTGGTATTGTTTCGTAGACAAATACGTAATCAAAAATTTAGTCAATTCCAAGACTTTCATGCATATCTCTCATTCCTTTTCCAAATTCAACCTTCGCTAATGCCATTTTTCGTTTTCCTTCGGGCAAACATTGAATACAGGTTGGATACTCAATGCCTTTGTAATATTCCTTACATTTGGGACACAATTCTAAGTTGTTTAAATCAAGATTAAATGCACATTTTTTACACGCTGTTATTGTATCTTCAAAGGATAGATACTTAATGTTGTCATCTAAATAGAGTAAAAATGCTTCTTTCCCAATTGAAGCAATATCTTTTGTTTTTGCCATTTCTCTAAGCATCCAACTCCTTATTTGCCATAAGTTATATTGATTATTCCATTGATCTTTTGATACAAAACATTTATCCTGAACTTCAATAGCTTCTTCATTTTCATATAAGGATTCAATAAGTTCATTTACCACTTTATAAACTGGTTCATTAAATTCGTGTTTGCATTTGGTGCAAAGATATTGAGGAGTTTTTCTCATTCTCCGATTAGGTTTTCTACCCTCACAATTTGGACACAAAGGAACAGGCTCATACTCATAAGTTTTTTGTACGTATTCGCTAAATTCAGTTTTATTAATGACTGAATTTGACTCTATAAGAGATTGAGCATATTTTTTGGTTACATCTCTTTCATAATCAGCATATTTTCTTGGATGAGAATGGTGCTGCAAGGTTAATGTTTCCTTACTGCCACATACTTCACATTTGTCCTTAATAACCTTAGCTCTTCGTTCTTTCCAATCTTTTGTTTGCCATGATCGCTTTCCTTCTTTATGATCTTTCCAAAATAAATCCCGTGAAAGTTCTAAAGCGATTTCACCATTAGCCAATTTTTGTCTTAATTCGATAAGCTCGCTATATGTCATCATTGTCGCTATGAATATTTCTAATGTCTCAATTGAGAGTCCCAATACCAATCATAATGGTCTCCTGTTTCTTGGTATTCAATTCTTTTACTTGGTTTAGGATTTGCGTCCGGTACGTTGATTAACCTGGATGGATTCTCATGACCATATATTTTGGAATATTTCTCTGTAAGATCAACAGTACAATGATGCAATAGCACTGTAAGTACAAGCATTTCTTCAAAATCAGAAAATGATATATACTCCACTGTCCATCTATTAGAAGGATCATAGTTTTCTAAATATATTTTTTCATCAGAGAAATAATAATCACTATGGGCGAAGGCATTTCTTATTTGGCTTCTATATGCTCTTTTGAGGATACTGTAAATCTTGAGATTATTTCTTTGAAAGACATCTCTAATATCCTTCACAAAGAAATCGTAAGTTTCCTTTGGTCTAGGGGATAAATGCCAGTCATATTCATTTGAATCAGCCAAGAGTGCTAGTTGATTATACCTCCGTAAGATTACTTTTGACTCCCAGAAGTGAACATAAATCATCATTTCCAATGAAAGTGATTCAGTCCGAAGTTCAAATTTTCTATGCCTTTCAGTAGCTTCATTGTAATACTTCTCAAAATCTAATGAAAGATAAACTTCAAGAAAGCGAAGGCGGTCCATATCTTTTATGCCTTCACCTAAACCTATCATGTATGGTGAATACCCTTCAAGTTGAATGGGATCATAATGACCGTTTACTAAGTATATCAAAAACTCATTTGGATTTTGTTCTTTCTTTATGCAGTGCTTAAAGAGTTCCTCTACAGCTTCATATACCTCTGGTTCCAAAGTATTGACAACAGAATCAAATATCATAGTGGTTGGGATTTATAACATTCAAAATATTAGCTTGCATTTATTTTTAAGATTACTATTCTTGACCCCAAAAATGAGGTAAATGGATTATTGATTTCTTAACTTCTATACAATTAAATATATAGCTTATGTCCACCTCCCAATATACTCTACACTTTTAAAATGGATACCCCAAGTCGTTGTAAGGTAGGGAGAAGGTGGCTTTTTTTGATGCCCCCCCTATGTCCAAATCCATAATTGAAAAGTAAGGTAAATAACTCTAAAGATTACAATTGTTTCTCAAATTGTTTGCAAATAAAAAAGGAGTCATGAACATACAGTTCATAACTCCTTAGTAATCAAGTCGGGATACCAGGATTCGAACCTGGGACCCCCTGTTCCCAAAACAGGTGCGCTACCGGGCTGCGCTACATCCCGAAAAATTTCATTTACCAAACCTCG
>Ga0138256_10003328_pt1 | contig 17098 bp, 13 predicted proteins | sample KNB2016incub_MG_FD_105486 | JGI IMG/M metagenome (GOLD analysis project Ga0138256, IMG submission 105486) | Active sludge microbial communities from wastewater in Klosterneuburg, Austria - KNB2014incub_MG | ecosystem: Engineered > WWTP > Activated sludge > Unclassified | place: Austria... | reverse complement strand
TCCACCCGCTCGCTATCGGACGTGAAGTTCGACAACCTGGTGCTGCTCGAGAAGACGCCCACCGCGGGGCGCAAGGTCGAGCTGACAAAGTGAGATCGGCATGAGGCTTCACACCCTGCTTCTCGGTCACCACGACGATCATTCGATCCCGCGCATCGGCTCGGCGCTCGATCGCATGGACGCCCGCAGTCGTTTGTTCACGGTGCACAGCGCGACCCGCGAGGACATGGTCACGCTGTGGGAGCTGATGAAGGGCGAAGCGGTCGACGCCGACTTCTTCGTGCCGTCGGGGGTGGAACCGCTGAAAGAAGTGATCCACCACGGCAAGAACTCGTTGCCGGCGTTCACCCACTTCCAGAAGCGCTTCTGCCGGCCCGACGACGAGTCGGGGGACATCTACGGCTACAACCACGGGAGCACCGAGGGGCTCACGGGTCCGGGCTACTTCGTGGCGCACGGCACCGAGGGCGAGAAGGACCCGCCGAGCACGTGGGTGATCGACTACACGCGCATTCCACCGAAGAAGGTGGCCACCTGGCCCGAGCTCGCGAGCAACGAGGGCGGCATCGGTGCCCTGGTCTATGGTCGGATGAAAGACTACATGCGCAAGGTCTCGACCCACGTTTCCATCGGGAAAGCCTACAAGGAAGGCAAAGAGCTCGGCGCGTACTTCATGCTGTGCCGAGAAGATCCCGAGTGACGACTTCCATAAGCGCCCTCGCGTTCCCGGTGGGCGGCGCTAAACTCAGCCGACACACGGGTTTCGGAGTATCGTCGGACAAATGGGCGGCACTGGCGCAGGCGCAAAAACGCTGGGACGTTACGAGCTGATCAGTGAGGTCGCCAAGGGCCAGCTGGGCCCGCTTTGGGCGGCAAAGGCGGCTGGCGACGACCCCTCGGCGGTGCTGATCCGCCGGGTGTCGACCGTGGCCCCGACCACCCCCGACGAGATCGACTCGTTGTGCGAGGGCGCCTGGTGGATGCTCGAGCTCTCGGAACCGGGTCTGGCGCGCGGTATCGACGTGGTGAAGACCGAGGGCGAGCTGGGCGTGGTGATGGAGTACGCCGAGGGCGAAGTGCTGCGCTCGCTCTTGCGCCTGGCCAGCTTCAAGCGTCGGCCCATCCCCGTGAACGTGGGCCTCCGCATCGCCGCGGACATCCTGGATGCCTTCGATCGCGCGGCCGAGGCCGGCGGCAGCGCGTTCGTCCCCGGCGGCGTCGTGCCCGACAGCGTGATGGTGGGCCGTGACGGGCACGCACGGGTGCTCGACGTCGGCGTGCTCGGCCCCGCGTCGCGGGTGGGGCCCATCGCGCGCCACCCCGAGATCGCCTCGTACGCCGCGCCCGAACAGCTGGACGACGCGACCAAGACCGACCTGCGGTCGAACCTCTACGCCGTCGCCGTGATGCTGTGGGAGATGCTGTCCGGAAAGCGGCTGTTCGTGGGCTCGACTCACCAGGCGGTGACCGAGAAGGTGCGGGCGGGCGGTGCCCAGCAGCTCGACTCGTCGAAGCCCGTCGGGGGCGACGCCATCTCGACAGCGGTCGCCGACATCGTCGCCAAGGCGATGGACACCAGCGCCGACGCGCGCTTCGAGTCACCCAAGGCGCTGCGCGAAGCGCTGGACGCCACCGGCGAGATGGCGACGCACGCCGAGGTGGCCAAGCTGGTCGAAGAGTTCGCCGGCAACACGCTGGCGGCGCGCACCAAGCTGATCGACAAGGCGCTGGCCGCGGGCCCCGCCAAACCCGCCGGCGCGGCAGAGGCGAAGCCTGCCCCCGCGAAGCCCGCCCCCGCACCCGCCAAGGAACCCGCCAAAGAGCCAGCCAAGGCGCCGGCCGCGCCGCAACGCCCGCCGGCGCGCAAGGCCACGCTGATCGGGATCCAGCCCATCGGCCCGGCCGTCACCGCCGCGGCGGTGTTGCCGCCGCCGCGCCCGCCCCTCGAGTCACTGGACGCCGAAGAGCTCGAGCCGATCTCGGTCTCGAAGGTCGAGATCGATCCCTTCCCCACCAGCGAGGCGCCCACCAAGCCCGCTCCGCAGATCACGGGCGAGCTGGCCGCGCGCACCTCGGTGCCGGACGAGGTCGAGAACATCAAGACGCAGTTCTTGGGAACCCCCGCACCCGACGCCGCCACGGCCATCGCCGCCGCCAGCGCCGAGCTTGCCTCACCCAAGCCGCCCGAGGCCTCGCCCAAGCCGCCTGAGGCCGCCACGTCACCCAAGCCCCCCGAGGCCACCGCGTCACCCAAGCCGCCGCCGGCAGCAGCCGAACCGGCGCCGGAATCGGTCGAGGTCGACGTGCCTCTGGCCGAGCCGAGCCCGGCAGCGGTGGTCGCCCCGGCGGTGGACTGGGCCGCGATGGCGAGCGGGTTACCGCCCGGTGACGTCGAGACGGTCCGCCCACCCACCGAGAAGAAGGAAGAGAAGCGCGACGAGTCGGCGGTCGCGTGGGTCGGGCCCCCGCCGGGTGCGCCGCTGGACGAGCAGCCACCTCAGGTAGACGCCGAGCTCGACGAGCCCGTGCCATCGATCGTCCCCGAGCGCACCCAGCGCATGCGGAAGATGGTCGCGGTGGGCATCGGCGCGCTGGCCGGAGTGATCGCGCTGGGCGTGATCATCTCGAAGCTGGGCAGCAAGGACGAGACCGCCGAGGGTTCGAGCACACCGGTGGCGACGCAGACGGCTAAGAAAGAAGAGCCGAAGGCCGAGGAGCCCAAGAAAGAAGAGCCCAAGGCCGAGGAGCCCAAGAAAGAAGAGCCCAAGGCCGAGGAGCCCAAGAAGGAAGAGCCCAAGGCCGAGGAGCCCAAGAAGGAAGAGCCCACGCCGAAGCCGGTCGCGGCCAAGCCCACGGCCACCACCAAGCCCACGGCCACCACCAAGCCCACGGCCACCACCAAGCCCACGGCCACCACCAAGCCCACGGCCACCACCAAGCCCACGGCCAAGCCCGCGGGCAAACCGAAGCCCAAGTTCACGCCTTCGGGGATCTGACATCAGCCATTCGAGGAAGACCTGCATGCGACACGCGATCTCGACTGCACTTCTGACCAGCGCCCTGGCGCTGTCGGCCGTTTCGCTGTCCCACCCTGCTCTGGCTCAGGGCGCGCCGCCCGAGACCGCCACCGCCGAGCAGAAGGACACTGCGCAGAAAGCCTTCCAGAAGGGCATGAAGGCGGCCAAGGCGAAGAAGCACGACGACGCGCTGGCGGCATTCAAAGAGTCGTACGGGGCCGTCGCGAGCCCGAACTCGCATCTGATGATCGCTCGCGAGCTGGTGGAGCTCGGCAAGCTCGAAGAGGCCTGGCTCGAGTACGACAAGACCCTGGCCGAGGCAGAGGCGGCCGCGCAGAAGGATCCGAAGTACGCCGACACCGCGAACAGCGCGAAGACCGAGCAGGGCGATCTCAAGGGCAAGCTGGCGTTCGTCAAGCTCACGGTGACCGGCGCCGGACCGGGTTCGCGCGTCACGGTGCACAGCAGAGAGATCCCCGAGGCCGACTGGGGCAAACCGGTGGCGGTGACGCCCGGAAAGATCCGGGTCGAGCTGGTCGGCAACGACGGCAAAGAGACGGTGAAGGAAGTCGACGCGGCGGCCGGCAGCGAGGTGGCGGTAGAGCTTTCCCCGGCCGGCGCCTCGCCGGCCGCAGGCACCGGCGCCGGCTCGGGAACGGCGTCGGCCAAGGTCGAGGCCTCTACCAGCGGCGGCGGCCCAAGCATGCGAACCTGGGCGTACATCGCCGGTGGCGTCGGCGTCGCGGGGCTCGCGACCTTCGGCATCTTCGGTGCGATGAACAACGCCAAGCACAGCAAGCTGGAAGACGAGTGCAAAGACGGCGTCTGCCCGTCGAACCTGGAAGAAGAGCGCGACGCCGGCAAGAAGTATCAGACCATCGCCAACGTGGGTCTGGTGGTCGGCGTGGTGGGCCTGGGCACCGGGACGGTGCTCTATCTGATGAGCGGCAAGAAGACCGAGAAGACCGCCACGGTGGTCAAGCCGCGTGGTCCGCGCGTGAACGCCGTGAGCGTCGGCTACCAGTCGGTGATGGTCACCGGTTCCTTCTGACCACTTGGAATTCCCGCTCGTCCGCCCCAGCCTTGACGGGCTGTCGCACGAGACGCAACCTGTCGCCTCTCCCGGGAACAGGGTTCGATGGCAGCGCGCAAGAAGAAGAGCGAATCCAAGGCGAAAGCGCCGAGCGCCGAGCACGACCCCGAGGCGGGTGACGAGAGCGAAGAAGCCGGCGAAGGCGGCGAAGGCGGCGACGACGAGCTGGTGGGTGAGGTCTCGGAGGACGCCTTCGTAGACACCACCGCCGAGGTGGTGGACGACGCGCCTGCAACGTCCGGGGAAGACGAGCGCGGCCTTTCGCTGGCGCGCCTCGACCCGATGACGATCTACATGCGCGAGGTGCAGCGCCACCCGCTGCTCACGGCCGAGCAGGCTCACGACCTGGCGGTGCGTTACGCCGAGACGCAAGACGTGGACGCCGCGGCCCGCCTGGTCACCGCCAACCTGCGCCTGGTGGTGAAGATCGCCTACGAGTACCGCCGCGCGTACCGCAACATGATGGACCTGGTGCAAGAGGGCAACATCGGCCTGATGCAGGCGGTGAAGCGCTACGACCCTTACCGCGGGGTGAAGCTGTCGAGCTACGCGGCGTGGTGGATTCGCGCGTACATCTTGCGCTTCATTCTGAACAACTGGCGCATGGTGAAGATCGGCACCACCCAGGCGCAGCGCAAGCTGTTCTTCAACCTGAGCAAAGAGAAGCAGAAGCTCACCGCCATGGGCATCGAGCCCACCCACGCCGAGATCGCCAAGCGGCTGGACGTGGAAGAGCAAGAGGTGATCGAGATGGACCGGCGGCTGTCCCGGGCAGACGCCTCGCTGGACGCGCAGGTGGGCGAGAGCGACGGCAAGCCGACCACGCGGATGGACCTCTTGCCCGCCACCGCCGCGGGCCCCGACGAGTCGGCCGAGTCGAGCGAGATCCAGGAGCTGCTCAAGGTGCACCTGGCCGAGTTCCGCACCACCCTGAAGGACAAAGACGTCGCCATCTTCGACAAACGCCTGGTGGCAGACGAGCCGCTGACGCTGCAGCAGCTGGGGGACGAGTTCGGCGTGTCGCGCGAGCGCGTGCGCCAGCTCGAGGCGCGGCTGACCGGCAAGCTGCGCATCTTCTTGACCGAGCGCTTGGGTGACGCCGTGGGCGTGAGCGGCGGCTGAGCCCGGACCATGGCCGGCGCGCTCGTCCTGGTCGGAACACCCATCGGCAATCTCGGAGACATCACCCTCCGCGCCATCGAGACGCTGAAGGCCGCCGACGGCGTGGCCGCCGAGGACACCCGGCGCACGCGCGCGCTGCTGTCGCACCTGGGCATCGGCAAGAAGCCGCTGGTCTGCCTGGACGCCAATGCCAGCGCCCGCGCGCTGAGCGCGGTGCTCGATCGCGTTGCCGCCGGCGAGACCATCGCCTTCGTCACCGACGCGGGCATGCCATCGATCAGCGACCCCGGCAGCGAGCTGGTGCGGGCCGCCGTCGCGCGATCGCTGTGTGTCACGGTGGTGCCGGGCCCGTCTGCGGTGGCCACGGCCATCGCGCTTTCGGGGCTGGTGGACGCCGCCTACTTCTTCGCCGGCTTCTTGCCGCGCCAGGGCAGCAAGCGAACCGCGGCCATCGATCGCATCGCGAGCGCGGCCGAACCGGTGGTGATCTTCGAAGCGCCCGGCCGCACCCCGAGCACGCTGGCCGATCTGGCCCAGCGAATGCCCGAGCGCCCGGCCGCAGTGTGTCGCGAGCTGACCAAGCTGCACGAAGAGGCCCTGCGTGGCAGCCTGGCCGAGCTGGCAGCGCAGAGCCGCGAGCTCAGGGGCGAGGTGGTGATCGTGCTCGGAGCGATGGAGGTCGCGGTGGCCCTGCCGACCGACGACCAGATCGACGCGCGCATCCGGCAAGAGCTGGGCGCGGGCGCGTCGCCGCGCGACGTGGCCGATCGTCTGACGGGGTGGAGCGGGCGCTCGCGGCGCGAGGTCTACGCTCGCGTGATCGCCATCTCGGAACGATGATACCCTGCGCCTCATGACGCGCCTGCCCGTGATCTGCCTCGTGGTGCTGCTGACGGCCTGTGGGGGTGACGACACCACGTCGATCACCGGCACCGGCGGCGCGGGCGGGGCAGCGGGCGCGGGCGGGGCAGCCAGCGGTGGCGCGTCGGGGTCGGGCGGCAGCGCGGGCGCGGGCGGGGGCTCGGCCACGGGCTGCGGCAAGGCCGCGCCCGCCGGCGGCAAGCGCACCCTCACCCACGGCGGCGGCGAGCGCGTCTACCACCTGCACCTGCCGCCGGGTTACGACGCTTCGAAGCCCACGGCGGTGGTGATGAACTTCCACGGCCGCACCGCCGCGAGCTTCGGCGAGGCTGCGCCACTCCATGAAACGGTGAGCCAGCTGTTCACCAAGGCCGACGCCGCAGGCTTCATCGTGGTCAACCCGCAGGGGCTGTCGGAGTCGGACGGCTCGCAGACCTGGAACGCGGGCGCTTGCTGCTCGGCCGACTCGAGCCGGGACGACGTGGGCTTCGCCGACGCGATCTTGGACGAGCTCGAGACGCTGTTGTGCGTCGACGAGAAGCGCATCTTTGCCACGGGGCTGTCGAACGGCGGCTTCCTCTCTCACCGCCTGGCCTGCGAGCGGGCCGAGCGCTACGCCGCCGTCGCCCCGGTCGCCGCCTTCAACGGCATGGCGTCGTGCAACCCGTCACGCGGCATCTCGATGATCGCGTTCAACGGCACCGCCGACAAGCTGGTCAGCTATGCAGCCAGCCAGAGCTCGAACCAGGCCTGGGTCACGCGGAACGGTTGCAACCCCACCCCCACCGAGACGTTCAAGAAGGGCGACAGCCACTGCGACACCTACTCGGGCTGCAAAGACGGCGCCGAGGTGGTGTTCTGCACCATCGACGACGGCGGGCACACCTGGCCGGGCGGGATGGACATGTCGGCCCTGGGGTTCGGCAAGACCACCCAGGACCTGATGGCGAACGACGCGATGTGGGACCTGTTCCAGAAGCACCCGCTGCCGTGACTCAGGGCAGCGGCTCGTAGGCCCCGATGCTGGGGGGCGCGGCGTAGCACTTGCCGGTGACGTCGGCCGTGACCCCGGTGCCGGCCGCCCCCTTCCCGGCCGCTGCACTGGCCTTCGCGATCGAATAGTCGCCACCCGCCGGGTTGGCCAGCGCGGGATCCGTGCCGGCGATGCCGCCGGTCTCGGCCGCGGGCAGGTTCGTGGGCTTCGACTGCGCGGGGGCGTCGTGCGCGTACCAGAGGTTGTTCTGGAACTGGAACGAGGCCGCGTCGGTGTTCGCGCCGACGTTCACCCAGGTCGAGAGGTCGCTGCGATCGAAGAAGACCAGGTTGTTCACGAAGCGGCCCTTCTGCGCGGGCAAGAAGGTGTACCCGCCGCCGGTGACGGTCTCTTGCAAGATGCGGAACAGCCAGTTGGTCGGATCGACGATGGTGTTGTGCGCGGCCAGGCACTCGACGCAGCCCACGAAAGCCAGCGCCGCCGCAGAGCCCACGATCACGTTGGCCACCACGCGGATGTTCTTGGCCTCATGGTTCGAGCCGCTGGCCGAGAGCGGCGGGCGGAAGAACTGCAGGCCCGTGGACCCGCCCATGTTCACGGCGCGTTCGCCGGCGTTCTGCATGCGACAGGCGCGCACCTCCAGGTCTTCGCTGCCGCCCTTGGCCTGCACCGCGTTGCCGCTGATGTCGGTGAAGGTCGAGCGCGCGATCAGGCCGCGGTGGCACCCCACGTGGTCGATGCCGCTGCCGGAACCGCCGCCGCCGCACTTCGACAGCTTGCTGTCGAGCACCCAGAAGTCGTAGAGCCCCGAGAGCTTGAGGCAGTCCTGGTTACCGCCCGACCCCACGTCGTGCACGCTCAGCTTCTGGAAGAGCACCCAGCGCGTGGCGTCGGCGTTGGCGTACTCGCCGGCGTCGTCCACGTTGATCCCGTTCTGGGAGCTGCCCTTCACCTCGAGATCGTGCAGCACCAGGTAGCGCACCTTGCTCAGGTGCAGGCCCTCGCCGCCGCCGTCGATCACCGGGGCGGCCTCGCCCGGCGCGCCGCCGATCCAGATCGGCGCGCTGGCGCTGCCGCTCAGGTTCGAGAGGAACGTGCCCCCGGGGTAGGTGCCCGCATGGATGCGGATCGCGGTGCCGGCGGCGATGCCCTGGGCCGCCTTGCCGATCGTCTTGAAGGGCTTGCTCGCGCTGCCGTCGCCTGAAGAGTCGTTGCCGCTGACCGCGACGTGCACCTCTTTGCTGGGCGAGAGGCCGTCGGCGAAGGTCTTCACCGCGCCGCACGCCCCGGGCGCGCCGCCGCTGCCGCCGCTGCCGCCGCTGCCGCCGCTGCCGCCGCTCGCGCCGCCGCTGCCGCCACTCGCGCCGCTGCTGCCGCCGCCACCCGAGGTTCCGCCGCTGCCTGCCCCGCCGCCGGCTGCGCTGCCGCCGCTGCCCCCCGCGCCGCCGCCGCTGCCCCCCGCGCCGCCACCTCCGCCCGAACCGCCGCCGTCGTCGTCCGAGCCGCACGCAAGACAGATCAGTCCCAAGATCCCGATCGCCAGCCCTCGCCTCATGTTGCCCTCGCTGGCGCGAGTATACGGCAGTCAGCGGATGAACGCGGGGTTCTCGATGTCCTCGGAGGTGCAGCCCGCCGGAGCCACCAGCGGATTGCAGCGCGACGGCGTGCCCCCCGGGATCTCGACCAGATAGTTCACGCCCTCGACGGGCGCGGGGTAGTCGGTGCTGATCAGCTGCGCGCCGCTGGCGAAGGCCGTGTCACGCTTGCTGGTGTCGCCGGCGAACGGCTCCACGTTGTCCGCGTCGGCGCGGGTGCGCACGATGAAGCCCTCTTTCACGCGCTCCGCGATCTCAGCCGAGGTCGGGTCGTTGATCACGTAGGTCGCTTCGTAATCGGCACCCGCCTTGGAAGAGGCGAACATCAGGCGACCCTCGAGGTGCTTGTCGCCGTGGGTGTAGGCGTCACGCCACGGGCCGCTCTCGTCCACGTAGAACACGGCCTTGCCGCGGGCCTGGCCCAAGGTCGGCCACCCCCCGGTGACCAGGGCCTCGCGCAGGGTGGCGGCACCGCCCCGCACGTCGTCCGGCGTGAGGATGCGACTCCGGTCCCACTGCGAGAGGATCTCGGCGTGCAGCGCCTCGAAGCGGGGCTCGGGATCTTGAGGCAGGCCGTCCTTCGGCTCGATCTGCACGAACAGCGGGTGATGGCCGGGGTTCTTCTTCGACCAGACCGAGAGCGCCTTCAGGCAGTCCACCAGGCGCCGGCAGTTCGACTGCTCGTCGATCAGCGGAATGTGGACCACATAGTGCTCGCCGTTCTCCAGATCGAAGCGCGTGTCCAGCTCGACCTTGCGCACGCCCTGCTCGGCAAGCTGCACGCCCAGCGGCGCGTGCGTGTACTGCAACGCCTTGACCGTCATGCCCTCGGTCTCGACGTGATAGCTGTTGTGGGAGCCCTTGGCCTGAAGCTGGTTGATGCGGATCTCGGCGTCGCGCGGGTAGTCGAACTTCAGCGGGCCGTCGGCCGCAGGGTCGTCGGAACCGCAACCCAAGAACCCCCAGCACCCCAGCCCGACGGCGAGCAGCCTCACCGTGGCAGGATAGCTGGTTTCAGAGCGCGCCACCGTCCGCCGAGAGGATCAGCTCGCTCGCCGACTTGCCCGCGGGCGCGCTGCCGGCCCCGAAGCCGCCCTTGCCGGGATTGGGCAGGCTGCCGTCCGAGAGCGTGACCACGGCGCCGCCCACGCGAACGATGGCGACCGACGGCCCGCCCGCGCCGTTGCCGCCCGGCTTGCCGTCGCCGCCCTTGCCGCCCAGGCCGCCCTTGGCGCCGCCGATGGCGATTTCGGAGTTCTGCTCGCAGTTCCCGCACGGCGACGCGGAGTAGCAGTTGGTGTGGCACGTCACGTTGGCGCCCTTGCTGCCATCGGTGCCCTCGAGCCCGATGGCGCCGGCCTTGCCGGCAGAGCCTTTGCCGCCAACCTGGGAGGCGAGCTCGCTGAACGCGACGGTGACCACGCCCTTGCCCGACACGAACAGCGCCACCGACGCGCCGCCGCCCCAGCCGCCACCGCCGGAGGTGCCGCCCAGCCCGCCGCAGCCGCACTTTCCCTTCTCGCCCTTGACCGAGAACGCGGTCCCGAGAGCTCCGCAAGTGCCGCTGCTGCACACGCCGGCACAGCCCGGTGAATGACAGCCGGTCTTCGTGGTGCCGTCGTCCTTGCCCGCCATCCCGTTGCTCCCCGACGACGACGGCTTTCCGTCCGCACCGTTTCCGGGCAAGTGCCCGGCAAGGTCGAAGGTGCTCGCCGGTGCGTCGGTGCCGGCGGTTCCGGGCGTGCCGCTGCCGCCGTTGCCGCAGCCGGCCAGCCCGTCGCACGTCACCGGCGTGCTGGCCACGAGCTTCACCGCGTCGCCGCCGTCCCCGCCGGCGCCGGCGACCACGCGCACGTCGGTCAGCGACACGCTGGCGTCGTCCCCGGTCACGAACACCCCGTACTGACTTTCACCCGCGGCTCCGGATGCGGTCGCCCCCTTGGCCTTGGTCTGCACCGACAGGGTCTCGAGCTTGGCAGCCACGTTCTCGACGCGAACACCGACGTTGGTCGGCGAATCGATCACCGTCTTCTGGCGGGCGGCAGCATCGCAGTCCCGCGCCCACAAGCTGCCGGTCTTCTTGAAGCCGCCGCGCACCGCCACGCCCGCGACCTTCGAGTCGAAGGTCACGCTCTCCTTGTAGTTGCCCTGATCGGCGACCACCAGCTTCGGACCGCTGTTCGCCGCGAGCTTGAGGGCCTGCCCCAGGGTCTTGAGCGGCTTGTCCATGCTGCCGCTGCCGGTGGTGTCGTCCCCGTCGGGGCTGACGAAGACCGCCTGGCCGTCGGGCTTCTCGTTCGGATCACACGCGGGCGCCGGCACGTCGACGCTGGCGTCCCCGCCGCTGCCGCTGGCACCGCCCACCGCGCCGCCGCTGCCGCTCGCCCCACCCCCATCGCTGCCGCCCGAGCCGCCGGACGCGACGTTGGTGCTCGACGACGAGCAACCCGACCAGAGCCCCAGCACGGCGACCGTCAGACCCGAGAGCAGCAAGCCACGCATGATGGGCGCAGATTAGCACGCCGGCAGGCATCGCGGAGGTGACGCGCGCCGGCGGAAATCGCACACTCGCGCCATGTCGCATCGCACCCCGACCCGCCGGCTGTTTCTCGAGGGCGGCTTCGCCGGCCTCGCCACGCTGCTGCTCGAGCCGCTGGTCGGCTGCAGCTCGGACGACGCGAAGGAGGGCGCGGGCGGTGCGGGCGGCGCGGGCAGCGTCGATGCCGGCCCGTTCCTCCAGTCGAACCTCGCGAAGCTGGGGCCCATCGGTCCGGCCGACGCAAGCGGCGTGCGCCTGCCCCCCGGGTGCACCGCGCGCATCGTGGCGCAGAGCGGGAAAGAGCCGATCGGGGGCAGCGGCTTCAGCTGGCACTCGGCTCCCGATGGCGGCGCGACCTTTGCCGTGCCCGACGGCGGTTTCATCTACGTCTCGAACTCGGAGCTGCCCATCGCTGGCGGCGCGAGTGCGCTGCGCTTCGATGCGAAGGGCGAGCTGGTCGATGGGTATTCGATCCTGACGAACACCAACCTGAACTGCGCGGGCGGCAAGATGCCGTGGGGCACCTGGCTCTCGTGCGAAGAGGCCGGCCGGGGCCGGGTGTTCGAGTGCGACCCCACCGGGAAGGCCGACGCGGAAGAGCGCCCCGCGCTCGGGATCTTCAAGCACGAAGGCGCGGCCTACGACCCGGAAAACCACCACGTGTATCTGACCGAAGACGAGAACGACGGCTGCTTCTATCGCTTCGTGCCCGCGGGCATGAAGGCGGGTCGCGCGGATCTGGCCTCGGGGAAGCTCGAGGTCGCCCAGGTCGACGGCAGCGGCGGCGTGACGTGGCTGCCGGTGCCCGATCCCACGTTCGAGGGATCGAAAGCCACGCGCGAGCAGGTTCTGGGCGCCACGAAGTTCGACGGCGGCGAGGGCATCGTCCATTTCGCCGGGGTGATCTACTTCTCGACCAAGGGTGACAATCGCGTGTGGGCCTATCACGTCGCAACGGCGAAGCTGAGCGTGCTTTACGACGCCACCAAGGTGACCTCACCCGTGCTGCAGGGCGTCGACGCGCTGGCGGTCACCGCCGGCGGCGAGATCCTGGTGGCCGAAGACGGCGACGACATGCAGGTGGTCGCGATCATGGCGGACGGCAGCACCAAGGTGCTGGTGCAGATCGACGGCCACGACGGCTCGGAGATCACCGGCCTCACCTTCGACCCGAGCGGCACGCGGCTGTTCTTCAGCTCGCAGCGCGGCGTGGGTGGCAACGGCGGCGGCATCACCTACATGGTGACGGGGCCGTTCCACGTGTGAGGGGCGGCAGGCTCAGCGCGACGCCCGCTTCCGCCCCTGCATGGCGAACAAGAACGCCGGCAAGAACAGCACGGCCGCCAGCACGCAGATCACCTCGCCCACGGCCGCGGCGAGGCCGAAGCTGACGATGCCGCGGTTGATCGACAGCATCAGCGCCAGATAGCCGATGGTGGTGGTGAGCGAGCACAAGATCACCGCGCCGCCGGTCTCGACCACCACACCATAGAGCTTGTCTGGCCCCTCGGAGCGATAGCGCTGCATCAAGTTGTGGGCGTACTCGGCGGCGATGCCGATGGTGATGGGCAGCGTGACGAAGTTCAAGAAGTTGAGCTTGATGCTCTTCAGGAACATGAAGGCGAGCAGGCCCGCCACGCCCAAGAGCCAGGGCAAGAACACGCCGAACGCCGCGCGCTGCAGCCCGAAGGCGATCAGGATCACGACCACCGAGCCAATCGCCGAGACCGCGATGGCCTTGGGCGCGTCTTCGGCCACGGTCATGATCATGTCGGCATAGATCACCGCACGGCCCGAGCCCTGGATCACCTCGCCGCTGGGCAGCGGGGTCGAGCGGAAGCTGTCGGCCCAGCGGATCAGGTACTTGGCGTCCCACACGCTCTCGCCGCTCTTCGGGACGATGAACACGATGTTGCCGCGGGTGCCGTTCTTCTCGGTGAACGACCGGGCGACCTGCTCGGGCAGATCGGCGATGCCAATCGGGGCCAGGGCGCCCTTCGGCATGTGCCCCTCGAGCCGAACCCAGTCCGCGTCGCTGATCACGCCACGCTTGCGCGCGCGCTCGAGCCGGTCGCGGATGGTCTCGATCAGCGGGATCTTCTCGTCTTGCCGGTCCGGCAAGAGCGAGTGGATGGTGACCACCTTCTCGAAGGGCTTCTGCTTCTCGGGGGCGGCCGCCAGCCGCTTCTCCAGTTCTGCCTTGAGCGGCAGCACCTGGTCCAGGCGCTCGGTCATGATCGCCATGCCGTCTTGACCCAGTCGGCCGACGACCTTGTCGACCTTCTTCGACAGCTCACCGGCGGCAGTGCGGTCCTTGCGCTCGTTGCGCACGTTGGCCATGTCGTATTCCATGGGCTCGCGCGTGAGATAGAGCCCGGCGAGCGCCACCGACGCGACGCCCAGCAGGGCGCCGATCAGGCTGAGGGTGCGCGGTGCCACCCGCGCCAGCTTGGCAAAGGCCAGGCCGTAGTAGCCGCGCGCCTTGACCCGCTCGCCCTTCTCGGACGGCTTGAACATGGGCATCACGCCTTCGCTGGCGGCCAGCACGGCGGGCATGAACAGATAGGTGACCAGCCAGCAGAGCAGCATGCCGTACCCGCCGATGATCCCGAAGTGCTTGAAGCCGCGGAAGTCGGTGACGATCAACGAGCCATAGGCCAGGCACGCGGTGGCCGCGGCCGAGAGCGTGGGGACCCAGGTGTCGCGCCACGACACCAGCGTTGCCTCGGGCACGGTCATGCCCTGATCACGGCGCGCCTCGATGTAGCGCGCCATGTACATGATGCTGTAGTTGATGCCGTTGCCGGCGATGATGCTGACCAGAAAGCCGGTCGAGCTGTTCAGGTAGCCGATGGTGAAGCGCGTCAGCCCGAAGGTCCAAAGCAGGGCCGTGAGCACCACCGCGCCGATCACCATCACCGTGCGAATGCGCAGGAAGAACAGCAGCACGCTGCCCAGCACACCGGCCACGCCCCAGGTCCCGACGTGGCTCAGATCGCTGATGATCGCGTCGTATTCTTCCGCGCTGGTGATGATGTCGCCGGTGTACCGGACCTCCATCGCGGCATCGAAGCCCTTGGGGTTGGTGTCGTTCACCACGCCGGCCACGGCGGCCTTCAGCTCGGCGGTGGCCTGCTTGCCCGACACCGGCGTGCGCACCAGCACCGCCACGTGGGTGCCCTCGGCGTTCATGTAATAGCCGTCGGGGTGGGGCGGGCCGTCTTTGGGCTTGTCGCCCTCTTTCTTCTTGGGCGTGAGCCGCCGTTCGATGTCGTCGGCGGTGAGCGGCGGCGGCGCCTCGGTCTCGTCGTCGTCGAGCAGGGTGCCCTGCTTCTTGGCGATCTCGTAGTCGTAGCGCTCGACCACCTCGTCGTGGGCCTTCTTCAGGTCGTCGTACGAGGCATAGAACAGCTTGTTCTTCTCGAAGAACGCCCGGGCGTCTTGCACCCCGAAGTCCACCGCGCCCACGCGCTCGGGGCCCAGGGCCTTCAAGCGTGGCACCACCGCGTCGACGAAGCGCTTCAGCGCTGCCGGGTTGGACTGCGGCACCTCGGCCACGATCGAGAGCGTCGAGGCACCAGCCAGGCGCTTCGAGACGCGACGCATCTCGATCACGCTCGGCTTGTTGTCCGGGAGCAGCTCGGCGAAGTCCGACTTGAACCCGATGCCCTTCGCCGCGAAGCCGGCCGGCAGCAGGCTGAGGATCGCGAGCGCGACGAACAGCCAGGGTCGCTGGGCCTGAAGCTCCCCGAGGCGTCGGAACAGAGACGGAAAGCGATGGGTCATGCGCGGGTCAGCGCCTGTCATTACCAGGGGTGCGCGCCCGGAGCGAGCGGCGGGTAGAGCCGCCACCGGGCGAGCCGCCTCCGGGTCGCGAACCGTTGCACGGGAGCGGGGGGCCTCAGCGCCGGCCCCGGGCCTTTCGTCGCGCGCTGCTCGGCGCCGCCGAGCTGTCGCCCTCTTCGAGCAAGGCGATGTCGATGAGGTCCTTCGGCCGCCCGGCGGCGCGCTTGTTGGCGATCAAGCAGCGATGGCGCCGGTCAGACGTCGCGCGTTCGCCAGGCTGGGCTCGACCAAGATGTCGAGATCAGCCGTCAGGCGCGGGCGCCCGTGCGCGGCTACGGCGTGGGCGCCGACGATCACGAAGCGAACGCGGTGTGCGTTCAGCAACCTCAAGAACTCGATCCAATCGTCGTGCAGCTTCACCGTGGACATTCAACCACCAGGCGTGCAGTGCCAGCGCCGCCGCGACCCGCTGCGCCGGCGTGCGTTTTCGCCACTCCCGTGCTTCGTCGACACCTTGGTCCCGGAGATGGCCGATGCGGGCGAGCCGCTTCATCCGGACAGTATGCTCGCCCCGGGGGCGTCGGTCCACGTTCGGTTCAGAAGCAGCTCTTCGCCACGCTGGCGCAGTGCGCGTCGGTGATGCCCAGCGCGCCCGTGCAGGCGCCGCACTGGCTGGCGGTGGCCACGCTCGCGCATGCGGGCGTGGTCAAGATCGGGTACCCCAGCTTGCCCACGGCATCGGTCAGGCATTGCGCTTGCGTCGGCGAGGCGAGGGGGATCGCCGTGCAGACCTTGGCGCAGGTGTCGAAGCTTCCGCCGCCGCCGGCCCCGCCGCCCCCGCCGGTGCCAGCACCGCCGCCGCCCCCGCCGCCCCCGCCGCCCCCGCCGCCGGCGCCCACGATCTCGAGCTGGGTCGCCACCGCCACCGTGGCGGCGCGCACCACCTGGGTCGCAAACTCGAAGCTCAGGTTCGCGACCACGTCGTCACCGCTCTTGCAGTGATACGCCGCGTAGCGGAACTCGGCGGTGTCGCCGGCGAACAAGGCCGGGAAGCCGGCGTCCCAGAATGGCGCGTGGTCGGAGCGGCGCAGGTCGCTCACGCCCATCAGCGCACTGGGCACCTCGACACGAATGCCCATCCGCCCGCCCTTCTCCAGCGCGCTCTCGAACACGGCGCCGTGGGCTGCGCTGGCCGGGTCGTGAGCCAAGAACAGGAAGTTGGCGCGCGACTGGTTGTTCTTCACCTCGGCGATCTGCTTCGGGAACACCGCGTCGAAGCCGGCGGGCATGGACTGGCTTCCGGGCGCATCGGAGACGAACCCGATCATGTCGAACACCGTCACCCCCACCAGCTTCTCGCCGTTCGCGAGCGCGCGGAGCGCATAGGCCTTCGAACCCTCGAGGCCGTCTTCCTCTTCGTCGAAGCAGGCCACCACCAGAGTCCGCGCGAAGCCGACCGTTCCGAGCACGCGCGCCATCTCGAGCACGCCCGAGGTGCCGGTGGCGTTGTCGTCGGCGCCCGGACAGCCCTTCAAGTGGTCGTAGTGGGCGCCGACCAGCACGCGCTCGTCGGGTTTGGTCTTGCCCGCGCGCGTGCCGATCACGTTCACGCCGCTGCCATAGGCATGCTTCTCGACCGAGAACCCGGCGCCCTTCAGCACGTCGGCGCAGCGATCTTGCACCACCTGCCAGTGCGTCGAGCCGGGGTCGCGCTCGCCGGTGATGAGCTTCACGTCGGCCTCGTAGCGGGTCGCGTCCACGCACGCCGCCAGACCCTCGGGGCTGGTGGCGCTGCAGGCGCCGGTGCCGCCGCTGCCGCCGCCATCTGCGCCGCCCGCGCCCGCCACGCCGCCCCCTGAGGTCACTCCACCGCTGCCGCCACCACCCACGCCGCCTGCCCCGCCGCTGGCGGCCTTCTCGCCGTCCGAGCCGCAGGCCAGCGGGGCCAGAGTGGCGGCAAGCACGAACCCCGGAACCACGAAGCGAGGGGACATGCCCGTCACGATACCGGATCTCGAGCGCTGGGGCGCGTGCAGTGCTACCGCGCTGCTCGATGAAGGTCTTCAGCACGCGCCTGCGGGTTCGGTACGC